>Ga0307516_10000447_pt1 | contig 54404 bp, 70 predicted proteins | sample 19_EM_MG_FD_203310 | JGI IMG/M metagenome (GOLD analysis project Ga0307516, IMG submission 203310) | Populus trichocarpa ectomycorrhiza microbial communities from riparian zone in the Pacific Northwest, United States - 19_EM | ecosystem: Host-associated > Plants > Roots > Unclassified | place...
TGTTCTGCACTCCTGGAGTGGCATTTGCGGTCGTCCGCAAGGTCTGGTAGTCGTCGGCGAGCTTTCCGTATCTCTCCGCCCACTTATCGGCCTGTCCTCGATACTTGGTTGATTCATCCCGCAGGACTGCAACCTCCTTTTCAAGGGTGGTGATTCGCGTCTTCAGCCTTCTTCTCCTTATTCGCGGCCTGTAGATCGATTGCCATCACGTCCATCTTGGATACAATCTCCCTGTGGAAGTTGTACCAACAGGTGTAGCACTGCTCGACTGCCGTAGCTGATACTCCGAGAATGGCGTTTGACTGTCCATCCCGGGAGAGCTCACTCTCCCCGATCCATTCGAATACCGTTTCCAGCAGTGGCCAGTCGATGCTTTCTGATGTCGACATTTTTCTTCAAGGTCAGCGTACTGTATGTGACCAGAAACAGCTCAGTGAGACGTAAGGTATGGGCCCCGAACGCCGGCCCCCACGCTTACTGCTCGCTGCTCTCCTGGCAGCTACTTTTCACGCGAGGTGGTCCCTTTCCTTCTCTCTATCTTTCTCTCTTTTCTCTCTCTAGGGTGCTGGGCCTGTGCTCCAGCCGCTGTCTTCGCTCTTCTCAGTGGTAGTTTCGATGCTTCTCACGTGCCCTCCTTCGCCTCTCTCTTGCGCGGGAGGTGGAGGGGAGAGGAGGTGGCTCGTCGCTCGTCTCGCGGAATGCCACAACACGAAAAGGAAAAAAAGTGTTGCTACCAGTTGAGGGGTAGCAAGAAGCATGTCCATTCTAGAGAGGCGAGCGCTGGACACTATATACGAGTGTCCGTGTGCCGCCTGTGACTGTCTACTGTGACTGTCCTATGTAGCCCTATGTCACACTCCCGTAGCACTGTCCGTGTCACCCGAACTCTAGACACTCTGCTGGGCGTAGCGCCTGCAGCGCCCGCAGCGGCCGGAATCCTCCTCCTACACTTGCGCGTCCTTTCTCCTTTGCCACGAGTTGAGTGTTGGCCGCGCGGCGGCCGAGTGCGATCATGTGTTTTCCTTTGCCGTGGCGATTGGGTCATGATGTTAGACGGAGGAACTGTGTCAGTCTTGCGGGCAAGCTGTAATTCCACAGAGGGATGGGAAAAGTATAAAAGGAGTGGCGCAGTAGCTAGTCTGGAGATTCTTCTCCATGCAATCTATTATCCTTCACTCCACCGCAAAATTTTCATTCGCCGCCAAACAACTTTTTATTCCCACCACCGATTTCGCTGGAAATACCCTGTGGAGCGTCATAACTCCACGGTCTTTCTATCTACGAACTCGACGGTCCTCCCCCACTTCTTTGTTGTTGCTGCCCGCCCGATTCCGCTCCACGTCGCAGATGCTCGGTTAGCAAGCAACACCCACCCCCGCACCAAGAAGAGGCCAGCTGGCCACATCTCCACCACGTCACCATGGCAACCACCCCAACCACCAACCTGTTCGGAATCGACCCCGCTTCCTCCGCCCCCCGAACTCCAGCCGCAGCCGTTGTCACGGGACTATGCCGACCGGTCGTCTCCTGCTCCACCTTCACAATTCCCGCTACGATCCCCACCCCATCAATACTGGACACCGAACCCATGGACCCCAGTGTGGACTATGCACCAGAGTGGGACCATGACACGGACACTCTCGCGAGTTATGTGGCGTGGAAAATCTAGTTCGAAAGCCTACAAACCGGCAACAGAGTCACCCAGAACCTCCTTGCACCCATCGCTGAGTTCGTCCGCAAGGAAGTCAGCTACCAGCTCACCCAACACGCCGTTGCGGTCAGAATCCTGGGCCACCAAGAAATGAAGGACCGGGAGCTGGAGATGCAGAAGCACATCTGTACGTTCACCAACACCATCACCAAACTCTCTGAACAAGTCGCCAAACTATCAACCCGCCCAGCCACCACAGTCACTGCCCCAGCCGCCCGGGCCATGGCAGCACCCCCCCAAACCCACCGACCGCCTACCACCACTGCCAAACCCCCGACGGCCACGAACCCTACCTACGCACAGGTAGCAGAGAAGAAAAAGCCCCAGGAGTTCACAGAGGCGAAGAGCAAGAAGAAGGGCAGAAAGGAGACCATTCTTCCGAAGCCTTACCCAACGGCAGACAGACTGGTTATCTTCAACCTGACGACTGCACCAAACGACCGAAAGGAAGCCACCGACCGTGCCTTCCAGGTCATCAACCAAACCATCACCAGCCACTCCGACATCACCCACCCACCCTTTATCCTGGCACACATCACTGCCACCAACAACCTCATCTTCACAGTCGCACTCCAACACCTGGGAACAAGCTACGAACCCTACCTCGCCATCTTCGAAGATGCACTCCACGAATACCCAATCACCTCCTCTAGGGTCAAACACCGCGATGGCTCACCAGCCCCGAACGACGTCAGGGCAAAGAGGCTTCATCCATGGTCGTCACCTTTATTGGTGAAATGACCAAGAAGTCACTGGGTGCCACCAGCCTCGCTGTCTTCAACCGCCAATGCAACATCGCTGAATACATTTCCTTCGGCCCCTCCACCCAATGCAACAAATGCCAACAGTATGGGCACCCGACCCAGCGCTGTACTGCCGCCACACACACCTGTGCAGTCTGCGCCCTCCCACACCCCACCCGCGAACACCCTTGTGCAATCGGAAACTGCAAAGCAGGCCACTCTTGCAGACACCCGCCCATCCGCTGTGCCAACTGCCAGCAACCACACAAAGCCTCTGACCGAAACTGCCCGACCTATGCCAAAATCATGACAGCACTACGAAATGACAACAACGCAGCAGCCGACACGACCATGACTGCCTAAGAGGTCCCACCAAAGGTAATAGTATTGCACTACTTCTGTTACCGTTGTTTCCTTCCACTGCAATTCTCCTTCACCGTGTACCTACAAAGCGCTGGGATTCTGGGCCAAGAGAGGTAGCTGTTTGTCAGGAGTTCCTCTGTACGGTCACTCGTTGTCGCGATTTTCTTGGTTTGCTTCCTTTTGTTTGTTTGTTTGCTCTTCCAGCGGTAACAGGGAAAGATGGAAGCCCCACAGGGGTGATACGGCGAGGAGGAGTGCATAAACCCTGTAGTGGTAAAGCACATTTGATCGAAATAGAATATTATCCTCATAACACCCCCAAAACTTCACTGTTTTCGAGACACCAAAAATCTTCTTTTCCAATTAAGTTTTCAACAACCCCGTAAACCCACCTCAGGAGTCGGTCAATAGTTTATTAACTAGAGGCTGCACCCCTCCAGAACCTTCCTGGGAATTTTCCCTCCTGTCGCCGCCAGCTTCTCGTGATTTTGGCTCGTGTCGCCAAACTATCACCACCTCGCTAAAAGGCTTCATGTTCACCAACAACCCTGGTCAAGGATCCCTCGACGCCTTCCTCCGCCCGAACACCCCGGCCACCACCGAAATCTCTGCGCACAGCACCCCAAGAGCCCGCTCCCAGCAGCACCCCTCCTGACACCACCTTCAACCCCCAACGGTCGCGACCTCACAGTCACCCTCCCCCGCAAAGCGTGCACACGAGGAGAATGACACACACTCCGACTCCGACTCGAACTCCGACGACTCTGGAGACGAAGGAAGGGAAGAAGTCAACGACAACGCCATGGACTTCCAACACACGGAACACATCACTGCAACACAGGCGATCGAAGGCGACATGGACGAGCCCACCAGTACTGCCCCCCAGATGGCAGCCCCACTCAGCCCAGAGCACGTAGCACTCCGTGCCGACATCAAAATCATCACCAGCAACCTCCTAGACCAATTCGCCAGAACCATTAGTGCCGAGATCTCTGTGCTTTTCGCCCAAAACAACACCACCTTCCAAATCGCCACAAACAGCCTGATCAAGCAAATCGCCACGCTGGGCACCCGAGTCACCCAAATGCAACAACAACTCCTCTCGGCTGCACAGGGCCCTGCCGCCACCGCTAAGCCAACTGGGGACCAAAGCAACACCGGCCCCAACCCAAAGTAAGAAAGGAAGAGAAAGGGGAAGGGAGCCACCGAGAACAAATACAACGCCAACAGCCCTCCGACCAACAACGGCACCAGCATCCATACATACGCCAAAGCCACCAAAACACCCACCGCCCAACCACGCCAACCGACCGAACACGCCACACACGCCACCAACGTTGAAGGATGGGAGAACTTGAGGAAGAAAACCCAGGCAAAGAAGCCTGCCATGCCCAAGCTCATCCCGACCATGTACCCCCAAGCCGAGCGCGAGGTCACGTGCCACTTCCCGGCCGCATCCCCCGCCGAAGCCGCCACCCATGCTGAACGAGACTACATCGCCCGCCAAGTCGCCACGGATGCAGCCCTCCACCGAGTCAACAAAGCCCTGGTCGACAACCAGGATGTAACCGCCCCCCCCTTCCTCCGCGCCTGGGTAACCATGCGTGGATCCATCATCTTCACCACCACCAACACCCAAAACAACATCATATATGAAGACTACACGACAATCATTGCCGACACCCTCACCTACTACGGCAAGTGCGAGAAGGTCGAAATCGGGAAGCGCTTCAGCCAGTGCCTGCTCCACGGAGTCCCGACCCATCTCTCACTGCCCGACATCTCTGACAGCATCGCCACCAACTACCCCCAGCTGACCCAGTGCCAGACGCCACGCTGGCTCACCCCGGCAGACCCACGCGAACAGAAAGCAACCGCGACGATAGTCATGACCCTTAGCAGCAGCACCAAGAAGGCTGACATTGGACGACACTACCTCACCATCTGCAACCGCGAATGCCAACTTGACGATTATATCTCATACGGAAGAAGCACCCAGTGCCGGAACTGCCAGGGCTACGGACACCCCGCCGCCCTGTGCAAAAACCCGTCGCGCTGCGCAGTCTGTGCGGATGCCCATGAAACCAAAGACCACCCATGCACCATCCCAACCTGCAAGAGAGGCCCCACCTGTACCCACCCACCAATCTGCTGTGCCAACTGCGACGCACGCCACAAGGCCAGTGACCCCAACTGCCCCACACGCATTAAGATCCGATCCTTCAACAACAACACGAATACGGCGGCCACAACCACCCCGCGAGACGCCCCCATGGCGGGAATGACCGAATAAAATGCCCCTCCACAATGTCGGGTCCGTACAGCTGCTGAACTGTACGAAAGGCCAAGCGACTACGATCTCAGCATTGCAAGAGTTCGCAAGAAAACCCGAAAACCTTATCTTCCTCCTCCAAGACCCATGGTGCGATAGACATGGAAACCCTCCCACTATGCCAAACTTCGATATGTTCACCCCAACACCAACACGGCCCAGATGTGCGACATATGTCCGCCGCGTGCCCGGGCTCAGTGCTACCACCACCTTCGCGGCCCAGGATTCCTTCCTGGGCACCACCATCACATCCCTCCAACAACAACATACCACCACATTCACCCTATACAACCTATACTCCCCTGGACGACTGGACCCAGTAGCAGCCATTCTCCCCACCATCGACCTACCGACAGACTGCCTCCTGATGGGGGACCTCAATGCCCACCACACGTGGTGGTAGGGCCCACTGCCCCCATCAGCATGCACCTCCCCAGCCAGCCACACCATCGCCAACTGGCTCACGGAAAACAACTTCCACCTCCACAATGAAATAGCCAAACCCACCCACCACCCCCGAAACGGGGGGCAACCCTCCACCATTGACCTATGCCTCTCCAGGGGCAGGACGACACAGCTGGTTCTCACCCTGGCAACCGATCACGACACCACCTCGGACCACAGCTCCCTCACCGCTACCCTCTCCCTACCCTCAAACGCAGCACCACAGAAGGCCCAGCGCTGCGGGCGCAAGGCCGACTGGGAGAGCTTCGCCTCACACATACAGGCCGCCCGGATGGACCTCTCAAACCTCCAAGGAACCGAGGATACCCTCCGTGCCGTCACCAACATTACCCAACTCATCCACAAAGCAACCAACCACGCCGTCCCCATGAAAGATCCACGGAGGTTGGAAGAACCATGGTGGAACCAGAACCTGACACTGGCAAGAAGATCAGTCAAACGAGCAGAGAGACAAGCCCGCCAAGAACCCAAGGACACCAACCGTAAAGACAGACAACACAAGCAGCACAAATGGTCGACGATGGTATGCAACGCTAAAACAGCGTATCGAATCCAACAGCTCCAAGCCGCATCAATTCCACCAGAGAAGCCATTGTACGATGCCAATCAGATCATGAGTGCCATCAAGAAAAAATTGAGAAGTTGAAGTATATTGCTTTTTTTACAGGTGAGACATAAATTTGAACTAATATTTCTTGAGGTTTCAGCTAAAAATAAAGCACTTTTTTTTTTAAATCCTTACAGGAGCAAAATATAACTTCTCCTCTTACAGGAGTTAGCAATGCTCACGGGAGCTACGGGAGCTACGGGAGCTCTCTAGGAATTCTCAAATTTTTTGCTGATGGCAGCCTCCACCATCTCCAAGAAAATGAAAGCTGTGAATGACGAGTTGCGAGAATCGGATCTTGAGCTATGGACAAAGAAAGAGAAGAGCCGTATGATACGAACTGAGGCCCTACGGAAATCACAGTCTCAGAGAGAGGCAACACGGACCCATAACCGACAGAGTGAAGGAAGATTACAGTACTCCGATAGCGTGTTAGGAATGGCACAAAACTGCCAGCCCACCGAACATCTGTATACCTCCGATCCGACACTCCCAGTTAAGCGTAACGAACCCCCAGTTGGCCTGATACCCAAAGTGCCAAAACAAAAACAAGGCCGCCCGTTGGGCTCTAAGAACAAACCGAAGAAGGTGGACTAGGAAGTATTTCTATGGTATTTAACTACTTAGATGCGAATGGACTTTTTCCAAATTTCCTAGCTCTCTCCTCATCAACAAAATAATATCACCCCTCAGAGATTTTTTTTTTTTTCACATTGGGCTTTCAGAATTGTGGTGAGCAGGCTTTGGCAAAATTCTCGGAAGGGTTTCGGGTACTGATTTCTGAGTCGGGGTGTTGCCTTGCGACACCTGGGTACGCGAGTACGGAGGTGGAGGTAGAGATATTGTGGAGTCAGATTCGATTTCTTTATTCACCGTGGAATAATCTTAGGTTCGTCGTGTCAGGGTGTTTGCGAGTGTGGTATCCCAGGAAGGGGAATAGAAGCTAGTCGGTGGAGTTTCTTGTGCGGTATATATGCAAACTCCTTTTTCTCATCACGTGGTTTCCCTTCTTTCCGTCGACATGTCAGGGATCTCAGTCTCAAGGCGTACGGCCTCAGAGAGCTCCGCGCATGGGTGCAGTGGTTGGTCCTGACCGGTTCCAGCGATAAGGGTGGAGGCTGACTGTTGGCGACCTCGTATTCCTCCCGGCGCTAGTCTTTCGGACTATGCTGGCTTCGTATCGAGGTCCCAGTCAGGATCGGTCGTAACTCTTTCGGAGTCTGCCGTCTCTCTTAGTTTGCCGCTGGCCCTGCTCCGGAGTCATTCTTTCATCCGTTCGTCTCGGCCGTAAGGTCCTAACTCCGGGTCTTATCTCCTGTCTAGACTTTCCCAGACCTGTCTTGCGACATGAGCACCGCTTATGGCGTGCGACTTGCAGGAAGCTAGTTCTTCCCTTATCTCGTTCTCGTATGTAGCGGCTACAAGTGTTGGCAGTGCGTTGGGTCTACCCGGTGGGCTGGCCTAAGATCCAACCCCCACTGAGGTTACCCTGGCTCTACTTGCTCTTGCCGAACTGCTTTCCGAGGTCCTGGGATTCTATCAGGGATCCCTAGCCACGTGACTTACCATTTGCTACCTTTCTCCTTGTATCTTTATTTCCCTTGTTACCCTTGGGTGTAACACTACTCCCCCTCTTTCTTAGCTTCGGCGCGAAGCTGATTTATCCTAACTCCTTCTCCTTCTTCGTGTGAACAGTGGAATGCAGTCCTCCAGCCACTGCATCCCTCCGGCCGCCTGGTCCTGAAGAAAACCCTCCAGTGGAAAAAACTTCGGAACCAATTCAGTGGGCGGCTGGCACTCGGATCTGGGTGGTCTTCTGACCAGTCCAGGATCCTACTGTCGGAGTGGTGTGAAGGAAACCATTTGACGACCGTTTTCCCCCGAAGAGGTGATCAGAAGACGGGTTGACCTGGCACCCCAGTGTAGCAGGGGATCAGGCTGGCCGTACAGTAGTCTCACCGCCAGAGCCAGTCAAAACCAGTGGCTCTCAACCGGTCACCCATGCCTCGCCACAGTTAAGGGACAACTGTTGTCTGAATGGGATTACAATACCTTCACTCTTCTGCTTGTTGCAGGTGTTGTGGATGAAGTCCTCCTCCCCTCATCCCACTACCCTCTGATCGTGCTTCAACCCCTTCGGCTCTGTCATGCGCCCAGGGCGGATCAGAGTCTAGCCCTCGGTGAGCTGGTAGTCCCTCGGAGCGTCTGGGTTCTTCCTGTGAAACTCCCAGAGTTTCTCCAGACCTCCTACCGAAAAGTTATCATATGGTTCTTCCGTCCAGTCCTTCCGGTCCGGGTAGTCGAGCCATTTGACAAGGTACAGGACACGGCCCCCTTTCCTGGTGCTCCCAAGGACCTCGTCAACATCGTATTCCTTGCTCTGTTCGATATCATCGGCCTCTCGGAGGATCTTTGAGGGGTCCAGTGGCACTCGGTGTTCGCTGGTTCGATAGGGTTCGAGTAGCGATAGATGAAAGACGGTGTGAATCTTCCATTTCCGGGGCAGCGTGAGTCGTACTGCGAGGGGCAAGACGATCTTTTCCACCTGGAAGGGGCCATGATTCTTGTGGTCCAGCTTCCGGGAGGGTCAGCGCGTTTTGATGTTGCGCCCGTTGAGCATCACCAAGTCTCCGATCTGGTATTTCGGAGGCTCGGTGCGCTGGGGATCTGTGTAGCAGCGCATTCGTTCGTGTGCTGCTTCCAGCCATTCGGCGGATGCCTTGTGTACTGCATGCATCCAGTGGGTGTAGAGCTTGCTGGTGGGGTTCAAGGGTCCCGAACCAGCTGGATCAGAGGACATGGGATGGAATCCGCAGTTAGCATAGAACGGAGACATCCCATTGCCCATGGTAATGGAATTGTTGTAGGCAAACTCCGCCATCGGGAGTAGGCCTACCCAGTTGTCCTGCTTGTGGCCAACGAACGCTCGGAGGTATGCTTTGATTGTCTGGTTGAGACGTTCTGTCTGCCCATTGGTTTGGGGGTGGAAGGCCGTCGACATCCTTAGGCGGATGCCTGATAGCCGCAGGAATTCTTGTCAAGTCTCGGAGGTGAATCGTGAGTCCCAGTCCGAGATGGTGTCTGAGGGTAGCCCGTTGTATTTCCAGACTTCCCGGGCGAAGAAAACTGCCAGGTCGGCTACCGTCCTTGTTTCCTTTTTAAAGGAAAGAAAGTGCGCCATCTTTGTGAATCGGTCTATAACTACCCACAATTGGTCGCATCCTTCTGAGAGTGGCAGTTCCATAATGAAGTCCATTGCGATGGACTGCCAGGGGGCGTACAGTAGTTCGAGGGAGGAGGAAATTCCATACGGTTGGTGCCGAGCCGCCTTGTTCTTCTGGCATTCGGGGCAGCTCCGGACGAAGTCGATAATCCTTTCATTCATTTTTGGCCACCAGAAGTTCCATCGGATGAGTTTGATCGTTTTATCCTGGCCCATGTGTCCAGCGATTTTCGTGTCGTGTTCTGACTCGAGAATCATTTTTTTGAGGTTTCTATCTTCCGGGATCCAGAGCATACCCCTTCAGTAGAGTAGCCCGTCCTTGACCTTTCGGTCCCTCTGCCATGCCTCACAAGGGTGGGCAGCTTCCTCCTCGACCTTCCAGTCATTCAGTGCCTCATTCCCCAGCACTGCTTCCAGTTCCTTCACCACGCCTTGGTATTCATTGTCCTTCATTCCTGCCTTTTTGACTGCTTCCACGAATTCTTCCGACCATTGCCGTGGTGGGAGTGATGCCAACCTTGCTGAAGAACAGTTAAATGTTCTTTCTTGTCTGTCTGGTTTTGCAAAGTCTGGTTCCGCGAAGTTGTCTTTTCGCAAAACTGTCGTAATCGGCAGGTTTTCACCCCCCCCATTTTCAGGGCGGTACTCCGAACGCCTTGACAAAGCATCTGGTTTTCCGCTCCGGTTTCCTGGACGGTAGTAAATGCGGAAGTCGATACCTGCTAGCTCCTGGGCCCACCGTGCCTGGCGACGGCTGAGTATCTTTGTAGTCGTGAACTACCGTATTATTTTGTATAAGAGTCCTCCCTTTGAAACGGGTTTAGCGCGGTGTAACGTGCGCTAGTGCGCTTATGGTTAGTGTTGGGACTGCTATAGAACGTCACCTAATTAGGAGGTTGGGAGGTTGGAGCTCATGAGGCCCGCTGGGCTGAGCTGCATCGCAAGTCCTAAGCAGTGTTGCGAGTCCTTTACAAACAACCCAGAAAGATCAAGTCAATAGAAACCACAGAGTCAATAATGGAGAGCGACAGAGCCAATTTCAGTATGCCAACCACGTCTGACACAGTCGCATTGCAATTCACTGCTCTCATTCTTACACCTACAGGTCAAGAACCTACCGCCAAAGCTTTAGATGAAGAAGAAGATAATGACAACCTCGATCTGGCTGTCCGTCCACCTCTATCGCCCCGAAAACCGAAATCGAAACCTGGCCGAATGAGGCAGGTGACTGCAGACCTCTCGCGCAAGTTTCCTCCTTCTGCAACGCATCTCACCCGTGAGAAACGAGCGTTTACGACTGCCTTCAAATTGGGGGTCCTGTCATATGCGACATATGGCAGGATAGAAGATGGCAAAGGTGGTCTACGAGCTCCGACGGCAATGGAGGTATGCAAGCGTTACAACCTAAGGCATACACGATATTTGCGCAGATGGCGGCAGGAGGAGGAGATGTTACTCTTGATGAAGCCTTCACAGAAGAGACACCGACCATCTCGCCGACATTGGCCTAAGCTTGAGAAGGCCTTGGTGCAAGCATTTGCTGGTCGACACGCGGAAGGCAAGACTGTACGGAGAAAGTGGTTCGAACGAACAGCAAAGGCTTTATTTCTTCAAATTTATCCATACAGTCCTACAAGATTTGTGGTTTCCAGCGGCTGGTTCAATCGATTCCTCTCTCGTAATGAGATCTCCATTCGCGTTGCCACGAATAAAGCTCAGCAAACACCAATAGAATACTGCGCAATGATTGTTTCTTTTCTGTGTTTCAATCGGCAGAACTCTCAGCTGCAGGATGGTATGGAAGAAACGGTATTGCGATCTGTAATCACAGTCGGTTGCTATCTTCTTTCAACATTCTCAACATGGATTAAACACCGCTGCCTGGGGAGTATCTTGAAGGGAAGACCTACGAATTTAAAGGGAGTAAGACAGTGTGGGTACGTACACAGAGATCAGGGTGGGATAAGCGGCAAGCAACAATACAGCTTACAATTTTTGCTGATGATACCGATCGCGTTATGCCCCTCATCATCGTTCGCGGTGCCGAGAACAACACTTCTGCCCCTCGAAGATGGAAAGAAAAACTATTCGACTCTCGTGTGGTAGTTAAATTTAATCCAAATGGGTATGACAACTCTGCGATCATGTTGTTTTGGCTTGAATTTATGCTTCTACACGTCCTCGGCACCAGTGCCACCCTCCTAGTCATGGATCTTTTCAAGTCCCACAGTACACAAGAGATCAAAGATTGGCTACACACCCACGGAATTGTTCCATCACTGGTTCCTGGCGGTTGTACGGGGCTTGTTCAACCCTTTGATGTATCAGTAAACCGCCCTTTCAAAGATATTCTCAAGCAAGTCATCAACGACGCAGTTGATCTTTCTGAGAGGCAGACAACACCTGTGTCACAAACCTGGTGTGACAGGCTCCTAGGCAGCGCCGCGGGCGCCGCGCTCACCCTCGCCACACTATGGCTGATCCTTGTCTCCGCCACCATGGCCGCCATCATCCTACGTGCCTAGCCACAGTACCCCAGCCCCTGCCAATATCGCGCCGGTAGCGATATTCCTCAGAACCTGGTTGCGGGCCGCCCAGAATTTTCCCCACTTGTTTCCTTACTGTCTGCGTGTCTGCCTCGCTTTACTCTGTGTAATGTTTATTGCTTACCTTGTTGTTTCCCTACTGTTGTGTGTGTCTGCCTTGCATATTGCGGGAGGATGAAGGGCCGAGTAGGATCGTGTGTTTCCTTGGGCGCAGCGATTGAGTCACGATGAGCTACGGAGGAACTGTGTCAGTCTTGTGGGCAAGCTGTGATTCCACAGAGGGAAGGAAAAGTATAAAGGAAGGGTGCGGTAGCTAGTCTGGAGATTCTTCTCCATGCAATATATTATCTATACACCTGGACCTACCTTTACCCATCTCTGAGCTGCGTGACGAAACGAGTGCCGGGATCTCGGATCACTTGCGCCGATGACAACCGGGTCATCCGGCAGCACAACGAAGTGATCCAGGATCGCCTACGACGAACGACATCGAGATACGATTATCTATCTACCTTGACCTACCTTCACACATCTCTGAGTGGCGTGACGAGAGCAGCGCTGGGATCTCAGATCACTCGCGCTGATGATCACGGGGTCATCCGGCAGCGCGACGAGTGATCCGGGACCACCTATGATGGACCCGCAACACCGCCGCGCATACCGGGCCGCGCCAGACAGAACGGAAGACCACCATGTATGCTGCACCGGGCGGAACAGGAGACCGCCTCGCATGCCGCCCCGGGCAGAAGGGAAGAACGCCGTGCATGCCGCACCAAGCAGAACGCAAGAACGCCGCGCGTGCCGCGCCGGGCAGAACGGAGGACTGCCGCGCGTACCGGGCCGCGTCAGACAGAACAGAACACCGCCGCGCATAGCGGGCCTCACCAGAGAGAACAGAACACCGCGGCTTATGCCGCACCAGATGGAACGGAAGACTGCCGTGTATGCCGCCCCGGGCGGAACGGAAGAACGCTGCGCATGCCGCGCTGAGCAGAACGGAAGAACAACGCGGCTGCCGCGCCGTGCAGAATGCAGGACCGCCGCGCACACCAGGCCGTGCCAGACAAAACGGAACACCTATGCCGCGCCGGGCAGAACGGAACATCGTCGCGCACACCGGGCCGCGCCAGACAGAATGGCAGAACGCTGCGCACGCCGCGCTGGGCAGAACCGAGGACAGCCACGCACACTGGGCTGTGCCAGACAGAATGGAAGAACTCTGCGTATGCCGCACTGGGCGGAACGGAAGACCGCCGCGCATGCCGGCCCAGGCGGAAAGGAAGCCCGCTGCACATGCCGCACCGAGCAGAACGGAAGACCACCATGCATGCCACGCTGGGCAGAACGGAAGACCGCCACACATACCGAAGGCCGCACCGGACAGGACGGAAGATTGCCACGCATGAGGGAAGTCTGTTGCACATACCGCAGGCCACGCCGGGCAGGAAGGATGACGACAACGACGATGCCACGCCGGGCAACAAGGAAGACGACAATGATGATGCCACACCGGGCATGAAGAAAGACGACAACCACGATGCCACGCCGGGCATGAAGGAGGACGAGCACGACGAGTGAGTGGGAATCCCTTGTGCCAAATGACACCGAGATATGAGTAGCGATCCGAGATCGCTCAAGAACAACAAGAGAATGATACCGTGCTGCAGTAAAGACCACCGGGTGGCAGTAGACGAAGACCGCGTAAGACCTAGCACGACCGCACGGAAGGCTGGGAGCACAACGCCTCACCAGTAAGAAAGGCACCCCGAGGAGCTACGTTGCCTGTCGAGCCCAAGACAGAGAATGGAAGTCGGGGTCAGGTTTTTGACTTTATATTGCATCTCCAATCGACACCTGATGTAGCGGAAAATCCTCGAGAAACCGGAATCCACCGTGGATTCACCTGACCCAGAAAAATAAGAGTAGTGAATTGAGGAGGTCACTGACATCGAAACGCTGCTGCACCAAGGCCAGAGAGCCCAGCTACACCAAAGGGAAGCCAGAAAAACACCGAAACACACCGAAAAACACCGGAAGATGCAGGAAGCTGGGAAGAAGAAAAACCCATGAAGAGAGCGGACCCGTGGAACAAAGCGACATCTTTATCCCATCGTAATTGGGAATAACACCGTCCAAACAAGAATAGCTGCGAGACCCGCATACGGACGTCACCAACAGGCACGCCAGTACGAGTTGAAAAGGAGGGCCTGCGGCTATGCTTCGACTACCGAACGGATTGTGAAAGGATGTCTGACGAATCACAAACAGTGATGTTGACGCAAAAGGGGTTACGAACAGCCAAGCACGACCTCAATTGATGACGCGGCCACTGATGCGAACGGCCAGCCAACGGTTGGTTTTCACATCAAATATTGCCCAGAAAAGTGCCGGCAAGACAAACATACTTGCTAGAGAGTCAGGAGACTCTGCCTGGAAAAGGGATATGAAGCTTCGACAAAACCAGTTCCGAGTATTGCTGTTAGTAGCAAGCTTTCACAAAAAACGTCAGAAACAATGAAAGCACCAGAAACGTCGAAAACACCTGAAACGACTAGCAAACGCCGGAAACTCTGGAAGGAACGGAAACATTGGAATCGCTCGACGCGTTCCAGGACACCTGGCCACTTGCCGCGGGGGACACCCGGAACCGGTGTTCGACAGATCTGATGCCGAAGAAGAAGCGGTGGAAGATTAGAGTTAGCTGGGAAGCCCACGAAGAGAGAGACGGCCGGGCGCGGCTGTCTAGGCACTTCACGACACCCACATTAGGAACTAGCATGCAATAGCAACGAATACTACAACGATACCATGCCGGACATGAAGGAGATTAGGGCGAAGCTGAATACCGCCACAGTGAAGTCGAATACCGCAACGATACCACGGCGGACGTGAAGATGATTAGGGCGAAGCCGAATACTGCCACAGCGAAGTCGAATACCGCAACGATACCACACCGGGTGTGAAGAAGATTAGGGCGAAGCAGAATACCGCCACCGCGAAGTTGAATACCGCAACGATACCATGCCGGGCGTGAAAGTGATTAGGGCGAAGCCGAATACCGCCACAGCGAAGTCGAATACCGCAATGATACTACGCCGGATGAGAAGAAGATTGGGGCGAAGTCGAATACCGCAACGATACCACGGCGGACGTGAAGATGATTAGGGCGAAGCCGAATACTGCCACAGCGAAGTCGAATACCGCAACGATACCACGCCGGGTGTGAAGAAGATTAGGGCGAATCCGATTACCGCCACCGCGAAGTTAAATACCGCAACGATACCATGCCGGGCGTGAAGATAATTAGGGCGAAGCCGAATACCGCCACAGCGAAGTCGAATACCGCAATGATACTACGCCGGGTGTGAAGAAGATTGGAGCGAAGCCGAATACCGCCGCTGCGAAGTCGAATACCACAACGATACCACGCCGGGCGTGAAGAGATTAGGGCGAAGCCGAATACCGCCACAGCGAAGTCGAATACCGCAACAATACCACGCCGGGCATGAAGAAGATTAGGGCGAAGCTGAATACCGCCAAAGCGAAGTCGAATACCGCAACGATACCACGCCAGGCGTGAAAAAGATTAGGGTGAAGTCGAATACCGCCACAGCGAAGGTGAATACCGCAACGATACCACGCCAGGCGTGAAGAAGATTAGGGCGAAGCTGAATACCGCCACAGCGAAGTCGAATACCGCAACGATTCCACACCAGGCGTGAAGAAGATTAGCGCGAAGACGAATACCGCCACAGCGAACTTGAAGTCGAATACCACAACGATACCGCACCAGGCGTGAAGAAGATTAGGGCGAAGCCAAGTACTGCCACCGCGAAGTCGAATACCACAACGATACCACGTTGGGCGTGAAGAGATTAGGGCGAAGCCGAATACCCCCACAGCGAAGTCGAATACCGCAACGATACCACGCCCTGCGTGAATCAGATAGAGCGAAGCCGAATAACGCTACTGCGAAGCCGAATACCGCTACCGCGACATCGAATACCGCAATGACACCAAGACGCGCGTGCGCGGACTGGCGGCAAGGAAAGAGAACACGCAATCTATTATCTCTCTCCACAGACCCACCTCTCTATCCCTGTGACCAGCACTGTGACCACCACTCCCCAAGAACAACGAGCCCAGGCAAGGCGTGTGAGAAGAGCTGCGAAGCGACCACGCCAGGCGTGACGGATACCGCGAGAACAACGAGCCCACGCAAGGCATGTGAGAAGAGCCGCAAAGAGACCATACTGGGCGTGACGGATACTGTGCGAACAACGAGCCCACGCAAGGGGTGTGAGAAGAGCCGCGAAGAGACCACGCCGGGCGTGACGGATACCGCGATAACAACGAGCCCATACAAGGCGTGTGAGAAGAGCCGCAAAGAGACAACACCGGGCGTGATGGATACCATGAGAACCAGCCCACGCAAGACGTGTGAGAAGAGCCGCGAAGAAACAACACTGGGCGTGACAGATACCGCGAGAACAACCAGCCCACGCAAAGGCGTGTGAGAAGACTGCGACAAGACAACGCCGGACGTGGCGGATACCGGGAGAACAACGAGCGGCGCATGAGTACGCCGGAAGTGAACTCCCACACCCCATCGAAGAAGATCAAGAACCCCACGCCTCCGCAGCCACCAGCAGTGTGACTGCCCCAACGCCCACCCATATGAGCTGGCCGATGTCATCCGTGTGAGACACCTCAACCCACACAAGGCCCGTGCCGATTGGCAGAAGGGAAAGCGAGTCTGCCCTGACTGCCGATTCCAGGTAAACTTGAACGACCACCACCTACATTGCCAAAGCACCACCACTGGCCGACATCATGCCACCCCAGGAGGCCCCCACAGCCACCAAAGAAAACCCCTACGCGGAGGCGGCTACGCCCCCGGACGACCAAATCCGCCTGTTGGCAGAAATCATCACCACAGTCCAGAACACAGTCATTCAAGAAGCCCACCATAACTACGGGATCCAGCGCCTGCTGGCCCAGACGATGCGTGACCAACACAACGCCGACCAACGACAACTCCAGAGGATGGCGCCAACCCTGGAAACCATCACCGCCAAACAGGAGCGAATAAACGAACAACAAACCCGGTAGCAGGCTAGCCGACCCATCCGCATCTACCGCACTCCGATCCGCTGCCGCATGACCGCCAGCCGGCCTGACCTCGCTGGAGCTTCGGTCTGAACAGGGGACCTACTGTCACGAACCTGGATCGACAGGCTCCTAGGTGACGCCACGGGTGCCGTGCTCACCCTCGCCACACTATGGCTGATCCTTGTCTCCGCCGCCATGGCCACCGTCATCCTACGTGCCTAGCCGCAGTACCCCAGCCCCTGCCAATATTGCGCCAGTGGCGATATTACTCAGAACCTGGTCGCGGGCCGCCCAGGATTTTCCCCGCTTGTTTCCTTACTGTCTGCGTGTCTGCCTCGCTTTACTCTGTGTTATGTTTATTGCTTACCTTGTTGTTTCCCTACTGTTGTGTGTGTCTGCCTTGCGTATTGTGGGAGGATGAAGGGCCGAGTAGGATCGTGTGTTTCCTTGGGCGCAGCGATTGAGTCATGATGAGCTACGGTGGAACTGTGTCAGTCTTGCGGGCAAGCTGTGATTCCACAGAGGGAAGGAAAAGTATAAAGGAAGGGCGCAGTAGCTAGTTTGGAGATTCTTCTCCATGCAATATATTATCTATACACCTGGACCTACCTTTACCCATCTCTGAGCTGCGTGACGAAACCAGCGCTGGGATCTCGGATCACTTGCGCCGATGACCACCGGGTCATCTGGCAGCGCGACGAAGTGATCAGAAATCGCCTACGACGAACGACATCGAGATACGATTATCTATCTACCTTGACCTACCTTCACACATCTCTGAGCGGCGTGACGAGAGCAGCGCTGGGATCTCAGATGACTCGCGCTGATGATTTCCAGGTCATCCGGCAGCGCGACGAGTTATCCGGGACCACCTATGATGGACCCGCAACACCGCCGCACATACCGGGCCGTGCCGGACAGAACGGAACACCGCCGCGTATACCGCACCGGGTGGAACAGGAGACCGCCGCGCATGCTGCCCCGGGCGGAACGGAAGAACGACACTCATGCCGCGCCGAGTCGAACGGAAGAACGCCGCGTATGCTACGCCGGGCTGAACGGAGGACCGCCACGCTCACCAGGCCGCGCCAGACAGAACGGAACACCGCCAAGCATACTGGGCCGCGCCAGACTGAACGGAACACCGCCGCGTATGCAACACCAGGCGGCACGCGAGACTGCCGCGCATACCGTCCCGGACAGAACCGAAGAATGCCGCGCATCCCGCGCCGAGCAGAATGGAAGAACGCCGGGCCTGCCGCGCCGAGCAGAACGGACGACTGCCGTGCACACCGGGCCACGCCAGACAGAAGAGAACACCGCTGTGTATGCCACAGCGGGCGGAACGGAAGACCGCCACGCATGCCACCCCGGGCGGAACGGAAAATCACCACGCATACCGCACCGAGCGGAACGGAAGAACGCCGTGCGTGCCAAGCCGGGCAGAACGGAGGACCGTCGCGCACACCGGGCCATGCCAGAAAGAACGGAACACCTATGCCACGCCGGGCAGAACGGAACATTGCCGCGCACACCGGACTGCACCAGACAGAACAGAAGAACACCGTGCGTGCCACGCCAGGCAGAACGGAGGACCGCCGCGCATACTGGGCCATGCCAGACAGAACGGAAGACCTCCGTGAATGCCGTACCTGGCGGAACGGAAGACTGCCGCGAATGCCGCCCCGGGCAGAAAGGAAGAACGCCGCGCATGCTGCACCGAGCAGAATGGAAGACTGCTGTGCATGCCGCGCCGGGCAGAATGGAGGACCGCCGCACATACCGAAGGCCGCACCGGACAGGACGGAAGATCGCCGCGCATGAGGGAAGTCTGCCGCGCGTACTGCAGGCCACACCGGGTAGGAAGGAAGACGACAACATCGATGCCACGCCGGGCAGGAAGGAAGACGACAACGACAATGCCACGCCGGGCATGAAGAAAGACGACAACCGCGATGCCACGCCGGGCATGAAGGAGGATGAGCACAATGAGTAAGTGGGAATCACTTGCGCCAAACGACACCGAGATACGAGTAGCGATCCGAGATTGCTCAAGAACAATGCGAGAATGATACCGTGCTACAGTAAAGACCACTGGGTGGCAGTAGACAAAGACCGCATAAGACCTAGCACGGCTGCACGGAAGGCTGGGAGCACAACGCCTCGCCAGTGAGAAAGGCACATCGAGGAGCTACGTTGCCTGTCGAGCCCAAGACAGAGAACGGAAGTCGGGGTCAGGTTTTTGGCAACCTGCAACAGGGAAAAAGGATTGGCAGTCAGCACCAAGTAAGATGAGAGTTATGATGACAAAGTGCATGGGTGATGCTTGGGAGATCTTTAACCTGAAAAACCGTGATGTTGTTATCCGGAGTTTTCGACGTCTGGGCATTGCTCTTCCGATTGATGCTTCTTGCGACAACGAAATTTCAATCAAAGGGCTTGAAACCACCATGTTGATGGAGGGAGTCAAGAATTGGGTGCGTACACCCACTATTGATAGCTCATCCAAGGGAACCAGTGATAATCCAGAGACTGATGCCAGCGATAAGGAAGATGAGCCTACCACCAAGTTGTTGCACCCACTCACCATCAGCAACTCGTTTACAGCCACAGTGGCTAGTACACCCTCACACACTACCATAGAAGCGGGACTAGAGGCGGGCAAATTGAAAGGAGGCTCGTCGGCCTCGACATACACGATTACAGCAAACAGATCCACCCTCCTGGTATCACCCAGTAGTGATGATGATGTACCCCTAAAGACAGTGATAAGGGGGAACCGGCGTGGGCGCCCTAGGGGCCGTGGGCGAGGGTCTCAAAGATCCAGAGATAAATCCGGTAATAATTCCCTATTCCCTAGGCCTCTACCTAATTACTAATATTCAACTCCTCATAGCTGCCCACTCTTCCTCTGCAACCTCAGTGCACATCCCGGCGGGCTCGGCAAGCAGACAGGGCACAGTAGGTGAACTTTCAGCAGGCACGGCGGATGCACTCTTGGTGGGGTCGGTGCATTCCAGCAAGGGAAAACATTCTGTTGAACCAGTAAGTCTAGCTAGAAGAAGTAAGAGACTGGAAGGAGTACATAGGCAGTTTGTGGTTGCAGAGCTGTTCCCTAGTATCAGTGATACTGAAGATGATGATGGTGTGGAATTCTGCTGGAGAGATGAGACATGAGGTGGGGGAAGTTTGTACCACACAAGACAATATCACGGGGTTTTTGCACTTGTGAATTTGATATTGACTAAGCGCCAAGCACCCTAGTTGCGCGCCAAGATCGCCAAGAATGGCGCTAACCGCTTAGGGGGGGAGGACTCTAATGCAAGATAATACGGTATTCAAGGTTATGGTGATCGCTAAACATCTGGACCTGATTTGTCACTCCTTCGCAGTATCGGCGCCAGTGCTTGAAGGCATCGACGATGACTAGAAATTCCTTGTCGTGGATTTCGTAGTTGATTTCCGCCAGCTGGAACTTCCGCGAGTGGAAGGCCACAGGGTATAGTGTCCCTTTGTTGTCTCTGCTATAGGACGGCCCCGATTGCGAAGTCGGAGGCATCCGTTTCGATAATCACGGGTTTTGTGGCGTCAAAGTGGGCTAGTATCGGTGCTGTTGTGAATCGCCGTTTCAGTTCCTGGAAGGCTTTTTCCGCCTGCGGGTTCCACTTCCACTCCTTTTCGTCCCCTTTGGTCAGCTGTGTCCGGGGTCTGGCTACTCGGGAGTAGTCCTGAATGAAGCGTCGGTAGAAGTTGGCAAATCCCAGGAATGACTGTACTTCCGTCAGTGATTCCGGGGTCTTCCATCCCAGCACCACCTCCACTTTTCCTTCCGCCATCTTCATCCCTTCTCTTCCGATGATGTATCCCAGGAATTCTACTTCCTGGGTTTTCCACACACATTTGTCCGGCGAGACTGCTAGCCGGTTTTCTTGCAGTCTTGCCAGCACTTATTTAACCCTCCGATCGTGTTCTTCCTCAGTTTTTGCGTAGATCAGGAAGTCGTCCATGTAAACCAAGAGGCCCAGGTCTATCATGTCGGATAAAACATGGTTCATCATGTCTTGGAAGGTTGAGGGTGCGTTGGTTAGTCCAAACGGCATAACTTGGAACTCATATAGTCTGTAACGGGTTCGAAATGCCGTTTTCCATTCGTCTCCTTCTCGGATGCGAATAAAGTTAAACCCATTTTTCAGGTCCAGCTTGGTGAACCATCTGGCTCCTTGTACCCGGTCCTGTAGCTCCTGCATCAGAGGAAGGGGGTATCGGTTGGGAATCGTTATTCGGTTGAGGGCTCGGTAGTCTACATACAGCCGGAGTCCCGTCCCGTTTGGTTTTGGTACAAACAAAATCGGGGATGCAGCCGGTTAGGTGGATCTCCGGATCTTGTCTGTCCTTAGCATTTCCTTGAGCCACTCTCTGAGGGTCTGGAGCTCGTTTTCCAAAAGGGGTAAATCAGTCCCCAGGGGGTGGTCTCCGCTTCCTTGAGGTCAATCTTACAATCATATGGCCGGTGTGCTGGCAGCGCCTCTGCTGCCTTCTGACTCATGATGTCGAGATAACCCCGGAACTCCTTAGGGATCTGGTCCCACGGGTCCTCTTCGTTTATTGCTGAGACATACCCAATGACTTTGGCTCCTGGGTCGAGGGTAACTGTCTCATCCAGGGACAGAGAGAATTCTGCGGATTCGAATCGTGTGCATTTTTCTAGGCAGTTGTGGCTACTGAAGTGGAGTTCTTCTGAGTCCCATTCGCCCTGGGGGGGATGCTTCGCCATCCACCAGAATGGGAGGAAGAGGTCAACTTCCAGCTCCAATGGTGCGACCTCGAACACCTCCCGGGAATGATGATTTTGATGCTGGAGCAGGAGCGGCTCGGTGTACTCCATTCCTGCCCCTTTGACTTCTTCCCCCATGCAGTTCAGTAGTGGGGCTGCCTCCCTTCTGGGGATTCAGGGTATGTCAAGCTGCTTGGTAATCGTTGTGCTAATCGAAGATACCGAGCAACTGGTGTCGAGTAAGGCCCGCACTGCGTGTTGGGTCAGGCCCCACGAAATGATCATGGTGGTGATTTGTCTTCTGCCGCACTGTGGTTTATTCGTAGACTTTTCAGGCGAGGCTTTATTGGGGTTTAGCCTTCTTTGTTGGCTATCCTGCGAGGTTCCAGCACTTGGTTGCTCCAGCCCCATTCGTTTTCGATTTGTCCCACAAATTATTGAGAAGGACCTGGGGTGCGGCAAGCCCCGTCCTTCTAAAAATCCGAGTCATCTTGCCAGGCTGACTGCAGTGTTGTGGCCGCAGCTTTCCGCATGTCTTTGTCCTCGACTTTGATGTGGGCGGATTTGGTTTGTTTGGGGGCTGGAGGCTCCTCAACATCTTCACCCCTTTTCCTTTTCCATTGGATCGAGCTTGCCTGCTTTGGGACTTCCGGTAGCTCCGTGCCCTTGACCGTTGTTCGGGCGTAGCAGTCCTGGGTGGTGTGGCTGTCCCAGCCACACCTCCTGCATCTGGCTTTGCTGTTCCTGTGGGTGTCGATCTTGTTTTGCAGGACCCCTTTGTAGGTGTTACCACCACTTCCCCAGTGGCTCTCCACCCATGATTTCCTTGGATTTTCAGCCTTGCCCCCCAAGTCAGGCTTCCCAGCCTGCTTGGGGCCACCACTCTCCTTGCCCTTTCGGGCATTGCCCGGATTTTTTCCATTCAGGCCGTCCTTCCGTCCTGTCCCACTTCCTGACTGCACTTCGCGGGCCGCTTTCAAGGACTTTCTCCGTTCCACGTGGAGACGGGCATTGTATGTGGCCACCAGAAAGTTTTCGCCGTCTATGAATTCTTCCATATAGTGTGCGAAGCGCATGTCCAGGATGTTGTCGGTCATAGCCTGGTCAATCTTCTCCCTCAGCCCTACACCAGTGGCTTGAGCGTATACGTTCAAGGCGCAGAATTCCGTGAAGTAGGCCTTGATGTCGCCCTTGTAGCGGACTTGATGGAGCTTTAGCTGGGCGTTTGCTGCCTCGCTGGTGTCCCTGAATTCGGCCCGGATTGCCGCAGTGTATCGGGCCCGGGTGTCCCGATCCACCATTGTCCTTCGACGGTGCTGGTGCCAGGCTTTTGCGGTGTCTGACAGTAGTGTTCCTACCGAGGTGATTTTTTGGGCATCGAGGGTTTCCGGGTAGAACCCTATGTACTCAAGGACCGATTCCCACCAGACATTGAATGCCGAGGTGGGTTTCCCATCGAAGGATTCTGGGTTCTTTAGCATCAGTCGTGAGGTGTGTATTCTTACCTCTGGGTCACTTTGATCGTTCCTTGCTGCCGCAATGCCTTCCACTACCAGCCGTGCAATTTCCACTGGGGTTAACATGGTGGCGATGCGCTCAGCCCGGAGTGGCTGTTAAACCCTGTCACTCGACCCCTAACATGATAACGCCGAGCCGTACAGTGGGGAAGCACAGGGCCACGAGGCTGAGCCGTATAAGCGGAGAAGAACCACAAACTGCCAATTGGTCCGGGAGGACAACCAGACCAGGGAAGTCTGGAAGCAGCGAAGCCCCGACCCGGCCGTGCCTCTGGACCCGACCGTGAGGCAAGGTTGCAATGAGAGTCACTCCTCATGCCAAGTACGCAGGAAAAGCTCCTACGCTGGATAGTACCCGGGCTCCCCTATTGTTAGAAAGGTACTCAGGCTGTAACCACGCAAACAAGACCAGGGCGACAGGAATCGGGGCGACAGCAGTCAACGACCCTGGCAACCAGGCCGAAACGTGCAAGTATGAGCCCATGCTGGAAAAGTACTTGGGGGTTCGCCTATGCGGGAATGGTACTCGGGAGTGGGGAATGCGCGAAGTTAGCCTGCAACCACTGGTTTAAGTATATAGGAAGATAGTCACAAAAGCCAAGGCCAGAGCGCAGGCAGTTCGGCAAGAAGAAGTAAGGCAACGGTAACCTCAGCGTGAGCTTTGGCTAGGGTAGCGTACTAGGGCACAAACTGTCCAATACCACTACGTCCTCGCGGCCAGGTAGACCCGACACACTACCGACTCTTGTAGCCGCTGCATCGCTCCCTCGCTAAGGCACTCCTTTCTAGCACCAGAGGTGCACATCCTGAGTGACCAATGACAGACAAGTCTGAGAGAGTCTAGACGGGAGATAAGACCCGGAGTTAGGAACCTGTGGCCTAAAGGATGGACGAAGGAATAACTCCAGAGCGGGGCCAGCGGCAAAACTGGAAGGGTGACGGGCCCCGGAAGAGCCACATCTTATTCTGACCGGGACCTTGATAGGAAACCAGCATAGTCTGGAAGAATAGCATCTGGCGGAATACGAGGTCGCCGACTGTCAGCCTCCACCCTTATCGCTAGGACCGGTGAGGACCAAACAGACCTGATGTGAGTTGTGGCACCCCGCAACACGCGTCCACTAGTCATGCCCCAAAAAGGAAACGACACGCTGGCCGATAGATGGAACGGCACCTTCTCAACCAAAGGCCCACCTACGCCGCCCTGATGAGAGGAGGTGTTGCAAACGAACGGCGTCCTGGGTGACTCTGTGGCAATGGTGCTGTCCGATGCAGGCGCAAAGAAGCTGATGGGGGTGACTCTTCGAAGCTTGCAAGTGCAGGACGACAAACGGCTGGGTATGGTACCCCGCGACCGTCACGCCGACTAAAAACACCTGACTACTAGCCGAGCTACTTATACCGACCGGTCGCGGCGAGCTGGGAGAGCGATTCTCCAGCAAAAAGCACGAACCACGAAAAAGGCACCTCTTAGTTCATTCCCATCTGAATTATCGAACAACCTGATCCTCTTCTCTCGTTTGATTCTACTATGCCTCCGGTGTACCCGCTGTCGCGCCACGAACCCGGATAGCCCCAGGTTCACACTATGAACTAAGGTGCACGATCACCTTGTCGAAATGTTCACACCAATGACTTTCGAGGGGTTCCAGCCTCTCCACGGGGACCCCGAACCGATACCCACCAGGCAGGGAACTGCCAGCACCACACTCAGGCAACCGACCGATCCACTCGATGATCCTTACCAAGAAGGACCTGGAGTGCGTTGTCCATGTTCTCCTGGACACGACATGTTCGGTGCTGCTAATCAGCGAGCGATTGGTGGACCGAAAGAACATCCGTTGCCTCAGACATGAGGAACCGACCCCCCTAGTAGACTTCACTGGGGGTGTGGTGAAAGGGAGCGGGAAATTTTACACGACCCCCCTAACCCTACGACACCGGGAGCACTACATGCGGGAAAACTTCGAGGTAGCGACCCTCGACCCCTGCGTGGACGTGATTCTCCCCTTCTGGTGGCTCGCCAAGCACGCCCCTTCAGGTGCTTGGGACTCACCCCAACTCCGCTTCAACAGTCTGCACTGTCTGGAGCACTGCACCAAAGACGCAGTAGCAGAGTTTTCCTTGAGCCTCGATGAGTCTATTTTACAGCACTCCAAGGCCAGGATCATTGGATACATGTCAGCTGTGGATACGGGCGCGGCACCCGACTTGTTGGGATCAGTACCAAAGGAGTTTAGGCAGTTCCTAGATATAATGGGACAGGAAGCTAATGACGCCCTTTCGGAACACCGGTCCTATGACCACCGAATCGACCTTAAGGAAGGAGAAAATCCTACTTGGGGCCCGATCTATCCACTCTCGGAGACGGAGCTCCAAGCGCTCTTGGAATGGCTAAAGGACATGTTGAGGACGGGAAAAATCCGCAAGTCAACCAGCAGTGCCGGATCCCCGATCCTCTTCGTACCGAAGCCAAACGGACACGGTCTCTGCTTGTGCGTCGACTACTGAGGGATCAACAAAATCACGATCCCAAACTGGTATCCCCTCCTGCTGATGCAGGAACTTCAGGACCGGATTCAGCCTGGGGCCCAGTGGTTCACAAAAATGGACCTCAATGTTACACCTAAACGAATTATCACAAGTATGTAGCTAGAAGGAGAAGATTCTGTGGCTAAAGAACGAAGGAGTCTCAGGCCGTGGCTAGGGAATCAGAGAGTCTAGGCGGGAGATAAGGAAACAGAGTCTAGCCCTCGGTCGAGACACCGGCCGCAGGAGTTGGAACTCCGAGAGTGAGGGGAACAATTTGTATAAACGAGCAGCTGCCTTTCTCATGCAGTTCCGGAAGTGGCCCCACTACCTCAGGGAGTGGAAGCCACGTCACCTCAGGGTGAACGGAAGCTCTGGACCGAAGACCCCGCTCGGCTACAGGGCCCTCATGCAGACCACCTCACCTCAGGGTGAACGGGGAGCTCTCGAGCTGGAGTCCGCGCTCGGCCGCATCACACATGCAGCAATACAAACGGAAACTCATCTCCCTTATCTACACCCCGACCATGACCAATGGATCCACCCAGGTTCCAAAGAGGTGCAACCACCTCAGAGGAATCCAAGTCCGACCCACCCGTACCTCGAGGAGAAGACACCCGCTTCCCCCCAAGAAAAAGTACGGTCTGGATCACCACTTCTCATTCGCGCGCTCTTGTGGATAAAAGGAAGAAAGATTTCTCGCCTCAACGGAAAGAAATCAGCATGAACGTCCTCACCTACACTACCACCGAAGCCACACACAAGATCTAAGATTACTCTGCTGTGAATTATCGAAAGTAGCCTGATTACCTTTGATTCTCTCCACACTCTGGTTACGAATACAACCCCAGTGTCACACTATAATCTTAATCTCAAAATCACCCTACTTTCATGACTTGCTTCGACGACACCTACTTTGAAGACCACCTCTACCTACTCGAACTATCTACCTTCTTGGAACCTAAGTTTCAGTACTCCTTCGACTATACGTTCCAGTCAATCAATAGCGAGTTAGCCGGCTATGAACAGTGGGATACATTCGGCGACAGATCTATCCCTATGCCCTACCAAGAAGGCGACCACGAGCCCTGGAACTGGTCTACACAATACTGGCTCAACTGCGTCCACAGCCACAAAAACGCCGAGTTCACTGAAGACGAGCTCCGGGATCTCTGTGACTATTACTTCACCGACGACGAAACCATCTACACAGGATACTTTCTCGACCGCTATTGAGCCATGACGACCTCCTCGAACTTCAACATGCTCCGGCTCGAGGACCCCCGGGACCTACTCCAAATCACTGCCGGAACACCAAGACCGGAACAAGCGGTGGAGATAGCCAACCCTGCAGTTTGGGTCAGAAGCCTGGTGAACCAGCAGCGGCAGGCCGAGAACGACCTACAACGGCTCACAGAGCTGTGCGGTGACTCCTACAATAGAACCGACCGACGAACGCGGGAAATTGAACAAGCCTACCAAACCTTGGCAGAAGGCACTAGGTACGTATATGACCGAGTCAACACTTACAAAAAAATAGCGGAAGAATGGGTACGTAACGAGCTGTCAAAAGCGGCGAATGGGTACCAATCTCTCGCCAGAAACGTCTGGCAGGCCATCATCGAGGGAACCAACGAGGCCAACGAGCGACAAATATGTCAGGCCACTCAGCTGGCCTGGGTAAACGATGCCCTGTTCTTTCTGGCGGAAGCTAACACGGCCCAGAATCAACACCTGGCCAACTTTCAGGGAAACGTGGAGCTATGGGCAGCCACACACCAGAACCGAGTGGCCACCCTGGAAAACCAACTCCGGGAAGCAAGGGCAGAAATCCAACATAATGCAACCAGAATCCCGCTACCCGCAACGCCACCAGTGCCGGCGGGACCACCCGTGTGTAGAAGTCCCATCCGGCAGACCAGCACCAGTGCCCCGTCAGCCCACTCACCACCAGTGTTGGGAAGCCCGCTACGACTGAACCCGGGACCAAGGCCCCGACGACAGCGACCCCCGGCAGTACCCATGACGCTGGAAATGAGGCAGCGATTGGAGCAACTCAGACGCCACATATCCCCAAGGCCACCAGCACCCGAGCCCGGGGCAGGACAAGGAGGAAATCCCCCCTGGACACCACCTGGATCGTCCGCAGGACCTCCTTCAGGTCCACCATCCGAACCACCTCGACCGTCTGCCAGGAACCCCCGCTCTCCTTCGCCACCTAGGAATCCCATACCCATGATTACCACGCAGGACCTCGTATGGTTAGTGGCAGAAGAAGTGGAACGGGCATGGCAGGACTGACTGACGCGACCCGAAGAGGGGAATATTGCCAGATTAAAAATGAAGAACCCAGAACCCTTCGACGGGAAGAGCTCGACCGCCTTCAATCAGTGGTGGGATGCGGTCACCATGTACTTAGGATTCTACCCCGAGACGATGGACCAACAAAAGATCGCCTGGGTCGGAACGCTTTTGACGGACACCGTCTTGACCTGGCACCTGCATAGGAAACGTGAACTCCAAGACAATGATACCTGGACCAACTACGTGGCAGCCATCCGGGCCGAATACCATAACGAAAGAGAAGCAGTGGATGCCCAGCTCAAGTTAGGACAATTGAAATACCAAGAGTCGATCAGGACGTACATGACAGAATTCCGAGCGCTCAACAACTTCGCAAGAGCTACGGGGGAAGGCTTGAAAGAAAAAATTGATTTAGCAATGCCAGTCAGCATACTGGATATATGGTTCAACCAGAATCCGGAAGACCTCGTGGAAGATGAGCAGTTCCTACAAGCCACTTACAGAGCAGGCATACAAGTGGAAAAGAAGAAAGCCCTCAAAGGAGCAAGAGAGCTGGTGAAGGGTACACAGCCACCCAAGGACGACCGGAAAAAAGACAGTCAGGGGAGAGGAAGCTCTGACAATACCCGAAGGGGCAAGGAAAATGCAAAAGAATCCGACCTCTGGAAGGACAGTGCCACGGAACGAAAAAGCCAGTACAGAGGATAGGCAAGATGGGCCTCGAAGGATGCTGCGCTAGCGGGCGTACTGGCAAAAGAACAGGAAGAATACGGCCGGAACCGGGATGACTGCTGGAGATGTGGCAGAAGCACCCACAAGACCTATGAATGCTTCTCCTTCAACACCAAAAAGGGAACCGCACTACCTCCGGCCCCCTGGAAAGCCTCGGCCGTAATACAGGGAAAATGGAAACGATCGGAAGAACCATAGGAGGCAGCACCTGCCAACAAGCAGGAGAAGGTTGCGGCAGTCGAAACAATGGACGCGGATGCAGTGCGACCACTCTGGGAGGACTCCGAGTCGGATATTTAAAGGGCAAGGTCCCGCCGCAACCCTTGGCCCATGCAATAATATGTGGAGCGTCCCGAAAACGGAAAAACGAGCGACCAAGCGTTGGAACCCCAAAGAAACCAAGAAGGATGCCCTGCAGCGGCACTCGCCCAGTAATTGAAATTGTGCTACACCAAGGCAGTATAGGGCACCGGATCAGGGCATTACTGAACACAGGCTGTTCGATAGCCTTGATCAACGAACAAACAGTGGGCCGGCTTGGCCTGGAACGGAAGAAACACCAGCACGCCCGTAGCATCGAGAATTTCACAGGGTAAACAGTCAAAGGAGCAGGCCAACATTATACAAAGCCTATGCTGCTCCAGCACTGAAGACACTAATCCATGGAGAAATTCGAAGTCTCACCTATGGACCCAGGAATCGACATCTTCCTCCCTTTCGAATGGGTAACGGCGCACCCACCACAAGGCGCCTGGACAAACAACAAAATACGGTTCAACAGTACCCAATGCTTGGAAAACTGCACCAAGCATGAAGTAGGGCAGTTCTCACTGACCTGGGACGAAACGGTAGCAACGGACCCAGCGGCCCGCTGCATAGGATACGTCTCGGCTGCATCAGATGAGGACCCAATCAAGGCAGTACTGAAGGAATTCTGCCAATACTTAAGAATCATGGGGAAGGAGGCAGCGGACGCTCTCCCCAAGCATCGCCTGTACGATTGCAAAATCGACCTCCAGAAAGGCAGCACAGCTCCCTGGGGACCCATCTACCCACTGTCGGAAGTAGAACTCCAAACTCTCCGACAATGGCTAAAGGAAACGGAGAGAACAGGAAAAATCAAACGCTCCACATCCCCCGCGGGCTCCCTGATCCTCTTCGTACCCAAACCTCACGGAAGAGGACTTCGCCTATGCGTAGACTACCAGACGCTCAACCGCATCACAATCCCAAACCGTTATCCCTCACCACTGATGCAGGAACTGCAGGATCGAGTCCAAGGAGCCCGATGTTTCACAAAAATGGATCTCTAGAACGGGTTCCACCTTATCCGGGTTCGGAAAGGCGATGAGTGGAAAACAGCATTTAGGACTCGCTACGGACTCTTCGAGTTTCAAGTAATGCTGTTCGGGTTAACGAACACTCCGTCCACCTTCCAGGACATGATGAACCACATATTCTTTGACATGTTGGACGTCGGTGTGTTGGCCTACATGGATGATATACTGGTTTACGCCGACACTGAGGAATGGCACGACAACACCGTAAGAGAGGTCCTGAGAAGGCTGCAGGAAAATGGCCTAGCAGTCTCGCCGGAAAAATGCATCTGGAAAACCCAGGAAGTGGAATTCCTGGGCAACATCATCGGTCAAGAAGGGATCAAAATGTCACAGGAAAAAGTGGAAGCAGTGCTAAGTTGGCAGAGACTGAACTCCCTCACGGAAGTCCAATCGTTCCTCGGATTCGCTAACTTCTACCGACGCTTCATCCAAGACTACTTCTGAGTAGCAAGGCCCCTAACGGAGTTAACCAAGAAAGAGACAGGAAAGGAATGGACTTGGAATCCAGAAGCAGAGACGGCCTTCAAGGAGTTAAAACAGCGCTTTACAACAGCACCAGTCTTAGCACACTTTGACGCATCAAAGCCCGTGATCATCGAAACTGATGTATCGGATTTCGCAATCGGAGGCGTACTATCGCAACGAGACGAGGAAAACCGCCTACACCCCGTGGCGTTCCACTTCGGAATGTTGCAGCCAGCAGAGATCAACTATGAAATCCACGACAAAGAACTTCTGGCAGTGGTAGACGCTTTCAAACACTGGAGACGGTACTGCAAGGGTGCGACTCACCAGGTCCAGGTCTACTCGGACCACCAAAACATGGAATACTTCACAACAACGAAAGTGCTGAATCGACGACAAGCCCACTGGGCTCAAGAACTGGCCGGCATCGATTTCAGAATCTATTACCGACCAGGAACCCAAAATGGGAAACCAGATGCCCTTTCTAGGCGTTCGGAGTACCGCCCTGAAAAGGGGGGGGTAGAAAACCAGCCAATAACGTCGGTTTTGAGAAAAAACCATTTCAAAGAATGTTTGGCAAGCACCTTCATCTGCTCAACAGCCCGATTATCATCGCTCCCGACAAGAAAATGGTCAAAAAAATTCCCGGAAAAAGTCAAGGAAGAAGGAAAAAAGGATAACAACTACGAGCAACCAATAAAACAGGAGGCAATGGCGGAAAAGCGGGTACCGAAGGACCAGAAGGTCAAGCAAATAAGAATCGAAGGCGGTCTGGTATACCGAAGGAACCTACTCTGAATCCCGAACGGTCGAATACAACAGATAATGGAATCGGAACACGATACAAACATAGCCGGGCACAGGGCCAGGACAAGACTATCGAACTAATCCAACGAAACTTCTGGAGGCGGAAGATGAACGAACGAATCATCGACTTCGTCAAAAGCTGCCCAAAATGTCAGCAGAACAAAGCCTCTCGACATCAGCCATACAGACTATCCTCGCCACTGGAACTCCCATACGCACCGTGGCAATCAATAGCCATGGATTTCATCACGGAGCTCCCGGAATCGGAAGGATGCGACCAGCTTCGGGTAGTCATCGACTGGTTCACCAAAATGGCACACTTCCTCCCACTACGGAAGGAAGGAAAGAAGGCGGCAGACTTAGCAGTCGTATTCGCCAGGGAAATATGGAATTTCCAATGCCTCCCCACAGATATCGTGTCAGACAGTGACTCCCACTTTAGTTCCGAAATCTGGAAGGAGTTTCTACGGCTATCCGGAATTCGGCCCCGGATGTCGACAGCATTCCACTCACAAACCAATGGACAAACCGAACGGCTCAACCAGACGATTGAGGCCTATCTCCGTGCATTCATAGGCAAGAAACAGAACGACTGGGTACGACTGCTGCCAATGGCGGAGTTCGCATACAACCACTCTGTCACAGCAGGAAACGGTATGTCCCTTTTCTACGCTAACTACGGCTTTCACGCGATGGCCATGGACGTGGCGTCAACGGAGCCTCTCAACCCAGCCAGCAAAGTATACGCCCATTGCATGAACACCATTCACGACGAATCCTGAAAAGGGCTGGAAGAAGCACAGAAACAAATGCGGCGATATACGGACCCAACACGGAAGCAACCCCCAGCATTCCAAGTAGGGGACTTGGTGATGCTCAGCGGGCGCAACATCAAAACGCACCAGCCCTCGAAGAAGTTGGATCACAAGAATCACCGTCCTTTCCAAATCGAGAAAGTCGTCTCCCCACTGGTGGTACGACTCACACTTCCCCGCAAGTGGAAAATACACAACGTTTTCCATGTCACTGCTCGAACCCTACCGAACCAGCGAGTACCGAGCGCCTCCGGATCCATCTAAGGTGTTGCGAGAGGCTGACGACATCGAACAGTCGGAGGAATACGATATGGATGAGGTTATGTCCTCTGTCGAATGTGGCTGGGGAAACAACAAATGAATCCTCAACCTGGTCAAATGGCTTGACTATCCGGAAAACAAGGATTGGACAGAAGAACCATTCGACAACTTCTCAGTAGACGGCCTGGAGAAACTCCGGGAATTTCACCAACATAATCCAGACGCACCGAAAGACTACCGGCTCACCGAGGACATGGTGGTAGGGGGCTGAAGGGACGGAGGACCCCCACACCAAAATGAGACCGACAAAAAGGGCCCACTGCTGGGGCAACCACGGAAAAGCCGCCAACCGGGCGCCTGACGAGGAGTGCACGCGAACGAAAAACGTTGAGAGTCAAGAAAACCATTCAAAACAGACGTGTCGACCTCTCGGTGACCGACTCGGACCGGCAGAACCGGCGCAGGCATCACACAAGCGGTGAAGTGAGTCTCCGATAGCGCTGTCACTGCTCCAGCATACTAGTCTCCCCCCGGAAGGACGTAGGCAGGGTCACTGCCGAGTATATGGGTTACTAGCACGAAGGACACCAGGCCTCTCCCAATTCCCTAGGCTGACTGCGACCCGGGAACCCCACCGAGCCGGCCAAAGCCTTGACGCAGCGTGGCGGTGAGTACGACTCAATATGACACGACAGTATGAGTACGCACTGGCCTACTCCAAGGGCCCAGTCATGCCGACGGATTACAGAGTCATGTCCTGATCCGGTGGCTGGGAGGGCTGTAGGGGAGGAGGACTACAGTCACAGTAAGTGGTGGCCTCTAGTTAATAAACTATTGACCGACTCCTGAGGTGGATTTCTGGTGTTGTTGAAAACTTAATTGGGGAAGAAGATTTTTGGTGTTGCAAAAACAGTGAAGTTTTGGGGGGTGTTGTGAGGATAATAGATTGTGTGGAGAAGAATCTCCAGACTAGCTACCACGCCCTTCCTTTATACTTTTCCTTCCCTCTGTGGAATCACAGTTTGCCCGCAAGACTGACACAGTTCCTCCGTCTAACATCATGACTCGATCGCCGCGCCCAAGGAAAACAGATGATCGCACTCGGCCGCCGCGCTGCCAACACTCTACTCACGGCAACAGGAGAAAGGACATGCAAGCAGTAAAGGTAAGGAACAGGGAACAGGATGTGCAAGCTTCATCAACAGGAGACAATAAATGTAGCGAACAAAAGAAAGGATGCGCAAGCATAATCAACAGGAAACGACATATGTAATGATGACAGGAAATGGACACGCAAGTAACATAATGGAGACGAAGGAGAGAGGTCTAGACAGGCCAGCGGTCAGAGATATTGCTACCGGAGCGATATGGCGGAGATCGGAGGAGGCGCCTAACCTCAGAGGATGACCGTGGCTGCAGCAGCGGAAACGAGGACGAGCCGCAGGGTAAGAAGGGTAAGAGTGGCACTGGGACCGGCGCCAAGGAGCCTGTTGCGCCAGGTTTGTGACAGTACATCCCCTGTCCAGACTGAAGCTCTGGGGAGGTCATGTTGGGTTGTCAGAGTCCGGCAGCAGATGGGGGTGCGGTAGACGCGGACGGGCCGGCTAGCCTGCTGCCGGGCTTGGAGTTGTTCGTTCATTCGCTGTTGTTAGGTGATGATGGCTCCCAGGGTGTTGGCCATCTGCTGTAGTTGCTGTTAATCCGCGTCATCGTACTTGTTCATCCACTGGGCGAGCGTCTGGTGTACGACGTGATTGCGGCGAGCATCCCGAGTGGTTGTTTGATGTATCATGGTGACGATTTCTCCCAGGAGAGAGAGTTGTTCATCCTGTAGTGCGGTGGTCATGGTTGCCGCAGCGATGGGATATGTGGCAGGGTCGGGAGCGTACCCAGCCGGAGTCGCCTCCTGGTCTTCCTGTGGTGGCGTGACGTCGGCCAGGGGGTTCTGCGGGGCAGTAGCACTGCTGCGGAGGTGGTGGTTTTCCATGTAGACAAGGAACCGGCATTCGGGGCAGACCCGCTTTCCCTTCTGCCAGTCTGCACAGGCTTTGCGTGGGTTTAGGTGTCGGTTGCAGATTACCTCCGCTAATTCGAATGGATGGGCGTGGGGACAGCTGCAGGGCCAGTGGTTGCGCCGGCAGCAATTGTTTCCTCGTTGCAGGTAGTAGTTGTCATCTTTCATCTGGCGGTGAGTGCCACAGTAATTGTCGTAGCAGGCAGTCCAATGTAGGGAGGCATGGTCGTTGGCGCGCGGCTGTCCCACAGCGGACAGTGGGGGTTAGGGTGCTGGTGGAGGGGCATTCCATCCGTCTGTGGTGGTGGCATTGGTTGGGATGCCCCAATCGTTATCGTGTTTGGTTTCGGTGTTGGCTTGCTCGGCGTTGGTGAAGGTGCAGCCTTCGTTGGCATCGACAGTGGCGGTGGTAGACATATTTTTAGTTTCGAGGGGATAGTTTCTCCGGGTATTCCTCGTGGAATTGCTGGACGATGTCGGGCGAGTTTTCGAAGTTGCGAGCAGTTTACCAGTGTCAAGATCCTGCCTTGACTTCTCCATTTGTCTCGACAGGCAACGTAGGCGGGGTCTGCAGCGCAAGCGGTCCTACTCACACTTCCGGTGTACTCACACTTCCGGTGTACTCACACTTCAGGAGTACGCGCACACCTTGCGTGAGCTTGGTGTTCTCTTGGTATCCGTCACGCCCATCGTGGTCTCTTCGCGGCTCTTCTCACATGCCTTGCGTGGGCTTATTGTTCTCGTGGTCTCTTCGTGACTCTTCTCACACGCCTTGCGTGGGTTCGTTGTTCTCACGGTATCCGTCACACCCAGTGTGGTCTCTTCGCAGCTCTTCTCACACGCCTCGCGTGGGCTTATTGTTCTCGCGGTATCTGTCATGCCCGGCGTGGTCTTTTCGCGGCTCTTCTCACATGCCTTGCGTGGTCTCGTTGTTCTTGCAGTATCCCTCACACCCAGCATGGTCTCTTCGCGGCTCTTCTCACATGCCTTGCATGGGCTCGTTGTTCTTTGGGAGTGGTGGTCGCAGCGCCGGTCATGGGGACAGAGAGGTAGGTCTGTGGAGAGAGATATTATTCGATTACGATCTAATGCGCTTTAACACTACAGGTTTTGTGCGCTACTCCTCGCCATACCACCCCCATGGGACTCCCATCTTTCCCGTCCACCAAAAGAAGCAAACACACCAAGGAAATCGAAAGACAAAGCACGCACGACGTAAGCAACAAGAAACAAGTACATTCATTGAAATCAGTCGTGGTATCATTAAGTTTGAACGGCGCCGAGGCGGCAACCATTGGGGAGGTGGAGAAGCAGCAAACGCTGAAGCACGAGCCCGCCGAGTAGGTGGGGTGGCAGCCAACGCCGGAGCGCGAGCCCGCCGCGAAGGTGTGTGGCAGCAAACGCCGGAGCGCGTGGCCTCTGAAGAGGTTGGGTGGCAGCGAATGCCGGAGCGCGCGACTGCCGAGGAAGTGTGAGGTAGTGGACGCCGTGGCGGGGAACTGGGTGACAAAGCCGATGCTGGTGCCGTGGTGCACAACCGTGAGGTTGAGGTGGAGGAGGTGGAGGAGGTGGAGGAGGTGGTAGTAGTGGGGGACCAAGCCCGCGACCGCCGAGGAAGTGTGAGGTAGCGGGTGCTGTGACGGGGAACCGGGTGACAAAGCCGATACCCATGCCGTGGTGCGCAACCATGATGTAGAGTGGGAGCGCACGCCGGAGCACGTGACTGCCAAGGAAGTGTGACGTAGCGGGTGCCGTGGCTGGGAACCGTATGACAAAGCCGATGCCGATGCCGTGGCGTGCAACCGTGAGGTGGAGGTGGAGGAGGTGGAGGAGGTGGAGGAGGTGGTAGTAGCGGGGGACCAAGCCCACGACTGCTGAGGAAGTGTGAGGTAGCGGGTGCCGTGGCGGGGAACCGGGTGACAAAGCCGATGCCGGTGCCGTGGCGTGCAACCGTGAGGTGGAGGTGGAGGAGGTGGAGGAGGTAGAGGAGGTGGTAGTAGTGGGGGACCAAGCCCGCGACCGCCGAGGAAGTGTGAGGTAGCGGGTGCCGTGGTGGGCAACCGGGTGACAAAGCCGATGCCGATACCGTGGCACACAACCGTAAGGTGGAGGTGGAGGAGGTGGAGGAGGTGGAGGAGGTGGAGGAGGTGGAGGAGGTGGAGGAGGTGGTAGTAGCGGGGGACCAAGCCCGCAACCGCCGAGGAAGTGTGAGGTAGCAGGTGCCGTGGCGGGAAACCGGGTGACAAAGCCGATGCCAATGCCGTGGCTCGCAACCATGATGTTGAGAGGGAGCGCACACCGGACGACATGACCACCAAGGAAGTGTGAGATAGTGGGTGCCGTGGTGGGGAATCGGGTAACCATGCCGATACCGGTGCCGTGGCGCACAACCATGTTGTGATTGGCAGCTTAGCAGACAGGAGCGGAGTCCAGCTGCAGCCAAGATGTGTTGGCGTGGGCGGGCTGACTTTTCAGGGTCTGAGCCGTGCCCACAGGTGTTGAACGGGGTATCCGTTCACGTTGACGCAAAACGGGAACGGAGAAGAATGAGGTTTTCTGTCACGTGCGCGCAACAGGGAAAGAAAGTGTGGATCTGTCACGATGGCACGACAGAGGAAGTGTTGTAGATACCCTTGGCCATCAGAGGTAGACTCTGATTGCCATGGGGAGAAGTTGTTGTTGTTCCTGCGCGGAAGGTTGGGGGGTGTTGTGAGGATAATAGATTGCGTGGAGAAGAATCTCCAGACTAGCTACCGCGCCCTTCCTTTATACTTTTCCTTCCCACTGTGGAATCACAGCTTGCCCACAAGACTGACACAGTTATTCCGTCTAACATCATGACTGGATCGCTACGCCCAAGGAAAACACATGATCGCACTCAGCTGCAATGCGGCCAACACTCTACTCGCGGCAACAGGAGAAAGGACGCGCAAGCAGTAACAGTAAAGGAAAGGAAGACTGACGTACAACTTAATAAAGGGAAAACAATACTCGTAACAAATATGGGAGAAGGACACGCAAGGTCAATCAATGGGAGACAACAAATGTAGCGGACAGGAGGAAGGACGTGCAAGTAACATAACGGAGACGAAGGAGAGAGGTGTAGACTGGCCAGCGGTCGGGGATATCGCTACCGGAGGGATATGGCGGAGATCAGTCGAGGCGCCTAAGCGCGGAGGATGACCATGGCTGCGGCAGCGGAAACGAGGACGAGCTACCGGGCGACAAGGGTGAGAGTGGCACCGCTGCTGGCGCCAAGGAGCCTGTCGCGCCAGGTTCGTGACAGTACGTCCCCTGTCCAGACCGAAGCTCCGCCGAGGTCATGTCGGGTCATCAGGGTCCAGCGGCAGATGGGGTTGTGGTAGATGCGGACGGGCCGTCTAGCCTGCTGCCGCACTTGGAGTTGTTTGTTCATTCGCTGTTGTTCCGTGATGTTGGCTCCCAGGGTGTTGGTCATCTGCTGGAGTTGCTGTTGGTCCGCGTAGTGGAACTCATTCATCTGCTGGGCAAGCGTCCGGTGTACGATGTCATTGCGGCGGGCGTCCCGGGTGGTTGATTGATGTATCATAGTGACGGTTTCCCCCAGGAGGGCGAATTGCTCATCCTGTAGTGCCGCAGTCGCAGCCGAGGGGTTTACGTTTTCCTGATCTTCCTGTGGTGGCGAGATGTCCGCCAAGGTTTCACGTGGGGCTGCAGCGCTGCAGCGGAGGTGGTGGTTTTCCATGTTCATGAGGAACCGGCATTCGGGGCAGACCCACTTTCCTCGGCGCCAGTCCGCACATGCTTTGACGGAGTTGAGGCGTTATTCGCGTATTACTTCGACTAGTTCGTAAGGGTGTGGGAGCGGGCAGTCGCAGTTTGTCGCTCGGTGGCGGCTGCTTCAGCGCGGGTAGTAGTTTTTGTCCTTGCTCTGGCGGTGGGTGTTGCAGTAGTCATCATAGCAGGCCGTCCAGTGCAGGGATGCGTGGTCGTTGTGACGGGCCGGCCTGCGGCGGACAGCGGGGGTGAAGGTGCGGCTGGAGGGGCATCCCATCTGTTGGTCGTGGTGGCGGCAATGCCCCAGTCATTGTTGGATTCATTGGTGGGTAGTTCGGTTTGTTTGTTATAGGCGGAGGTTGTGATGGGAAACTCAGAGGTGCGGCTGTGGCCAGCAAAGGTCCAGCCTTCATTGGTGTCGACTGTGGCAGTGGTGGACATATCAGGTTTTCAGACCTGGGGGGCGGGTTTCTCAGGGTATTCCTCGTGGAACTGGCGGACGAGGTCGGGTGAGTTCTCAAAGTTGCGGGCGGGATACCAGGAATGATCGGGGTCGTGGAAACCGGTCGACTTGACTCGATACTGGATCTGGTTTCTATGGCGTTGGGAGTCGAGGATTTTCTCTACTTCCCACTCTTGCTGTTCTTGGATGAACACAGGTGGTGGCGGTGTTTGTTAATGTCCCGCGATGGGTTCGGTGCTGGCTGTGGGTTCGAGGAGGCTGATGTGGAAAACAGGGTGGATCCTGACAGTGGCCGGTAGGTCCAGTTTATATGCTCTTGAGCCTACCTTCTTGAGGATGGTGTACGGACCTATCTGCTTGTGGTCCAGTTTATTCGATGGTCGGGTTATCCGGATGTGTTTCCGTTGTAGCCAGACCCTGTCGCCTGGGTTCAGTATCGGGTCCGGATGTCGTGCTTTGTTGGCTTGCTCTGCTTGAGACATTTGGGCTTCCTTGATCTCTGCTCGAAGTTCTTCATGCAACCTTCTTAAGGCCGTGACATATTCCGACACTTCCGGGGTCTCATTGTTCCGGGTGTTGAGGTCTGGCAGGAATCGAGGGTGATATCCATAGTTTGCAAAGAAGGGGGTTATTTTTGTGGTTCCGGTTTGTGTGTTGTTGTAGCAGAATTCGGCAATTGGCAACAACCTTTCCCAGTCATCCAGCTGGTAGTTGCAGTATGCCCGGAGATACTGCTCGAGGGTAGCATTGGCTCTTTCCGTTTGTCTGTCCGTTTGTGGGTGGAAGGCTGTGCTGAGGTTGCATGATATCCCGAGTGCTTCCGTTACTCGTTTCCAGAAGTCTGAGGTAAACAGGGACCCTCTGTCTGATACAATACTGCTTGGCAGTCCATGGGGTCATATAACTTGTCGGAGGAAGTGGTCTGCTAGGTCTTCGGGGTCCATGGTGCCCTGGCAGGCGACGAAATGTCACATCTTTGTGAGGCGATCGATGATTACCCATAACGCGTCTTTTCCGTTGCTGATCGGCAGCACGGTGATAAAGTCCGTTGATATCGTGTCCCATGGGCGGTGTGGGAGTTCTCGTGGCTTTAGCAGTCCAAATGGCGTGTGTCGGATTGGCTTGATACGATGGCAGGTGTCATAGTGATCGACGTATCTGTGGATGTACTATCATTGCCCTGGCCAGTAGAAATTTCGGCTAACAAGTTCCAGGGTTCTTGCTCGGCCTGGGTGTCACACGGCTTGCGTGTCATGGTGGTCTCTTAATATGCGTAGTTGTAGGGTATGGTAGTCCAGGACCCATATGAGGCCGTCGTACATTAGCAACCCGCTGTTTTCCTCGCATAACCCTAGCGTGATCTTTCCGTCACGGGTGGTCCCACTCACCTTTTTCCTCTGGATTTCTTGGATCTCTTTATCAGCAGCGCTTAGTGTCCAGATTTCATTTAGGAGTTCCTTTTCTATCTCGAGGTTGATGGTTTCCATTGTATTGGCCTGGAGTGCTTCGAACACATCTTCGGGTAACAGGATTCGGCCGTGGTTCTGTCAATGCTTCATATCCCCTTCCCAGGGAGAGTATCCTGGCTCTCTAGAGAGGATGTCTGGCTTGCCGGCCAATTTCCCGGGTTGATACTTGATCACGAAGTAATAGTTAGCTAATCGCTCACTCCACCAGGCTTGTGGCAAATTGAGATCCTTTTTTGTTTTCCAGTATTCATGGTTTTTGTGGTCGGTAAGGATTGTGATTTTTGGTCCCGTTGTTTTACAATAAGTATTCCATTTTCGTATTGCGTCGACTATCACCTGTAGCTCCTTATCGTGGATATCGTAATTGCGCTCCAGGTCTTTGGGTTTCCTCGAGTAGTATGCTACAGGATGCAGGATTCCCTTTGCGTCAGGTTGTGTGCAGATTGCTCCTATGGCATAGTTTGAGGCGTCTGTTTCGATGGTGACGGGTTGTTCCAGATCCAAGTGTTGCAATATCAGTTCCGTGATCATTGCTCCCTTTAGCGTCTCAAACGCCTCCTGCTGCTTGTCGCCCCATTCCCATAACTTGTCCTTCCTTGTGAGGGTGGAGAGGGGCGTCGTAATCTTGCTATAGTCTCTGATGAACCTTCGGTAGAAGTTGGCGAAACCCAGGAAGCTCTGCACCCCTTTGACGTTTGTTGGCTCCTTCCAGTCTCTGATTGTTCGGATCTTTTCTTCGTCCATTCTCAGCCCTTCTGGCAATATGACATATCCCAGATATTCTGTTTCCATGGCGTGGAATTCACATTTGGATGCTTTGAGTGTTAGTCCGGTGTCACGTACTCGTGTGAGTAATGCCCGGACATGTTTTCCGTGTGTTTCCTCGTCGGACGAGAAGACCAGGATGTGGTCCAGATATGCCATGCAGAAGATGTCGAAATAGTCACTCAGGATCTCGTTCATCCGTCGTTGGAAGGATGCTGGGGCGTTGGTGAGTCCGAACGGCATTACGCAATACTCGTATAGCCCATATCGAGTTCGAAACGCTGTCTTCCATTCGTCGCCCTTTGCAATGCGGAGGTTGTAGTATGCATCTCGTATATGGAGTTTGGTGTAGATGGTGGCGCTGCTGAGTTGATCGAGAGACTCACCGATCAGTGGCAGCGGTGTCGTATCTTTGATCGTGATTTCGTTTAGTTGCCGGTAGTCCACACACAGGCGTAGTCCTCCATGCTTTTTCTTGACGAAATGTATAGGTGCTCCGGCTGGGAAGGTGAATGCCCCAATCCATCCTCGTTTTTTGTTGATTTCTAGGTATTCTCTCAGGGCCTTCATTTTGTCTTCGTTCAGGGGTCGCAGTGGCTCATACGGGGGTGTCTTCCCTTACTCCAGTGGGATATGATGGTCCTGCATGCGGTGAGGTGGGGGTGTCATTGGTTCTTGTTCAGTGAATACTTAGAGGAATTCGTGATATTCTGGGGGAATTGGTTTCTTGCTCGTCCTGGAGGTCTCTTTGATTTGTCGATTACTGTCAGACATACCTCCCATGGGTCTGTTTCGCCGATTTCCCAGTTCTCTTCTTCTGCCAGTGTTTTCTTATAGTATTGCTCTGTGGCTTTTTCTTCTGGGACTGTGTTGGCTCTTGGTGAGCTGGGTAGGCATTTCTTGGCGCAGTGGTCGGAGTGGAATTTCACGGAGTGATTCTTCCATCCTATTGCTGGGTCGTGGAGTTTGAGCCACGCGAGTCTCAGGATAATCGGGGCATTCCCGATCGTGATGCAGTGTAGCCAGATGTCCTCCTCATGATGGTTGATGGTTAGGTAGATCTGAGTGTCGTGGGTTACCGGCCCGGGTGACCTCACTTCCGTCGACTGTCAATACTCATCTTTGCATTGTTTTTTGTTGCATAGGTATTCCACTGGCCTCAGCATAGGCCTTATCGATGAAGTTTTCTGATGCCCGAATGTCCACCAAGTGTGACACCTGGGTACGCGAGTACCCAGGTGGAGGTAAAGATATGGCGGAGTCAGGTTCTATTTCTTTATTCAGAGCGGAATAATCTTAGGTTCGTTTTGTCGGGGTGTTTTGTCAGTGTTGTATCCGAGGATGGGAAATAGAAGGCAATAGGCGAAGTTCTTCGTGCGGTACATATGCACTTTTTCTTGTTATGCAGTTTCCTTCTTCCTCGTCCTCACGTCGGGGATCTCAGGTTCAAGACACGCGGCCTCAGAGAGCTCCCGCACGGGTGTGGTTGGTCCTGACCCGTTCCAGCGATAAGGGTGGAGGCTAACATTGGCGACCTTGTGCTTCCCCCGGCGCTAGTCTTTCGGGCTATGCAGGCTTCATATTGAGGTCCAAGTCAGGATCGGTCGTAACTCTTTCGGAGTCCACTGTCCCTCTTAGTTTACCACTGGCCCCGCTCCGGAGTTACTCTTTCATCCGTTCGTCTTGGCCGTAAGGTTCTATCTCCGGGTCTTATCTCCCGTCTAGACTCTCCCAGACCTGTCTTGCGACATGAGCCCCGCTTATGGCGTGCGACTTGCAGGAGGCTAGTTCTGCCCTTATCTCATTCTCGTATGCAGCGGCTACAAGAGTTGGCAGTGTGTTGGGTCTACCCGGCAGGCTGGCCTAAGATCCATCACCCACTGAGGTTACCCTTGCTCTACTAGCTCTTGCCGAACTGCTTTCCGAGGTCCTGAGATTCTATCAGGGATCTCTAGTCACATGACTTACCGTTTGCTTCCTTTCTTTTTATTCCCTTTGTTACCCTCGGGTGTAACACTACACCCCCACTTTCTTAGTTTCGGCCCGAAGCTAATTTTAACCTGACTCCTTCTCCTCCTTCGTGTGAACGGTGGATTGCAGTCCTCCAACCCCTGCATCCCTCCGGCCGCCTGATCCCGAAGAAAACGCTGTGGCGGGAAAAACTTCAGAACCGATTCGGTTGGTAGCCGGCTCTCGGATCTGGGTGGTCTTCCGACTCGTCCAGGATCCTACTGTCGGAGTGGTATGAAGTAGACCATTTGACGACCATGTTCCCCCAAAGAGGTGATCAGAAGATGGGTTGACCTGGCACTCCGGTGTAGCAGGGGATCAGGCTGGCCATATAGTAGTCTCGCCGCCAGAGCCGGTCAAAACCAGTGGTTTTCAACCGGTCACCCATGCCTCGCCACAGTTAAGGGACGACCGTCGTCGCAATGGGATTACAATACCTTCACTCTTCTGCTCGTTGATTGCGTGGTTTTGGATAAAGTCCTCCTCCCCTTCATCCTACTACCCCCCCGATCGTGCTTCAACCCCTTCAGCTTCAACATGCGCCTGGGGCAGATCGGAGCCTAGCTCTCGGTGAGCCGGTAGTCTCTCAGCATGTCTGGATTTCGTTGGTGAAACTCTCGGAGTTTCTCCAGGCCGCCTACCAAAACGTTATCGTATGGTTCTTCGTTCCAGTCCTTTCAGTCCGGGTAGTCGAGCTGTTTGACGAGGTACAGGACACGGCGCCCTTTCCTGGTGCTCCCAAGGACCTCGTCAACATCGTATTCCTTGCTCTGTTCGATATCATCGGCCTCTTGCAGGATCTTCATGGGGTCCAGTGGTGCCCGGTGTTCGCTGGTTCGATAGGGTTCGAGTAGTGACACATGCAAGACGTTGTGAATCTTCCATTTCCGGGGCAGTGTAAGTCGAACTGCGAGGGGCGAGACGATTTTTTCCACCTGGAAGGGGCCATGATTCTTGTGGTCCAGCCTCCAGGAGGGTTGGCACGTCTTGAGGTTGCGCCCATTGAGTATCACCAAGTCTCCGATCTGGTATTTTGGTGGCTCGGTGCGTTGGGGATCCGTGTAGCGGCGAATTCGTTCGTGTGCCGCTTCCAGCCATTCGGCGGACCCCTTGTGTACCGTGTGCATCCAGTGGGCGTAGAGCTTGCTGGGGGGGTTCAAGGGTCCCGGGGCGGCTGGGTCGGAGGACACGGGATGGAATCCGTAATTAGCGTAGAACGGAGACATCCCATTGCCCATGGTAATCGAATTGTTGTAGGCAAACTCCGCCATTGGGAGTAGGCCTACCCAGTTGTCCTGCTCGTGGCTGACGAATGCCCGGAGGTACGCTTCGATGGTCTGGTTGAGGCGTTCTGTTTGCCCGTCGGTTTGCGGGTGGAAGGCCGTCAACATACATGGGCGGATGCCAGATAGCTGCAGGAATTCTTGCCATGTCTCAGAGGTGAATCGTGAGTCTCGGTCTGAGACATGTTGTGTTCTGATCCGAGGATCAAGTTCTTGAGGTTGTCATCCTCAGGGATCCAGAGCATACCCTTTCGGTAGAGTAGCCCCTCCTTGATGTCGAGGACCTCTTCTGTCCTGACCTTTCGGTCCCTCTGCTGCGCCTCATGAGGGCGGGTAGCTTTCTCCTCGACCTTCTGATTATTCAGTGCCGCATTCCCCAGCACTGCTTCCAGTTCCTTTACCGCGCCTTGGTATTCATAGTCCTTTTTTCCTGCCTTTTTGACTGCCTCCGCAAATTCTTCCGACCATTGCCGTGGTGGGAGTGATGCCAACCTTGCCGAAGAGCAGATATACTTTCTTTCTCGTCTGTCTGATTTTGCAAGGTCTGGTTCCGTGAAGTTGTCTTTCCGCAAAACTGTTGTAATCGGCTGGTTTTCACTCCCCCCCTTTTAAGGGCGATAGTCAGAACGCCTTGAAAGAGCGTCTGGTTTCCCGTTTCCGTTTCCTGGTCGGTAGTAAATGCGGAAGTCAATACCGGACAATTCCTGTGCCCACTGTGCCTGGCATCGGTTGAGTATCTTCGTGGTTGTGAAGTACTCGAGGTTCTGGTGATCGCTGAATACCTGGACCTGGTTCATTGCTCCTTCGCAGTGCCGGCGCCAGTGTTTGAAGGTATCGACGATCGCCAGAAGTTCCTTGTGGTGGATTTCGTAGTTGATTTCCGCCGTCTGGAACTTTTGGGAGTGGAAGGCAACCGGGTGTAGTCTTCCTTCCTCATCTCTTTACGACAGGACGGCGCCGATGGCGAAGTCGGAGGCGTCTGTTTTGATGATCACAGGTTTGGTGGCGTCGAAATGGGCAAGTATTGGTGCCATCGTGAACCGTTGCTTCAGCTCCCGAACGGCTTCTTCCACCTGTGGGTACCATTCCCATTCATTCTTTCCCCCTTTCTTCAGCTCCGTTAGGGGTCTAGCAACTCAGGAGTAGTCCTTGATGAAGCGTCGGTAGAAATTTGCAAATCCCAAAAAGGACTGCACTTCTGTTAGCGATGCCGGAGTTTTCCAGTCCAGCACTGCCTCCACTTTACCTTTTGCCATTTTGATTCCATCCTGCCCGATGACGTATCACAGGAACTCCACTTCCTGGATCTTCCAAACACACTTGTCCGGTGAGACTGCCAGTTGGTTTTCCTGCAGCCTTCTCAATACTTCCTTAACCCGCCGATCGTGCTCCTCCTCGGTTTTTGCATAGATCAAGAAATCGTCCATGTAAACCAGAAGGCCCAAGTCGATCATGTCGGAGAAGACGCGGTTCATCATGTCCTGGAAGGTTGACGGAGTGTTGGTCAATCCGAATGGTATGACTTGGAACTCGTACAACCCATAACGAGTTCAGAAGGCTGTTTTCCATTCGTCATCTTCCCGAATGCGGATCAGGTTAAACCCATTCTTTAGATTCAGTTTAGTGAACCATCTGGCTCCCTGGACTCGATCCTGCAGTTCCTGCATGAGGGGAAGGGGGTATTGGTTGGGAATCGTTATGCAGTTGAGGGCCCGATAGTCAACACAGAGTCGGAGTCCTCTTCTGTTTGGTTTTGGTATGAACAGAATCGGAGATCCCGCTGGGAAGCTGGATCTCCGGATCTTGCTTGTCCGCAGCATTTCCTTAAGCCACTCCCGGAGGGTCTGGAGCTCATTCTCTGAGAGTGGGTAAATTGGTCCCCAGGGGGCGGTCTCTCTGTCCTTGAGGTCGATTCTGCAATCGTATGGTCGGTGGGCCAGCAGGGCTTCTGCCGCCTCCTGACCCATGATCCCCAGGTATTCCCTGAACTACTCAGGAACTTGATCTCGGGGGTCCTTTTGATCGATAGCCGAGACGTACCCAATAACCCTGGCCTTCGGATCGAGGGTTACTGTTTCGTCCAGAGATAGGGAAAATTCCGTGGTGTTGAACTGAGTGCATTTCTCCAGGCAGCTTGGGCTGCTGAACCAGAGTTCTTTGGAGTCCCATGCACCTTGTGGGGGGTGTTTTTGACGATCCACCAGAACGGGAGGAAAATGTCGACCTCTGGTTCCAATGGGGCAACCTGGAATACTTCTTGTGAGTAGTGCTTCCGGTGTTGAGGCAGGAGAGGCTTGGTGTACTCCATTCCTGCCCCTTTGACCTCCTCGCCGGAACAGTTCCGTAATGGAGCTGCCTGGTGCCTTCGAATCCTTGGTATATCATATCTCTTGGCAATCCTCGTACTGATGAGAGGTACCGTACAGCCTGTGTCGAGTAGGATCTGTACTGCGTATTGCGCGGGGCCCCACGATATGATCATGGTGGTGATCGGCCTTTTGCCGCAATGGGGTTTGATCGTAGACTTTTCAGGTAAAGCTGGTTTGGGGTTCGGCTTTCTTCGTTGTCTATCCTGTGAGGTTCCAGCACTTGGTTCCTCCAGACCCTTTCGTTTTCGACTTGTCTTGCAAATTATTGGGAAGGACCTGGGGTGCGGCGAGCCCCATCCTCCTAAAAATCCGAGTCGTCTTGCCAGGCTGACTGCAGCATCACACCCATGGCTTCCCACATGTCATCATCCTCGACCTTGATATGGGCGGCCTTGGCTCGTTTGGGGACTGGAGCTTCCCCGGCATTCTCCCCCCTTTTCCTTTTCCCTTGGACCAAGCTCATCTGCTTTGGGGCTTCCAGTAGCTCCGTGCCCTTGACCGTTGTTCGCCCTTAACAGTCAAGGGTCGTGTGGCTATCCCAGCTACACCTCCAGTAGCTGGCTTTGCTGTTCCTGTGCGGGTCGATCTCGTTTTGTGGGACTCCCTTGTAGGCGTTGCCACCGCTTCCCCAGTGGCTCTCCACCCATGCTTTCCTTGGCTTTTCAGCCTTGCCCCCCGAGTGAGACTTCCCAGCCTGCTTGGGGCCACCGCTCTCCATACCCTTTCGGGCATTGCGCGGATTTTTCCCATCCGGGCCGTCCCTTCGTCCTGCGCCACTCCCTGGCTGCGCTTCGCGGGCCGCCTTCAGGGCCTTTCTTCGTTCCATCTGAAGTCCGGCATTGTAGGTGGCCGTGAGGAAGTGTTCATCGTCTATGAACTCCTCTATATAATGGGCGAAGTGCATGTCTAGGATGCTGTCAGACATGGCCTGGTCAATTTTCTCCCTCAACCCTTCACCGGTGGCCTGGGCGTACACGTTCAAGGTGCGGAATTCGGTCAAGTATGCCTTGATGTCGCCTTTGTACCGCAGCTGGCTGAGCTTTAGCTGGGCGTTCGCTGCTTCCCTGGTGTTCCTGAATTCGGTCCAGATTGCAGCAGTGTATCGGGCCCAGGTGTCCCAGTCTGCCATCGTTCTTCGACGGTGCTGGTGCCAGGCTTTTGCGGTGTCCGACAGCAGTGTTCCTACCCTCACGATTTTCTGGGTGTTGAGGGTTTCCGGGTAGAACCCAATGTATTCAAGAACTGATTCCCACCAGACATTGAGCGCCAAGATGGGTTTTCCGTCAAAGGATTCTGGGTTCTTCAGCTTGAGCTGGGAGGTATTGGTTCTTACCTATGGGGCCCTTTGGTCGGTTCGGGCCGCCACGATGCCTTCCCCCACAAGCCGAGCAATTTCCTCTGTGGTGAACATGGTGGCAATGTGCTCAGCTAGGAGAGGGGTGGCTCCCGGCAGGGGCCTTCCAGCCACCGGGTCTCGCTGCCTCTACAGGACCGTATACATGTCATCATCGTTGTTGTTCGGGCTTTCGTTCCCGGTGGGGTTCTCCGGTTCCGGGGAGGGGGACTGGAGTACCAACCTTGTTCGGGGTCGTCCTGGGCGGTCTCCTCCGGACCCTCCCGCCACCACTTCTGGGGTTCCTTCCCTTGAAGCCGGGAGGGGGACGTCTCTTGGGAGGGCCAACTGTAGGTAAGTGGGCGTGGTGGTCACCCGTTTAATGGCGCTTACCTCCGTGCGCAGCCGCTGCTGATCTTTGGCCAGTCGCTCGGTTTCCTCCTGCTGGTTCCTGACCCACCTTTCGCAGTTGGTGTTCCAGGTTTGTTGTTCCTTCACCTATTTCCGGTCTGCAACCTGGAGAAAGTGGACGGCGTCGTTCAACCGCATGATTCGTGTGATCTGGTGCCCCTCCTTCTCGGCCTGATCCTTATCGCGGGAGGTGATAGCTGTCCAGACATTGGTGGTGAATTTCTGAGTGGCGCTTGCAGTGCGCATCAGCTCGGTTTGCATCCACTCGTGGGATACAGTTGTGTTGGCCTCAGCTGTCTTGTACACGTACTCGAGGGCTTGTGAGAGCAAGTGGTAGTTGCACTCGATTGCGATGATTCGTCGGTCAGCCCGATCATAGGCATCGCCACACATTCCGTGTAGCTGTTCTAGGTCTCACTGAGCCTGCTGATGCTGCGTAACCACCAGCTGGACCCAAGCAGTGGGGTTTGGGAGGTCGTTCGTCGATTGATCGGTTTCAGTATCGCTGTATACCTCCAGGGCGGTCCGTGGATATTCCAGTCAGAGCATGTCGACATATGATTCCGTAATTTTTTAGTATAGGTCCAGGAAGTGCCCGGTATAGATTGTTTCATCGTCTTCGAATGTGTAGTCACAGATTACTCGGAATTCGTATCCGTCGAGGTCAGCACTTAGATTGTTAAGCGCACAGTTGAACCAGTACTGAGTGTACCAGTTTTTGGGGGTGCAATCAATTGCTTTGAAGGGTATTGGTCCGTCAATTTCTTTGTCCCACCTTTCATAGCTCGAGATCTCGTTGTCGATTGAGGAGAAGGTGTAGTCGATAAGTATTGAGAGGTGGGTTCCAATATGTGGGAGAGTCCGAGCAGGTAGAAGTGGTCGTGCTCGAATGAGGGCATGTGTAGGTGTGTGAATCGAAGGTGACGTGTGAACCAAGATTATAGTGTGACACCTGGGTACGCAAGTACGGAGGTGGAGGTAAAGATATGGCGGAGTCAGGTTCGATTTCTTTATTCACAGTGGAATAATCTTAGGTTTGTTGTGTCGGGGTGTTTCGTGAGTGTGGTTTCCCAGGATGGGGAATAGAAGGCAGTCGGGGAAGTTCTTCATGGGGTATATATGCACTTTTTCTCGTCATGTGGTTTCCTTCTTCCTCGTCATCACGTCGGGGATCTCAGTCTCAAGATGCGCGGCCTCAGAGAGCTCCGCGCACGGGTGTGGTTGGTCCTGACCCATTCTAGCTATAAGGGTGGAGGCTAACATCAGCGACCTCATGCTTCCCCCGGCGCTAGTCTTTCGGACTATGCGGGCTTCGTATCAAGGTCCTAGTCAGGATCGGTCATAACTCTTTCGGAGTCCACCGTCCCTCTTAGTTTGCCGCTGGTCCCGCTCCGGAGTTACTCTTTTGTCCGTTCGTCTTGGCCATAAGGTTCTAACTCCGGGTCTTATCTCCTGTCTAGACTCTCCCAGACCTGACTTGTGACATGAGCCCCGCTTATGGCGTGCGACTTGCAGGAGGCTAGTTCCGCCCTTATCTCGTTCTCGTATGCAGCAGCTACAAGAGTCGGCAGTCCGTTGGGTCTACCCGGCAGGGTGGCCTAAGATCCATCACCCGCTGAGGTTACCCTTGCTCTACTTGCTCTTGCCGAACTGCTTTCTGAGGTCCCGAGATTCTATTAGGTATCTCTAGTCATGTGACTTACCATTTGCTTCCTTTCTTTTTATTCCCTTTGTTACCCTCGGGTGTAACACCAAGGCTGTAGTGGTGCATTTGTTCCCATCTGTCCCCTGGATTCGTACTTTCATCATAATTTTTTCCTCGCAGTCTTATCGCAAGGTTCGTACAAGGTATGGGGGGTCTTCTTCGGGTTTGACAACAGGTGTTTCCCCAGGGTGGTGGTTGTCGGCACCTATTCCCAAGGGTTCTCGTTTCCCGATGGTTCTTCTTCGGTCGTCTCCTCGAAGGTGGCTTCCGCGGCCCTGTATGGTCTTCTCCATGGAACTCGTTCTATCATGGGCTGGGGGCATTCTTTTGCGAAATGTCCTTTCTTTCCGCAGTTGTAACATTCTCCCATGATTACTCGTCGTGGAAATCGGTTTGTCGTTCCCCTTGCGAATTTGAATCATCGGGTGACATCGAGGTCCATCGGGTCTCCCGGGGGCGTCGCGCGAGGCTCCTTTGTGTGGATGTGGAAGCGCGCTTCTGGGTTGGTAGTAGGTCGGCGATTAATGACTCCGAGGTTGCATAGGCGGCTATCTGGGTTGATGGCGGCAGTGGCGTAGTCCACCAAGACTGTGGTGTGGGTTTCGCTCATGACTAGTTGAATTATTACCTCGGGGTATAATCCGTCTAGGAATTGTGCAATGCATACGTTGTCTGCGTATGGGAGGTCTGCTTTGATTTGCTGAAATTCGGCCCAGTAGGTGGCCGCTGTCCGATTTCCCTGCTGGATCTTCTGGAATTTCTCAAATGCTACTTCCTCGGTGTCTACCTGGCCGAAGGCGTCAAACCTCATGAGTCGATCGCCGCACCCAAGGAAAACACCTGATCGCACTCGGCCACCGCGCGGCCAACACTCTACTCACGGCAACAGGAGAAAGGACACATAAGCAGTAACAGTAAAGGAAAGGAAGACTGACGTACAACTTAATCAAGGGAAAACAATACTCGTAACGAACATGGAAGAAGGATGCGTAAGCTCAATCAATGGGAGACAACAAACATAGCAGACAGGAGAAAGGACGCACAAGTCACATAACAGAAACGAAGGAGAGAAATCTAGACCGGCCAGCGGTCAGGGATATCGCTACCGGAGCGATATGGCGGAGGTCTGTCGAGGCGCCTAAGCGCAGAGAATGACCGCGGCTGCGGCAGTAGAAATGAGGACGAGCCACAGGGCGACAAGGGTGAAAGTGGCACTGGCGCTGGCGCTAAGGAGCCTGTCGCGCCAGGTTCATGACAACCAGGTACGATCCGGGTCGTGGAAACCGGTCCACTTGACTCGATACTGGATCTGATTTCTGTGGTGTCGCGAGTCGAGGATTTTCTCCACTTCCCACTCATGCTGTTCTTGGATGATAATGGGAGGTGGTGGCGGCTGGTAATGTCTGGCGATAGGTTCTGTACTGGCTGTGGGTTCAAGGAGGCTGATATGGAAAACTGGGTGGATTTTGACCGTGGCCTACAGGTCCAACTTATATGCGGGTGAGCCTACTTTCTCCAGGATGGTATACGGGCCTATTTGCTTGTGGTCCAGCTTGTTCGGTGGTCGGGTTGTTCGGATGTGTTTTCGCTGGAGCCAGACTTTGTCGCCTGGGTTCAATACTGGGTCTGGATGTCGTGCTTTATTGGCCTGCTCTGTTTGAGCCATTTGCGCTTCTTTGATTTCTGCTCTGAGGTCCTCGTGCAGCTTTCTTAATGCCTCAATGTATTCTGATACTTCTGGTATTTCATCGTTCCTGGTGCCGAGGTCTGGCAGAAATCGCGGGTGGTATCCATAGTTGGCGAAGAAGGGGGTTATTTTTGCAGTTCCGGTTTGTGTGTTGTTGTAGCAGAATTCAGCAATTGGTAGTAGTCTTTCCCAGTCGTCCTGTTGATAGTTGCAGTATGCCCAGAGATACTGCTCCAGGGTGGCATTGGCCCTTTCCATTTGTCCGTCCGTTTGCGCGTGGAAGGCTGTACTGAGGTTGCATGATATCTCAAGTGCTTCCGTTACTCGTTTCCAAAAGTCTGAGGTAAACAGGGACCCTCTGTCTGATATAATACTGCTTGGCAGTCTGTGGGGTCTGATTATCTGTTGGAGAAAGTGGTCTGCTAGGTCTTCGGAGTTCATGGTGCCATGGCAGGCGACGAAGTGTCCCATTTTCATGAGGCGATCGATTATTACCCATACCGCATCTTTTCCGTTTATTGTTGGTAGCGCCGTGATAAAGTCCATTGATATTGTGTCCCATGGCTGGTGTGGGAGTTCAAGTGGCTTTAGCAGTCCAAATTGTATGTGTCGGATTGGCTTGATTCGATGGCAGGTGTCACAGTGGTTGACGTATCTGTGGACATACTTTCGTTGTCTTGGCCAGTAGAAATTTCGGCTAACGAGTTCCAGGGTTCTTGCTTGCCCTGGGTGTCCCACGGCTTGCACGTCATGGTGTTCTCTTAATCTGCGAAGTTGCAGGGTGTCATTGTCAGGGATTCATATGAGGCCATTGTACATTAGCAACAGGCTGTTTTCCTCGCATAGCCCTAGCGTGATTTTTCCGTTGTGGCTGGTCCCGTTCGCCTTTTTCCTCTGGATTTCTTGGATCTCTTTATCTGCGGCGCTTAGTGTCCGGATTTCGCTCGAGAGCTCTTTGTCTATTTCAAGGCTGATGGTTTCTGTTGTATTGGCTAGGAGTACTTTGGCGTGGTTATCGATTCGGGAAACCTCGAAGGCTTCCTCGGGTAAGAGAATTCGGCCATGGTTCTGCCGATGTTTCATATCCCCTTCCCAGAGAGAGTCTCCTGACTCTCTAGACAGGATGTCTGGCTAGCTGGTCAATTTTCCGGGTCGGTATTTCATCATGAAGTCATAGTTGACTAGTTTTTCGCCCCACCAGGCTTGCCGTAGGTTAAGGTCCTTCTTATTTTTCCTATATTCGAGGTTCTTGTGGTCCGTGAGAATCGTGATTTTGGTCCCGTTGTTTTCCAGAAAGTATCCCATTTTCATAGTGTGTCTACGATTGCTAGTAGTTCCTTGTCGTGAATATCGTAGTTGCACTCTGGATCCTTGTGCTTTCTTGAGTAGTACGCCACAGGGTGCAAGATCCCTTTTTCGTTGGGTTGTGAGCTGATTGCTCCTATGACGTACTCTGAGGGGTCTGTTTCAATGGTAACAGGTCTTTCTTGATCGAGGTGTTGTAGTATAGGTTCCGTGATCATTGCTTTCTTGAGTGTCTCAAATGCCTCTTGTTGTTTATCACTCCATTACCATCCTTTTTCCTTCCTTGTGAGGGAGGATAGGGGTGTTGTGATTTTGCTGTAGTCTCTGATAAAGCACCGGTAAAAGTTGCCAAAGCTGAAGAAGCTCTGGATTCCTTTGACATTTGTTGGTTGCTTCTATTCTTTGATGGTCCGGATTTTTTCTTCGTCCATTCGCAGTCCATCCCAAGTATTCTATTTCCGTTGAATGTAATTGTTACACCTGAGGAAATCGAGGGTCGGTACGTATCCTTAGAGGTCGGTACGTATCCTTAGAGAGGTACGTACCAGGGAAAGATAGGCGCCGGTAGTTAGCTATTTCCGGAAAGATCGGCTCGGAGAGTCTAGGTGGGAGATAAGGGAACGGAGTTTAGGCTTACGGCCGAGACCGGTCGTAAGAGTGTTAAACCCCGGGATGAGGGATTTGATTGCACACGAACCGGAGACTGGCTAGACTTGGGCAGACTCCCGAAAGGAGCTGCCACGTCACCCAAAAGGTGTACGTGAAAAAGAGTCTAGGCGCAGCGACTCCACCTCGGTGCATAAAGAACTCATCTCTCCTATCTAGACCCCAGCCAGGACCAATGAGTTGCCTCCGGGGTCGAAAGCCTCGGAGGAATAGTTAGCCCGAGTCATCAGATCCCAAGACACCACAAGGAGCTATATAACCTGGCTCTTCTCTCCCGAAAGGAAGAGGAGACCGCACGAACATCCTCACCAAACACTACCACCGAGCCCACACACAAGATCTAAGATTATTCCGTTGTGAATTATCGAAAGTAGCCTGATTACCTTTGATTCTCACCGCACTCCGGTTACGAGACAACCCCAGTGTCACACTATAATCTTGATCTCAAAATCACCCTACTTTCATGCCCTCTTTCGAACAAGATCACTTCTTCCTGCTCGACTTGGCCACGATTCTCGAACC
>Ga0307516_10000448_pt1 | contig 54376 bp, 44 predicted proteins | sample 19_EM_MG_FD_203310 | JGI IMG/M metagenome (GOLD analysis project Ga0307516, IMG submission 203310) | Populus trichocarpa ectomycorrhiza microbial communities from riparian zone in the Pacific Northwest, United States - 19_EM | ecosystem: Host-associated > Plants > Roots > Unclassified | place...
AGGCGGCTGTCGGCGCCCCAGTAGAGGGTGACGGCGCGGGAACAGTCGGGATCGTCGACGTCGATCCAGGCGATGGGCGCGCGGGTGGTGCTGTGGCGAACGACTTGCCGAGGAACGGGCCGAGCGGCACGTACTCCCACGCCTGCAGGTCCCGGGCGGACCAGTCGTTGACCAGGCAGAGCCCGAAGACATGGTCGGCGAGCGCGGTCACCGGCACGGACCGGCCGAGGTGCGACGGTACGCCGACGACGAAGCCGACCTCGGCCTCGATGTCCAGTCGCTGTGTCGGGCCGAAGGTCGGTGCCGGCTGGTCGGGGGCCTTGTGTTGGCCGTGTGGGCGTACGACGTCGGTGCCGGAGACGACCACCGTGCCGGCCCGGCCGTGGTAGCCGATCGGGATGTGTTTCCAGTTGGGGGTCAGCGGTTCGGAGTCCGGGCGGAAGATCCGGCCGAGGTTCTCGGCGTGGTGTCGGGAGGAGTAGAAGTCGACGTAGTCGGCGACGTCGAACGGCAGGTGCAGGGGCAGCCCGGCTGCGGGGATCAGGTGTGGGCGGATCGGGTCGGCGTAGCGCCGGTCGCTGAGCCAGGCGGTGATCCGGTCGCGGACGTCGCGCCAGACGGTGAGGCCGCCGGCCAGCAGCGGGTTGAGGACCGGTCCGGCGAGCAGCCCGGCATACGGCAGGTCGAGCCGCGCGGCCGCGGCGGTCAGGTCGAGCACGTGATCGTCGATCGGTACGCCCACGTGGCGGCCGCCGAGCGGGTGGCTGAAGATGCCGTATGGCAGATTCGCCAGGCCGAACGGGGTGTTCGGGGACAGGTCCAGCCAGCTCACGCGAGGTTCGCCTTTCCGGTGGGGTCGAGCAGTCCGAGCGCGGTGAGGTCGGTGAGCGGCTCGAGGATGCTGCAGGTGCCGAACGATCGGAAGCGGTCCCGGAGCCGGGAGATGTGCCGGTCGCTGAGCCGCCTGGCCGCCTCAGCGAGGGCGTCGGCGGAGCGCTCGGCGAGCACTTCGGCGGCGTGTGTGGTGTTCGCGCCGTCAAGCAGCGCGGCCGTGGCGAGGAGGACGTTGAGGAAGCCGTGGTGCTCGAAACCGGTGTCCGCGGCGGTGTGGCGCAGAGCGTTGTGCAGCCCGGCGGTGCATTTGAACGCCAGGTCCCGGTCGAGGCATCCGGCGAGCGCGGCGGCGAGCGCGGGCTCCGTGGGAAAGGCGGCTGCCGTGGTGCCGCCGGTGCGGAGCTTCGCGTGCGCGCCGGTGCCGGCCAGCGCGTCCAGGGCGCTCGACTGGGCCGCACCCCACGGCAGCTCCACATAGACCGGTGTCCGGATCGGACTCATCTCGGCGGCGGCGGCGGTGTCGTGGCCGACGGGGATCTCGACGGCGGCGAGTTGGGCCGCGGGAATCTGCCGGAGGGCGTCGCCGAGGGTCGCCGGTCCGCCGGTGACGATGATGCTGACCGGCATCCGGCCCTCGCAGCCGGCGAGTTCGGCGAGGCGGGTGTCCGGGCAGATGAACGGCCCGACCAGGTCGGCGTACCAGGCGGCGCGGTGCTTCAGGTGGGCCGGGACCGCCTCGCGCATGGGCGCGTTGCCGGGCGGGAACAGGGCCGCGTCGTCGAACAGCCCGGCGAACAGGGCCCTCATGACGGTCCCCGGCCGGCCCAGGTCCAGGCGTATCCGGGGTCCTCGCAGGCCTGGCCGCCCTCGCCGAGTTCGAGCGGGCGGAAGGTGTCGACCATGACGGCCAGTTCGTCGAAGGACTCGGCGCCGATGCCGCGTTCATAGGCGCCCGGCTGCGGGCCGTGCGAGTGGCCGCCGGGGTGCAGCGAGATCGAGCCCTGGCCGATGCCGGAGCCTTTGCGTGCCTCGTAGTCGCCGCCGCAGTAGAACATCACCTCGTCACTGTCGACATTGGAGTGGTAGTACGGCACGGGGATGGCCAGCGGGTGGTAATCCACCTTGCGGGGCACGAAGTTGCAGACGACGAAGTTGGCGGCTTCGAACACCTGATGCACCGGCGGCGGTTGATGCAGCCGGCCGGTGATGGGTTCGAAATCGGCGATGTTGAACGTGTACGGGTAGAGGCAGCCGTCCCAGCCGACCACGTCGAACGGGTGCTGCGGGTAGACGTACCGGGTGCCGGCGATCGTGCCGCCCTTCCCCCGGTGCTTGACCAGCACCTCGACGTCTTCGCCCTCGGCGAGCAGCGGCTCGCTCGGACCGTGCAGGTCTCGTTCGCAGTACGGGGCATGTTCCAGCAGCTGACCGTGGCGAGAGAGGTAACGGCGCGGCGGGGTGATGTGACTGTTCGCCTCGATGGCGTACGCCCGTAGGGGTGTCCCGCCGGTGGGCACCCACCGGTGGGTGATGCCGCGGGGAAGCACCACATAGTCACCCTCGCGGGCGGGCAACGCACCGAAGACGGTCTCCACGGTGGCCTCCCCCGACTCCAGGTAGACACACTCATCGCCGATGGCATTGCGGTACAGCGGCGACGGCTCACCCGCGACCACGTACGAGATCCGCACGTCGGCGTTGCCGAGCACCAGCCGCCGCCCGGTCACGGCGTCGTGGCGTTTCCACTCCTCCCCGGCGAACAGCCGATGCAGCCGCAGGTGCCGCGGTAGCAGCGGGTGGTTCGCGTCGGTGCCCGGCTTCGGCAGCTCCCACGGCGTCGCGCCGACGATGGCCGAGGGCAGGTATCGGTGGTAGAGCAGCGACGAGTCGCTGGAGAAGCCCTCCTCCCCCATCAGTTCCTCGTAGTAGAGGCCACCGTCTGGGCGCCGGTGCTGGGTGTGGCGTTTCGGTGGGACGTCACCGAGTAGCCGGTAGTACGCCATGGTCACGCTCCTCAGTCGTCGTGGTGGTCGCGGCGATCGCGCGCCGCAGCGCCGTGCCGACAGCGGCCGGTTCCGGATCGGCGAGCACCGCGGCGATATGGGCGTCCGGCCGGATGATCCACAGCTCGTCGGGACGGGCCCCGAGCGCGGTGTCGTCGTCGATGGCGGCGATGTGTTCGAGCCGCACCGGCGCCGAGGTCGCGCGGCGCGCGGCGGCGTGCACGGCATCGGCGTCCACCCGGTCGCCGGCCAGCAGCAGGAATCCGTCGCGGGCGAGCTGCCGGATCCGGGTGCGGCGCCCGCCGACCGCGATCGGCGCATCGGGCACGAGGACTCCCGGGCCGGCGGGCGGTACGGTTCCGCGCGGTGGACGTCCGGTGAACGGACGGCTCGGGTTCGGTGTGGTCAGCGGCGAGTCGACATACCAGAAGGGCTCCGCGAGACGGCCGGAGTCGACTGCGGCGCGGGCCTCGGCGTCGGTGCCGGCCGCCTCCAGCACAGCCCGGCGGTGGCTGTGCTCGGCCTCGGTGCCGGGCACGAGGAACCGCATGGTGGCATCGGTGACGTCCAGGTTCTCGCAGGCGGCAGCGTGCCGTTCGGTGTGGTAGCTGTCGAGCAGCGACTCGTCGGCCCAGCCCTTGAGGACGAACGCGAGCTTCCAGGCGGCGTTCTCGGCGTCCTGGACGCCGGAGTTGAGACCGCGGGCGCCGAACGGGGAGACCAGGTGGGCCAGATCGCCGGCGAGCAGCACCCGGCCGACCCGCATCCGGTCCACGACCCGGGAGTGGAACCGGTATACCGAGCTCCACACCAGTTCGTAGGGCCGATCGCCGATGATGGCCCGGATCCGCGCGTCCTGGCTGCCCGGGTCCACTCCGACGGCGCCGTCGGCGTCGGCCGGCACCTGCCAGTCGATGCGGAACGTGCTGTCCGGGCAGGGGTGGATGAGGACCTGGCGTCCGGGGTTCCACGGCGGGTCGAAGTAGAAGCGGCGCTCGTTCGCCCATCCGGGAAGGTCGGTGCGGATGTCGCAGATCAGGAACCGGTCGTCGAAGGAGCGCCCGTCGAAACTGACGCCGAGCATGCGCCGCACGTCATCGCCGCGGGCGCCGGCGCACGCGACCACATAGGATGCCCGCAGCACCCGGGCCCCGCAGTGCACCGTCACGCAATGCTTGTCTTGGGCGATGCCGGTTACCTGGTGGTCCCAGCGCACCTCGATGAGGGGTTCGGCGGCGATGCGCTCGTCGAGGATCTCCTCGGTGCGCGTCTGGGAGATGTTGACGAACGGCGGGAACGGGGATCGGCCGGGGTCGGCGAAGGTGTAGTTGAACAGCTCCCGGTCGCGGTGGAAGGTGCGTGCCACGGTCCAGGTGAGTCCCTCGCCGGCGATGCGGTCGCCGGCGCCGACGGCCTCCCACACGTCGAGGACGTCGCGCTGCTGCACGATCGCCTTGGAACCGACCGGGTCGCGGTGCGGCCGCTGATCGAGCAGGATGACGGAGACACCCCACCGCGCCAGCAGCAGCGCCGCCGTCTGGCCCACCGGGCCGTTGCCGAGTACCACCACCGGCGACGACATCAGTCCTGCAACTCCTGCCACACGGCGCGGTCACGCTCCCCGGTCCAGATGCGCGGACGTTCGACGCCGGACAGCTCGTCCCAGACCCGGGAGACGTCGAACGGCAGGCAGTGCTCGAAGATGGGCCAGCCGCCGTACTGGTCGACCAGGGCGGCGTGGGTCGCCTCGAAGGCCTCCTTGAGGGTGCCACCGCGCTGCTGCACGCTGCCGACCTTGTGCAGCATCACCTGCAGGAACTCGCGGGTCTGCCCGATCGCCGCGTCCGCTGCGTCGCGACCGCGAGCCACCGCGCCGCGGCCGCCGATGATCGTGTCGGCGCCGAACGCGGCGACCGTGTCGAGCGTGCCGGTCGACCAGTCCCGGTGGAACGCATCCCCGGTGTACAGCGCCGCGTGGGCCTCCACCAGGTCACCGGCGAACAGGATCCGCTGGCGGGGCAGCCACGCCACGATGTCGCCCTCGGTGTGCCCGCGCCCGCAGTACTGCAGCACCAGATCGCCGCGGTCGCCGCCGAGATCGATGGTGAACCTGTCCGCGAAGGTGACCGTGGGCCAGGTCAAACCCGGAATCGAGGCGGGTTCCTTGAACAGCCTCGGCATCCGGCCGTATTCGGACTCCCAGTCCTGCTTTCCGCGTTCGGCGATCAACTCGCGGGTCTTCTCGTGCGCCACGATCACCTCGGCGTCGAAGGCGCTGGCGCCGAGCACCCGTACCGCGTGGTAGTGCGACAGCACGAGGAACTTGACCGGTTTTTCGGTGTGCTGGCGGAGCAAGGCGAGCCATTCCCGGGCGGCCACCGGAGTGGCGAGCGCCTCGAAGCAGACGACGAAGTCCTCGCCTTCGATCGCCCCGATGTTCGGGTCGCCTTCGGCTGTCAGTGCATAGACCCCGTCGGCCAACACGTCGAGGGTCTGCTGCTTGTCGGCGAGATCGGCGGACGAGGCGAAGGGCTTCTGCGCCATGACACACCCCCTGATCTAATCAAAGGTTTTACTATCTGACCTGACGCTACGCCACACTGCCCGGGTAGGCCATACTCTTGGCGCCATGAGTGGCGCTGCCCTGCCGGATGAGCTGGACTACCTGGGATTCATCGACTACGCGATCGAGCACACCAGGCGGGAACTGCCCGACATCGACTCGGACGCGATGCGTCTCGTGCTCACCCTGCACCGGGTGACCAGCGCGCTGGTCTACGACCTGGAATCGTCGGTACACCGGCCACGCGGGTTCAGCTGGGCCGGCTTCCGCGTGCTGTTCGTGCTCTGGCTCGCCGGGCCGATGGAGGCCAAGCGCGTCGCCGAGCTGTCCGGGATGAGCCGGGCCGCCGTTTCGGCCCTGGTCAACACGCTTGAGCGAACCGGTCTGGCCTCCCGCCGGCGGGCCGATCACGACGGGCGCGCGATCGCACTGACCCTGACCCCCGCCGGACATGACGCCATCACCGAGGCCTTCCGGGCACACAACCAGCGAGAGCAGGCCTGGGCCGCCACGCTCACCGAGGCCGAACACGTCACCCTCGTGGGCCTGCTGGAAAAACTCATGGCCGGAGCGGCCACGGCAACCGCGAAGCGCCGTCGCTGACCGCGACGGCCGCCGGCGATCAAACGCAGAGATAACCGCCGTCCACGGGCAGGACCGCCCCGCAGATGTACGACGCGGCGGGCGAGCACAGGAACGCGATCACCTCGGCGACGTCGCGGGGCTTTCCGTACCGTCCCAACGGGATGCGCAGCAGCAGGTCCGCGGCCGCCTGCGGATCGTCGAGCAAGCCGCGGGCCAGCGGCGTCTCCACGAACCCCGGCGCAACGGCATTCACCCGGATGCCTTCCGGGGCGTATTCGGCGGCGAGCGACCGGGTGAGTTGCGAAACGCCTCCCTTGCTCGCGCTGTACGCCGGCCGATCCTTGCTACCGAAGAAGGCGAACATGGAAGACACGTTGACGACGCAGCCGCCGGCCCGCGCGAGTCCGGGACGTGCCGCCTCGCTGGCGACCATGGTGGCGGTGAGGTTGACGTCCAGCACCATGCGCCAGGAGTCCAGGTCGTATTCCCCGCGGTCCTGGCTGACGCCCGCGCAGTTGACCAGGACACCGATCCGCGGTTCGGCCGAGATCAGCCGCGTCAGGCCGGCATGGTCGCGGACGTCGTGCTCGATCACCCGAACGCGTGGATGCACCGGCCGCTCGCCGGCGGCCCGGGGCGCGAGGCCGAGAGCCGTGACCTCGGCACCGCGCTCGGCGAACAGCATCGCCGTCGCGGCGCCGATCCCCGACGTGCCGCCGGTGACGAACACCGTGTCGCCGGCGAACAGATCGTCGCCGGGCCCCGCCCTGTCCGCAGTGGTCATCACGCTCTGTCCTCAGCGGAAGAGCGCGTTGACGTAGTCGGCGCCGAGGCCCACCTTTTCGTAGTGCTCCCGGCACATCGCGATGTAGTCGTGGACGTCGAAGATCCCGGTTACCTCGCCGTTCTCGTCCAGCCAGGCGAGCGGACCCTTGACGATGAAGAAGGTCTTCATCGGCTCGTCGCTGTCGTAGGCAACCAGCGTGTGGCCCTCGCCCGGGGCCTCGTAGACGAAGTCGCCGGCGCTCGCCGTCCACGGCCGCTCCAGGTAGCCCCACTTGCCGGAGATGGTGTAGGCGAACACCTCATGCGGGTGGTAGTGCCGGTTGACCAGGCCGGCCTCCTTCGCGCGGAGGATGTCGGCCCAGCTGTTGTCCTTGACGTTGATCCACAGCGGCCGGGATCCGACGGTCTCGGTAAAGGGCACGTAGTAACGGTCGTCATCGGTGGCGACCTGGGAGAGGTAGACCTCCGGCAGCGCATCCGGCTTCTGCGAATTCTCGATCGGCTTGAGGGTCTTCCAGAACTCCGAGTTGGGCATTTCAGGCATGTTGCAGCTCCTTTGCTGACCCGTGACCTCGATGCGGTGGTCACAGGCTAGAACCGAATCTGCAGAGCATGCAAGAGACGTTTGCATATACCTTCAGATCGAAGGTGGTGCCACAATCAGCAGAAACTCCGCGACCGTCGCCCGGGGGTTGTGCAGACGATGCAGGCGGCTCCGGTCGAAGCGGATCGAGTCGCCGGCCGCCAACAGGAACTCCTCGTCGTCGACCACGACGGCGACGTGCCCGGTAAACGCGACGACGACCTCCTCGCCGGGGTGCGAGGACGGACGGGTGGCCCCGCCGCCCGGTGGTATCACTCCCCAGATCACCTCGACCGCGCCGTCCAGGTCGGGAATCATGAGTTCGTACTGGATCCGCGAGTCGGGCACCTTGAGCCGTCGCCGGTCGGCGTGCCGCACGACCAGGCGCCGCCCGGCCACGTCGTGTTCGTTCGCGGTTGACCGGTCCTCGCCCTCGAACAGCGCCGCGATCGGCACGCCGAGGGCACGGGCGATGGTGCGCAAGGTGGGCAGCGACGGCTGGGCGACGCCGCGCTCAACCCGGGAGAGCAGGCTGGCCGAGATCTGCGCGGCGTCGGCGACGCTGTCCAGGGTCAGGCCCGCCCTCTTGCGCAACTCCCGGATTCGACCGCCCAGGGCGGCGGCGTCATCGGCGTCCGAATCGGCCGACGTAGCGGCGCTGGTCATCCAGCCCACTCCTTCCCCGGCAGCACGTCGCCCGCCGAACACTAGGACCCTACCTGCCACTTCTGTGACAGGGCGGCGACCACACTGATCCCCGCCGACTACTTCGCGACGTCGGACAGCGCGGCGTCGCGCACGGCGGCTAACGCGTCAGCCTTCACCACATAGCCCTCCGCGACCAGCGGAAGCATGACCCCCAGCACCTTCGCGACGTAGCGGCCGTGCGTGCCGTACATCGCCTTGAGCTCTGCTTTGGTGTAGTAGCGGTGCCAGCCGGACACGTTGCAGGGGAAGGAGGTCCCGTTGAGCGCACCCTGCTCCGCGGTCGGCACCACGAACTGCGGGAGACGGATCCCGCCCTCCACCTTGCCATCCGCATCACGAGCAGGAAGGCCTGGCGGGGACGGGGATACCACGAAGCTTCGCGAAGGGGCGGCGGGCGTCCCTGTCCGGGACCAGTCGCGGACAGCATCGATCGCCTTGTTGTAGACCAGGCCGACGTCCACTGTGGTGAAAGGCGGAAGCTTGGCGCAGACGTGGTTGAAGTCGATCCAGTCGAAGAACGTCTTCGGCTGTCCGTCGGGCAGCAGAATCGACTGATCGCGCTGGGCGATCGCCTCGATGTACCGGGCGCCGTACAGCGAGGCGTGGGTAGCGCCTGCGACGTCCCACTTGCGGGTGTACGTCGATGTCGTCCAGCCTGCGCCCCCGAACGAGCCGCCCAGCCCTTCGGATTCGACGCTGATCGCCGGGACGGCCAGGTCGTCTCGGAGCTGGCCCGACCGGTCCCAGAACGCGAAGCCGTCGAAGACGTTGTGGAGCGGCTGGATCGTGTTGTAGTAGATGGCCAGCCGGCCGGCCGACTGGGACTGACCGATGGCGATCGCGTCCCGCACGCGCAGGCCCGGCATCGGCGCGGCCGCGGCCCCGGCGTTGTTCAGGAGTGCCCGGGTGATCTGCGCGAAGATGTCGTAGGAGATCGGGTCCCCGGTGCACAAGGACGTGCCGTCGGGAAGGCACTTGTTGACGTCCACCGAGAGCCTGGGGTATCGCTGCGGGCTCCACGTCCTGAGCCGCTCGACACCGACCCGCTGCGCGGAGACGATGGCGACCGCATAGCCCTCACGCAGGAGGTATTCCGAGGCCTCGGCCGTGGCGAACTCGAAGTCGACCCCGGTGGTGACGTTGGTCCACTCGACGGCCAACGTCCCGTTGAACCTGTTCGGCTTGGGGTATCGCACCATCACCCGCGTGCGATAGGGATTGCCGCCGTCGAGAACGGTAGCGGTCGTGAAAGTGTTGGCGTTCGCTCCCGTGTAGCGGTTGGCGCGGCCTTCCGCGTAGAACTCCTTGGCGGTGTAACCGGCGGCCCTCAGATCGACGGCGGTGGCCGACATCGGTGCTGTGCCGGCAACGTTGACCTGCGTCAGTGTCGCGGCAGGCACCGCGACGGCGGCGGCCGCGTTCGCGGTCAGCGGGGATGCCGAGACCAACGCCCCGGCGAGCACCGCCGGCAGCAGCAGGATGGCCCGGCGGGCCTTCTGCCCGGATATCGTCTTGCGCGACATGGACATCTGATCTTCCTCCTTGTGGTCAGCGCGGCGGTGGCGTGGCGTGCGGTGGTCATCGCGCGCCGATCATCATCAGATCCGGCGCGACGAACGTCGCCCGGGGCCAGTCGGTGTGCTGATCGGCGCTGGTTCCGGTGAGCACGAGCAGGCTGTCCCAGCCCGCGGCGGCGGCCAACTCGACGTCGGCTGCGACGGTGTCGCCGATCATCAGCGCCCGGCCCGTCACGTGTTTCCGTAGGGTGGTCAGGAACGGCAGCGACGGCTTGCCGCAGATGATCGGGTCGACGGCGACCCGGGCGGCGAGGGCGGCCAGCGCCATGCCGGTGCCGCCGGACAGCCCCTCACTCGTCGGATAGGCCACCTCGGCGGTGGTGGCCAGCAGGGGTAGGCCACGCTCCAGCAGCATGGCGACGCGTCCGAGCGTCCTGATATCGGTGTCCGGGGCCAGTCCCATGGCGACAGCGCGGCCCGGCGGTGCGGAGGACCACGACCGCCAGACCTCGTCGGCCGGCACGGCGCGCACCCCGTGCCGGGCCAACGCGTCGAACAGGCCCTCCCCACCGATCACCGCCACCTCGTGAATGCCCAGCTCCCGGGCCTGCGCCCCGAGCGCGTCCGCGGCCGTGACCAGCACGTCATCCGGAGCAGCCAGGCCGGCCCGGGTGAGTCCGGCGCGGAGCTGCGCCGAGGTGGCGAAGCTGGCGTTGGTGGCCAGGCAGATCCGGGCTCCCCGGCGACGAAACGAGTCCAGCAGCTCGACGGCACCGGGCAGTGGGGTGTCGTCTATCCACAGCGTCCCGTCGAGGTCGCTGACCACCGTGTCGTAGGACGCCAGGTCGGGGTGCACTCACGCCTCCGGGTGCAGGTGGACGACCTGACCGCGGGTGAAGAACTCGTAGGTGCGCGGTCCCTGTTCCAGGGGGCCGGAGCCGGAGTCCTTCATCCCGCCGAACGGGACATAGGGCGGAAAGCCGGTGACCGCGTTGAGATGGACCATCCCGGCGTCCAGGCCCTGCACCAGGCGCAGCGCCAGCGCCAGGTCGCGGGTGAAGACGCCGGCGTTCAGCCCGTACGGGGTGTCGTTGGCGACCTCCATCGCGCGGGCGGCATCCGGAACCGAGATGACGGCGGCAAACGGTCCGAAGACCTCGTGCCGCGCCGTGGCGGTGCCCGGCTGCACGCCGGCGAGCACCGTAGCGGGAACGAAGTTGCCGTACGCGAGTCGTTCCTCGGCCGGTGGGTCACCGCCGTGCAGCACCGCGGCGCCGCCGGAGACCGCCTCATGCGTCGCGCGGAGCACCGCGTCGCGGGCCGCCGGTGTCATGAGCGGGCCGAGCTTCGTGGCCGGCTCGAGTCCGTCGCCCATCGTCCAGCCGGCTGCCGCTGCTGCCAATCGCTGGGCGAGCTCGTCGGCCACCGGCGCTTCGGCGACGATCCGGCCGATCGCGGTGCACTTCTGCCCGCTGCCGGAGAACGCCCCGGCGGCGAGGTGGGCGGTGACCGCGTCGAGATCGGCGTCGGCGAGGACGACCGCGACGTTACTGCCGCCCATCTCCAGCTGCACGGCGACGTCCCGCCCGGTGACAGCTCGTTGCACGGCCCGGCCCGCCGCGGTGGACCCGGTGAAGGTGACCGCCCTGGTGCGGGAATCGGCCAGCAGCGGTCCGCCCAGCGTCGCGGCGGTGCCGCACAGCAGGTTCAGCACCCCGTCGGGCAGGCCCGCCTCGGCGAGCGCCCGGGTGAAGTGGACGGCGGACAACGGCACCAGTTCGCTGCACTTCCACACCACGGTGTTGCCGTGGGCGAGCGCCGGTCCGATCTTCCAGGCTGGCAGCAGCATCGGGTAGTTGAACGGGGTGATGACGGTGACCACGCCCAGCGGCACCCGGCGGCTCAGGACGAACGATCCGGCGGGCGCCGGCAGCACGTCACCGGCCGGCTGCAGCGCCGCGGTGGCGAAATATCGCAGCGCGTCCGCCGAGCGGGCCACCTCTCCGCTGGCGTCCTTCCAGATCTTCCCCTCCTCACGGACGAGGTCGCGCGCCATGGCCTCCCGGTCCCGGTCGAGGACCGCGGCGGCGGCCAGCAGGATGTCGTGCCGGAGTTGGGGGGCCGTGCTCGCCCAGGCCCGAGCGGACCGGTCGGCGGCCGCGTAGGCCGCGTCGACATCCTCCGCCGAGGACAACGAGACCTCGGCGACGACGGCGCGGTTGTCGGCGGGGTCGGGCACGATCCGGCGTTCGGCACGGTCCCACCAGCGCCCATCGACGTACGTCGTGGCGGTCATTGCGGCATGCCCTTGAACGCGTATTTGAGCGCGCTGGCGGCGGCGTCCCAGGACGGCGGGGGCGGCGCCACGGCGGTGGTGACGGGCCGGACCTGCACGAGCGTCACCGGGTCACCCGGCCGGTAGGCACGGGGAATGACCCACTCCACGTCGGCCGGCGCACCGAGCATCTCCTCGGCGGCGAGCACAACACCGACGAGCGCCCCGATCTCGTCGTCGGTGAGCACCCGCTGCGCGCGCATCAGCTCCGGCATGGCGACCTCGACGACCTGGCCGGCCCGGTGGTCCATCGCGGACACAATCTGCTTTTCGCCCACGGCATAGCTGAGGATCCGGCGGTCAGCGCGGCCCACCTCCAGGTGATCCGGGGTGACCACGCCCTGCACCAGCGCCTCGCCGAAGCCGAACGTCGCCTCCACCACGACCCGGTCACGCCGCCCGGTGACCGGGTTCAGCGAGAACGCCACCCCGCTCGCGCGGGCCTGCACCAGTTCCATGACGCCCACGGCCATCGTCGAATCGAGGTGGGACAGTCCACTGCGGATCCGATAGCTGAGCGCGCGAGCCCCGAACAGGCTGCCCCAGCACCGCAGCATGCCGTCGAGGACCGCCGGCGCACCGGCCAGGCCCAGGTAGGTGTCGTACTGCCCGGCGCTGCTCGATGCCACGGCGTCCTCAGTAGAAGCCGAGCTGCGCACCGCAACCGGCAGCAACGCGTCCCGCGTCGTCGCGCACAGTTGCTCGTACGCGCCGGTGACGGCCTCGGTGAGGGCAGCCGGCACCGGTGCGCCGGCCAGGCATTCCCGTAGTCGCTGTTCGGCACGGGCCAGGCCGGCCGAGTCGTCCGCGTCGAGACCGGCCAGTTCCCGGTCGAGTGCGGAAGGCAGATCGCAGGCCGCCGCCACCGCCTGAAACGCGTCGGTGGTGACGACGAACGCGTGCGGCACGGTGAGACCGGCCCGGGCCAGGTCGGCCAGCCGGGACATCTTGCCGCCGGCCGTCGGATCGCCGGTCGCGATGTCCTTCAGATGGCGGATGTAGGTCATCACTCGGCCCGCTTCAGGATGCGCACGGTGCCTTGGGTGCCGTCGACCTCGATCTCGTCGCCGGTGCGGATCGTCGAGGTCGCGATGCCCACCCCGCAGACGCAGGGGATGCGGTATTCGCGGCTGACGATCGACGCGTGCGTCAGCGTGCCGCCGCTGTCGCAGACGCACGCCGCGATCTTCGCGAAGGCCGGCGTCCAGTTGGGTGAGGTCGCCTCGCACACCAGGATCTCGCCGGGCTCGATCCGGTGCAGTTCCTCGGCACCGTGCAGCACCCGGGCGATGCCGCGGGCCACGCCCGACGACGCCGCGACGCCGGACAGCGAGGTCACCTGCGAGGTGTCGCCGCCGAGCTGCTTCATGGCCGCGAAGAACCCGGCGTTGGTCCCGAAGATCTCCCGCATCACCGGGTCACTCATGTCGTCCGGCACGGTGCCGAGGACCTTCGGCATGGTGGGCCGGCGGGCGAGCCAATGCTGGTAGTAGTCGCGCCGTTCGTCGACCAGCTTGCGGATGCCGCCCCAGTCGCGGTGCCCGGCGGCGAGTCGCCGCAGCTCGGGGCGGAACACGAACAGACCGTCGTCGGGCCGTTCGGCGCCCAGCGTGCGGGCGATCGCCAGGCCGGCCCGCCGCATCGGGATGTGCGCTCGCAGGTCGATGTAGTGGTTGTGGTCCTCGTTCCACCATGCGAAGTTGGCCGAGGTGCAGGCGGCCAGCCCGGCGTCGAAGACGTGCCGCTCCTCGAGCGTGAGCCGGCCTCGGGCGGCGTCGATCGCCTGCTCCCGTTCGGCCACGGCGGCGGCCCGCGCGCCGGCGAAGTCGTGATCGGAGCCCTTCGACAGATACGTCCGGATCGTGCCCAGCGGGCTGACCGGGTCGTCGATCCAGGGCGTCAGCACGACGTCGGCGATGCCCTCGGTGCGGTGCCCGTACGTCTGCAGGAACGCGTCGAACTCGGCGACCCAGCCCTTCGCCGCCGGGTCGGCCCGGAGCGTCGTATTGAGGTCTGTCGCGTCGGTCGCGGCGAAAACCTCGGTGAGCCCTTCCGTGCGTGCCTTGCGGGTGAGCTCCCACAGGCCGCGATCCGTTTCCATGATCTTGGAGTCGTAGCCCTGCAGGAACTTCGAGATCTCGGCCGCGTCGATGCCCAGTTCCAGGCACGTGCCGTGGAAGCCGACATAGGTCGCCAGCAGCGGATACATGATCTCGAAGTGGATCGTCCAGGCCCGGCGGTGGAAGACGACCGCCTCCTCATAGAGCCGGGCCAGGTCGCCGAGGTCGCGGCCCTCGAAGGACTGCCCTTCGAAGTAGGCCAGTCCGCGGTTCAGCTCCGACACCCGGTCGGCCCACGTCGCCTGGAACCGCTCGAGGGTGGCCGGCAGGGTCCGCTGGATGCGCTCGACCCGCTCGCCGACAGCCCACCGGGAGGTGACCGGCACCTCGCTGGTGTAGATGTGTGGTCCGGCCATCCGGACGCCGAGCCCGCCGCTCGTGGGCAACGGCAGGCCCTCGGCGGCCTGCTGGGTGCAGAAGCAGATGCCGTCCTCGGGAAAGACGTACCCGAGCGGCACCATGCCGCGCGGATAGTGGAAGTCCAGCAACCAGAAGCGGTCCTCGTCCTCCTTCCGGAAGGTGGACAGCGCCTCGGTATAGACCCCGGCGTCGGTGCGTCCGGGCGTGAAGCCCGGATACCACTCGTCGGAGATGAACTCGTCAACCGGAACCACGGTGCTCATCGCAGATTTTCCTCTCTTCTCAAAGGTTCAGCCGCCGGCGTACTCGGACGCGAATCCGCCATCGGGATGCAACAGGGAACCGGTGAAGTACGAACCCTCGTCGCTGGTGAGGAACAGGGCGGTGCGTGCGATCTCCGCCGGCTGCCCGAGTCGCTGCAGCGGCACCTGCTTCTCGCGCGTCTCGCGCCACCGCTGCTGAGCGTCGAGGTCGTCACCGCCCGACCGTCGGGCCATCCCGTCAAGCAGGCTCGTATCCACGTAGCCCGGCCCAATCGCGTTGACCCGGATGTGGCGGGGTGCCAACTCGTGCGCGAGGCAGCGGGTGAGCATCCACGCGCCGGCCTTGGATATCGAATAGGCTCCCGCGGACGGCCGCTTGGCGGCGATGCTGGCCAGCACCACGATCGAGCCGCCCCCTTCCGGCATCGCGGACGCCGCGGCGGTCGCGGTGAGGAACACTCCGGTCACGTTGACGTCCAACACGAAGCGGAAGTGCGCCGGATCGAGATCCAGCAGCGAGTTGAACGATCCGGAACGGGCCGGATGCGCGCTCACGCCCGCCGAGGCGACCACCGCGTCGACACCGCCGAACCGGTCGACGCACAACGCCACCGCCGCGCCGACCTGGGCCGGGTCGGTGACGTCAGTGGGTGCGAAAGCCGCCCGGCCACCGTCCTTCTCGATACGCGTGACGACGGACTCGGCGGCCGCCCGGTGCGCGGCCAGATCGGCGATGACCACCGCGGCTCCCTCGGCGGCGAACAGTTCCGCGGTCGCGGCGCCGATGCCGGAGGCGCCGCCGGTGATGAGAGCCTGGCGGCCCTGTAGTCGTGTTGTCACATCGGCTCCTTCGTGTGGATGGGCAGGTCGCCTGGGCGTGGTTGTCGTTCGTTCGCGCCGAGATAGGCCCGGTGCAGCCGGTCGCTGTGCCGGCTGAGTTCAGCCGCGCTGTCCCGCAGGACGATCCGACCACGGAACAGCACCATCGCGTCGGAACCCACCGACAACGCGAGCGCGGCGTACTGCTCGACCAGCAGAACCGCCATGCCTTCCTCGGCGAGCGTGCGTACCGCGGGCAGCAGCCGGCGGACGATCACCGGTGCCAGGCCGAGGCTCATCTCGTCGATGAGCAGCACGCGGGGCCGGCCGAGCAGCGCGCGGGCCAGCACGAGCATCTGCTGTTCACCGCCGCTGAGCGCCCGGGCCGGCACATCGGTGCGGCGCCGCAGTTCGGGAAACATCTCGAGCGCCGGCCCGATCGGGCCGCGTCCCGCCGCGACGAGAAGATTCTCGGCGACGGTCAGATCGCCGAAGACCGTACGGCCCTGCTCGACGTGGGCCAGGCCATGCTTGGCACGGGCCCGGCGGGACAGCCGCAGCACGTCCACGCCGTCGAGCAGGGCGGTTCCCGTGGTCGCCGGGATCCGTCCGCTGAGCGCTTCCAGCAGCGTCGTTTTGCCGGCGCCGTTCGGCCCCAGCAGCACCGTGATCCGGCCCGGCGCGACGGTCAGGTCGATGCCCGTGACGATCGGGAATCCCGCCCGATGCACCTCGAGACCTCGTACCTCCAGCCCACTCATGCCGGCACCTCCTCGCCGACGTACGCGGCGAGCACGACGGGGTCGCGCAAGACCTGCGCCGCCGGGCCGGACGCGATCACCTTGCCGAAGTCGAGCACGGTCACCCGGTCACTGATGCTGGCCACCATCTCCACGTCGTGCTCGATGAGCAGGATGCCCAGGCCGTAGGTGGCGGGGAGCCCCGCGAGGAGCCTGCCCAGCCGCTGCGATTCCTCGGCGTCGAGGCCCGCGGCCGGCTCGTCCAGCAGCAGGACGCTCGGCCGGGACAGCACGGCGCCGGCCACCTCCACCAGTCGTCGCCGCCCGACATCGACAGTGGACAGCAGCACGTCGCCGGGCGGGCAGCCGAACTGATCGAGCAGCGCGTCAGCCTCGGCGGGTGTCGCGAGGGGCGCGACGAGCCGGAGGTAGCCGGCGACGGTGAGGTCGCCGATCGTCCGCTCGTGCTGGAAAGTCCGGCGCAGCCCGGCCCGAGCCCGGACGTGCACCGGCGCGGACGTGCTGTCCTGGCCGTCGACGGACACGCGGCCGGCCACGGTCACGGTGCCGGCGGCCGGTCGTACGAATCCCGAGACGACGTCGACGAAGGTGGACTTGCCGGCCCCGTTGGGTCCGATCAGTGCGTGCAACTCGCCGCGGCGGACCTCGACGGATACGTCGTCCAGCGCGGTGACCGCGCCGTAACCGACGCTGAGGTTCCGCGCGTCCAGCGCCGGCACGGAGACCTGCGCCGCACCCTCTGGCGTCGGTCCAGGCGTCGTCGTTCCCACGGCCTGACCGGATGGTGTCGTCCCGCTGGCGACGGCCGGTCGGGCCCGCTGCCCGAGGAGCCGCCGGCCGGCCGCCCGCAGGTCCGCGGCCGCCCCGCCGGCTCCGCTGCGCAACCCGATCACCGCTCCGACCGCGAAGACGACGGCGGCCAGATCCTGCGGCAGGCCGACCTGGCGCAGGACCTCGGGCAGGAACGCGGCGAGCATGCCGCCCAGGGCCGCTCCTTCCGGATGGCGCGCGCCGACCATGACGGCGAGGGTGAAGATGGTCAGCGACTGCAGGGAGCCGAACCCGGTGGCGTTGAGCTGGCCCAACTGGCCGGCAAGCAACGCTCCGGCGACACCGGCGAGGAACGCGCTCACCGCGAAGGCGGTCAGCTTCACCCTCGGGACGGCGAGGCCGGTCGCCGCGGTGGCACGCTCGCTGGACCGCACCGCGAGCCAGGCCGCACCGCCGCGCTGCGTGCCGTACCAGGACAATGCCGCCGAGGCGCCGACGAACACGACCCAACACATCAGGAAGTAGTCGGAGTCCGTGGTGGCCCACTCCGGCCGCGGGATGACGTCGAGCGTCTGCGCGCCGGGGAATCCGACGCTGTTGGTCACCACGTCGACCGCGACGGCGAAGCCGAGCGTCACGATCGCCAGGTTCAGCCCGCGCAGTCGCAGCGCCGGCAGACCGATGGCGACACCGACAGGCAAGGCGACGAACCCGGCGACCACGAGCAGCACCGGGAATGGCAGATCGATCCGCCAGTGGTTCGCCAGCGCCATCACGAGCGCCCCGATGGCGGCGAAGGCCATGGGACACAGCGCCGCCATACCGGCCCGGCCGAACACCACACCGACCGACAGGCAGAGCAGCGCGGTCACCGTCGCGCTGGTCGTCAGATAGATCCAATAGCTCGACATGCCCATCGTGACGACCAGCGGGATCACCACGGCGGCCAAGGCGCCCAGCGGGATCGCGGGACTGCGCATCAGGTCAACGCGTCGCATCCCACACCTCCCGTCGCTGCAACCACAGCAGCGCCGCAACGACCACCAGGAACGGCAGCACCTGTCGGTACTCCGAGAACTGCCGTAGCGAGGTGCCGGCCCCCTCGATGACGCCGATCAACACGCCGCCCACCGCGGCGCCGCCCAGGTGGCGCAGGCCACCCAGCAGCGCCGCGGCCATCGCCGGCATCACGAGCAGGCTGAGGCTCAGGAAGTTGCTCGGACGGGTGGGCGCGACGGCGGTGACCGCCACCGCCGTCACCGCCCCCATGACCGCCCACACGCCAACCGCCAAAGCCGTGACGGACACGCCGAGCATCTCGGCGGTCACCGGTCGCTCGCTGATCGCCCGCAACCGCACCCCGAGCCGCGAGCGGTTGAGGAGCAGGCCCGCCCCGACCGCGATGGCCGCCGCGAGCACCAGGGCGATCAGCGCGTTCCCCGAGACCACGACATCAACCAGCCGGAAGCCCGCACCAGGCACCAGTGAGGGAACGGTGCGCGGATCGTTGCCGAACAGCCGGAAGCCGATGGCGAGCAGGCCCACCAGCACCGCCACGGTGACGATCGTGCGCACCTGCGCCGTGCTGTCCGCATAGAAGCGCGCGATCGCCCAGCCGAGCAGAGCGGCAAGCGCCGCCGCGGTGAGCACCCCCGTCGGCAACGCAATGGCGAACCCCCACCCCTGCTCGAGCAACTGGAGCATGACCATGGTCCCGAAGGCCCCGATAGCCGCCTGCGCCACGTTGAGCACACCCGTCATCTGATACAGCAGGACGACGCAGACACCCACCATCGCGTAGGCGCCCCCGGCGAGCAGGCCCGCCACCGATGCCTGAAGCACGTCAGGAGCCCGCCGGCAACGTGATCCACTCCGGCGTGACCGTGACCCACTTGCCGCCCTTGAGCTGGACGAACTTGCTGGCCCGGTTCGTGTTGTACTTCTCGGCCGGTGCGAACGAGTACGGCGTGCCGACCAGGGGGTTGGGCACCGAGGTCAGCCCGTGCAACGCCGCGGTCACCGACTCGCGATTAATCTCGCCCTGGACGCTCTTCAGCGCCTGGATGAAGTACGTCGCGGCGAGATACCCGCCCTGTGCGAACGAGTTCAGCGGCACCCCGGCCGCGGTCATGGTCTGCTTCCAGTCGGCCAGTGCGGGCGCGGATCCGCCGTACGGCTCGAACTCCGAGTTGGCATACAGTCCCTCGCCTGCGGCACCGAGGGTGCTTGCCACCTTGTCGGTGTAGTTCGAGGTGAGGAAGACCCAGTCGATGCCGGTCACCTTCTGCGCCTGGACTGCCTGCATCCAGGCCACACCCGCGACATCCACGCCGTCGAACACGACGGCCTGGCAACCGGCGTCGCGGACCTTCAACACGAACGGCGTGGGATCCTCCGGACCCGGCTTGTAGGTGGCGTCGCTCAGCAGCAGCTTCTTGCCGGTGGCCTTCTCCCACTGCCCGATCGCGGCGGCATAAGCATCGCCCCAGCCGGCGTAGTCGACCAGGACCGCGCAGACCTTGTCCCGCTTCAGGGTCTCGGACGCGAACTGCAGCGAGACCGTGATGCCCTGAAACGGACCGGTGTTCACCGGGGAGATGCTGCTGGAGCCGAAGCAGGCCGGGTCGACACCGGTGCCCTGCACCGCAAGGATCTGCTTCTGCTTGTACAGCGCCCCGTTGACGCTGCACTCCAGGGCGCTCGACGAGCCGACCATCGCCACGACCTGCTCGGAGTCGACGAGCTTGCGGGCCGCTTGCTGGGCCTGCTGCGGGTCGACCTTGTCGTCCTCGACGAGGTATTCGAGCTTGCGGCCGCCGATGCCGCCCTCGGCGTTGACCTTGTCGAAGACGGCCTTGACCGCCTGGGACGCCTCGGGGAAGACGACGGGACCCGAGATGGAACTAATGGCGCCGACCTTGATCGACGCGGCGCTGGAGTTCTGCTTTGATTCGCTGCAGCCGGGGATCGCGAGCAGCAGGAGTCCGGAAACCACCACTGCCGCCGCGGGCCTAGGTGTGAACATGGGCTTCCCTTCCTTGAAGGCCGGCTGTGGCCTGAGTCACAAGGTAGGGCGCAACCTTCACGACATGCAAGGGAAACTTTCATCAGACTTCAAAGTGACCGAACAGCCGAGGCAGCCCGACCTACCGGGCGTGGCCGGTAGACCGGGCCGACGGGGGTGCCTCTTGGCCCTGCTGGGTGCTACTCGCCCGAACTACCTCCGATACGACCGGCGTCGAGTGCCCGCGCGTACGTCTCCCGATTCAGCAGTGGGAGCTCGCCAGTGGCGTCCGTGGTGGCAATATATTCGAGCATCCGCCGCTGAGCCTCCTTTGATTGATCCCTGACCAGGAACTCAGCGTGCTCAAGCTGCAGGCCCCTTTCGAGCGGCAGAGTGCTGCCAAAGTATATGGATCGCTTGATTGCTCCCAGAGACTTCTTTGACCTTAGGCTCAGGTATTCTGCGCGCTCTATCGAACGCGCGAGCACCGTTTCCCGTGGCACCACTTCGTCGACCGCACCGAGCGACAGGGCCTCCGCCGGCGTAAATGGCCTGCCTTCGAGAACAGCAACCAGCGTTTGGTGGGTGCCGATCAAACGAGGCAGTCGCTGAGAGCCTCCACCACCCGGCGTGAGCGCGAGCAGGACTTCTGTCAGGCCGAAGGCGAAGTCCCCGTCTGCCATGATGCGCAGATCACATGCCAGTGCCAATTCCGCACCGACGGCAAGTGCCGAACCATTGAGTGCCGCGATGAAGATGGTGCCGCTCGCATTCATCTTCAGGAAGGTCGCATGGAAGCTGTCGAGCTGCAGAAGTGTCTTGAGCCGGGTCATTCCCGCGAGCGTTCTGATGATGGGCAATCTATTTATGAGCCTCGCCATGCGCGTGACAATCCCAGCGAAGCCGGTATTGATGGGCGGGAATCCAGTGCCACCTTGTTGCAGCCAGCCGACGTCAGAGTGACTCAAGAAGCGATCAGGATGCGTACCAGTGAAGACGACCGCGTGGATGTCCGGATCGCGGTCTGCGCGATCAACCAGTTCCTTCAATTGTTCGGCCATCGCGGCATCAAACAACGCGTGCGGGCCTCCGTGGAGACGAGCGACAAGTACCCCTGCGTGGCCTTCAACGGCAATGTGTCCTGCGGGCTGCGGTGAGTTGCTTCGGGAACTTCGCGACGTGTCCATGCGATCCTCTGGTGAGTCGGCTGTGGTCGATGGTTCTGGGCACTCGTGTTGAGTCGCGCTCCCGCGTGAAACGGCGACGCGTTCTGGGCGCGGGGGCGCGCCGGCCCTTCGGCCCGGGGCGGCCGGGGCGTCATTTGATGCGGATGACGACCTTGCCGGCCCTGGTGCGTCCTTGCTCGAGGTGGGCCAGGGCTTCGCGGGTCTGGTCGAAATCGAAGACGCAGTCCACCACCGGCCGGATGATCCCGGCGTCGATGAGCACGGTGAGTTCCCGCAGTTGGTCACCGCTGGCCTTCAGGAACAGGTACGAGTACGTCACCTGGCGTCGCCGGGCACGCCGCCGGATCCCGAAGCTCAGGGCGGCGATCGCCAGCCGGATGACGGGATTGGCGCCGAAGTCCCTGGCGAAGGTGGGGTCGGGCGGCCCGGAGATGCTGACGACCTTTCCGCCCGGCCTGAGCACCCGTAGAGACTTGTCGAGGGTTTCGCCGCCGATGGTGTCGAGGACGACGTCGTAGTCGTGCAGGATCGTCTCGAACGCCTGTTGCCGGTAGTCGATGACGAAGTCTGCGCCGAGGTTCTTCACCAGGTCGGTCTTCGTCGTGCTCGCGGTGGTGGCCACGGAGGCGCCGAGGTGTTTCGCCAGTTGGATGGCGATGGTGCCGACGCCGCCGGCGCCGGCGTGGATGAGGATCTTCTGGCCGGGTCGCAGGTCGGCGCGTTCGACCAGGGCCTGCCAGGCGGTCAGGCCGACCAGGGGGATGGAGGCGGCCTCCTCCATGGTGAGCGTGGCTGGTTTGGCCGCGACGTCGTCCTGGTGGATGGCGATGAGTTCCGCGAATGTGCCGATCCGGTTCTGGTTCGGGTGGGCGTAGACCTCGTCGCCGACGGCGAAGCGTGTGACGCGGGCGCCGACGGCGACGACCGTGCCGGCGAGGTCGTTGCCGAGGACGAACGGGGTCCGGAACGGCAGGATCGTTTTGAGGTCGCCGTTGCGGATCTTGAGGTCGACCGGGTTGACGCTCGCCGCGTGAATCCGGACGAGGACGTCGTGAGCGCCTGCCTGCGGATCCGGTACGTCGCCGGCGCGTACGGCGTCGCCGTAGCGCTCGACCACAAATGCCTTCATCGTTCTCTGGCCGTTCTGACGCTAGGGCCGGAGCGACGCGAGTCGGGTTTCGATCGGCTGGTGGAGGCCGGCACGGACCGCGCGGGTGAGGTCGTCGGCCAGGATCTCCACGTCGCCGTTCTCGACACCGTCGAGGACCTGGCGGACCACGTCGGCGGGATCCGACTTGGCGGCGTCGATGCTGGCGACCATGTCTGTGTCGACGAACCCGACGTGGACTCCGACGACCTGCACACCCCGGGGCCCGAGTTCCAGGCGCATGGAGTCGGTGGCGCTCCACACGGCCGCCTTGGAAACCCCGTAGCTGCCGCCTGTGGGGAGCCAGGACGCCACCGAGGCCATATTGATCACGACGCCGGAACGCTCCGCCAGGCGGTCGGCGAAGGCTGAGGCCACGGCGAGCGTGCCGAACAGGTTCGTCTCCAGTTCGCCGCGCAGAGTGGCGGTGTCAGAGTCGAGGACGGAAACGCCGCGGGCGATGCCGGCGTTGTTCACCACGACGCTCACGTCCTGCGCGATCTGCGCGGCGCGGGCCACCGAGCCGGCGTCCGTGACGTCAAGCCGCAGCGGGACCACGCGCGGGTCGTCGGCGACGATCGCCTGCGGGTCGCGGGCGGCGGCATAGACCTTCGCGACCCCGCGATCGAGGAACTGCCGCACGAACTCCCGGCCCATCCCGCGGTTGGCGCCGGTCACGAGGACGGTCTGATTGACGAGCTGAGTCATGTCATTCTCCTGGAGTTGGTGGCCGGTCAGGCGCTGATGTGACGAGTACGCCGCCGAGGATGAACGGACGATCGAATTACACTCGTACGACCATACGGTGGGAGCGTGGCCCGGGGCAAGGTGATGGGCAAAATTAAATTATGGCCGTACTCTCAACTCGATCGGGGGCGGTCGACGTGGGCCGCAGGTGGGCGAAGGAGTGCGTGGTGCGATACGGGAGAGAGCGCAAGCAGGTGACACGGCGGCGGATCATCGAGGCGGCCGGGCGCCGGTTCAAGGCCGACGGCATCAACGGCTCGGGGATCGCCGCTCTCATGGCCGACGTGGGATTGACCAACGGTGCGTTCTACGCCCATTTCGACTCCAAGGACGACCTGGTCGTTGCCGCGGTCGCCGACCAGCTCCGCGAACAGCGCGAGGACCTGGGCGCGGCGACACCCGGAGCGGCCGGAGCCGAGCAGTTCCTCCGGGAATACCTCTCGATCCGGCATCGCGACAGCCCCGAGGACGGCTGCCCGTCCGCCGCCCTGCTCGACGAGATCGCCCGCAGTGCGGACGCCGCCAGGCGCGCCTACACCGACGGCGTGCTGGCCGTCATCGACGACGTCGCCGCCCGGGTGGCACCCGACGATCCGCAGTCGGTGCGCGCGCAGGCACTCAGCATCTACGCCCTGATGGTCGGGACGCTGCAACTCTCCCGCGCCCTGGTCGACCGTCAGCTCGCTGACGTGCTTCTTGAGCAGGGCATCCAGAGCGCCCTCACGCTGCTCGGCGCCGAAGGCCGGCGGTAGGACCCTTGGAATTACGGAGATAATTTCAAAGGCGAGAGATCTTGCCATCCGAACTCTTCTCAGATTATGGTCGCATGAACATAATCTGATGATCGCTTCGACGGGACCTGATCCTCGTGTCCGAGCAGGCCACCTGCCCGTCGACCCCGCTCGAAGCGACTACCACGAAATGAGTCTTCCGATGGGCCAGTCCAGCACGATCCGCCTCGAGCGCACGACCCCGCGAACCGCCACGATCACGTTCGCGAACCCGCCGATGAACCTGGTGGTCTCCGAGACCGTGGTGGCGTTGCACAAGATCGTCCGCGAACTCGACAACGACCCCGACATCCAGGTCGTCGTCTTCGAAAGCGAGGTCCCCGACTTCTTCTTCAACCACTTCGACGGCGCCGAGGCCGGCAACCTGCCGGTTCCCGAGCACGAGGACGACGCACCGGTCTGGACCGACATGGTCCTGCGGCTGAGCAAGGCCACCTACGTCAGCATCGCGGCTATCCGCGGCCGCACCCGCGGCGCCGGCAACGAACTGGCCCTCGCCTGCGACCTGCGCTACGCCAGCCGCGAGAAGGCCATCTTCGGCCAGCCCGAAGTCGGCATCGGCATCGTCCCCGGCGGCGGCGGCGCCGAACGCCTCCCCCGCACCATCGGCCGCGACCGGGCCCTCGAAGCCATCCTCGGCAGCGCCGACTACGACGCCACCGTGGCCGAACGCTGGGGATGGGTCACCCGAGCCCTGCCGGACGCGGAGCTCGACGCTTTCGTCGGCGCGACGGTCGCCCGCCTGGCCTCCTTCGACCGACAGGCGTTGGCGACCGCCAAGGCGATGGTCGGCCGGGCCACCCTGCCACCGGACGCCGACCTGATCGCCTCCTACGGCCAGTTCGTCGACTCGCTGACCGGCCCAGGACTCCTGCCTCGCGCGATGGCGCTCGGTGCACTGGCCGCCGACAAGGGACTCGATGTCGAATACCGGCTGGGCGAATACCTCGGCGTGATCAATCAGGACCTCTGATCGATCCCTCAGCACGGCGGCGAGTGCCTGCGCGCGGTAGGCAAACGCGTCGCGCATGACCGGCCGATCCAGGGTTCGACGTCGACGCCAACGTCGTTCGCAGCGCCGCACCCGCGCGAGTTTCTCGGTCTGCAGGTGAGCTTGCGGACGCTTTGCAGTACAGTCATAATTTAATCGGTTCGGGAGATGCCAGAGCCGCATCCGAAGGGGAAGACAGTCATGAGCCACCGCCAGGAAGCACGAAGCAGCGCGATCACGTCATACAAGTACGCGCCCACCCGTACCGTCTCCGCCGGAGGCGTGGAATTCGCCTACCGCGAGCTCGGCCCGAAGACCGGCGTCCCGCTGGTGCTGGTGACCCACCTGGCCGCGGTGCTGGACAACTGGGATCCCCGGGTCGTCGACGGCCTCGCCACGAAACACCGGGTCATCGCGTTCGACAACCGGGGCGTCGGCGCCACCACCGGCACCACACCGAAGACCATTCAGGCGATGGCGAAAGACGCGGTCACCTTCATCCGGGCGCTGGGCCTGACCCAGGTCGACCTGCTGGGCTTCTCGATGGGCGGCATGATCGCCCAGGTGATCGTTCAGGACGAACCTCAGCTCGTCCGCAAGCTGATCCTCGCGGGCACCGGGCCGGCCGGTGGCGAGGGCATCACGAACGTCACCAAGCTCTCGCACCTCGACACCGTCCGGGCGCTGCTCACGCTGCAGGACCCGAAGCAGTTCCTCTTCTTCACCAGGACCGCCAACGGCCGCCGGGCCGGCAAGCAGTTCCTGGCCCGCCTCAAGGAACGCACCGACAACCGGGACAAGGCCATCTCGCTCAAGTCCTACTTCGCCCAGCTTTCCGCCATCCACAGCTGGGGACTGGAACGGCCCCACGACCTCTCTGCCATCCGCCAGCCCGTCCTCGTCGCCAACGGCGAAAGCGACCGGATGGTGCCGACCACCAACTCACTCGACCTGGCCCGGCGCCTGCCGGACAACGACCTGGTGATCTATCCCGACGCCGGGCACGGCGGCATCTTCCAGTTTCACGGACAGTTCGTCGCCAAGGCCCTCGCCTTCCTCCAGCGGTAGCACCGCAGGGAAACGGCCCCCTCGCGGTCGAGAGGGCCGTTCAGCGAAGGAACACGAGGGCGTTCTGGATGCCGTGTTCGAGGACCTCGTCGGCGAACTTCGGGTCGGACAGGGCGCGGGACAGCTGTAGCGTCCCGACCGCCATCGTGTACAGCGCGAGTGCCTTCCCGTACACGGATTGCGGATCCCTGGGAGCCAGGCGGACGGCGATCTCGTCCAGGATGACCCGGGCACCTTCGGTGTAGGCGTCCTTGGTCTCGGCCGGGCAGCGCCCGATCTCGTCCAGCAGGGCAGCGGCTGGACATCCGTCGCCGGGGTTGTCCCGGTGCTGGGGCGACAGGTATTCGCGCAGAAAGCCCTCCAGGCCCGCCCGTCCGGGCGCCAGCTCACTGAAACCCTGCGCCTGGGCACCCAACTGGTCAGCGACGACGTTGGCGACCAGGTCGTCCTTGGACGAGAAATGGGCGTAGAACGCGCCGTTGGTCAACCCCGCGTCCGCCATCAACGTGGCCACGCCGGAGCCGTCAATGCCGTCGGTCTTGAACCGGCGGCCGGCCGTGTCGAGGATCCGCTGCCGCGTCGCCTGCTTGTGCTCCTTGTCGTAACGCGCCACCGGAACTCCTCCACATAACTCGGCACGGTCGAACCCGCACCAAGCATACCCGATGGTATGACGTACATAATTTTACAGCTGGATTCGGTGAGTGGTTTTAAGCCGGCAAGCCTCGGAAGGTGCGCCGGTATGCCAGTGGTGAGACGCCGATGGCGGCGTGCAGGTGTTCTCGCAGCGACGTGCCGCCGGCGAAGCCGACCTGACCGGCGATGTCGTCGACCGCCAGGTCGGTGGATTCCAGGAGATGTTGTGCCCGGTCGACGCGTTGCTGGATGAGCCAGCGTCCCGGGCTCATGCCGACCTCCTCGTTGAACCGGCGGGCGAAGGTGCGCAGGCTCATGTGGGACTGCTCGGCAAGGTCGCCCAGGGTCAGCGGCTGGTGGAGGTTCTGCAGCGCCCATTGGCGCGCGGCGGACGTTCCGCTCGCCGTGGTTTCGGGGACCGGGCGTTCGATGTACTGGGCCTGACCGCCGTCGCGCCACGGCGGGGTGACGCACATGCGTGCCACGTGGTTGGCGAGTTCGCTGCCATGATCCCTGCGCACCAGGTGCAGGCAGACATCGATGCCGGAGGCGGCGCCGGCCGAGGTCAGCACGTCCCCCTCATCGACGAACAACACGTTCGGATCCAGGTCCACCCGCGGGTACCACTCCCGGAAGACGTCCGCCGTGGCCCAGTGCGTGGTGGCCCGCCGTCCGTCGAGCAGCCCCGCGGCGGCCAGCACGAAGGCACCCGTGCAGATCGACACGATCCGCGCACCGGGAGAGACGAACGCAAGGGCTTTCGCCACGACGGCCGGCGTTTGACGGCTGAAGTCGGTGGTGCCGAACGGCGGGATGATGACCGTGTCCGCGGTACGCAACACCTCCGGGCCGTGCTCGACGGCGATCGAGAAATCGGCGTTGGTGCGCACCGGACGACCGTCGGCGGTGCACGTTACGACCTCGTAGCGGCCGCCGGCGGCCCCGAAGACGCGTTGCGGGATGCCCAGGTCGAAGGGATACACCCCGCCCGGCGCGAGGACGACGACGCGGTGCGCCTTTGCCATGGCAGGATCCCGTCGAAAGTTGGCGATCGTGCCATTGTAGCGGACGGTGACGGTGATCAGGCTGGACCCATGACGAACACCGAAACCATGCGAGCCATCAGCCAGGACACCTATGGAACCCCCGACGTGCTCCAGGAGACCCTGCTACCCAGGCCGGTGCCGCGGGTCAGTGAGATCCTGGTCGCGGTCCACGCCGCCGGCGTCAACCCGACCGACTGGTGGAACCGTGCCCAGTCCATGACCGTCGCCCGGATGCCGCTGGTGCTCGGCTGGGATGTCTCCGGCGTCGTCGAGGCCGTCGGCGTGGGTGTCACCCTGTTCAAGCCCGGCGACGAGGTCTTCGGCATGCTGCCCTATCCCGGCGGCGTGGGCTCGCATGCCGAGTACGTGACCGGGCCTGCCCGCGCGTTCACGAACAAGCCCGTCGGCATCGACCACGTTCAGGCCGGCGCGCTGCCACTGGCCGCGCTCACCGCGTACCAGGCGCTGGTCGAAACGGCCGACCTCCGCGCCGGGCAGCGGGTCCTGATCCATGCGGCGGCCGGCGGCGTGGGCCACCTCGCCGTCCAGATCGCCAAGTCCCGCGGCGCGTACGTGATCGGCACCGCCAGCACCGCCAAACACGACTTCCTGCGATCGCTGGGCGCCGACGAGGTGATCGACTACCACAGCATCGATTTCACCGAGGCCGTTGCGGACGTCGACGTGGTCCTCGACCCGATCTCGCGCGACTCCGCCGCCCGCGCCCGCTCCGTGGCCGTGCTGCGCCCGGGCGGCACCCTCGTCTCGATCCTTCCGGTACCCATCGAAGCCGCCGAACTGGCGGCGATCGCGGAACTTGGCATCCGCTACGAGTCGCTGCTCGTTGAGGCCGACCACGCCGGCATGCAGGCCATCGCCGACCTCGTCGAGACCGGGGCGCTGCGCGCGCACATCGAGGCCACCTTCCCCCTCAACCAGGCCGCCAAGGCCCACGCCCTCGGCGAAACCGGCCGCACCACCGGCAAAATCGTGCTGACCGTGCGGGAAGAGACCGGCAAGGCGGTACCCGAGAGCGCCGCCAACAACAACACGATGTTCTGAAACCGGCCGGGGCCACCGCGACGATCCGGTGAATGAACTGGCGCTGGCCTGCGACCTGCGCTACGCCAGCCGCGAGCACGCGGTATTCGGTCACCCCGAGGTCGGCGGCGGCCTGCTTCCCGGCGGCGGCGGTACCGAACGCCTCCCCCGGCTGATCGGCCGCGACCGCGCCCTGGAAGCCATCCTCAGCAGCGACGACTACACCGCCGACCTGGCCGAGCGCTACGGCTGGGTCACCCGCGCGATGCCCGACGCCGAACTGGACGGCTTCGTCGACGCCCTGGCGGCCCGCCTCGCCTCCTTCGACAAGACCGCCCTGGCCGCCGCCAAAGCGCAGATCAACCGGGCCTCCCTGCCGCCGGACGCCGACCTGGTTACGGCGTACGGGGAATTCCTGACCTCGCTCACCTGGCCGGGATTCCAGGACCGGGCGCCCGGCTTCGGCAAGCTCGTCGCCGAGGTGGGCGCCGAGGAGCTGGAACGACACCTGGGCAAGTACCTCGGCCTCGCGAACCAGCAGGCGTAGCGCATTGGTTATGGACAGCTCGGCATTCTCCGACGCCGACCTGGTGATCGAGACGGTCTTCGAGGACCTGTCGGCCAAGAAGCAGGTGTGGGCACTGCTGGAGATCGTACGGGCGGAGCGCACCGACGACGCGACCCTGGCGACCGCGTTCGCGGTGGGTACCCAACTCCAGAAGAGCTGCGTGCTGGCCCGGTTCCTCGGCGAGGTCTTCCGGGCCGTCGACGCCCGGCACCGCGCCGGAGGTCGCCAACCGCGCGCTGGACCCGCTGGTGCTGCCGATGCGACCGTTCACGCTGCTCGACCTGGTCGGCCCGGCAGCCGCCGCGCACCTCGGCGGGGTGCTGCACGAACAGTTCCCGGACCGGTTGTGCATGATCCTCGGCGCTGGCTGGCCCTTCCACCTGGGCGGCATCACCCCGTACCTGGATCACTCCGGAGTCGCCGAGCGAGTCACCACCCGCCGCTTCGGGAGCTAGCTGATCGATAGACGGTGAGGTCTCCGGTAGACGGCTCAACGACCAAGTAGAACCGCTTCATGAACACTGCCATGGCTTCCACGCCGCCAGCAGCCGCTGACGCTCATCGATGGTGAGAATCTGCACTTTTTCCATCGACATTGTGTAACGCGGCCGTAATCCGGCACCACTAACTTCGTATCCGAAACGCATTCATGTATCGAGATGCGTCGAACGACCAATGCCCTACGAGACCCCCCGAACGCGTCCGCCACACGAAGCGGGAGTCCGATGAGTGCTGCCCTCAATCCGAACCGACTGATCCTCGCCGCCACCGGCGGTGTTGGCCTTGAGGACAGTCCACACCTTCTCACCGCGGCCGCGCGCGCCGGCGCCCTCGCCGTGTTTGACCTGGCCACCGGCGACGCCGGGGCGTTGCGGGCGCTTGCGCAGGCGGTCCGGCGGGCGTCCGGCCTGGGCGTCCGGATCGTCGCCCACTGCGCGGCCACCCCCGCCGACCTGGCACGGTACGGCGGCGACGCGGTAACGGTCGTCGTCCTCGCGGCGAACAGTTCATGGCCGGTCGCCGAAATGGCCGAGCGCTACGAAGTTCTCGTCGAAGTGACCGGTCTGGCGGAGGCCCGCGCCGCCGTCGCGGCGGGCGCCTCCGGGCTTATCGCGCGCGGGATGGAATCGGGCGGCCGGGTCAGCGAGCTGAGCACGTTCGTCCTGATGCAACAGCTGGTCGCCGAGGTGCGGGTGCCGGTGTGGGTGGCCGGCGGCATCGGCCCGCGTACGGCGGCCGCCTCGGTCGTCGGAGGCGCCGCGGGCGTCCTGCTGGACACTCAGCTCGCGCTGCTCCCGGAGTCCGTAGTGGACGACGAGGTCGCCGGCCTGCTGCGACGGATGGACGGCACCGAAGTGGTGTCCGAGGGCGAGTGCCGGGGCCTGCGCCACGGCGACAAGCTGCTGCCGATCGGCCAGGACGGCTGGCTCGCCCGCGAGTTCGCCGGCCGCTGGGCCGACACCGCCGCCGCGGTTCGCGGCATCCGGCAGTCCATCCTGGACGCGCTGGAGCATGCCGACGCCGGCGACGTCATGCGGCCGGGCGCGCCGCTGGCGCAGGCTCTCGGGGTGCGGCTGCCGGTCGCGCAGGGCCCGATGACCCGGGTCAGCGACGAGGCCGGCTTCGCCGCCGCCGTGGCCGACGCGGGCGGCTTGCCGTTCATCGCGCTCGCGCTGGCCGACGCCGGGCAGACCCGCCGGATGTTGACCGAGGCCCGGGCCGCGCTCGGCGACCGCCCCTGGGGCGTCGGCGTGCTGGGCTTCGCGCCCGAGGCGCTGCGGGCCGCGCAGATCGAGGTCATCCGCGAGATCAAGCCGCGGGTGGCGATCATCGCGGGCGGCCGGCCGGCCCAGGCCAAGGGCCTGGAGGCGGACGGGATCAGCTCGTTCCTGCACGTGCCCTCGCCCGGGCTGCTACGCCAGTTTCTGCAGGCCGGCTCGCGCAAGTTCATCTTCGAGGGCGCCGAGTGCGGCGGCCACGTCGGACCGCGCGCCAGCTTCCCGCTCTGGGAGGCGCAGCTCGCCGTGCTCACCGAATTCCTCGACGGCAAGCCCGCGGACGCCGGCGCCGAGCTGCAGATCTTCTTCGCCGGCGGGATCCACGACGAACGCTCCGCCGCGATGGTCGCCGCGATGGCCGGCCCGCTCACCCGGCGCGGGGCGAAGGCCGGCGTGCTGATGGGCACGGCCTACCTGTTCACCGCGGAGGCGGTCACCCACGGCGCGATCCAGCCGCTGTTCCAGCGGCGGGCCATCGAGGCCACCGCGACCGCGCTGCTCGAAACCGCGCCCGGGCACGCCACCCGGTGCCTGCAATCGACCTTCGTCGACGACTTCCACCAGGTGCGCGAGTCGCTCGAGGGCGCGGGGGTGGCGAACCGGGCCGTCTGGGAACAGCTCGAAACGCTCAACGTCGGCCGGCTGCGCATCGCCAGCAAGGGCCTGCGCCGGGACGGCGACGCGCTGGTCGGCGTGGACGACGCCGGGCAGGCCGCCGAGGGCCTCTTCATGGCCGGCCAGGTCGCCCTGCTGCGTGAACGCGCCACCACGGTCGCCGCCCTGCACACGCAGGTCACCAGCGCGGCCGCCGAGTTGCACGCCGAGCGGGTCGCCGCCGTACGCGCCGCCCTGAAGCCGGCCGCCGAGACCGCCGAGCCGGCCGCGCCGCTGGACATCGCCATCGTCGGCATGGCGTGCGTGTTCCCGGGCTCGCCCGACCTGGCCGGTTTCTGGCGGACCATCCTGGACGGGGCCGACGCGATCACCGAGGTGCCGCCGCAGCGCTGGGACGTGGACACCTACTACGCACCCGAGGTCGGACCGGGCGAGAGCGGCCGCATCTCCGTCTCCAAGTGGGGCGGGTTCATCGATCCGGTGCCGTTCGACGCCCTCCGGTACGGCATCCCGCCGTCCGCGCTGGCCGCGATCGATCCGACCCAGTTGCTGGCCCTGGAGATCTCGCACCGGGCGCTGGTCGACGCCGGCTACCCGTACGACGCGGCGGGCGCCGACCACTCCCGTACCGGTGTCATCTTCGGCGCCGAGGAGGGCAGCGACCTCAGCCACGCCATCAAGCTCAAGACGCAGCTTCCCGGCTACTACGGTGACGTTCCGCCGGGGCTGGCCGAGGAGCTGCCGAGGGTCACCGAGGACACCTTCCCGGGGGTGCTTGCCAACGTCACCGCGGGTCGCGTCGCCAACCGGCTGGACCTCGGCGGCCCCAACTTCACCGTCGACGCGGCCTGCGCGTCCTCGCTCGCCGCGCTGGACGCGGCCTGCAAGGAGCTGACCTCCGGTGGTAGCGACATGATGGTCTGCGGCGGCGCCGACCTGCACAACGGCATCACCGACTTTCTGATGTTCACCTCGGCGCACGCGCTGTCGCCGACCGGGCGATGCCGCCCCTTCGACAGCACGGGCGACGGCATCGCGCTCGGCGAGGGCGTGGCCGCGGTCGTGCTGAAGCGCCTCGCCGACGCGGAACGCGACGGTGACCGCGTCTACGCGGTCGTCAAGGGCGTCGGCGGCGCCAGCGACGGCCGCGCGCTGGGCCTGACCGCGCCGCGGACCGAGGGGCAGCGCCGGGCCCTCGATCGCGCCTACGCGGACGCCGGCGTCTCACCCCGGCAGGTCGGCCTCGTCGAGGCGCACGGCACCGGCACCGTCGTCGGCGACCGCACCGAGCTGGAGACGCTGACCGGGCTGTTCACCGACGCCGGGGCCCGGCCCGGCGGCACCGTCCTGGGCTCGGTGAAGTCGCAGATCGGCCACACCAAATGCGCCGCCGGCATGGCCGGAGTGATCAAGGCGGCGCTCGCCCTGCACACCGGGGTGAAGCCGCCGAGCCTGCACCTGCGGCGGCCGAATCCGGCGTGGCATCCGCAGACGAGCCCGTTCGCGTTCCAGACCGAGGCTCGTCCGTGGGCGCTGCCGGCGGAGCAACGCCTCGCCGGGGTCAGCGCCTTCGGCTTCGGCGGCACCAACTTCCACGCCGTACTGGCCGCGCACGCCCCGACCGCCGACCCGCAGCACGCCCGCCAGGAGTGGCCCGCCGAACTGTTCCTGTTCCGCGGCACGGACCGGGTCGGCGCCCGGCGCACGGTACGCGCGCTGCTCGACAAGGTCACCGCCGCGCCCGCCGCCCGGCTTCGGGACCTGGCCGCCACCGCGGCCCGCGACAGCGATGTACGCCTCGGGACGGTCCGGATCGCCGTCGTCGCGGAGTCCGTCGCCGACCTCGTCGCGCTGCTGCACCGAGCGCTCGACGGCGACCACGATCCCCGGCGCGGCCTGATCCAGCCGGCCGAGTCGCCGGCCGATCCCGGCAAGGTCGCGTTCCTCTTCCCGGGCCAGGGCAGCCAGCGCCCGGGCGCGCTCGCCGACCTCTTCGTGACCTTCCCGGGGCTGCGGGAGTATCTGGAGCTCGGCGGCGAGTGGGCGGACCTGCTGTACCCCGCCGCGGCCTTCGACGAGACGACCGAACAGCGGCAGCGGGACGACGTCCGGGACACCCGGGTCGCCCAGCCGGTTCTCGGGGTCGGCGGCCTCGCCGTCGACCACCTGCTGCGCCGGTTCGGCATCCGGCCGGACATGGCCGGCGGCCACAGCTACGGCGAGCTGGTGGCGCTCTGCACGGCCGGCGCGTTCGGGCCGGACACGCTGCTGGAGCTGGGCCGTGAGCGGGCGAACGTCATCCTGGCCGCAGCCGGCGCCGACCCGGGCACCATGGCCGCGGTCACCGGCGACGCCGAGCGGGTCGGCGCGGTGCTGACCGCGGCCGGCCTCGCCGAGGCCGTCGTGATCGCCAACCACAACACCCCGACCCAGATGGTCATCTCCGGGACCACCCCGGCCGTCGGCCAGGCCGTCGAGGCGCTCAAGGAAGCCGGCCTGCGCGCCCGTGCCATCCCGGTGGCCTGCGCCTTCCACAGCCCGGTCGTGGCCGGTGCCGCCGGGGCGTTCGCGGCGGTGCTGGCTGGGCGCGACGTGTCCGCGCCGCGGATCCCCGTCTGGTCCAACCGTTCCGCGCAGCCGTACCCGGCGGACCCGGCCGAGGTCCGCGCCGGGCTGGCCGCCCAGATCGGCGCGCCGGTCCGCTTCGTCGACCAGATCGAGGCCATGTACGCGGCCGGCGCCCGGGTGTTCGTCGAGGCGGGCCCGGGACGGGTGCTCAGCGGTCTGGTCGAGGCTGTGCTCGGCGACCGCGAGCACCTGGTGGTCGCCCCGGACGGCCGGCCCGGCGACGGCGTGCGGGGCCTGCTGGTCGCGGCCGGTCAGCTCGCCTGTGCCGGCGCCCCGATCACCATCGGCTGGCTGTTCCAGGGCCGCGCGCGGGAAACCGCGCCGGCGCCGGCCGCCGGCCGTCCGATCTGGACGGTCGACGGCCAGCTGGTCCGCGACCGCGACGGCAATCACCTGAGCGGCGGGTTGAATCCGCCCCGACGAATCGAGGGAGCCCCGATGCCCGTGCCCGATGGGACGGCCGCCGCCGGCCCGGACAATCGCGGCGAGCTGGTCGCCGAGTTCCTCCGGACCAGCCGTGACCTGATCGCCTCGCAGCGGGAGGTGCTGCTCGCCTACCTCGGCGAGGGATCGGGCGGCCGCCTGGTCTGGCAGCCGGCCACGGAACCGGCGGTGAGCGCGGCGCCCACCCGCCCGTCGATCGCCGCACCCGTCTCGCCCGCGCCCGCCCCGGCCGCGAGCATCGCGACCACGGTCGCCGAGGCGCAGGAGGTCTGGGAGCCGGCAGCCGCGCCCGTCACCGACGTGCAGGGTGCCGTGCTGGCGGTGATCAGCGAGCGCATCGGGTACCCGACCGAGCTGATCGAGCTCGACCTGGACCTGGAGGCGGACCTGAGCGTCGACTCGATCAAGCGGGCCGAGGTGGCCGGCGCGGTGGCGAACCGGCTGGGCCTGTCCGTCGACGGCGTCGAGGTGGAGCTGGAGGAACTCGTCCGGGCCCGGACCGTGCGCGCGATGGTGTCCTGGCTGGAGACCCAGGTCAACGGCGGCGCGGGGGCGGAGGTGGTGGAGGCCCCTTTTGTCGATGAGGCCGCGCCGACCGCCGGCCTCGGCAGCACCCCGCAGCGGCTGCTCGGCGTCCTCGAGCCCGCCCCGGCGGCCGGGCCGGCCGCCGATCTCACCGGCACCCGGTTCCTCATCACGGGCGGCACCGCCTCCGGTGCGGCCCTGCAAGAACTGCTGGCCGCCGCCGGGGCCACCGGCGTCACCGCGACGATCGACGCGGACCCGGCCGGATTCGACGGCGTTCTCATGCTCGACGGGCTCACCGACCACGGCGAGCCGTTGCTGCCGGCCGCCTTCGGCTTCCTCCAGCGGGCGCTCGCAGCCGGCCCGCGCTGGCTCGTCGCGGCGGGGCCGCGGGACGGCTCCGTCCGGGTCGACGGCCTGCCCGGCCTGTTCCGGACCCTGGCCCGCGAGTATCCCGGGCTGCTCGCCCGCTACGTCGCGTTCGGCGCCGAGACCTCACCCGGCCAGTGGGCCCACCACCTGGTCGAGGAGGTACGCGACGCCACCCCGGCGGCGATCGTGCACCGGCAGGACGCCGGCCGAAGGACCGAACAACTCGTGCCCACCGGGCTCGGCGCCCTGGCCGACCGCGGCGCGGGACCGGCCGGCGAGGGAGTCAGCGAGGCGCACGCCATCGGGCTCGGCGCCGACTCGGTCGTCGTGCTGGTCGGCGGCGCGCGGGGCATCACCCCCTGGTTCGCCCGCGCCCTCGCGAGTGCCGCGCGGTGCCGGATCGAGCTGGCCGGGCGTACCCCGCTGCCGCAGGCGGACGAGGACCCCGAGCTGGCCGCCGCCGGCGACAAGGCCGCGCTGCGAGCGGCCCTGGCCCGGCGGGGCCTGCGCCCACCGGCCCTGATCGAGCGCACGGTGTCCGGGATCCTCGCCGCCCGGGAGGCCGGCGCCACCGTCGCCGAGCTGGAGGAACTCGGCGCCCAGGTGCGGTATCACGCGCTCGACGTCCGCGACGGCGAGGCCGTCCACCGCCTCATCAAACAGATCCAGGACGAGTACGGCCGGATCGACGGTGTCGTCTATGCCGCCGGCGTCATCGAGGACAAGCTGGTCGCCGACAAGGATCCCGCGTCCTTCGACCGGGTGTACCGGACCAAGGTCGACGGCGCCCGGTCCATGCTGGACGCCCTCGACGCCGCCGGGGCACGGCCCGCGTTCGTCGTCATGTTCGGCAGCATCGCGGCCGCGTACGGCAACCGCGGCCAGAGCGACTACGCGGCCGCCAACGACGCCCTCTCCACGATCGGCGCGCGTTGGTCGCGGGAGTCGGGCCACCGTACCCTGACCGTCCACTGGGGACCATGGGCGCCCACGGCCGAGCACGGCGGCATGGTCACCCCGGAACTCAGCGCCGAGTACGCCCGCCGCGGCATCGGCCTCATCGATCCCGAGGAGGGCGCCCTCGGCCTGCTCCGCGAGTTGGCCTGGGGCTCCCCCGCGACGACCTCGGTCGTGCTGACCGCCTCGGGCTGGTAGGGGACGCATGCGGCAGATCGCGATCGTCGGGATGGCGGCGCTCTTCCCGGGCGCCGCCAACCTGGCCGAGTACTGGGCGAACCTGGTGGCCGGCAAGGACGCCATCACCGACGTCCCGCCGGGCCGCTGGGACCCGGAGTTCTACGATCCCGGGCAGTCGCACCGGCCGGACCGCGTCTACTGCCGGCGCGGCGGATTCGTCGACGACCTGGTCACGTTCGAGCCGCTGAAGTTCGGCATGATGCCGGCCTCGGTCGGTGAGATCGAGCCCGACCAGCTCATCGCCCTGGAGGTCGCCGCCGCGGCGATCGCGGACGCGGGCGGCGGTGCCCGGATGCCCGACGCCGACCGGATCGGGGTCATCCTCGGCCGCGGCGGCTCGCTCAGCCCGGCGGTGTCCCGGTACAACCAGCGGATCCGGATGTCCACCCAGGTCATCGGCGTACTGCGGGAGCTGCTGCCCGAGCTCGCCGAGGACCAGCTCGACAAGGTCCGCGAGAGGTTCGACGAGCGGCTCGGCGGGCACTCGCCCGAGGGCACGATCGGGCTGGTCCCCAATCTGACCGCCTCCCGGGTGGCCAACCGGCTCAACCTGCGTGGGCCGGCGTACACCGTCGACGCGGCCTGCGCGTCGTCGCTGCTCGCGGTGGACCAGGGCATCGCCGAGCTCGCCGCGGGCCGCCTGGACGCGGTCCTCGCCGGTGGCGTCCACCACGTGCACGACATCACCTTCTGGTCGGTGTTCAGCCAGTTGCGCGCGCTCTCCGAGCGCGGGTCGATCCGGCCGTTCGACGCGTCCGCCGACGGCCTGCTGATCGGCGAGGGCACCGGCATGGTCGTGCTGAAACGCCTTGCCGACGCCGAACGCGACGGCGATCGCATCTACGCGGTCATCCGCGGCACGGGCACGTCCAGCGACGGCCGGTCCGCCAGCATGTTCAACCCGGACAGCGGCGGCCAGGCCCTCGCCATCCACCGGGCGTGGCAGGACGCCGGCCTCGATCCGGCCGCGCCGGACGCGCTGGGCCTGCTGGAGGCGCACGGTACGGGCACCCCCACCGGCGACGCGGCCGAGCTCGCCACGCTGGCCGAGGTCTTCGGCCCGCACGCCGGCGGGCCGCGGCCGGTCATCGGGTCGGTCAAGTCAATGATCGGTCACACCATGCCGGCCGCCGGCGCGGCCGGACTGATCAAGGCAGCGATGGCCGTCTACCAGGGCGTCCTTCCGCCGACCCTGCATTGCGACGAGCCACGGGCGGAGATGGCCCGGACCCGCTTCGCGCCGATCGGCGCCGCGGCGCGCTGGGAGAGCGCCGGGCCGCGGCGGGCCGCCGTCAACGCCTTCGGGTTCGGCGGCATCAACGCCCACGTGATCGTCGAGCAGCACACGTCGCCGGCCACGGTGACCGTCGCCGAGCCCGACCGGGTGCTGTGGCTCGCCGCCGCCGACCGCCAGGCGCTGCGGGCCCTGCTGGAGCGGGACGCGCCCGCCCTGCGCGAGCTGGCCACCGCCGGCGGCGGCGCCCACGGCACGGGTACGGCCCGGCTCGGTGTGGTCGACCCCACCGATCAGCGCCTCACCGCCGCGCGCAAGGTGGTCGACCGCGGCCGGTCCTGGCGGGGCGGCCGGGACGTCTGGTTCACGCAGGAGCCGCTGCTCGGCCCGGCGGGCGGGCAGCTCGCCTTCGTCTTTCCGGGCCTGGAGGCCGAGTACGCTCCCCGGGTCGGCGACGTCGCCGCCCACTTCGGCGTGCCGTACCGGGAGTGGGTCGCGTCCGACCTCGGCCAGCACGGCAGCGGCCTGATCGACACCGGCCGGGTGCTGGACCACGCGCTGCGCCGGATGAGCATTCGGCCGGACGCCGTCGCCGGCCACAGCCTCGGTGAGTGGACCGCCGCCATGGTGACCGGGCAGATGAGCACCGAGGGCCTGGAGGCGTTCCTCGACGCGTTTGACGCCGGGTCGATCGAGGTGTCGGGCTATGCGTTCGCCGCCGTCAGCGCGAGCGCGCAGAGCGTCGAGGCCCTGCTCGCCGACCATCCCGGCGTGTTGCTCTCGCACGACAACGCGCCCACGCAGTGCATCGTGAACGGCCCCCGCCCGCAGGTACAGCGACTCATCGAGGGCCTGCGCGCGAACAATGTCCTGTGCCAGCTGCTGCCGTTCCGCTCCGCGTTCCACACGCCGGTCTTCGCCGAGGGGCTGCAGGCCATCCAGGCCGCGGCCGGCCGGTGGCGGATCAATCCCACCGAGGTGCCGGTGTGGTCATGCACCCTGGCGGCGCCGTTCCCCAGCGACCCCGACGAGGTGAACACCCTCTTCGCCCGGCACATGGTGGAGCCGGTCTGGTTCCGGCAGACCGTGCTCGCCATGCACGACGCCGGCTTCCGGGTCTTCCTGCAGGTCGGTGCCGGGCAGCTCAGCTCGCTCATCGACGACGTCCTGCGCGATCGCGAGCATCTCGCGGTGCCGGTCAACACTGCCCGCCGGGACGGCCTGAACCAGCTACGCCGGGTGGCCACCGCGCTGTGGGTCGACGGCGGCGAACCGGACCTGACCGCCCTCGACCCGCCCGCCCGCGAGGGCCGCAGCGTAGCCACCCCGGCGGCACGCCGAGGCGCCACCGTCAAGCTCGACCTCGGCGGCTCGCTGGTCAAGCTCGGTGCCGGGGCCGCCGGGCTGCTGGCCACCACGCCGACGACCACTGCACCGACGACCACTGCGGGCCAGAGCCGCGCGCTGTCGGCGCTCGAGAAGCTCGCCGGGCACTCCAGCGCGGCGGCCGAGCTGGCGGCGCTGCTGACCGAGACGGCGAGCCACGCCGTCGCGGTGCTCGACGCGGCGGCCACCGCGCCGCCGCGGAGCCCGGCCGTGGAGAACGACGTGCTGCTGCGCACGGTGCTGCCGGTGTCGATGCGGGACATGCCGTACCTGGCGGATCACTGCTTCTTCTTCCAGCCGGACGACTGGCCGAGGATCGAGGACCGCCGGCCGGTCGTGCCCGCCACCACGATTGTGCAGCACATGCTGGACTTCGCCCGGCGGGCCCGGCCGGACCTCCAGGTGATCGGCGTCCGCGAGGCCAGGTTCCACCGCTGGCTGATCGCCGCGCCGGCGGCGCGGGTGGAGGTCACTGTCCGCCGCGCCGGGCCCGGCCTGCTGGCGGTCACGCTCGGCGAGTACGCCCGGGGCGTGGTCGAGGTCGCCGACGGCTTCCCGGCCGACGTCCCCGAGGTGTGGACGCACGACCCCGCGACGGAACGCCCACCGGAGATCGGCGCCGCGCAGATGTACGACGAGCACCTGATGTTCCACGGCCCGTTGTTCCAGGGGGTCACCGCGCTGCACGCGCTCGGCGACCGGCACGTCCGGGCCACGGTGACCGCGCCGGCGTCGCCGGGGGCCCTGCTCGACAACGCCCTGCAACCCATCGGCAACTGGCTCGCCACCCTGCAGCCGGACCGTGCCGTGGCGCTGCCGGTGGCCCTGAACCATGTCCGGCTGTTCGGCCCGCCGCACCCGCCGGGCACCGCGTTCCGGTGCGTCACCCGGATCCGTTCCATCGACGACGCGCAGGTGGTCACCGATGTGCAGCTCAGCGCCGGTGGGCGGGTCTGGGCGCAGATCGAGGGTGCGGTTGAGCGGCGCTTCGACAGCGACGCGGCCAGCCGGCGGGCCGAGCGGTTCCCGGACCGGCACCCCCTGTCGGTACGGCACCCGGCCGGCTGGACGATGGCCTTCGACCGGTGGACAGACCCGGTGGCGCGGGGGATGACCGCGTTCCGTGTCCTCGGCACGGATGTCTTCGCCGAGTACGAGCGGATGCCGCCCGCGCGCCGTAGGCCCTGGCTGCTCGGCCGGATCGCCGCGAAGGACGCGGTCCGGTTCCGGCAGTGGGACGCCGGGCACACCGGGATCTACCCGATCGAGCTGGCCATCACCAACGACGACACGGGAAGACCGCACGCCCACGTCCCGCCCGGCCGCGGCCTGCTGGAGTGTCACGTCTCGCTGGCGCACTGCGCGGAGATCGGCGTGGCGATCGCCGCGCCGATCGGCGAGCCGCCCCCGGGCATCGACGTCGTCGAGATCATCGACCGGGACGAGGCCACGCTGCGGTACGCCCTCACCGGGGCCGAGCTGGGCCTGCTCGATCGGCTCGGCGGCGACCGGATGCTCTGGTTCGCCCGGTTCTGGGCGGCCAAGGAGGCCGTCGGCAAGGCGATCGGCACCGGCCTGGCCGGGGCGCCGCGCAGGTTCGTGGTCCGCGACCGCGACCTCGGCGTGGCGGTCGACGGGCGACTCCATCAGGTCAGCCACACCGAGGTCGAGAGTTCGCCCGGGTCGCCGTCACGCCGGTACGTGGTGGCGTGGACCCGGGGTCACACCCAGCCCAGCGAAAGTTGAGGAGCACTATGCCCACCGACAAGACCGCCGTCCTCGCCGACATCGACGCCATGCTGCGGGCAGTCCTGGGCGATTTCGGCACCGACATCGAGATCACCGCCGCCAGCACGTTCCGTGCGGACCTCGGCATGGAGAGCCTGGACGTGGTCTCGCTGGCCGGCCGGTTGCAGGCCCGGTACGGCGACGACGTCAACTTCGCGCAGTTCCTGGCCGGTCTCGACGTGTCCTCGATGACAGACCTGCGGGTGGGCCAGCTCGTCGACTACGTCGCCGAGTCGCTCGGCGCGGTCGCGGCGGCCTCATGAGGTTCCTGGCCGTCAACGGGCTGTCCCTGCACGTCGCCGAGATCGCGGCCGGCGTGCGGCGCGGTCCGGAAGCACCCACCGCCGTCCTGGTGCACGGCATGGCCGGCGACAGCATGGCCAGCTGGTACCTCACGCTGGCCCATCCGCTCGCCGAACGCGGCATGCGGGTGCTGCTGCACGACCTGCGTGGCCACGGCCGCAGCGACGTGCCCACGGACGGATACGCCCTCGACGACTTCGTGAACGATCTCGAGGGCCTGCTCGCCGGTTGGGGTGTCACCGGCCCGGTGCACCTGTTCGGCAACTCGTTCGGTGGCACGGTCGCGTTCGGCTACGCGCTGCGTCACCCGGACCGGGTCGCGGCGATCACGGCGATCGACTCCGCCCCGCCGACCGCCGCGTGGTTCGACCGGATGGGGCGCCGGCTGGGCCGGGCCGCCACGCTGACGGCGACCGGACGCCATGCCGTCTCCGCCCGGCGGCTGCGCGACGTCCAGCGGTTGCTGGCCGAGACGACCATCGCGACCGAACTGCCGGCCAGCCGGCTCCCCGACCCGGCCGCCTTCGCGGCGGTGACGTGCCCGGTGCTCTGCCTCTACGGCGGCGACTCCCCGATGCTGGAACTGGCCGGGCCGACCGAGCGGCTGCTGCCGCAGACCCGCACCGTCGTGCTGGAGAACGCCGGCCACTCGATGCTCGTCGACCGCGCCGCGGACGTACGCGGGCACGTCGTGGCCTGGCTGGACGACCTGACGACGACCGCACTCATCGGTGGAAGGGAAGGGCGCACCCATGGATAGGTCCATCATCATCAGCAACGGTCGCTGCGGGTCCACGCTGCTGTCCGATCTCATCGTCGACGAGCCGGAGACCTGCTCGGTGCAGGAGTTCTTCACCTCGCTGGAGCCCTGGCCGCACGGGCCGGCGCAGCTCACCGGCGCGGCATACTGGTCCGTCCTGAGCAGCCCGAAGGTGGAACTCGCCATCCTGCACCGGCTCGGGGTGCCGCCCAAGGAGGTCCGCTACCCGGCCGACGGCCGGTGGGCGCAGGACCTGGGGTCGCTGCCCCGCGTCCTGGCGGTCACGCTGTCCAAACTGACCGACGACCCGGACACGCTCTACGCGCAGTTGGCCGACCGGGTCCCGCACTTTCCCCGCCAGTCGACCGCCGCGCACCACCAGGCCTTCCTGGATCTGTGCGCCACGCTGCTCGGCCGCAAGCGCTGGGTGGAACGCTCCGGCGGCTCGACCCAGTGGGCGGCGGCGCTGCTGGCGGACCATCCCACCGCGAAATTCGTCTACCTCACCCGGAACTGGCCGGACACCGCCAAGTCGATGAGCCGGCACGCTTCCTTCCAACTGGGCCAGGTGCGGACGGAGGTGCAGGCCCGGTACGGCGTCGATCCGTTCGACCTGCCACCCGGCCAGGCGGTCCCGGCGGAGGTCGAGCCCTACCTGCCCGACCGGCTGACCCTCGACATGCTCCGCGAGCGCGGCGCCGACCTGCGGCGCTACCTCGGCCTCTGCGCCTTCCTGACCAGCCAGGCCGAGCAGGCGATCAGCGACAACCCGCCCCGGCGGTTCCTCCGGATGCGGTACGAGGACCTGCTGGCCGACCCGGTACGCGAACTCACCGCCCTGGGCGAGTTCCTCGACTTCGCCGACCCGGCCGGCTGGGCCGAAACCGTCGCGCCCCGGGTCGGCCGTCCCGAGCGGACCGCAGTCGCGGCCGCGAACTGATTTGTCAGAGAGAGGCACGTAGTCCCGTGAGACAGAATATTCGGCGGATCGTCGCGGCGGCCGGGGTGCTCCTGATCGCGCTGAGCGGGCCGGTGCTGGCGGCCGGCCCGGCCCAGGCCGCCAGCCCGTATACGTTCACCAGGATCGCCAAGGCCCAACCCGACGAGTGCTTCAACGGCGTCGGGGTGGTGTATCCCCCCGGCCCGCCCTGCGCGGCGGGCAAACCCAAGGTCAACCAGTCCTACGTCTGGGGCCTGACCCAGGTCGGCACGAGGATCTGGTTCGGCACCGGCGCCAACGTGCACTGCCTGGTCAGCGGCGCCACCCTGGCGTACGTGAAGCCGATGGTCACCGACAACTTCGCCTGCGAGTTCGGCTCCAGCCAGACCGCCAAGAACGACGCCACGATCCCGGCGTACATCGGCGACATGCGGGCGCCGCAGGTGTGGACCTACGACACCGCGAGCCGCGCGTCCGTCAACATGTCCGCCGAGATCCGCGCGAAGTCGGCCGACGACGCGTCGCGGCTGGAGCACACCATCGGGCTGCGCGCGGCCGGCAGCTTCGGCGGCGTCGTCCTCTTCGGCGGGCCGGCGATCGGCGCCACGCTCAACATGTTCGCCTTCGACTCCACCACCATGCGGTACCTCGGCTCGAAGACGTTCACCGAGTACGGCAACATCCGCACCTTCCTGGTCGCCGACGACGCGCTCTACCTCGGCGTCGGCATCGGCCGCAACGGCTCCGCCGGCGGCGGCGTGCTGCGCTGGACCGGCGGCGTGGCCAGCCCGTTCGACTTCGTCAACATCGCGAACCTGCCCGTCCAGGCCGCCGACCTCACCGTCTACGACGGGCGCATCGCGGCCACCAGTTGGCCGACCGCGCAGGCCGACACGGCCGCCACGCTGGCGGGCCTCTGGATCAGCCCGAAGCTGGCGGACGGCCAGCCGGGCCTCAACCCCGAGGACGCCGGCGGCTGGCGGCAGGTCTGGAACGTCGGCGAGTACGAGCCCGACCCGCTCGTCGTCACCACCTACGGCGGCGGGGGCCTCGCCGCCGCCGGCGGCTACGTCTACTGGGGCACGATGCACGTGCCGATGAAGTCCACCGCGGTGCACGCCGTCAAGTACCCGACGGACAACGACGCGGACCTCCTGACCCAGATCCTCAAGACCCAGCGCGCGGTGAGCATCTGGCGGGGCAAGGACCTGGGCCTCCCGACCCAGAAAATCGAGCTGCTGTACGGCGAATCGAAGCTACCCGTGTACGACGCCACGACGGCGACCTGGTCGGACAAGTCGACGAACCACACGGCGCTGTACGGCAAGTCCGGCTTCGGCAGCCTGTTCAACAACTACACCTGGCGCATGATCGCGGTGGACAACAAGATCTTCGTCGGCACGATGGACTGGAGCTACCTGGTCAAGGACCTGGCCGTGGCCACCGCTACCACGGAGTACCAGAAGTTCGTCCGGGGCGCCCTGGCCGACACGATCGTGCTGGGCAACAACGCGGTGTCCCTGAACAACTACGGCGGCGACCTCTGGATGTTCCCGTCCACCACGGCGAAGGCGCAGCCGGTGAACGTCGCCGGGCTGGGCAACTACCTGAACTACGGGGTCCGCAACATGATCCCGGACGGGGCGGGCGGCCTGTACCTCGGCATGGCCAATCCGATGAACCGCCGCACGAGCCTCACCGATGCCGTCCCCGAAGGCGGCTGGGAACTCCTCAAGATGACCAAGAACTAGGCGCGGCCGGAACGGGCTGGGCGGGACTCCTTGCCCAGCCCGTTCCCTTCCATGACGATTCCCGAACATTCGCGGGGGAGGGTGGCCCGGTGAGAGTTGGTATCCCGGCGTTGGTGACTCTGCTCCTGCTGGCCGGATGCGTCCCGGCACCCGACCCCGCGCCGGAACCCGACGTTCGGGTCGGCAAGTCCACCGGCACGCTGACCGTCGACGGCCGGGAGCGCACCTACCGCGTCTACCGCCCTGCCGCCCTGCCGAAGTCGGCGCCCCTGGTGCTGGTCCTGCACGGTGCCGTCGGCACCGGCCGGCAGGCCGAGGAGTCCTACGGCTGGGACGCCGAGGCGGACAGCGGCAAGTTCCTGGTCGTCTACCCCGACGGTGTCAACCGCACCTGGAACGTCGACCCCGACTGCTGCGGCGCGGCCGCCGCCGGCAACGTCGACGACGTGGGCTTCCTGACCAGGCTGGCCGGCTCCTTCGGCCCGCTCGTGGACGAGGCCAGGATCTTCGCCGCCGGCATCTCCAACGGCGCGATGATGTCCTACCGGCTGGCCTGCGACACCAAGATCTTCGCGGCGATCGCCCCGGTCGCGGGCACGATGATCAACTCGTGCGCCGACCCGCGGCCGCTGTCGATCATCGCCATCCACGGTACGGCCGACCGGACGATCCCGTACCACGGCGGACCGGGCAGACGCGACAACGAGGGCGCAGGCGCCCGCCTCCCGGCCAAGATAGACGGTCCGCCGATCCCAAGCCTGATGGCGACCTGGCGCACGATCGACGGCTGCGCGCCGCCCCGGAGCACGACCGTGGGCGCGGTGACCACGTCGACGGCGACCTGCCCGGACGGCAGCGCGGTCGAGCTGATCACCATCGCCGGGGCGGGCCACCAGTGGCCGGGCGGCATCCAGGCCCCGGTGGCCCAGCGGCTCCTCGGCCTGGACGCCCCGTCCACGGCCATCCAGGCGACCCCGACGATCTGGAAGTTCTTCGCAGCCCACCCCTGACCGAGCAGCCCACCCCGCCGCTCGGAGCGCCTTACCGCAACTCCGGATGACCGCTGGCTCAGGCGCGACCAGGTGGTGCCGATCGGGTGGTTGTGAAGGGTAGCGGGGCTGGACGGACCGGTGTCCTGATCGGTGCATGTCTCCTCACGGGCGCACCGCTGACGGCCCTGCACGGCTGGGTCGGCGCCGCTTACGCCCTGCTGGCGAGCACGGTGCTGGCCCTGGCCGGTGCGGCGAGCTGCGCCTTGTCGGCGCGGCGGTCCGCAGGCCGCGGACGGTGGGGCTGGGCGCTGCTGGCCGTCGGCTGCCTCGGTTGGGGCCTCGGCAACGCCTACTGGACATGGAACGAGCTCGTCGTGCACGCCGAGGTACTCTTCCCGTCGCCGGCGGATTTCGGCTTCATCACCTTTCCGGCGGCCGGCGCGGTAGGGGTCTGGCTGTTGTCCGGCCGCTCCTCGCTCGGCTCGAAGCTCACCTCGCTGCTGGACGGCCTGATCGTCACCGGCTCCCTGTTCGTCATCTCCTGGGTCACGACCCTGCGGTCGGTGTACGAGGCCGGCGGAGACTCCGTGCTCGCCTTCGCCGTGTCCCTGGCGTACCCGATCGGCGATCTGATCCTGGCGACCATGGTGTTCCTGCTGGCGACGCGCAGCCGGCCGACCGGACGATCCGCGATCTGGCTCCTGATCTGCGGGATGCTGGCGATGGCGGTCGCCGACACGCTGTTCGCGATGTCGTCCCTGCACGGCACGTACGCTTCCGGCTCGCTGTCGGACGCCGGCTGGGTCGTGGGCTTCGCGGCGTTCACGTTGGCCGGGTGGACCACGGCGCGCCAGCCGATGGATCTGGGTGCCACCGGCTTCATGCGCCGCTGGCACGTCCTGCTCCCGTACGTCCCGTTCGGCGCGGCCGCCCTGATCAGCGGCGTCCAGCTGGTTCGCAACGACGTGACCGATGCGGTTCGCACAGGCGTGCTACTTGGCGTGCTGGCCCTCATCCTGGTGCGCCAGTTGCTGACCCTGACCCACAACTCGGCGCTGACCGAGCAACTGCGCCATCAGGCGTACCATGATCCGCTGACCGGCCTGGCCAACCGCAGCCTCATCGCCGAGCGGCTGGAACAGGCCCTGGCGGGGCCGGCCGTTGCCGGCCGCCGGCCGACCATGCTGTATCTGGACCTCGACGATTTCAAGCTGGTCAACGACACCCTGGGTCACGACGTCGGCGACGGGCTGCTGCGCGGCGTCGCCGACCGGATGCGCGCGAGCTTCGGTGCGGTGGGTGTCGTCGCCCGACTCGGCGGTGACGAGTTCGCGGTCCTGCTCGACGAGGCATCGGACGTGGTGGACCGGACCCGGGAACTGCTCGAAAGCCTGCGCCGGCCGTTCACTGTCGGCGCGCACCGGGTGACCGTCAGCGCCAGTGTGGGGATCGCGACCGCTGAAGCGATGTCCGGCCGGCCCGCCACCTCGGAAGACGTCCGCAAGCATGTCGACCTGGCGATGTACGCGGCGAAGGCGGGGGGCAAGAACACCTTCGCCGTTTTCGAACCGCGGATGCGCGAACAGTTCGACCGCGAGATGCAGCTTCGCGCGCAGCTGACAGCGGCACTCGCCCGGGGTGACCTGCACGTGGAATACCAGCCGATCGTGGCTCTCGCCGACGGCCGCGTGGCCGGGGTCGAGGCCCTGGCCCGGTGGCACGCCGGCGCGGAGGACGTACCACCGGCGATGTTCGTCCCGGTGGCGGAGCGGGCGGGGTTGATCCCGGCGCTCGGAATGTTCGTCCTCGATCGCGCCTGCGCCGAGTTCCAATGCAGCGAACCGAAGCCCGCCACCTACCTGTCGGTGAACGTCTCACCGCTGCAGCTCATCGACCCCACCTTCCCGGGGCAGGTCCTCGACATCCTGCACCGGCACGCCTTCGCAACGCACCGGCTGGTCCTGGAGATCACGGAGAACGCGCTGGCCGACGAGTCGCACATGATCAAGGCCCTGAGCACCCTGCGCCGTGCGGGCATCCGCATCGCCATCGACGACTTCGGCACCGGGTACTCGTCCCTGCGCCACCTGCACCGACTCCCCGCCGACATCATCAAGATCGACCGCAGCTATGTCCGTGACATCGCCGACGACGACGGCACCCGGCGGCTGGTCGGCACCCTGATCCAGCTCTTCACCGACCTGGGCCTCACTGTCGTGGTAGAGGGCGTCGAGGACGAACGCCAGGCCCGCACGTTGCTCGACACAGGGTGCCGGTTCGCGCAGGGCCACCTGTTCAGCCCGCCGGTTCCTGCCGTCGAGTTGTCACACGGCTACCCGCACCCGTCCCTGCATTCGATCGGTGGTCGGCTCGGCGGCACCCCGTGACGCGGAACGGCATCGGAAACATCCATCGACAACCGGGTAGTAACCGTCATTCGCCTTCGCAGATACCCTCGACGGCGACCTTCTGGTACAGGTGCGGGTAGGCGAGGGTGCCATCCGGGTACTGCTCCGCGTGCTTGGCGAACTCCGGCGTGTTGAACGCGGCCTGCAAGGCCGCAGGGGACGCCCAGACCGCGACGTTGGTGAAGAGCCGGCTGCCGCCGATGCCGCCGTACAGCTGCACCGCGAGGAGGTGTCCCGTGCTCTTCATGTACTGCGCGTCGGCCGCCCAGGCGGCCAGGACCTCGTCGGTCTTGCCTTCGGGGGCGACGAATGTGTTGATGATGGTGACTGGGCCGGTCGTCATCACGTTGTGCTGGCTGAGGAAGGGAGTGGAGTCGTCGAGGTTCTTGAGGCTGAGCATGATTCTCCTGTCGGGTGTCAGCGCTTGTTGCTATCGGGACGTCGGATCCCTGTGGCCGGGATCCGACCTGTGCCGCTACGGGACCAGAACCACCTTCCCGCCGGCGTGGCCGGTCTCGCTCAGCTCGTGCGCCCGGCCGGAGTCGGCCAGCGCGAAGCTCTCGGCGACGCGCACGCCGAGCGCGTTGTCCGCGACGAGCTGGGCGTAATCGGCGAGCTGCGCCCCGAACCGCCGGTTACTGCCGGAGAAGACGATGCCGAGCTCGAAGGCCCGCACGTCGGCGATCGTCACGATCCGCTCGGTGCCGCCGCGCAGCTCGATCGACACATCCAGGGCGGACTGCCCTGCGGCGTCGAATACCGCGTCGATGCCCTGCGGCGCAAGGGCCCAGACCCGGTCGGCCAGTCCGTCGCCGTAGGTGACCGGGATCGCGCCGAGCGAACGCAGGTAGTCGTGGTTACGCGGCGACGCGGTGCCGACGACAGTGACACCGCGGGCCACCGCGAGCTGGACGCCGAACGCGCCCACCGGTCCCGCTGCGCCGTGCACCAGCAGTGTCTCCCCGGCCGTCACCCCGAGGACGTCGAGCACGCGGTCCGCCGTCTCCAGGGCCACCGGTAGCGCGGCCGCGACCTGCCAGCTGAGACCGGCCGGCTTGAGTGCGAAATCGTCGGCCAGGGCGTACTCGGCGTAGGAACCGGTGACGGTCGGGGCCATCACCTCATCGCCCACCGTGACACCGGTGACGCCCGACCCGACCTCATCGACCACGCCGGCCGCTTCCAGGCCGGGGATCGCCGGCCAGGACGCTGGCGCCATGTCCGGCATCCAGCCATTGCGGATCTTGTAGTCCACCGGGTTGACGCCGGCAGCCATGACTTTGAGTCGCACCTGTCCAGGCCCGGCGTGCGGCTCCTCGACGTCCTCCAGCCGTAGGACCTCCGGACCGCCGTGCTGTGCGTAAACGATTGCCTTCATCTCTGACTCCCATGATTCGGTGACAGCTCAATCCTGGAGAAGGACCAGCTCAGCCCGACTATCAATCCGACTAGTTCGAACTGGCCGAAAGGACAGCCGGAACACGCGCTGGGCCGCCTAGGCTCGGAGCCATGGACCTGAAGACGGCCGTCGAGGTGATCCGGGCGCCGCTGGCCGAGACGCAGCTGCTGCTGTCCGCGGCCTTCGCCGAGACCATCCCCCACCAAACGCTCGCCCAGCTGGCCGCCAACTGCCCGTTCGCGCCTTTCAAGACCCACGGGGAGTCGCCCGGGGCGCCGGGATCGTCCGTCACCCTCGCCGACCTCGCCGCGATCCGGCCATTGGTGCCCGCGCGGGGCACCTGGCAGGGACGGGCCACGATGGCGGGCGTCGAGGTGCCCGTGCTGGCTCTGGTCAGCGACGCCACCGAGCAGGGCGCGCTGCTGGTCCTCGTGCGGACCGAGGACACCCCGGTGCCGGAAGAGCACCTGGCGCCCGCCCTGGCGATCTGGGACATGGTGACCGCTCACCGGGAGGGCCTGCTGAACGAGGCCGCGCCCGAATGGCTGGCGGTGTCCCGGGCGGCATCGGCGGCCCGCGCCGTTGCCATCGCCGACCTCGGCGACGCGCACGGGGCCGCGCTGACCGCCCTGCTCGGCGTCCTGCGCGACCGTTCCCTCAGCGATGCTCATGCCCGGACTCGCGCCATCGATCTCGCCGTCACCGCGCTGCTCGAGCTGCGTTCACGGGCCGAACTGGACCACGCGATGGCCGAGGAGCGGGTCGGCGACGCTTTCGACCAGCTTGCTGAGTCACTGAGCCGCATCCTGCGCCCCCGCGGCGTGGTGCTGGAACTGGGCACGCCCGGCGCGGAGGAAGGCGCGGATCGAGTGCTGCCCGCCGACGTCGCGGCCACGGCCCGCGCGGTGGTCCGGTCCATCGTGCAGGTGATGCTGGACGACCAACGGCAGGTGCGTCGGATCCACGTCGGCTGGAAGCTCGGCGCCGCCGAACTGCGCGCCACCGTGCGGGACGACGGCCCTGGCACGCTGTCCCGCAGCGCCCTCGCCGCGCGTCGGGTCGAGGAACGGCTGGGCGCACTGGGCGGACGGCTGGAGGTGGACGCGGTGCCGGGCTGGGGCACGACGGCGACCGTCGAGGTCCCGCTCGGGCCGCCGGACACCCCACGCGAGGACCCGCTGACCGTGCTGGGCGCGCGGGAGCTGGAGGTGCTGGGTCAGCTGGCCCGCGGCCGACGCAACCGGGAGATCGCCCGCGAACTGCACATCAGCGAGTCCACGGTGAAGTTCCACGTGGCGAAGATCCTGGAGAAGCTGGGCGTCGGCTCACGCGGCGAGGCGGCCGCACTGGCCCACGAGTGGGGTGCGGCCACCTCGCGCGCCTAGCGAGCAGTTGGCGGCGGCGTAGGCCGCTTGCCCGACTCGCTGGCGGTCAGGTCAGCGAGTAGTGCAGCGCACTGAGGAAGCGCCGGGCGAGCACCAGTTCCTCCTGGTCCGTGTCGCTCGGCGGTACCACGATGCGCAGCCGCCGGCACACCGGCCGCTCAGAGCTGGCCGCGTGGAACGAGAGGAGCAGGGCGAGGAGCACCGCCGAATGGGAAAGGCTCACCCGGGAGTATCCGGCGCCGATCACCGGGATCGTCACCTCGTCGAGGTGCCGCGACCGGATGGCCGCCCACAGCCCGTCGTAGGTCTGGGTGAGGTGCGACCAGGTGGTGACGGTGCCGGTGCTGGTGGGCCGGCCGCAGGCGAGCAGCAGGATCGGGCCGGGCTGGTGCGACGACTCGACTACCTGGACGTCACCCGGCCGGCTGAGCGTCGCGCGCTCCACCGCAGCCTCCAGGGCGCTACGGTCGTCGGGGCTCAGCGTCTGCAGGTACTGACCCATGAGGCTGGTCGGTGCGATCTTCTCGGCCGAGGTGGAGCGACGGCGGTCGGTCGTGATGACGCATGGCCGGTGGTCCAGCACGCTGCCCGGCACGATGTGGATAGACCAGTCTCTGGCGCTGTTCACCGCGCGGATGGTCCGCTTGGTCACGCGCAGCACCAGCCCGCCGACGACACCCACGGCCACCGTTCCGAGCAACCACCAGCCGCCGATCGCGGCCGCGCCCGCTGGCCAGATGAACTGGGCCACGCCCAGGCCAGAGGCGATGACGCCGCACGTGGCGAACAGCCACTGGATGGCCTCGCGGTCAATTCCGCCGGTGCGGCGCTTGATAGCGTGCCAACGGAGCCGGGCCTGGCCCACGGACGCTTCTTGATGTTGCATGGTCAGGGTTGCCGCTCAAGGAGAAAGCGGACCTTGCAGGCGGCCGCTACGCCGGTCAGGTCGGGGAAGAGCCGCCCCGCGCTGATACCCATCAAATCAAGATCAGCCAATACGGTACGGACGTCCGACAGCGGGAGCAGGATCCGCGTCAGGGCCACGCCGGTGACCTCCGCACATTGGGTGACCACCTCCTCAAGGCTGTGGTACGGGCTGCGCGACAGCGTGAAGTGGCCGGCCTGGTTGCGGGCCCTGGCGTTCTCGAAGGAGGGCGCCGCCAGAATCTCGACGTCGTGTTCGCCCGACCACACCGGACACTCTCGGTGCAGCACCCACAGGACGACGTGGCTGTCCGCGTCCTCGATCTGCTCAAGGGCCTCCTGGTAGGCGAAGAACGCGGCGACGTAGGGGCTGCTGGTCCAGTCCAGCAGCCGGGTGGGCATGCCGTGGTGGCGGCCCAGTGCGATCAGCCGCCGCTCGTCCCCGCAGAGCTCCTCGGGCAGCCCGAAATCCCGGCACGCATCCCGGAACGAGGCCAGCAGCGCGTCGAACAGCGTCGTCCGGCGATCTGCTTCGACCCGCCGACAGATGCGGTCGAAGGTGGACTCCAGCCGCCAGCGCGGTGACCGCATGCCACGGAAGAGTTGGGCGTCCCGCCTGTACCCGGCCTCGATGAACTCCGGGACGAGATCGCGCTTGAACTCCCACCAGGAGTCGAGGCGGATTTCGCGAATCTGCGCCACGGCCGCCTCAGGCGAACGGACGAACCGGTTGGGACCCGACCGGTCTGATCCCGATCGCGTCGATCAGGCACGGGTGCAGCACGTACTCCTGCTCGGACAGCGGCGGTTGCAGTTCGCTCGTGCCACCCATCGAGTAGAAGAAGGTGCCTTCCGTGCCGTTCCGCTTTCCGACGAAGCCGAGTAACCCGTTCTGCCACAGCACGGTCGCCAGGTCGGTCTGGCCGTCGAAGTGGTGGCGCAGCAGATCGCGGGCGGCCTGCAGGGTGGACGCGTCGAACCGGTCCACGCCGAGGAGCAGTAACGCGTCGCGCAGCCCCTCCACGATCTCGTCCCGGATGTAGGCGTGCCGCCCGACGTACAGGTTCGCGTACCCGTGTTGTCCGGATTTCGCCGGCGCCAGGTCAGCGGAGACCTGATTGGCGCACTGCTGGATCTGGTCGTTGCCGAACGCTGCCGCGGCGGCGGCGACAGTGTCGCGGATGGACTGCTGCGACGGCACCCCGTCGGCCGACTGCTTCGCGCGCAGCACCGCGTTGCTGAGTGAGTTGCCCAGCTCGACCAGGTCGCGCGGGATCAGCCGGCTGTGCCGCAGCACGTAGTCGATGGTTCGTTCGGTGGTGCCCCGGGCGAGGTTCTCGATCTCGGCGTGGCCCAGCCAGGCGATCATCGGATCTTCCTCGGCCGGATTCGTCAGGTACCGCTTGTCCAACTTCTCGATCTTGTTGAACAGCAGGTACCTCAGCGAGGAGGCGTCCCAGTCCAACACGCGCACGTGCGGCTCGCCCCGATACTTGCTTGCCATCTCGCTGCGCAGCACGGACGAGAAGACCACATCCCGGATGGTCACCACGACGTGCAGCCGGCCCCCGATCCGCTGATCCTTCAGCCACAGCATGACCGCGTGGAACAGCCCCTCCTGGCAGGGCAGCCAGTACATCGGGGCGTAGGCGAAAGACTCGTCGACCCCGTCGACGTAGAAGGCGATCGGTGGCAGGTCGCCGACCGCCTCGCGCAGGAAATGCGTAAGGTCGCTCCACTCGCGCCGCTGCAGGTACGCCATCAGTTTGTGCTTGGCGTCGTACTCGTACAGGATGTCGGCCATGTGGCTGTAGACCGTGCCGGGCGCCCGGCCGGAGCCGATCAGGAAGTCGTACCCCGCCAGTTCCTCGCGCAGCTCAGCGTTCACCCGTTCGCGCAGCTCACGGCGCCGCAGGATGTGCGCGGTCGCGGTTCGGGTGATCGCGCAGGACCAGATCCGCCGCCACATCTCCACGAGGTCGTGCCGCTCGAAGAACTGGCAGGTCCGCACGATCGACTCGGTCGAGGGCAGGTCGCCCTGCGACGTGTCCGCGTACACGCTGGCCTCGTGGTCTGCGGACGCCTGCAGGCGGCGGAGATACACGGTCTTGCCGGCGCCCATCCGCCCCACGATCACCCGGGCCCGCATGTCGTCAGCGCGCGTGGCGAGCGCGCCGAACGCTTCGTTGCCGGCGAAGTCGACGAACCGTTCCAGGAGCGAATCCAGATTCTCCCGTGCCCCGTCCGGGTTGCCGAATGGCGCGACGCCGGTGCTCAGGACCGATGATCCGGAATTCATTCCCGACCTCCTCC
>Ga0307516_10000449_pt1 | contig 54357 bp, 63 predicted proteins | sample 19_EM_MG_FD_203310 | JGI IMG/M metagenome (GOLD analysis project Ga0307516, IMG submission 203310) | Populus trichocarpa ectomycorrhiza microbial communities from riparian zone in the Pacific Northwest, United States - 19_EM | ecosystem: Host-associated > Plants > Roots > Unclassified | place...
AAACCCAGAAACCCAGAAACCCAGAAACCCAGAAACCCAGAAACCCAGAAACCCAGAAACCCAGAAACCCAGAAACCCAGAAACCCAGAAACCCAGAAACCCAGAAACCCAGAAACCCAGAAACCCAGAAACCAAAGAAACCAAAGAAATAGTGAAACCTTAGGAATAAAACCCCCCAAATCAAAAGAAGATATACATATTAATCAGCAATCTCCGACACTTTCACCTTTTTTATGGAAGCACCCGTCTCGTCGAAGCTCGCCGACCTCTTTAATCGGGAGTGCAGCTCCCTTGGTAGTGTCCCAACATCTTCCTCTAATACCCACACCTCAACTCATGCATCGCCAACCGTTAACTTGAAATCGGCTAGCCACCGGACATCCCGCTGGTCTCCTGCCTTTGCGTGGGTAACAACCCAACTCTCACACCTTCGTTGGAAGTATTCACGTCTCAGGCTGTCAGTTGCGTAGCTGGCGAGTGTGGGACATTGTGCTGCCAATTCACCCCGGAACATATTCAATTCCTGAGTTGTAGACAGGAAGCGGTGGATCGAATCGTGTTCCCATGACACCATGCCCAGCATTGCCTGTGAGATAGGTGACGAGAGTGTGGCTCTTACAGCGAGGTTGTCGGTGAAGTCTGTCATCCGAAATTGGCTATCGTCCAGCACCACACACCCAGGGCAAGCGTTGGCTTGCTGTATCGCCTGCAGTCCCATCCAATTTTTTTTGTTCCTATGTGGACTTTGTCCATTGTTAGACTGACGTCATCAGAGTAGAACACCGGTTTCACACGAAGGCCCGACCAAGGGTGTTGGATCCTATTGTGCAGCAAGACGGAAGCCTGAAGGATTACTTGCTGGTCGATATCCCAGCGTCCGTCCTTCATGGTGCTGTCGATGACACGCAGCGACGGGATCGAGATGACTTGGGCGGTTCCGAATAGTACTGACGAAACGATCCACACCGAGAGACTCTGACGTACAGCCTGTTGGAGAAGGCTATGCACCATGTTCGGTAGCGTATCCTTATACGTCAGCACAACAGGCGACTGATCAATGTACATCTCGATCACAGCGACGAGAAGGTCAACGGTACGCTGATCAAGACCCCTGGGGAACACCTGAAAGGATAAGGTCTCCCCAGCTCTCAGCCGCTCCTCGTATCCCTCGCCAAGAATAAACTCAGCTAGTTGCGTAAGGGGGTACTGTGCCTCCGGACCTTGGTTGGCTGGCAGTACTGATGGCACAGCTGCAACGAGAGGTCACTTGGTGGTCGCTATGGTATCCCCGATAGCTGGGCAGGTGAATTGTGGCATCCTCCATGGTGTCACCGGCACCGCGAACTTCCTCTTGGCGGCTGCGTCAGAACGTACCTGGTCAGTATGTCCCGCTGACATGACTGGTGCCACAGAGCAGGGGGCCGGTCTTGCTTCGGATAGGGCCAGGAGCTCGATCGTGGGTGCCGGGAATCCGACTCGCTTTGATGGGGTGGCTGGCAGCAACTCGAAAGCAGTCAAGATACCAGCAGCCAGCTCAGAAGCAATCCTACGACGTCGCGCCTTTATGCCAGGAAGAGTGACATCTGTTCCCTCCACCGACTCGCCACGAAGGATATGCCTCCCATTCTCCTCACAAGAATTCCACAGGAAGTGGTGTCCTTTTGATGTGCGCATGCTGGTTGTGTGAGGGTCCACTTGGCCGCCACTCCATTTTCGCCCCACTGCAACTGGTCAAGGAATTTTGTGCACAGCTAGACGTTGGCAAGTCAGCTTCAGTGGAACGTATGACACTTGCAGTACTAACCAAGAAGTCCTTCAGCCCCATTCCACAGCCTAACGAGCAGTAGAGTCGGACCTCTTTCTGTTGCCTGTCTATCTGGACTAGTTGCCAATGGTTTGAGTTGGCTAGTCGTGGTACCAATATAGTAGTCATGCCGGAGGGAAGGCTAGCCTCACGTTGGCCAAAGAACAGGAAACGAGATCCATGCCATTCCCAAAAGGCGCTGGACAACACTCCGACTACCATTCGTCCCGCCCTAGAGTTGGCGTGATTGCTCAACATCTCTAGATATGCGTCGATGGCGGTGGCTGGAATCCATAACTCTTTGCCAACCTTTCCGCTTCCGTCCACAATTTCGATTACGTCCTTCGCAGGAGTAATAATCCGAGGGGGCACAAAAGAGGTATTTCCGGTGTCATCAAGATTGGTATCGCGTAGGACTGTCGCCGCTGAGTCTTCCGTTTCTCTCGGCTTAACACTTGTAGCATCCGTCTCCATCGTTTCATCCGGAAGTACCACGGTTGGTATGGCAGCAAACGTTGTCGGGTTGTGGGTTGCCTGGGTAGCGCCGCTTGTGATGGAGCTGGGGCTGCTGGGCGTGAGGTCGATCGGTGACTCCGCAAGTTGCGACTGAGTGGACTTGGAAGGCGTGTTATATGGAGTCCAGCCAGATGCCGACGCGTCGGTATCTTGCCTCCGCAGTCGTGGTGGTAGGGGTACTACGACAGCCAGAAGTTGCCGCCTAGCTTCTCCCGTACAGATATCCTTTGTAGTAGTACATGCATCAGCAATACACTTATACAACTAGTCGAGCGGACTTCATACCTTACTGTACTGCTGCTCGTCATGTATTTCGACCTGGCAGTCTTCATCATGCACCTCCTCCGCCGGCTGCTCCTCCTCGTCCTCCGCTTCGACCTGCTGCTCCCCTCGCTTCTCGTTATCCTTGTCCACCTTCATCTCCTTGTCCTCTTCCTCCCGCTTCCCCTCCTCCTCCTCCTCCTCGTCGTCGTCCTTGGCCTCGGTCTGCTGCTCCCGTAGCTTCTCCTGGTCATCCTCGTCCACCTCCACCTCCTCGTTCTCTTCCTCCCCCTTCCCCTCCTCGTCCTTCTCCTCCTCCTGCTCGTCGGCCTCGGCCTCTTGTTCGTTCGCATACTTCTTCCGTAGGATAGCAATCGTCTTGAGCGATTTTCCTGACTGTGTTGGCCTCCCAGAAGGCGACGGGGACGGCGGGGAATCTGGTCTCGACAGCTGAGGCACCATGGCGATTTGGCTGGGAGGTGAGCCTGTGGGCGCGCTGGAGGAGAGCGGAGCAAAGGGAGCAATCGGGGTGACAACAGCGGTGCTGATGAGTTTTCCTTCCCCAATTAATTTAATGCGGACCTCCCGCAAATACTCATCGTCATCCATCTGAGCGATGAGGATCTCAAGATCTTCGATAGTAATGTCCTTCATCAGCTGGCCTGGACGCTTTGCCCAGGCCTCCTTCCTGAGTGCGATTTTTGCCTCAATCCGTTCCTTCATCACGTGGTGTAACAGCTCGAGGGCGAACTTCATTTCGGATTTGAATGCAGGGTGCTTTGCAATCTTTTTCAGCTTGCACCAGCCATGTCTGGCCATTACGAATAAATCTCGCGCGAAATCTGGGACAAATCAGCTGCGCATTGTAGTGGGATAGGGGAAACAAACATGGCTACACGTACTCCTTCCAATCATCACCCCAACTTTCTGCGATCAGTCTGTCCTGCCGCGGCTTCTCACCCTTTGTGGTTAACCCCCTTTCCGCGGGACGACGGATTGCAATACAGTATTCCGGAGTTTTCAACTCTTCCATGACCAAAGGATCTGCATCTTTCGAGAATGAGTTGTGCACGGACACTGCCAACTCCTCGTAACCCTCCAAGTATTCAACCATAGTCCTCTTTACCCATCAGAGAACGGAAACGCGTCGCGATGGATCGATTGCATCCCATATTGCTGGCCATTTGTTGCAGTTGGTTGATGCTACGCGGGCCAGGAAGGAATTCAAACCGTCGGGGCCAATGGTTGGATTCTGCTCAATCTAAAGCTGCAAGCTCTAAAGATAGAACACACGTTAATGTTTCATCGTGGAGACAAGCGCACCAGCCACTGACCATAGCAGCGGCAGTCGTCTCCATTGATTGCATTGCCGATGTCGGCGAAGTTGACTTGCCCTGTTGGCTAGAGGAACGTCGTCCAGTATACATGATATCGTGAGTTTGCAGAGTTCGGTGGGCGAGGTTGAAGTCGAGTGGCAGTAAGGACGATGTTTTCAAGGTGATGTGAAGGAAGACGTCGAAGGAGTATGATAATGGAGAAGGGGCTCATCATCGTGAAGAATGATTACTTGAAAATCCTTGCCAACAAAAGTGTGGAAGCCACGGTAGCAAACACCTACGAATCAGGCCTAGTGTAAATTCCAGTCAAACTCCGGTAACTAGTATGCCGAATGCGCAGACCGGAAGCGATGGTCGCGTCGCATATAGGGGCTGCCTTTCGAAGTGGCCATGCTGGGTGGGGTCAGGTGCAGAAGGCAACTCGTTGCCTTCTGAAGTGGCCAATCAGGGCAAGACAAGGGTTCTGAGTCACCACAGGGGCAGACAAGGATTACCGCTTCGTGCCGGCGCGCAATGCTAACAGAGGTGCAGAAGGCAACTCGTTGCCTTCTGAAGTGGGTTCTCAGTCGCCAGAGGGGCAGACAAGGTTTACCGCTTCGTGCCAGTGCGCAATGCTAACAGAGGTGCAGAAGGCAACGAGTTGCCTTCTGAAGTGGGTTCTGAGTTGCCACAGGGGCAGACAAGGATTACCGCTGCGCACCAGCACGCAATGCTAACAGAGGTGCAGAAGGCAACTCGTTGCCTTCTGAAGTGGCCAATCAGGGCAAGACAAGGGTTCTGAGTCGCCACAGGGGCAGACAAGGATTACTGCTGCGCGCCAGTGCGCAATGCTAACAGAGGTGCAGAAGGCAACTCGTTGCCTTCTGAAGTAGTCAATCAGGGCAAGAAAAGGGTTCTGAGTCGCCACAGGGGCTGACAAGGATTACCGGTTCGCCCCAGTGTGCAATGCTAGGTGTGGGTTAGCCTTTAGCTCCAATGCCCAATGACGTAAGGCACTTAGGTGGCCGCTGGTAACTACAAAGCCACTTCTTTGTCAGTTGTGGGAACAAAGAAGCTTTGTTTCAAGCTGCTACTTCGAGCTTTGCATACTGGCCATTTCCTTTCAGCTACTTGGGGACGTAGGATATAAGTCGATGAAGAGATGCCTGTTCGCAAGAAAACTAAACTTGTTGGGAACATTCAAAGTGCGAGCATTCAGAACGCATCCCTCCGTCACCCACCCCATACCGACCTAGAAGAATTCCGCCACTTAATCGACGAATGGCACTTCCAGCACCGCCGGATTTCGCTCGCGGTAACTATGAGTGGCGTTTGATGTTAAGGGGTTACGCAAAGGGTGCATTTCTTGTGTCCCGGGACCATTCGCAGAATCGCCTCCAGCAGCTAATAGCTACACTAGCTGCAGCCTATCCGCTGCAGAGCACCAATCAACTGGTGGCACCGATGGTTAAATACCTGAGGCAACTGTTTACGACGTTAGTGTTCCGATCTCCCCCACCACATTCGGTACTGACGGTTACCCCAGGTGGCACGGCAGTCGAATAAAAAACAAGTGTGTGGTGGTTGAGGAGTGGCTTTACACGACAGTGCGAGGTCTCGAGTACGTCGATAGCTGTCGCGACCCCAGCCTCGATGCCCAGTTCCACATTGGGCGTACGCAGCCTGTCACCTGGGAGACATGGTTCCCACTCGCGTGGCAAGGCAGCATCCATCATCGGGACCTGGTAGACTTCTTTTCTCGCCCCAGTCGTATGGCATTCATTTGGAAGGACACGGTCGTCTACGTTACCCCATACCGGCTCAAGCAATTCACCGACCCCTACCTCGTGTCGTTGGGCCAGGTAACTGCCAACATGTTGGAACCAGTATTCCGGTACGTACGCACGCACGACTTTTGGCGGCATGAGAGGTTCGACAATTGGGCACAGCTCCTGCCAACCCTCCTACAGCACGACCACCTGACCATTGCAACCGCGGCATCAGTTCCCTCGACGGAAAACAGTGGTCTAAATTGCAGCACACTGGCTTCGGACGAGCAGCGGCTGCATCGGTGGTAGGAGGAAATGGATCCACGTATTGGCGAGAATCTGGCCGAGCTTGATAACAATCCTGTAATGTAGACGTCGATGTGTGGATTTCACGGGGAGGGTTTAATAGTTACTGGCAACTTTGATACAGAATGTCTGGACTACCACGGTGGATGGAAACCAATGGGTGCTTATCACCATAGCTTGCTACCGTGTTCGTGCTAATGGAGCAAAAAATAAGGCGGCGTACATTTTGACCGCAGTTGGCACAGTAACAGTACATTGCCGTCTCCGCTTTGCACACCACCCAGGCCTATACCAAGAAGACATGAAGTACGCACCAAAGAAATAACAAAGGAAAGACAAAGGAAAGAACAGAGGAAAACATGACCTGCCCGTAATTCCCTTTATCGGTACCCAACTCCTCAGCCTCCCGCTCCCTCCACCCCCGGAGTTCCCACCTCACTCACAGCCATGAGCTCAGTCGAATTAGCAGCACATGTGGCTATTTGTTTCCTGCTGGTCCGTAGAAGCCCACAAGAGACTACCCCTCATCGTTGAGCCTGTCGATCCAGGCGCGACGTCAGGCGCCTGCACGCTACAAGCCAACATCTGGGTTGATGTTGGCCGGCACCAAGTCTCCGTGGTGGCCGGCAGTCAGGTCATCTTGGTGGTAAAGATGACGCATGAGGGTTCCCCTATATCCATACCGGTGCATGGCATGACGGTGAAATATATTCTGCATCGTATGCTCAAAGGTCTATTTGAGCATATTCGCCGTAACGGCACGGAGTGCCTGGAGCAGCGGCAGGGGTTGCTGGCCGCCGTTTACCCAGTTGGCCACGAGGTTAGGCTTGATGTATTGGATCAGGTGGGACCAGATTCGTACCACATTGGCTGGTCACAGGCACCAGGTATGGAAATCCACAAACGTCAGTTCTTCGTTGGTTCCAACAAAGCCAGTAGTAATCTGGACTTGGGTGACAGTCTCGGCAAACCATATTTTCCAGGTCGGGGGCAGGTGACCCTGCAGGTTAGCAAGCCAAGTAGAAATGCTCTGCCGGAGCCACCACCGGCCCAGCAGCCTCCGCCTCTGCCACTCAAGAACAACATCCGTGATGTTGTTCACCAGCTGCTGCCGAAAACGGTTCGCGAGCCGGACCATGAGACTCATCACCTCCGTGAGACAGATGCCGTGAAGGTGGTGCCACTGGCATTTGAGCTTGTGGGCGAGCATGTGAAGGTTGCCATCCTTCCAGTCCCTGCGCAGTAGAAAAGCGTCGCAGAAATATGCTGTTGTCCCCAATTGCCATGTGGGAATGTTGTTGTTTAGGTACGCCACTGGAGGCGCTGGCAGTGGGTGCAGATAGGTTAGGTACCAGTGATGCCCAGGCCCGGGATGGTGCAGTGGCGGTTGTAGACCAGCGGGTACTTGATTCATGTTGCGGTTTGGTTTATTCAATATAATGGGTTAATGGCGAGTGACGATTGCTATTATAATGTCTCCGTCCTTTGTGCAAGTTGTACATAACGTGACGAGATGAACCTCACCTACTGCAACAAAGCTTCAAGTTGCACCTTACACGAAGCTTCAATTCGGGCCTTAGATGATGCTCGAGCCGGGCTCTACACCAAGCTTCAAGTTGAGCGTGACGTGAAGCTTGAAGTACACGTAGCGGAAACGTCACGCCAAGCTAGGTCTGGGACAGCAGGTGCTTGCTTGGCATAACCAAACGGTGCACCTGGTGGCAGCGGAGCTGCATTAGTCACGCTACTTGCTGCCTGGTGGCTGCAGGTACATCCTTTGAAAGGCAACCGAGTTGCCTTCTGCAACGGTGAACCGATCTGTGCCAAGGACGAGTCCTTCATCATGATTTCACCACACGACGTCCGATCGCTTCCCACCCACGAATTCTCTTCGGCCGCAGAGATTCCTTCCGCCAACCATGAGTCCTTCAATATAACATCAGAACTTCACCGCGCCAAGTCCGATGTCGGTCGAGTCCTTCACTTGACCGAGTCCAACGTCGTGTCGAGGCCTTCCCACCCGCGAGTGTTCTTCACCAGAGTCAATTCCTTCGCCCTACAACGTGTCCTTCATCATAACTTCATCGCGACGAGCCCGATGTCCCGACGAGTCCTTTGCTTCACCGAGTCCAACGTCGTGTCGAGACCCTTCCACCCGCGAGTGTTCTTCCCCAGAGTCGATTCCTTCGCCCTATGACGCATCCTTCATTATGACTTGACCGCGCCACGTCCGATGTCACGTCGAGTCCTTCCTACCTTCGAGTCCACTTCGGCCGCATCGATTCCTTCCGCAAACGACGAGTCCTTCATCATGACTTGATGCAGCGTTCGATGTCGTATCGAGTCTTTGCCACCTGCGAGTCTTCTCCACTCGCATTGATTCCTTCCGCAAATGACGAGTCCTTCATCATAACTTAACCGCATCGCGTCCGATATCGCATCGAGACCTTGCCACCCGCCAGTGTTCTTCGCCAAAGTCGATTCCTTCGACCTACGACGTATCCTTCATCATGACTTGACTGCGCCGCGTTCCATGTCGCGTTGAGTCCTTGCCACCCGTGAGTGTTCTTCGCCATAGTCGATTCCTTTGACCTACGACGTATCCTACATCATGACTAGACCGCGCCGCGTTCGATGTCGCGTCGAGTCCTTGCCACCCTAGAGTGTTCTTCGCCAGAGTCGATTCTTTCGCCTTACGATGCATCCTTCATCATGAATTGACCGCGCCCCGTCCGATGTCACGTAGAGTCCTTCCCACCCACCAGTCCTCTTCGCAGCATCGATTCCTTCCCCCAACGACCTACCCTTCATCATGACATCATGGCTTTGTCATGCCGCGTCCGATGTAGCGTCAAATCCTTCCCGGACCGGTTCCCACTAGTTTCCCCATTTGTTGTAGCCCTCCAGGTCGCTGATACAAGCTTGCTTGCGAGCGGTACTGCTTATTTCCTTCCCGAGCGGGCTTGCCTGCCGGGAGAAGCCTGGAGCCCTACTGACTGTTTCCCCACAAGGTGCCCCCCATTTGTCCCAGCACTCCAGGACGCGGATACAAGCTTGCTTGCGAGCGGTACTGCTTATTTCCTTCCAGAGCAGGCTTGTCTGCCGGGAGAAGCCTGGAGCCCTACTGACTGTTTCCCCGCAAGGTGCCCCCCATTTGTCCCAGTGCTCCATGTCACTGATATAACCTCATCACCACCCCCGGTACGGCACTACAGCTACCTCACCTGGTCTCCTCCTCCCTTACCTGCTCACCGGCTACTGCACCTGTGTATTAGATCCAGTGGTATGCACAGCCCCTTTTCCACCAGCTCTTTCAGTCACTTACAAGCTATCCCACTTTATCACACTGTCTCCGGACCTCACCATCACACTGGTTACAGCAGGCCCGCGCTTGCTTACTCTAGTGCTTGTACCATCCCACTACATGCACAGCAGCTACATCACAAACTCTCCCTTTGCTCACCCTAACGCCCAGAGCCACACGTGCTCATTAGATCCACCAGCACCCCCAGCCGCTCGCTCACATGCTCTCCCATTCCATTGCGCACTTGGCAGCTGCCCCACGCACCTGCAAGCACCTGCCCCCTATCTGACATGCTAGTTCCATTCTGTACTGCGCACAGCCGCTCACTCATCACTGCCAGTCCACTAGAAGGCCACAAGAAACTATAACTCATTGTCGACGCCATCGATCCAAGCCATACGTAGGCCACTGGCCTGGTGCCGGCCAACATCCGGGTTGACATTCGCTGGTACCAAGTCTCCATGGTGTCCTGCAGTCATATTGTCTTGGTGATATTGGTGACGCATGAGAGTCCTGCCATATCCGTAGCGGTGCATCACATGTCAGCAAAATATATTCTGCATCACGTGCTGCATGGTAGGTTTGAGTATGTTTGCAGTAACTGCACGGAGTGCCAGTAATAGGGGCAGGGGTTTCAGACCGCCATTCACCCAGTTGGTCACCAGGCCAGGCTCAAAGTATCCGATTGCATGTGACCAGATGCGAACCACATTCACGGGTCGGAGGCACCAGGTATGGAAGTCGACAAATGCTCGCTGTTTATTGGTTCCAGTGAATCCGGCAGTGAACTGAGCTTGTGTCACTGTCTCCGAAAACCATATATGCCATGTAGTGGGCAGGTGACTCTCCGGGTTATCTGGCCAAATAGTGAGGCTCTGACTGAGCCACCACAGGCCCAGTGGCCTTCCCCTAAGCCATTCCAGGACAACATCCGTTATGTTGTCCACCAGCTGCTGACGGAACCGGCTGGCAAGCCGGACCATTAGGCTTCTCACCTCCCTGAGAGGGACGCCTTGGAGGTGATGCCAATGGGATTGCAGCTCGTCAGCGAGAATTTGAACGTTTCCGCCCTTCCAGTCCCTGCGAAGCAGAAACGTGCCACAGAAGTACGCCCTTGTCCCCAGTTGCCAAGTGGGAGCGTTGGCATTAAGATGCACCACTGGTGGCACTGGCAGTGGGTGCAGGTAGGTCAGATAAGGGTGACAGCCAGAACCTGGATGGTGCAATGGTATCGATCCGGGTGGGGGCTGGGGTTGACCATCAGGTGGTGGATTGTTCATGATAGAAAGCGTTTCGGTTCTTTGATATAATAGTTTACTAGCGAGCTGCGAGTGCCTTTATAATGTCTCCATCCATCCGTGCAAGATGTACATAATATGGACAAGATGAGTCACCTGCACTAATATGGAATTTCAAGTTGGGGGTGACTTCAAGTTGCAGCACACATCTGAAAACGTTGAGTCAAGCAGGTCTCAGGTGGAAAAGTGTGCAGCCGAAGTGATGAAAGTGAAGATTGCTAGTGCAGTGATACCATTGTCTGATTGCTTAGGGGATTACAGTCCACATCAGTAGGTGGCTCATTTGCTGGAACTGATCATCGGATTGCTTGTCTCATTTGTTACTTGTCGACGGCTTTCTCTGTGGCTCACGTGTCGAATCTCTTGTTGATGCGCCCGCCGGAGCCCTGGACAGAGTCCGGGCCGGACTACCCCTTTCATCCCTTACTCCCGTGGGTGGCTTTCACAGCAGCTAACACGGCTGACGAGTTAGATGTCTTGTTACTGAGCTTGACGGATCACGTGACAGACCCCTCCTCGGATCACTCATCGGAAACCTCCTCGGATCACTTGTCGGATCACTTGTTGGATTGCACGTCTCATGTCTTACACTCATTGACAGCTTTCGCAGTGGCTTACTTGTTGGATGTCTTGTCGACGTGCCTGTTGGATCACTCCTGGGATCACTGGTAGGAGTCCAGGGTCCTTGTCGGATAACTAGTTGGAGTCCTTGTCAGATGACTCGTTGGAGTGCTCCTTGGAGTGCTTTTTGGATTACTTGTTGGATTTCTCCTGAGCACTCCAACGAGTACTCAGACGATGACTCCGACCAGGACTCCAATTTCTGTCCACCAAAGTTTTGTCTGCATACTGTTACCCGGAAGTGTCCCCACACTAGTATGGGGACACTTCCGGGTAACCAACGTATCTGCCATGCCACTAACACCCCAACCTCCACAACCACCCCAACCTACACAACCACCCCAACCTCCACAACTGCCTCAACCTCCACAACCACCACAACCACCATAACCACCCCAACCTCCACAACCGTCTCAACCTCCACAACCTTCACAACCACCACAACCACCACAACCACCACAACCACCACTCCACCACTGCACCACCACCACTCCACCACAACCATCTCTAGTTGTCCACCCTAACGAATCAATAAATCCCGTGGTTTTCTTGCTGGATTTGTGTGACTCTGATCCCATGTCAGGTCGCATCGTGAGGTCGCGTCGTGAGGTCGCGTCGTGAGCTGAATGACGCAAAGATTGCAGATACTACTCAGTTCAAGGTGCCAGAATCAAGCACTCGATCAATTGCTGCTGCCACTAAAGCTTCCAACAAGCCGGATGATGTGATTCAAATGGTTTGTAGCACATCGAACAGTGAGTACAACTAGATTACTAATCCATGAGTCTCAGATCCTGTCAACGATATCCAACCAGGCGAGCAAGCAACCAACTACTCCAGACGAATTATTTGCCTCTATTACTGAATGTCCTCAGCAGATTCTGTTGAAGAAGTTGCTTGATTTGACTGCGGCGCAATCCAGCGAAGTCCTGAAGTGGTTCATGGAGCGGTTTGAACTGGTGGACAAAGCCTTAATGGATTTTGCCAATAAAGTCCACATTCTGTTTGATCGGCATCTGAAGAAACACGACCTGATCGCACAAATAATGTCAACCTCCCAGTAAACACGCGCAATCAGGCATCCAGCAAAAATATCACGATCGAATCTCAGTGACAAGTCACGGCTAAATAAGAAGGTCCAAGGTGTTTGGGGACAGAACTGGGCTCGAGATGCTGAACCATGTATGTTAAGAATCCTCCTGCTAGGTGAGCATGGCTGACTTTGTGCAGATCTTGGTTCAAACCCGATGGAAATGAGCAGACCTGCCTGGTGTAGGCTAGTGAAGATCGCACAGCACCCAGCCTTCAGCGATATGGGGTATGCCATGGAGGTTTTGGGGCTACAACGGGACCGGCGGATAAGGCGTAATGGCCTACCCCAAAGTGTGAAATTCCAATTGCACCATCTTGTCATGCCAGGAGATGTCATCAATGTTGCGAACAATCTCGGCATCCCGGAGTTCCTAAAGCAAGTGGATAGCGAGCTGCGGAAGTGGGTCCTCCCCATTGCTCCAGGTAACGCCTCAGGTACAGCCATAAACACTCCACCCGCCACCAAAAGATTGTCGCCAGCCTCGCCTGCCTCGCCTGTCGGCAATATGTTGTCGCATGGCACCTCTACCCCGTTGGCCACCTTACCTGCTGGCAATACCTCGTCACGTGCCAGCAATACCTTGCCGTCTGCCTCAGACTCCGAAGGCCCGCTGCACGCCTCGAGGGCTGGCAAAAGCTTGTCTGCCTCGCGCGCTGCCAAAACCTGGTCGTCCGCATCGCACGCTGGCAATTCCTTGTCACGCGCTGGCAATACCTCGTCACTCACCGGCAATACCTCGTCACGCGCCAGCAATGCCTTGTTGCGTGCCGATAATACCTCGTCGTCTGCCTCAGACTCCAAAGCCCCACCGGCCGCCTCGAGAGCTGGCAGAAGCTTGTTGGTCTCGAGCGCCACCAAAACCTCGTCATCCACGTCGCATGCTGGCAATACCTTGTCACTCGCCAGCAATGCCTCGTCGCACGCCGGCAATACCTCGTTGCGCGCCGGCAGTACCTCATCGTCTTCCTCAGACTCCGAAGCCCCGCCGCCCGACTCGAGGGCTGGCAAAAGCTTGTCCGCATCGCGCGCCACCAAAACCTAGTCATCCGCGTCTCGCGCCGGCAATACCTCATCTGCCTCAGACTTCGAAGCCCCGCCACCCACCTCAAGGGCTGGCAACAGCTTGTCATTAGCCTCGCCCGCTGGCAACACCTCATCGCGCGACGCCAAAACCTTGTCCGCCTTGAACGCCACCAAAACCTCGTCGTCCAGGTCGAGCGCCGGCAATATCTCATCTACCTCAGACGTCAAAGCCCCGCCTCCCACATCGAGGGCTGGATAAAGCTTGACGTGCTCCGCCTCGGCCGCTGGCAACACCGCGTCGTCCGCCCGGAGGGCGGGCAAAAGCTTGTTGTCTGCCTCACCTGCTACAAACACCTCGTCGCACGCCGCCAAAACCTTGTCGTCCGCCTCACGCGGAGCCAAAACCTCGTCGTCAGTGTCGTACGCTGGCAATACCTCGTCGTCTACCTCAGACTCCAAAGCCCCGCTGCCCCCCTTGAGGGGTGGCAAAAGCTTGTCGTCCACCTCGCCTGCTGGCAATACCTCGTCGTCTGCCCCGCCCGCCTCACCCGTCGCCAATATCTCCGCAGACGCCAAAGCCCTGTTGGCCGCCCCGCCCACCTCGCCCGTCGCCATTATTGCGTTGCCTGCCGCAGACGCTGAAGCCCTGGTGGCCGCATCGCCCGCCGCACCCGCTGTGCCCACCTCAACCACCTCGCCCGCCGCCAATATCTCGTCGCCTGCCTTGGGTACGGGGGCCCTGTTGCTGGCACTTATACCTACCATTGCCACAGTGTCTGTCGTCTAGGAACTGGAGACACCGGTACGGATTCCCGTCAGGTCTCACTTGCTAACACGCAACGACCTGGAGGTAACGAATGTGTTTCTCGGGGAGACATTACGGAAGATGCAACGGTTTTCACTTCCATTGCTGGACCATGGCAGTGTGCTTGGTGCATTGCCGGAGGTACCACAGGCTATGACGTCTGTTCCAGGTGCCAACGATGATTCCGCCCACCTATATTCCCTGGAGAAGGCGACCGAAGTAGTTCTGGGCGTCGGATGCATTGAGCGGTTGAAAGCCGGAGAAACTCTGACATTTCAAGTTTTCCCGGACGGCCTCGATCAACACACTCTCGACCTCCTGGAGGCGGAGCTACAGATGTACATTCATCATTCGCCTGTGGCTCTTGCACCTGGAAATGTAGTTCCAAAAATGGTGCACAGCGTGTTACAACAAGTCACCCGGCAGAGTCTATCGGTCTGGGTTGTGTCTGCTCTGCTCTACGGCACCCACCGGGTTGTCGCAATCCCGTCACCAGGACGGATTGGTGAGAAACGACAGAACGACTGGCACATCGACGTCCCAAACTTGTTCGAAGCAACCGTGTCTCTGGCTGCTGGTATTAGCCACCCATGGACCGGGATACGGTTAGAGCCAGTTTGGTATCCAGAAGGTGACCAGTCAACGTTTGCCGCCGTACACGTCGGATCCGCTAAGCAATGGGTGGGGCTTCATGCGATTCAGCAGGCCAACAGCTATCTGGGGGCCGTGGAGCGAGGCGACGAAGGCTTTGTGCTCACCGCCTTCTCCGACCACCTCGCAACGTCGGCAACCCTGAACTTCCCAATATTGCGGGCAATGCTGGGAGCGATATCATGGGAGCAGGGCACCGTCAACGATTACATGGCCGCCACTCACATGGGAAGCTCCTTTGTCAAAGCGGTCGAGACACAGCTCGCTTTTGAGCAGGTTCTTGCAATGTGTGCCGCGATCAGTATACAACGCGAGTACTGTCAATACGGAAGGGACAGCTGGTTGGTGGTGTACCTGAGGTCAAGTCCTGGGAACGACGTCAAGTGGGTTGCAACCATCAAGGACATGTTGGCCGATCGTTGGGTGGATGCATGGGTGAATGAAGATATCCAACCTGGAGTGGGAGAATCAGGCTCGACACTGAAGAGACCTATGAGTCCAGCCAAGGAGTCTCTGCCGGGAAAGAAGACAAAGGTGTAGGTAGCATATACGGTGTATGTTGGCTGGAGTTATTTTTTTTTAGATGGCATACTGGAGTTTAGAGGATAGATAGAGTCGCATTCGTTAGCCGGTGGCAGCAATGAGAATGATGTTTTAAGTCTGGGTGACTGTACCCATTAGGGCGATGTGACGACTTATTACGTGTATCAAATTCCCGCGCTACAAGCAACCAATAACGGATATAGATCATGCTGGTTGACGGCATTCCCAGCGACTCACTCGCTAGACTTCTCATCGGATTACACGTCAGATTACATGTCTGATTACTTGTCGGATTGCTCGTCTCATTTCTTACACACGTCGACAGCTTTCACAGCGGCTCACTTGCCGGATGTCTGGACAAGGTGCTCGTCGATGTTCTAGTCGGAGTCGTCGTGGGAGTTATCGTCGGAGCTGTCATTGGATACCTCGTTGGATTGCTCGTTGGATTGCTCGTTGGATTGCTCGTTGGATTGCTCGTCTCTTTTACTCCACTTATCTTTGGCTTTCCCGCCTGCTTGCGCGTCGGATTGCTTGTCGGACTGCTCTTCAGATTGCTCGTTTCCTTTCTTCCACTGGCCAATGGCTTTCCCCGCTGCTCGCTCGTGGTATTACGACTTTGCCGGCTGTTTGTAATGGCGGCGGCAGCCGGAGACTGGGTTCCAAAGTAGTCGGGTGAGTGCTAGGACGGGAACGGGAGCGGGAGTGGGAACGGAACGGGAACGGGACCGTCAGTCAGACGTATCTCGCAGGGAACCAGCTCTGCTGTTACTGTCTCGTCGCCCCGCTTCAACCGGCCCTCGCCGCCCCCCCAGCGTTGGGCGGAGGTGTCAACTGGAAACAGAGAGTGTCAGACGAACGTGTCAACCGGGAACGGACAGCATCGGACGGTCATGTGAGGGAGAAATGAACGACACTGGACAAGCAGCACCGAAACGGAGAAATCAAAGGAAATGGGGAAACGATGGGGAGATTAATTGACCGAATAGAATATAAGAGGTTGCATGAGAGAGAAAGAGGAATAGGACAATACGAAGCAGAAAGTCCCCTTATATACACGATGCTCACAACTCACATGCATACTCATACCCACACAACTCACATGCGTACGCATACGGACTTCTCTCATGCAACCGAGCATAGAACCAACACGCCTTCCAAGAGCGAAGTGTTCCAAAACGAGGTGCCTTCCCAGCCGACGAACCGTCCCAACGCTGGAATCCAACAACCAGACCCAAACCTTCCCAAGCAACCAAACCTTCCGCGCGCCGAGACTTGCCGAGATTTGCACCGTGATACTGCTCGCTGGTCAGATTGCTCGACTCTTTTCTTCCACAAATCGCCGGCTTTCCCGCTGCTCGCTCGTCGGATTGCTTGTAGGATTGCACCTCGAATTGCTCGACTCTTTTCTTCCACTAATTGACGGCTTTCCCCGCTGTATGCTCTTCAGATTGGTCGTCTCATTTCTTCCACCCATTGCCGACTTTCCTGGCCGCACGCTCGTCGAATTGCTCGACTCTTTTATTCCACTAATCGACAGCTTTCCGCACTGCTCGCTCATCGGATTGCTCTTCGAATTGCTCAACTCTTTTCTTCCACTAATCGACCGCTTTCCCCACTGCTCACTCGTCGGACTGTTCTTTGGATTGCTCGAATCTTTTCTTCCACTTATTGACAGCTTTTCCGGCCCCTCAGTCGTCGAATTGTTCAACTCTTTTCTTCCGCTAATCGACCCCTTTCCCCGCTGCTCACTCGTCGGATTGCTCTTCGGATTGCTCGACTCGTTTCTTCCACTTATCGACAGCTTTCCCACCTGCTCGCTCTTCGCATTGCTCGTCGGACTCCACTTCAGATTGCTCTACTCTTTTGTTCCAGTAATCGACAGCTTTCCCCACTGCTTACTTGTCGGAGTGTTCTTTGGATTGCTCGAATCTTTTCTTCCACTTATCGACAGCTTTCCCGGCCACTCGCTCGTCGAATTGCTCGACTCTTTTCTTTCACTAATCGACGCCTATCTCCGCTACTCGCTTGTCAGATTGCGCTTCGGATTGCTTGACTCTTTTCTTCCACTTATCAACAGCTTGCCCACCTGCTCGCTCTTCCGATTGCTCGTCAGACTCCGATTCGGATTGCTATACTCTTTTCTTCCGCTAGTCGACGGCTTTCCCCACTGCTCGCTCGTCGGACTGCTCTCCGGATTGCACGACTCTTTTCTTCCACTAATCGATGGTTTTCCCCACTGCTCACTCGTCGGACTGCGCTTCGGATTGCTCTACTCTTTTCTTCCACTAATCAACGGCTTTCCCCACTGCTCGCTCATCAGACTGCACTTCGGATTGCTCGACTCTTTTGTTCCAATAATCGATGGCTTTCCCCACTGCTTACTCGTCGGACTGCTCTTCGAATTGCTCGACTCTTTTCTTCCACTTATCGACAGCTTTCCCACCTGCTCGCTCTTCGCATTGCTCGTCGGACTCGGCTTCGGTTTGCTCTACTCTTTTCTTCCGCTAATCAACGGCTTTCCCCACTGCTCACTCGTCGGACTGTTCTTTGGATTGCTCGACTCTTTTCTTCCACTAATCGATGGCTTTCCCCACTGCTCACTCGTCGGACTGCTCTTCGGATTGGTCGACTCTTTTCTTCCAGTTATCGACAGCTTTCCCACCTGCTCGCTCTTTGCATTACTCGACTGCTCTTTGGATTGCTCGTTTCCTTTCTTCCACTCATCGACTGCTTTCCCTGCCGCTTGCTCCTCGGTTGGCTTAACTCTTTTCTTCCTTTCGTCAATGACTTTCCCTGTAGCTCGCTTGTCGAATTGCTCGTTTCTTTTCATCCACTTGTCGATGGCTTTCATGGCCACTTTCTTGTCAATGTCTTTCTTGTTGGCATGCACACCAGATTGCTCTCCGGATCACTGGCCAGATCACATAACTGATCGCTCTTTTGATGGCTCTTGCCATTGTTTGTCGGATTGTGTTTCTGCTTGCTGGGTGAGCATTCCTGACCGCTCACTCCCAAGATCATTTTTCGGATCACTTGTCGGATTATTCATCAGATGTCAGCCTCTTTTTGCTCCTCTTCAGCTCGATCTGCACTTTGCGCTTCCACTCTGATCCCTCACTCCCTGCATCTTACTTATCCGGTCACAAATACTATCTGTACTCTCTGATCAGCGAAACTGTTCCTACTATGTTAAACCCAGACAGCCGGGACACACCTGATGTTCCCTGAAGGTAGACGTCTCCCACCAATTGGCCCTAAGGCTCTCTCCACTTCCTTTGCAACTGCTGAAGCATCGAGGGTATCCAAGTGTGGTGCCTCTCCCGCAAGAAACCTGTTTTCAGTGCCAACTTCCCACAATGACAAATCGCTCCATTCAACCCTGCCAATAACTCCAGCCTCCAATTGCCGATGCACGGTAATGTGAAAACTAAGTGGACTGCCCTTCCTTTTGGAGTCACGCACCAAAAAGGAGTGTTTCGATGTCTGAGGAAATGTCCGGTTGTACCTCAAAAATACAGGCACAAAGAAGAAAGCCCATATATTGGCAACCACTGGATTGCTTGCCCGTTCAACTGCACGAAAGCAGTGTTGGAAAAGATAATGGTAAGGCTTCTCCCATACTCGTTGTTCGTTATTGGTAAAGAACCATTGACCCTCGACAATGCTAACTGTGGTGAACTGGTGTTTGTTGCATGATTTTGGAAAGAACCAGGTGAAGTCTTTCTCCTTTCTTCGGGAGTTAATAGCACTATGAGTAAGTGCCACCTCCCCATTTAAACACTATTGTTCATCTTCCTGATCTTTGAAGACTATCAAGTGTTTCAATGCACTCCAAACGTCGCGTCGGTAGGCTCGAATGCAGACATTATAGAAGTACTTGGTAATATGGCTAATTCCAAGCTCACATCTTTCAGGAAAACATCGTCCCAAAAGCCGCCCCAGATGGTCAATCTCCAGGTAGGTGTCCTGCACTGTACATACACGTTCCCAACGTGCCTTGTACGATTTTAGCAGGTCCCGGTCATTGAAAATGAATTTCTCCGCAATTGTAGGTGAAAAGCGATTCCGTAGCCAATTGATACGTCCTTGTAGCAGCCAGCCAAACCCGAATTTCTCCAGTGTTTCCTCCATACCCAAGCCGAATTTTTGATTCCCAGTAGATGTATTGGTTACTTCGGACTTCCAAAGGGCGGACTTATCTCGTAGAAGTACAGTATTGAATGAGGAGGGCAGGCACCGTAACAACATAACCATCACCTTGGTTTGCTCCCAAGAGACGTGCTTCCAGATGCTGTAGATCTCGAAATCGTCTTGAAAGGAAGGATAAACCGTAGGCAGTTGTATTGGAGGAACTCAAAGACATGTTCAGTTGGTAGGAAAAAGAAGGGATTGCCAATCCCTGGAGTTATGGATTCTGCAGCTCGATGTTGAACTTGGGGTGTCTCTAGAATAGTAGCAATGGCCTGCAACAGTTCTAAATTGACTCAGTGTTCTTCACGGACTCCATATGATTTTCCCATACTCGTTTGAAGAATTTGCAGTATTCGGTCTCGCGATCGCAAGTATGATTGGCCTACTTTCCCGAGGTTTATTCCCCGGCCACCAACAACCATTTGTGTTGCCTTCGTCAGGTATGGGTCCACGGCAAGTGCTTCCAATGCGGGATTATCAAATGGAAATGTCTTTGCTGCGTCAAATATCTCCTCGTTTGATGCATACAACTGAGAATAGATAAGTCCACCCCTCCGAAAGAGATTCATCTGGTTAGGCGTCAGGTTCATGTCCGCGGCTTCCTTTGTATGCCCCCAGTGGTAGTAGGTGGTTCGGAAACCTCCTTGCTGAATGTGGCATCGCTTCTGAGCATTCCGAACAAAGCTTTCCAGACATCATCTTCGCCAAAGGTAGACATGTAGTTTCTCCAAGTTATCAACTAGCGAGAAACCCCCAGACTCAAATCCTGAAACAGGATAGACAGTTTCCTTGCCATAGTCGATGTAGGTCATTCGTAGTCGAAGATATTGGCCATCACAGGATTGGGACAAACGACACAAGAAATCTGTAAAGCACACTAATGGTGTAGACCGTTTTATTTCCATCTTCATGTTTTTGCTGTTCAAGAACAATTGGACACCCCGGAAATGCCTGTTCCCAGAAAGCCTTACCCTCCTAAGCACTCCATCCCAGATTGCAGACAATGACTCCGAAGGCAGATGGTAGTGTAGATATTGGACTCAAGGTCGTACTTGAGATCTGGAAGTCCCGGAGAGTCATTCCAATGATGCGGCTAGTGCTCTTAGCTTTGCATCTTCATAGGATCCTGGAGGATGCTGAAGATATGTTGCATCTGTGTTCTTGTAAATCGCCGGGAGAAAAATTTGATCAAAAAATTGTTCCAAGTGTACTTGACTTGGAAAATTTGTTGTGTGATTTTTGGTATACAGTCCAGGAAAAAGGAGATACAAATTGATCTTGAGAAGTCCGACAAGATTACCCAGGAGAAAGTGCGGAATGTTCCATATCTTTAGAGAAAGTTGAGATTATTCCCCAGTTTCTGGAAGTGTGATCTGAAGGTGAAGATCTGTCCGGATGTTTAATGTGAAGACTGGATAGATTACGATGCTGAGTCCCAAGGTTGCAACTGCAAGGGAAGTAGGAAAAGCAAGGAAACTGTCAATATCATAGGCGACTGACAAAGGGCAGTTTGACTGGAGTGAAGGCCGACTTTCTGAATATGTAAGTGAAATCTGGACCGGTATCATCTCAAAAACATCTTCACTCTCATCTTGATGTTCATCAAATGTTCCACAGGCTAATAGTTCCATCATACTACGGCTGGGAATATCTGAATGTGATGGGTCCAACCACTTGCCAGCTGCAATCAGGTTCCATGGTGCAGGAATATGCTTCGAAAAGCACTTCAATAAGCCATCCAGGTTGAGAATAATTGGTTTTGGTGTAGCAGCCCTCATGTGAACGCGAACTGCCTGTCGAGTACGGTTGTGTGTTTTGGGAGGACATCCTTGGAACTTGAACATGTTGTCAACAAGGAATTCTGCAGTCTTAAGGATACTGTGTTTGTTTTCTGATCGATCAAATCTAAGTGCTGGACCAAGGTGTAGCTGGTGATGGCCATCATCCTCGGAATCTCCGTTATTGTCTACTGAATTTCCATGATCTTGCTCTGAATCTTCACCATCCTCTGATTCTTCATTATCATCCTCCAAATCTCCATTATCATCCTGAGATTCTCCATCATCTGCTACTACACCTCCAATATCCTCTGGCCCTACTTTAGAGTTCAATCCCAGGGCTAAGTTATGGCTATAGAATGGCTGAAGTTGAACCTTCGGCTGTCTGCAGATTGTTTGGTTGAAATCTGTCATACCGGTCTATCATAGTTTTTGTACTGATGATGGTCACGATTAAAATAGCTTTGGGTTCATCCAGATCAGAATCATCAATATGTAGGGTGTTGGCCACTCGTTGGGTAGAAGAGCTTCCAGTGGAATTTATTGGTTCACTGTAGGTTAACTGACGCCCCATAGCTGCAAGTCTGGAATCTGGTATAACCCATCGGTCAGAGGATTTATCTGCTATGATGATCAGAAATAATGTTATTGTCTCATCGCCTTGTGAAATTTGGAAAAGTAAAAACTTACTTGGGGAAGGCAGTGGGATACGAATGGTAAAAGTTGGTGATTCAGGAGTCCTTGATTGTGCAAATTTCGAAGAGCGGATTAATTGCATTGGAGTTGAAAGTGAACTTGCTTCTGATTGACCAGCCAGGGAACTTTGAGCTGATTCTGTTGCTTCATCCGACGATGGGTAGTAACTTTCTTCACCATCCGTTTCGTTCGCAGGCAAGTGTTGGGTGGACTGGCTTCCACCACTGAATGGATTACGAGGAAGGCTTGGACTTCCAGAATTGGTGAATAATACAACCGATCGTTCTTCAGATTGTATATTATCTGATCTTCCGCTGGATCGTTCTTGGTAACCTGATGCATGTTAAGATCTGTAGCTGTATTAACTCGAAGTGTTCTTACTGTTCTGTGGACCAGTGAGTCAGTTAATGCATTCAGCTTCAGAGGATAACGTAAGGAATACCTCATTGGATATATGATCACGGTGGTCGGTAGGAACTTGAGTAGAATGTAAATGGGAAAGTCTTTCCACACGCTTCCGTTCACGGCGTCGACGTGTATCCTCTCGACGACGGGCTTGATGTGCTAAATTTCTTTCATCCGGAGAGGAATACTTCAGCGGTCATCCTCCAGAATGATGAGGAGTAGATGAAGACATGATTGCAATGTAAAGTATGTATTGTATTGATGAAGATGATGTTTTGATAGCAGTTACGAGTAATCATGAAGTTGAAAGTAGTTTTACCCCTGAGTTACAAAGATTTGCATTCGGTATATTTATTTTTTCGTGGCACACAAAAACGATATCTGATTACTATATGTCTGGAATGTTGGGCTATGAATACAAATATTTCTAGTTTCAGTAATGGTTCATCTCTACTTGGACACTTAAAATGTCTTTTACCACACCTGGAAATTTTATATGTGTAGGAGTAGCCTCAATTGTTGGAGGTTAACCAACACGAACTACAGGTGGAGATGATGCTGGTTGAGAGGTCCGAGCATCTACATATATACAAGCCGAAGCTAACCAATGAGCAATCCGATGAGGAATCCAACAGGTAGTGCATAGAGCTTTGGGACAAGTAATTCGACAAGGAATCTGATGTGTCGTTGGTAGAGCACTCAGACAAGAAATCCGACAAGGAATCCGATGAGCAATCCGTGGTGTAGTCCGACAAGAAACCTGACGAGGAAACCAATTTCTGCGCACTGAAGTTTGGTCTGTATACAGTTACCCGGAGGTGTCACTGCACTAGCACGGAGACACTTCCAGGTAACCAAATTGTCAGCTTTACACCATTTTCAAGAGTTTTCACCACTGACCTCCACCCAGCCGCAGGGACTGTGACTGCTTTTCTAGGGCTTAGTCATCTAGTGTAATCCAAGAAGCAATCCAAAGAGCAATCCAAGAAATCCAACGACGAATCTGATGAGCACTTCGACGTGTAGTCCGACAAGGAACCCAATGAGCAATCGAATTTCTGCGTACTGAAGTTTGGGCTGTTTACCGTTACCCGGAAGTGTTACGGCACTAGCACGGGGACACTTCCGGGTAACCAAATTATCAGCATTACACCAGTATCCGTAGTTTTCACCACTTACCTCCACCCGCCCACAGCAACTGTGACTGCAACTGCTTTTCCAGGGCTTAGTCATCTAGAGCAATCAGAGAAGCAATTCGACGAGCAGTCTGACGATTAATCCAATGTGTAATCTGTCGAGCAATCCGACAAGCCCTCTGACGAGGAAACCGGCGAGTAGTCCAAAAAGAACTCCGGAGAGCAAGCTGACGAGTGATCTGACAAGCAATCCGAAGAGAAATCTGACGAGTGATCTGACATGTAGTCGGACGAGCAATCCAATCTGGAATCCAACCAGGAATCCGACGTATAGTGCAACGGGAACTCCCACGAGGAATCTGACCTGGAATCCGACGTGTAGTCCGTAGAGCACATAGATGAGGAATCCGACGATAAATCCGACAAGCGAGCCGTCAGGAAAGTGTCGTCGACGGGAGTAAGCAGATCTGTAATCCAATGAGTAATCCAACTAGCGAGCTGCAGTGGAAAGCAGTAGACGGGTGTAAGAAAAGAAACGTGCAATCGAACGAGTAATCCAACAATCGAACCGCCAGGAAAGCCGTCGACATGTGAAAGCCAATTGACCAGCAATGCGACCCCGGTAGTGTTGTCCGCAATAACTCAGGTGAAATGTAGGGTTGTCACCCAAAACTCATATGCTTTTTCGGCCTCACTTTGGCCACCACTAGCAGAAATTGACCTTCAACTCCTCAACAAATTGTCCTGTGACGAAATGGAAAGTTGCACGGAGGTACCAGATAAGTTATCTAGCATATACCCACATGCTGAAAAAACTTTCTTATTAATGGTGGAGTGGCTGTGAATTTTTGCACGAGAGTTGTCACGCTGGAGCGCCCACGCTAACAAGTTGCCTTCTGATACATACCACAACTGTAATATATCCAGCTGTCTGCACCAAGTACTAAAGAGCCATACACGGTGAAAACCTGATTTGAACCGCCACACTCTATCTCATTATACAGCAGTTCAGTGCTCTTTACCAAAATCCTGAAACATCTTAAGTTTACTCCAAATACTCCCTAAGGCAATACGGTGGGCGATCGGGTGAGTGCCTACCGGCCAACCGGCTGACAAGCGATATAAATACATAAATGATAGTGACTGGAGCTGCAATATTTTACGCTTCACACACTCACATACCTGCTAGTCAGCAAACCAATAATCCATGTACATACCAAGGTGGTCAGCAAAACTCACGTGAAGTGCAGGGTTGTCACCAAAAACTCACGGGAAAGACAGGGTTGTCACCAAAAACTCATGTGAAAGACAGGGTTGTTACCAAAAACACGTGCTTTTTCGGCCTCGCTTCTGCCACCACGAGCAGAAAATCAGCTACAACTGCACAACAAATAGTCCTATGACGAAAAGGAAAGTTGTATGGAGTTGCCAGATGAGTTATCTAGCATATTCCCACATCTGGAAAAAACTTTCTTATTAATGGTAGAGTGGCTGTGAAATTTGGCATGAGAGTTCTCATGCTGGAGTGCGCGACTCACCCAGGTACAACTTTAATATGGCAAAATTCCTAGGTTCAAGTAATATCATAGACGTGACCTTTCAGAAGGCAACACGCTAATGAGTTGCCTTCGGATTCGCGCTACCACAATAGTGAAATGAGTCTATCTCACGCTGTCTACACCAAGAAATACGGGTGGTCCAGACGGTGAGCACTTGGGGAGTTTGCAACGAGCCGCCTCGCGCGGACTGCGGACAGGAAAACCGGTCAAAATGTAAGCTGCCATGATCTATATATAGGTCGCATGCGAGTATGAATAAACAAAAAAAAAAACCCAAGAAATAGGGCGTGCCGACGGTCTGTAAATCCGTTGACAACCAGAAGAAATCAGTGATCAGGTGAGTAGCCTACCGTGCAACGGGCTGAAAAGCGATTTAAATAAATGCATGATAGTTACTCACGTGCCTGCTAGTATGCAAACCTACAATCTATGTAAATAGCAGGCTAGTCACCAAAAACTCACGTGAAGTACAGGGTTGTTACCAAAAACTCATGTGACATGCAGGGTTGTCACCAAAAACTCACGTGAAAGACAGGGTTGTCACCAAAAACTCACGTGCTTTTACGGCCTCGCTTCTGCCACCACGAGCAGAAAATCAGCTACAACTCCACAACGAATAGTCCTATGACGAAAAGGAAAGTTGTAGGGAGTTGCCAGATGAGTTATCTAGCATCTACCAACATGCTGAAAAAACTTTCTTATTAATGGTGGAGTGGCTGTGAATTTTTGCACGAGAGTTGTCGCGCTGGAGTGCCTTCAGCGCTCGACTCACCACAACAAAAATTTGTATGGTAAAATTCATACCCAGACACTGAATTCAAGTAATAGACACTCAACTGTTCCTATCTTTCTTTATATCCTGCATTAAAATCATAATCTACTATATATTCCCATATGATTTTCATCCCCTATGTTAACTTTTCCAATCTCATTTCCTTTTCGCTTCTCATTATCTAACTCTCTTACTCACCCTGACACTCTCACTTACTCTCGCTCTTATACTTTGGCTTGCCATCGACCTGACCATGACCCTCTCACTCGCACTCACTCTCACCATTGACATCCTCCTCCCGCTTCCCTTTTTCCTTGCCCTCGAACTTGCTCTCGCCCTCTCTCTTACCCTCACCCTCTCACTCTTAATTTATAACATTTCATATAACTCAATGAGCTGTTCTCCACCTACACACATACTAGCCAACAAGCTATTATCAACCGACACACATACTACCCAATGAGCTGTTATCTACTGACATACAAACTAGCCAATGAGCTGTTCTCCACCTACACATACTAGCCAACCAGCTTTTATTAAGTCAACATAGATCCAATGGACCTCAGTACAAGTAGAAAAAATCTCTTAGAACTGGAACATGCAGCCTGACTTAGGATAGGCTGCTGCTTGTACTGCGGAGGACTGGGTGACATGGCTGCGCAATGCCCGAACAAGAGCTGCAACCCGTTCCGTGCCTTGGCGGCTATAGTTTCCAACTCTGAATCCAGCACATCCTCGAGAGCGACCTCCGAATACCACTGGCACACTGTGACACTGGGACGTCCGGTCAACGTCGGAGTGACGGTAATATTGCACTAGTCAGGTTTCTTGATAGTCACGAAGGAGATGGAGCACGTGCGGTCTTCACCGGCGTTCATCTAATATACAAGATAACACCCCACATGATCGTCCTTCTAAAAATCACCCACCGTTAAGGGATTCACAGCGAATAATCTAAGGGGTTCGGTTCGATATTTGCGGCGGCGGCTTGAGCGCCGGATCGTACGCGGCTCCGTGGCAACGGCTTGCACGATGGATCGCTCGGTGGACGGCGCGGTGTGAGCGGCGGCTCGCGCGGCGGCGCATGCGGTTCGACTCGTGCTCGGCGGCGGCTTGAGCGCCGGATCGTACGCGGCTCCGCGGCAACGGCTTGCACGACGGATCGCTCAGTGGACGGCGCGGCGTGAGCACCGGCTTGCGCGGCGGCGCATGCGGTTCGACTCGTGCTCGGCGGCGTGCCTGACGGCTTGCGTGTATCGCTTTGGCGGAGGGTTTGACGCTTGCCCGGCGGCGTGCCCGACGGCTTGCGTGTATCGCTTCGGCGGATGGTTCGACGCTTGCCCGGCGGCGTGCCGGACGGCTCGTGTGTATCGCTTCGGCGGATGGTTTGGATCGAGGCGGGCTCGGCGTACTGACCGACGGCTCACTCGTGTCGCTTCGGCGAACGCTTCGGCGAATGGTGCGGATCGAGACGGGCTCGGCGTACTGCCCGACGGCTCGCTTGTATCGCTTCGGCGGATCGTTCGGTCGAGAGAGGCCCGGCGTACTGCCCGACAGCTCGCTCGCGGCGCTTCGGCGGATGGTGCGGATCGACGCATGCTCTGCGGCTGCCTGACGGCATGCGTGTCAGATCCTTCGGTTCGGTGGATGGTTCGGTGGGATTGACGCATGCTCGGCGGCTGCCCGACGGCATGCGCGTCAGATCCTTCGGTTTGGTGGATCGTCCGACGCTTCGGCGTCTGCCCGACGGCTCGCTCGCGCGACATCTGTCTCACAGGTAAGATAGGGTAAGGAATACGCTCACACTCCAGACTCTCCTGGGTGTGGGCCGAAGCCCAAAGCTTCTCGTCCTGGTCAGGGTGTAGATAAGGGAGATGAGCTCTCCATGCAGCGGAGCGGGGAACCTTCTTGCCCCAGACACATACGTGGCCTCTCCCCTCTTATGGAGGAGCCCGACCGATCGCTCCTAGAAGGACCCCGATCTTTGACGTACGTGGCCTCTCCCCTCTAATGGAGGAGCCCGACCAAGTGGCCTCTCCCCTCTAATGGAGGAGCCCAACCAAGTGGCCTCTCCCCTCTAATGGAGGAGCCCAACCAAGTGTCTGCCAAGATCCTTCTCTCGCTCGTTTGCACTTCGACCCCTCATCTCAGAGTTACCCCTCACGACCAATCGGCCGTGAGCTAACTCCGGCTCCTTAACTCCCCTGCCTAGACTCTTGAGCCCCTCACGTATCCTTCCGCCACCTTCCCCGATCGACCGTCGTCCCGCTTACGGCGCTTGGGCGTATCGCGCTTCAGGGCGCAGGTCCGGCGTACGCCGGAGGACTGCAAGTATCGCGGCGGTTCGTTCGACGCAAGCCCGGGGGCGGCCTGACGGCTTGCGAGTATTGCTGTGGCGGTTCGCACGACGCAAGCCCGGGGGCGGCCCGACGGCTTGCGAGTATTGCTGCGGTTCGCTCGCGGCATCGTTTGTAGGATCGCCCGTAGGATCGCTCGTAGGATCGCTCGTTTGATGGCTTGTAGGATCGTTCGCGGTTCCGTGGCGACGGCTCGCTCGACGGATCGCTCGATGGGGGAAGGTCGTTGACTTGATGTCTGGGTGACCGGTAGATAGTGCGTGGATCGTTTTTCGATTGAGGGTGATGATTCTGCTGATGATTCCGATGATCCTTTTCTTGTCAGGTTGCCAACCGCTGGTATAAGTGTTCGGCTTGGCAGAGTCACGTGCTGCGGGGAACTACCCCGCACTGCGACGTGAAAACTCTTCGCCTTGGCACTAGATTTCATCAGCGCATCGCAAGTAGATAATCTCTCGATTGGATCGGACAGGTAGTATTGTCAGTGAGGTTCGTTCTGTCTTTCTCGTCCTCGTCGGGGTGTAGATAAGGAAGATGAGGTTTCCTGCAGCTGAGTGGAGAACTTTCCTGCCCCAGACTCGTACGTGGCCTCTCCCTGTAGGGACCCAAGCCGATCGCTCCCGTAAGGACCCAGATCCAGACTTCCCCCCCGCAGAGGCTCAGCCCGTTCTCTCCTGCAAGGACCCCGATCTTTTACGTACGTGGCCTCCCCTCTCTAAGGAGGAGCCCGACCAACGTCTGCCAAGATTCTTCTCCTTCACTTGTTTTGCACTCGACCCTCATCTTGGTGTGGCCTGTGCTCTGCCTCATAATCGCTGTAAGCATCTCGGATAAGTGGGGGATATACTCACGCTGTCGTGCGCTGGCAAAGCCCAGAGTTCATCGCCATAATCGGGTGTCAATGACAAGGATGCGAGTGGTAGCATCATCCCTCGTGTCTCCCGACCACGGGGTGCAACGGTATCGCCTCGGGCCCTCAAGACGTCTGCGACGATACCGCGATTTCCGACTAGTGGTGTTGTTCCTCTGGGCCGTGCCTCTGGAAGCAACCCCGCTCCTATTCCACGACCTAGACTCGCAACTCCTTGCGTTCCCATTTCCTTCTGATTGCTTGTCCTTATGATGACCACCAAAGTTGTCTTCCTCCGCGGCAGCACTTGCGCTTTCCCGGCTGTGCCGGTACTTGGCCCAGGGACCTCCTGGTGCCGCAGAGTCGGTTGACCTGAGCTGAGCCCCGACGCTGTCGGTTGCCCGGTCTCGGTATGCCGTCCTAAGACCGTGTGACGAGTTTCCGATACCTTCCTGCCTGGTCCGTATCCGTATTCCAACCCCGTAGTATTAAGGGTGTAACACACACGCATGGCTGCTGTAGCGATGCTGCCTGGGCGGGAAAAGTCTAGGCCAGCAGTCACATGACTGCACTGCTGTTGACCGCGCTCAGAGCAAGTTTTCTTCTTCTCTCTCCCCTCTCCTGTCTTTTATTTGTCGAGTTTGTCCAATGTAGCTATGGAAATTAAGCATCTGGTTATCTTGTGCAATCTCTCCATCGGTGAGAAAACCATAGCCACCCATGACCTCATTAACTCCGGAGCGATGGGAGTGTCCTTCGTCGACGAAAACTTCGCCCGACATCACCAACTACCCCTCACAGCACTCAAGAACCCAAGGGCCATTGAGGTCATCAATGGCCACCCAATATCATCCCGAGATATCACCCACACCACCAACGTCACCCTGTCGATCCGCGAACACCAAGAACAACTCCCCATGTTTGTGACCAAGCTCGGCCACTACCCAATCGTACTCAGTATCCCCTGGATGGAACTCCATGATGTCGCAATACATTTTAGCTCCCGTACCTTGACCTTTGAGTCGCAGTACTGCATCGCACACTGTAACCCAGTCCCCACAATGGCCTATATCATCACCTCTGAACCCCCTGAGCCAGTACTCTGCTCCTTCATATCAAAAGTATCCTCTTGTGGGTGAGCAAAACCCACACTCAATGGTACTGGACCCAGACTGGACGCCCACGTCGGACCCCAACTCAAAGGCGCCGGACCCGGACTCGACAATCGCACCAAACCCGAACTCAATGGTGTCAAGGACCTACTTGACACCCATACTGGAGCTAGACGTGACGGCCGATGCTCCGAATTGCCAAACTCGGTGGATGTTGCTTCCGCCGAATCGCCTTTAAGGAACTACTCGCCGTTTTCTTGCTCTCGCTCTATAAAATCAACCGCACGTTCAAACTGGAGGGAAAAAAGAAGCAGCTGAACCTGGCGGATCACGTGCCCAAGGAATACCACGAGTTGCTACCACTGTTTTTAGATAGCATTTCCAAAGCACGGCGAGCATTTCCAAAGCATGGTGGGCATTTTCCAAGCGGGGCGAGCATTTCCAAAGCTCAGCACTGCGATCACCTCTTGGTCATTACCGAACAAGCCACAAAACTACAGGCTGGAACCTTGAGTCAAAACCTGATCATTCAAAAAATTAAACCACATGAGCCAAAGAGATTTGATGGTTCCCACGATTTGGAGGTTGTCGTTCAATTTCTTGAAGACATACAGCACTATGTTTCACGGGGTGGAGCAGTATGTCAAGGGGCATCCAAAGACAACCAGAAGATCGTCACGTTATGGTGTTTTCTCACAGTCAAGGTGTTCTACTGGTTCGAGAACAGCATGAAGAAATAGGGTGTGGATGCTATTCCTCCAGAGGAATACAACTACAAGATCATATGGGATACCATGAAGATTGTCTTCGAGTACCAGTACGTTCCAGAACGGGCTATTTTGGTAATCCGCCGTGAATGGTATACCTTACAGTTCAGCTGCCAGCAGGTTTTGTCTTTCAACCAGAGAGCATTGGAATTAATCACCATTCTGGGCGGGTTGGTGACCATTACGAGGGGAAACCCACTCTGGGAGGAATACCTGATCAAGCTGCCAGAAGCGACGCAGAACGATATATCGCAGCAGGTACACCTCATGGACATCCTCAGCAACAGAAACCAGATGACACTATCTGGTATGATGGATATTGTCGCTGCACACACCCTTCCGTTTCTGCCAATACCATCCAATCTGACTAATATTGGGAGCGACAAACTCAACATGGTGGTCAACGATGAATTCAACACTATGGTTGACGAAAAAGTACAGTGGCACCGTTGCCTTGGTTTTGGTCACATTGCGTGCCAGTGCAGTACTCCGAACAATCATGTGGTACCAGTCAGGCTTCATGGAGGAGGCGAAGGAGGATGCGCAGCTGGACGAGAGGTGCAATTCCAGAAACAACAATAATTCAACCAGCCACCACCCCCTCAGCAATCCCTCTACCGCTCCGGCCAAACTTCCTACCGTGTCATCCAACCCAAATTGCGTACCCTACCAGTAGGAGTGACAGAGCCTCCTGCTGCTAAGGAACGAGAGGCAGCAAGACTTTATTTGACAAACTTTAATGTGGTACAGAAAGACATTAATGATAAAAGTGATTTGTTACGTTTTTATGCCAAAGTCCAAACCTGTCATTCCAAAACTCGCCCAGCCTACACCCTAATGGACCCGGGTGCTTCACACTGTTATATCGATACCGTATTCGCAAAACAGCTTGTTTTACCCTTTCAGCATGCTGGGTGCATATCAATCGTCACAGCCAGAACCAAACACCCTCCCGACAACAGATACCAGGTCTGGCTTAATGGACGTATACGGGGCGTCACTGGGAACTATGCAGATGTTACAGGCTGGTACACTGTGTTTGATCTTAAAGGTGCCTACAACATTATTATTGGAAAGAATTGGCACTCGAAGACATGCCATTTGGTGGATTCGGACAATGACTTGCACCTGTTGGATGCCGATTGGTTGTTGCTGACGGATGGATGACCGGTGTTTGTACCTAGGCTTTTCTTAAAAGTACTTCCACCGTACCAGGGCCGCTACTGGGAAGTTCACAACCACTGTGAAGCAGTAGCTCAAGTGGCCTCCATCAAGCTGATATCTGCAAACAAAACACGACGCATAATGGCAAAATCCAGTGGCGACAGGATATTCGTGATCGAAATCCAGGAGCAACGGGTGAACGAGAAATTCGGTGAGGATGAATCTGTTTTGGCAGACCTGGGGAAGTGGAGAGTTCAAATCTGGTGGGATTTTGACGACCTCTTTCAGCCACTGAGTGGCGTACCACCACCAGGAGATCATGATTTCCGCATCCATACCGATCGGACAGCAAAAATTCCACACCAACAGCTATACCAGATGACACAGTCTGAAAGGATGGAATTAGAGGTACAGATCGAGAAGTTACTTGCCTACGGGTGGGTGACGGACTCACATTCACGTTATGTAGCACCAATAATCTTTGTGAAAAAGCCAAACGCCACACTCCGACTGTGTGTTGATACTGTGGGTTGAACTTGATAATGACCAAAGATCGGTACCTTTTGCCATATATCGAGAACTTGCTGGATAAGCTCCATGGGGCACGCGTGTTTACCAAGTTGGACTTGGCGAGCGGATACCACCAGGTGCGAGTGCATTCAGACGACTGCTACAAAACCGTATTCATAGCGCCAAACAGATTCTACAAGTATAAAGTCATTCCGTTTGGACTTGCAAATGTACAAGCTGTGTTTATGCATATAATGCACAGAATATTACATCCGCATTGCCGACATGCAATCGTGTATCTGGACGATGTCCTGATCTTTTCAAGAATGTTGGCAGAACACAACTCACATGTGGAAGGCGTACTTCAGGCATTATGGAACGCCTGGTTACGTCTGAGTCAGGCCAAGTACGTGTTTGGTACTCTGGAAACGTCATTCATTGGTTTCAGGGTAAATAAACATGGCATTCACACTGAGGAAAAGAAGGTCAGGGTAGAATGGGAATGGCCAACACCCAAAACACCAACGGAACTTCGTGGATTCCTTGGTTTAGCCGGCTACTACAGGAAGTTTGTCCTGAAATTCCCCCTTCGAGCTTGTCTGCTACATGACCTCGCGGCAAAACCCAAGAACAACTACATCTGGACTAGTCGGCATGCGGATTAGTTTGAGGATCTGAAGAAGGCTTTGATATCTGCACTGATCTTGGCAACCCTGGATCAGGAGGCCAATTTCATCCTGCGAACTGACGCCTCAGATACCGCGATTGGAGGTGTTCTGGTGCAAAAGCAGCTGTATGAAGGAAGGTTGGTGGAGCAGCCACTGGGATACTTTTGGAGAAAGCTCCACACAGTTGAGGTGAGGTATCCAGCATACAACCATGAGCTCCTTGCAATCAGCGCAAATCTGGAACATTGAACCTGCTATGTTCATGGGCGGAAACGTACCACCATCTATACGGATCATGCATCATTGCACCATATCCTCAGACAAAATAAGCTGACGAGTCATCAGTGGGGTCACCTTAACAGGCTCCAACATCACGACTACGAGGTCAAATAATTTCCTGGAGTAGCTAATGTTGTGGCAGATACACTCAGCCGGATTGCCTACATGCAGGACGAGCAGCTGAAGGTCTACCTGCAGTACCTCCATGTCATCAAAATGTGGGTATCAGCCTCAATCGAGTGGCTGAACGATGTTCGAAAAGGCTATGGTGAGGAAACAATTTTCGGTCCAGTTCTAGAATATTTGAGCAATAGCAAAGAAAACATGGACAAAAAGACAAGTTCGAAGCAGTCTCGCCATATTAAGGAACAAGCAAAGTTGTACACACTTGAAGAAGACCTGCTGTACCATAAGCCGTTGGGCAGAAGGTTATGTATCCCAAAATTCTTGAGAATGAAAGTGATTCGAGAAGCTCACGACGCTATTCTGGGTGCTGGACATAGCGGCATCATAAAGACAGCAGCAGCAGTTGAGTCTCGGTACTACTGGCCAAAGTTGACGGATTCGGTCCCAGAATGGATTGCCGGATGTAACATATGCCACCGAATCAAGCACAAGAATGCCAGGCCATATGGACTCCTGCAGGTACTACCGATTCCACTCGAACGTGCGGAACGGGTGAACATCGATTTCTCTCCAAGTTACCGACGTCGAAAGCTGGTTACAATACTGTAGCAACAATTATCGATCCCCTGACGAAGTGAGCACATTGGAAGCCAAGCTTACTGCAGAAAAGTTCGCAACAGCGTTCATTAATGGTTATGTTTGATCACGTGAGCTACCCGTATCCATCGTATCTGACTAGAACTCCTCATTTACCTCCAGTTTCTGGCAATCGTTGTGTTCACAACTTGGGATTAAGCTTTGGATGTCTACAGCATACCACCTGCAGTCGGACGGTCAAGCGGAAAATGCAAATACCACTCTGGAAACGTTTTTGAATGCATATATATTGTAACTGAAATCCCCCGAGCAGTGGAGCCAGTTGTTAGTGTTGGCGGAGTTCACTAACAATGCAGCTAAGCACAAGGCTATAGGAATGTCGCCATTCGAGACGGATATCGGATACATTGCGAGGCTCCCGCTTGATTTACTGGCACCAAGTCCGCGGATGCGAAATTCGAGACCCAGAACGGAATACGCAGAACAGCTCATCAAGATCCTATGGATACTTCGAGAGCGAATGGAAGAGGCCCAATTGACAATGGTGACGGAAGCGAACAAGCATCGTCAGCCGCACCCATTTCCGATAGGTGATTCGGTATTCCTGGACACCCGTTTTTTGCCTGTCAGCTACGCCAATGTCAATTCCACTGCCAACGACAGCGCCAATTCGCGAAAGTTTCAACATCCATATGCCGGTCTGTTTACAATCCTAAAGTCAGCTGCCGAGAATGCTTTCATTCTCGACATCCTGGCGTACTGACGCTTACATCCGGTTTTCAACATCACACACCTCAAGTTATCAAGAGTCGACAGAACCAGTAAACACCCGCCCCAACCACCGCTACGCTCCACCGCTACCATTGAGTATGAGGTTGAGTCGATCCGTGAGCACAGAGGTACCACAGTTCGAGATCTCGATTATTTGGTCAAATGGGTCGGTTACGTTGACCCTACATGGGAACCACTGGCGAACCTGAGGGGCAGCAGCAATGAGCTGCTGGGTGAATACTACACTGCGAATGGCTCACGAGTCTACCGGTGGATGGAACGGAAGTGACAGGGAGTGTCAGCTAAGCATTATGGGAGGGGTTATTGTTATAAGTTGAGTTTGTCGTTGTTTTTTTTTAGGGGCGACGCTTGTTTTATTGAGACGGAAGTGGTTTTAGGAGGAGGATTCCAGGCATCGCGGATGCCACGCCTAGAGTGGCTAGCATGGCCGCTAGCATAGCTTCTAGAATCTGTGGGACTTGGCACATGGCTGCCCTAAACATTTCTGTAGATAGACAGTCACACACTAGTGCTAGCACACGGACACTCGTATAAGTGTCCGGTGCTCCCCTCTATATGATGGACATGTTTCTCACTACCCCTCATTTTTCTATCACCATCTTAATTTTACTCACCTTACTTTTCCTATCCTCATCCCAATTTCAGCCCTTATTGTTCACCACTTGCTTCATATTTTACTCACCTTTGTTTTTACTATTGCTTTTACCATCCCTATCTCATTTTCCCCTCATCATTCTTCCCTTCAATATCTTATTTTGACTATTGAGCTTGCCTTTGCTATCTTATTTTGACTCCCCCCACTCTTACTTTCCCTATCACCTTTACTATCAAATTTTTACTCCCAATCACTTTTTCTTTTCCTATCACCTTTTCACCCACGATTATTATCTTAACTTCTACCATTTGACTTATGTGCTACGGAACAACAGTACTCCTACAATGGAGGGCTATGGTAGTTGTAGTCAGAGCAACTCTGTAGTTCTCTGGATATGACTGCAGCTGTACCTGTATTATCTTACATATATATATATATATATATACATACACCCAAAAAAATTCACACACATACATACACACACACAAACACACACACACACAAACATACACAAACACACGGGAAAAAGACAGACTGATACCGAACATGCTAACTACATCCAGTCTGTCACTGACCCCACTGATGCTGGCCTCGCGAACTATATCAGATACATTACTGACTATACTGACACCAACTGTGATAACCTGTTACACCTCGGTACGAAACACGGGAGGAATACTTAGTTAGCTACATAGTCAGGGCATGTGAGACTTTACTCAAGCCACTCGAAGAGGGAAGTCGAACCAGTCGGCTTCAGAGAGTCTAGGCGGGAGATAAGCCTGGAGTTAGAGTCTTACGGCCGAGATCGCTTTAAGAGATTTAGCTCCGGTCGGGCTGCAAATGCAACTATCCAGTGCGGGTAAGCTGGAACCCTTGTGACTTGATAACTTGCCGAACTCTGATAGGCCAGTAATCCCTCATTGAGGGAAATACGCGGTACAAGGATCAATCGGCTTATTGTTAGACCGACCAGGACCAATGAAGTTGTGAGAACCAAGCCCGTGGGGTTCCGGAGTCTTGACTAGCAGATGGAACTTCCGAGAAAGGATGAGAAGTGATGATTCCCTAGAGGAACCACGTGACGCCGAAAGAAAGACTATATAGCTGAGGAGATTCTGCCTGCTAAGGAAGAGAGGGCAGCACCGAACGCAGACTCAACAAAGAAACCCAACAAACAACATCTAAGATTATTCCGTTGTGAATTATCGAAAGTGCCCTGATTACCTTTGATTCTCTCCACACTCTGGTTACCCCATAACCCCAGTGTCACACTATAATCTTCGATTCAAAATCACCCTACTTTCTCAAAAGGAGACCAGCACATGCCCTCCTTGGAACAAGACAATCAATAACTCTTTGAGCTCTCCAACATATACGAGCCAACGCCCCAATACTCACTCGACTACACATTTTCCTCGATTTACGACGAAATCGCAAATTACAAGCTGTGGGAAGAAGTCATTGACGGTCCAATACCATCTGAAGTAATCAATTGCACCCCCGAGAACTGGTACACACAATACTGGTTCAATTGCGCTCAGAAGAATCTCTGCACCGATCTTGACAAATACGAATTCCGCGAAATCTGCGATTGCACCTTCGGTGACTACGACGAAACCATCTATACAGGACACCTCCTTGATTTATATTAAAGGACAATATCTACAAGCTCAGACTTCAACATACTCTGGCTGGAAGCTCCCCGGGATCTACTCCAAATCACTGACGGGAGCCCAGCGCCAGAACAAGCAATAGAACATGCCAACCCCACGGTCTGGATCCGATCCATAGTTCGGCACCAAAGGCAGGCCAAAAACGACTTGAGGCAGCTCACTGAGATGAGCGGCAACACAATTGATAGGACAGACTGACGAATACGGCAGATCGAGGAAGCTTACCAAACTCTGGCAGAGGGCACCAGGTACGTATATGACCGAGTACATGCTAACGAAGAAATCACAGAAGCCTGAGGACACAGCGAATTGGCAAATGCAGCTAACGCCTACCAAATGTTTGCCCAAAACGTCTGGCAGGCTATGATGGAATGCACCCAGGAGGATAACCAACAGCAGATCTGCCAGGCCACTCAGCTCTTCCACGTAAACGATGTCCTTGCCTTCCTGGCCTAAGTCAATACCGCCCAAAGTCAGCACCTGACTACCTTCCAAGGTAACCTGGAACTATGGGCGGCTGACCACCAGGAAAAAATGAGAATGGTCGAGGAAGAACTACGCCAGGCCAGGGATGAGATTCGAAGGATAGCCACTCAGGTACCCCTCCCAGATTCCCCAGCAACAAGACGTCCATCTCGGGAACCATTGCAACACTGGTGCAGCCCGATCCGACCCTCCAGCACCAGCGCCGCAACAGCACCGACAACACCAACAGCACCAACAGCACCAGCCGCGTTCCCGCCACTCCCAATGCAACCAGCGCTCCAAAGCCCCATCCGGCTCATCCCCGCTCTCCTCTTATGAAGGCAGAGGCGACCGGCGCTTCCGCCATCAAGCCCGCCGGAAACACTGCTCCCGCCGTGGCCGGCAACTGGAGGAACAGGGGGAAGAGGAGGGGGAATGCCTCCAGGACCAAGGCGACCAGCGGGATCACCTTCACCCTCGCCGCTACCCAGTACGTAAGATGACGACCTAAACACCCAAAATCTTCCCGCACGAAGGCCTCCGCCAAACACAAGAGAACCCATGAGGGCACAACTGGCGACCATGCTCACGCGCGAAGAAATAGCAAGGCTGGTGGGAGCAGGGATCGCAGCGGTACGAGAACCACCGGTGAATGAGCCCCAGATACCCACCTCGAGGCTGAAGATGGAAAACCCAGGAAAATTCGACGGAAAAAGCCTGTCCGCCTTTAACCAGTGGTGGGAATCCGTCACAATGTACCTCGGATTCTACCCCGAAACGGTTGACCGTCAGAAAATTGCCTGGGTAGTGTTGAAGATTGCCCGATCACCGTTTTCTTTTGAGAGTCTTCACAAGTACAGAGAAAGAGAGAGAGAAAAGAGAGAGGGACAGGACGGGATGATTTGATTGCTGACGGGTGATGAAATTGCTTGAGGTAGACGGAACGAGTATCTTTTTTTTTTTTTTTAAAATGTAGAAGTATATAACAGTCTAGAAGGAAGAACACAAAAGACGCTGCTATGGAAGAATGCCAAGCCATTGTTACCAGGATCCCCTTGCCATTGCCATTGCTATGGCGTTGCTGCCACCGCCGTTGCTGTGGTGTCGCTTCCATCGGCACGCCATGCCAGAGTGGCGAGAAGCAATTCCAACACACCCCCTATTCTCGTTCTCCGTATATAGAAATCCACCAAATCAAGAATAATCCCAAATCAAAAACAATCCCATTAAATCCTCGTCGACCTCATTAAAACCTCTGCCGTGAAAACCTTGTGGGAAAAACACTTGCTAGTAGGAAAAAGAGTGCCAACTCACACTTGCCAACAGGATGCAAGAACATGCTCAACAAAGAAACCTTCTTTCCTCTTCTAATTCCTTATCACCCGCACCCCATTTTCTTTGCCAAAGAACAGCACCCCCTTTTCGAGATCGGCATCATTCATCATATTCGGGTTCTCCGTCGTCGGGGCTGAATGGAATGAGACCGGTGAGTTGCAAAAGTCGTTCGTGTCGGGGAAACGCGAGAGGTTTCGTCAGCAGATCGGCAGGATTCGACTCTGAGGTAACGTATTGGAACTTAACTGCGCCTTTTATCTGTTCGTCGTGAACATGATGATATTTTAGGTCAATGTGTTTTGACTTTTGCCGTACGACTCCCGAGGTAATCAGTTTCATGGTGTCTTGGTTGTCGCGTCTGATCGGTACCGGTCCATCAACAATCTTTACTGCCATTCCTCCTGCAGCCTCTTTCATCATGCGCTTGAGGCAGAGACTTTCCCAGGTGGCAGGTGAACAGGCGATATATTCCGCCTCGAGTGTTGAGAGTGCTACGACGCTCTGAGACTTGGCTTGCCAGTGAATCAAGCCCAGATATGACAAGCTCGTTGTTGACATTGACGTTTCCGAGTTCGAATACGCATCCGCTGATGGATTTCCAAGTTGTGAGATTCCCTGCCCAGTCGGAATCGGTGTATCCGACAATAGTGATAGCATTCGGGAGCCATCGGTAATGAATTCAAATCCGGCAGTAGTCTTCAGGTATCGGAGTACTCTCTTTGCTGCCATTGGGTGCATTTCGAGAGGTTGGACATTGTCCCAGCTCAGGGCGGTTACACTGAAGGCGATATCTGGTCGACTTCTGAGTGCCGCATACATGAGTGATCCAACCATTCAGAGATATTCTTTGCGGTTTGCCAGTTTGTCCTCACAGTGGGTGTTAGCCAGATCTGTCTGAGGATCAAGTGGAGACTTAGCCGGTTTTGCATCCATCAGTCCGAATCGTCGTATGATTGTGTTGATGTAACCTTGTTGACAGATACTGAATCCTCCATCTTTGGTCCTCTCGATCTCGATTCCTAGGAACCGCTTTGCTACACCCAAGTCGCCCATCTTGTACTTGTTTTGCAGCAGCTACTTGATCATGTGTTCCCGTCCTTCTGCACTGTTATACGTAATGAGCAGATCGTCCACGTATAGTACTAGAAGGACACCTTGTTGAAGGTCCAGATTCAGATCTTCCGCTGATTGTCGAAATCCTATGGATTGCAAGTATCCATCGATATCCTCGTACCAGAGTCTGGGCACCTGTTTAAGTCCGTAGAGTGCTTTTCGGAGGATTAAAACGCTTCCGCTCGATCCCCTTTCGTTTGACGTGAGCCAGTCAATTCCAAGTGGCATTTCCATGTAGATGTTGTCGCGGTCAATCCTTGGATTTAGGAAAGCCATCACCACGTCCATATGATCGATGTCCCAGCCATACTGAGCGGCCAGTGCCAGTATCAATCGGAATGTTGCCATCTTGGACACCGGTGTGTAGGTTTCGTCGTAGTCGATGTCTTCCTTTTGTTCGTAGCCCTTAATGACTAGTCGTGCTTTGTATCGAGTGGATCCGTCTGGATTAATCTTCCTCTTGTAGATCCACTTGCATCCAATAGGCTCTTCTACTGTCCTGTCAGTCATTGGTGTATGGACGGTAGTACCTTTTTCCACGATATCAAATGTGTGATTCACCACCACTACGTGCCATTCCTGGCGTATGGCTTCCTTCCATTGTCTTGCTTGCAGGCTTCGTAATGCAGCTTTGTAGGTGGGCGGTTCACTCTCGTTTTTGCACTCGATAGTCGGTTCCATCTCGGCTTCATCTTCTGAAGCTTCAGCTATCCCAAGTAGCAGAAAGGCGGACGCAAGGTGTTCCGAAGATGTCAAATCACCCCCTTCTTCGTGAGCCTTGCTCATAATTTCTTTGTTGGTTTCAAGACATGCCTTGCTACGTGTCCGTGCAGAGACATATTCATTCTTATTTGCAATCTAAATTAGTCTTGGTCTCAATCATATGGAATCCACGTGAATTCAGTCGGTAATGCCCAGCAGCTCATTGAGCATATTCGCTGAATTAAGCATACAAGTCACCAGTTATCGCTTTCGCAAGCTATTCTCGACTTCTTCTGCCCAGCATTCGCTGAATTCAGCAGGCATCTGCTCAGCATTCGCTGAATTCAGCAGGTATCTGCCTCACATATTCGCTGAATTCGGCACACTGCCCAGCATTCGCTGAATTCAGCAGTCTTCTGCCCAGCATTCGCTGAATTCAGCAGGTATCTGCCCAGCATATCCGCTGAATTCGGCACACTGCCCAGCATTCGCTGAATTCAGCAGTCTTCTGCCCAGCATTCGCTGAATTCAGCAGGTATCTGCCCAGCATATCCGCTGAATTCCACACACTGCCCAGCATTGGCTGAATTCAGCACTCATCTGCCCAGCATTGGCTGATTTCGGCAGGTATATATCGCCCAGCCAATCATAGAGCGATTTCACTGCATGACGAAAGAAAACGGATATTTGTTACTTACTGGTATTCTCTCGACTACCATGTGTGTCATCTATTTCATGGATCTTGTCCTGTGCCCCGTCGGTCTGTGCTTCTTTGGTGGTATCTGGAAACTCAATGGCTTCCGTCTCCTCTTCTGTGTGTGCGTTTTCTTCTTCGTCAAGCACTACACTTGAGCATTCCACTGCTCGCCCAGTTCTTCCCGATTTGAAGCCCCAAATTCTCAAGATTTTTGTGGTGTTATGAACGTATCCCAGCATCATGCACATGCAGGAGCGGTTTCCGAATTTCTTCTCCATTCGCTGAACTGGCGGAATATGTTCGTATGCTCGACATCCGAATCGTCTTAAATGTCCAATTTTCGGAGTAGTGCCGTACAGCGCTTCGTATGGTGACTGGTTGTCCGTCAGACTCGATGTGGGTGACCTTCGATGCAGGTAGCATGCTGTCCTGATGGCTTCCGGCCAAAATATTATCGGCACGTTTGCATCCAACATCATACTTCTTGCCTTCGCATTCAGTGTCCGGATCATCCGCTCGGCCGTTCCGTTCTTGTGTTGGGTGTATGGGGGGGAGGGTTCAAACTTAATTCCTTTTTCTCCCAGTAAACCTAGGAATATCGAATTGTTGTATGTTCTGGATCCATTGGCGCTACAGAAATGTTTGATGTAGAATCCCTGTGTTTCCACCCAGACTTGATAGTGTTGAAACTTGGCCGATATTTCTTCCACGGTTTTTGTGATCAGAAAGTACACCTCAGTGTATCTCGTACAGTCATCAATATAGATGATGTAATATTGGGCGCCTCCAATACTGTGTTTCATAGGTCCACAGAGATCTGAGTGCACGAGCGCAAACAGAGTTGAGGACCAGGGTACTTTGGTGCGTATGACCTGTTGTTGTTGCTTCGCCTGAACACATGTCGAACACAGAGTTGGTGTTTCCCAGTGAGGCTTGTCTGGCTTGTTAACAGGATTCATAACCTGTTCGTCCATCGGTTCCGTGACCGGCTCGACGTCCGGATCCGTGACCGGCCCGTCGTCCAGATCTGTCATCGACTCGACATCCATAGAATCCATCACCGTCTCGACGTCTATATTCGTAATGTGCTCTCCCTAGGATTCCAGTAGTCATCTCAAGTCCTGATGGTTAAGGTGTGCGAGGCACCGATGTCACATGTTGACCGTGTGTGAATGTGGGGATGTTCGCAGCATCCTGATTTCGGAAATATGTGCCGATCCATCCGTTGATACCATGTATAGGCCGTCTTCAAGGTTGGCACCGAGAACCTTTTGTCCTTTTGTGTTGGCAATCGAGCATATCCCTGATCGGAATGTTGTTGTTTATCCGTGTGAGTCGAGTTGTCCTACTGATAGGAGAGATATTCAGAATTCCGATACGAAGAACGCCTCAATATCCACAGTTCCCAGACGTACAATTCCTTTCTTCTTCGCTTGTACTTGATGATCATCTCCCAACTTGATGACCATATTCGTTTCCTTAACTGAGTTATTCCAGAAGTTTCGAAGATTGTTGCCGTAATTGTCTGACACTCTGAAATCAATTACCCAGGTCCATGTTGTTATTGCCAATCGATGTGATGCCGCCATTACCTCCGAGCGGAGGGAGGTAGACCCCACTAGTCATAACTGGTTACAAGGGGCATTCTGGGTGCATCCGTTGCCTCCGTGGTCACATCCATTTCCTCCGTGTCTGGTTTGATCATGTCTGTTGTGATCATGTCCATTCTTATCGCGTCTGTTCTGATTGCGTCCGATTCCTCTGCTATTTCGTAGGGACTGTCCCTTTGTTCTGGCCTGCCAGTTATTCTTCATATGACCTTCTTCTCCACAATAGTAGCAGTCATTCTGATCTCGAGCTCCTTTATTGTTCTTACTCCAGCAGTTGGCGGTAGTGTGAGTGCCAGTTTTGCACCAATCATGCCACCCCTTCTGAGAATACTCATTTCCCTGGTATCGTCCCTAGTAGCCACCTCGTCCTCCTCTTCCTCCTTGCTGTGTGTAAAGAGCATCTGAGACAGCATCAGGTTTTGTTGTCATCGATCGATTCGTTTCGCATTCGTTAAGCGCATCAATGAATTCTTCAACAGTAACTCTTGCACTGGATTGAAGAATCTCAATTGTGACTGTGTAGGCAAGAGGGAGAGTCGTGTAGATGTGATTTTTTTCGAACCATGTCGGAGACTGCTTCTTCAGAGCCAGTGAGCTCAGTGATGATATCAAGCAATTCGGCGAAGTAGGTATTGAGTGGCTGTTCGGGAGAAGGACGGCGAGTACTGATTTTCCGAAAGTGTGACATTCTTCTGACCGAACAGTTGGCAGTATTTGTGCAGGCCTCCAAATCTTTCCACATCTGGATGGGATCCTCCATTCACTTGATGTATACCTTGACAGTATTGGTATGGAATCTGTAGATGATGGCCACGGCCTGCAGTTTCCGTTGCTGGTAGTTCTTATAAGCCTTCCGCGCCAGGACCGCATTTCGGGTGAAGTCGTTGGGTCTTCCTGGATCTTCCAGTTCTTCTTCCCTCTCCATCATGGTGTCCCAAGCCACGATTCCTTGTAGGACCTTCATAGAATCTTCTTTCCAGACTGTGTAGTTGTTACGATTGAGAAGGTAGACGTTGCCCAGTAGATATTTGAACGATTCTTCACTCATGATTAGAATCGTGTAGGAGATTTTTGTATTCATTTTTCGGGGATGTATGTAAGAGGGAAGCGCTTGTAAGGGGGGAAGATCTTCAATCGCTTTAATGATTAACACTCGATTTCAACGTGACGGCTTCTAAGTGGGATGTAACTATATGGGCCTCGAAATCACTGGCCCCTGCATTGACCACTGGCTCCTGAGGAGCTATTTTTAGCGCGAGAGTAGGATGATTGAGTAGATAGTTGATCGGCGAGAGGTTTGTATGTAGGTATTTAGAGTGGTTACAGCTCCAGGCTTATAACCTATTAAAGTTTACTCGACCACCATCCCTTTAAGAGACTTCACAAGTAGCGAGAGAGAGAGAGAAAGATCAGAAACAAGACGAGATGATTTGAACGTTGAAGTTTGATGGAATGGGTCAGATAGGTACATTCGGTCCCTTTTTCTGTTACTATCAAGAACTATCTAAAAGTCTAGAAGAAGGAATGAAAAAGACACTGCTATGAAAGAATGCCAAGCCGCCATTACCAGGGTCTCCCTGCCATTGCCATTGCTATGGCGTTGCTTTGCACCACATTGCTGCCATCACCGTTGCTGCAGCTTCCATCGGCACGCCACGCCGGAGCGGCGAGAATCAATTCCAACATCAGTGACTGGGTCAAGCATGTGAATCCGGCAAGAGAATAAGCAAGAGTATCAGCAAGAGAATCAGCAAGAGAATCAGCAAGAGAATGAGAAAGAGAATCAGAAAGAGAATCAGTAACATCAGGAAAAAAAAAATTTGCGTCCAGAGCGTCTGGATGCTCCAGACGGTCGAGATGCTCAGGACGCAACCTCGCTAACCTGGACGCAGCTTACCACGGCACTGTGCGTCCCGACGCAATGCGCCACAGCACCATGCGTTCAGACGCACCTCGCCACAGCAACGTGCGTCTGGACGCAGCGGCCACGGCATACGCGTCTAGACGAGTAGTGTCAGAGCATTTCCCTTCTGGACGCAGAGTGTCAGGGCATTTGCCTTCTGGACGCGGAGTGTCAGGGCATTTGCCTTCTGGATGCAGCGCGTGACTTACAGACGCAGAGTGTCAAGGCAAATGGGATCCAGACGAGGCTTACGATGGCGCACCATACATAGGTAATAGAGCGGTCACGGTGGTAGCATACGCGACTGTCAGGGCACGGTACATTGCAGCGAAGACTATCAAACACGCATTTGGTTCCAGGCATTGTGACTCAAACCAGTTCTATTCATTACATCTAATGTACATCTATGTAGCACGTCACGTAGATGGCATCGCTCTGCGTGATAGTAACAAAGGCAGTTCGCCGGATGAGACATGATGCAATGAGAACGACATCAATGAAGTGGATGCCAATGAGGATGCCGGCCACAAGGACAATAACGAGTAAGACACGACGAGTACGATGTCAATGAGGATGGCGGTGAGGATGCCGGCGGCGTGGATGATAGCAAGTAAGACGCGATGAGTACGATGTCGATGAGGATGCCGGTGGCATGGATGATAGCAAGTAAGACGCGGCCAGAAGATCGACGAGCTTCGTGAATTGTTAGCGCAGCTCTCAGAGGGACAGACAGTGGGAAGTTGTACAATACGACGCGATGAGTACGATGTCAATGAGGATGGCGGTGAGGATACCGGCGGCATAGATGATAGCAAGTAAGACGCAGCGAGAAGATCGACGAGCTTCGTAAATTGTTAGCGCAGCTCTCAGAGGGACGGACAGTGGGAAGTTGTACAATACGACGCGATAAGTACGATGTCAATGAGGATGGCAGGGAGGATGCCGGCAGCGTGGATAATAGCAAGTAAGACGCGATGAGAAGATTGACGAGCTTCGTGAGATTGTTAGCGCAGCTCTCAGAGCGACAGACAGTGAGAAGTTGTACAATACGACGTGACGAGTACAATGTCGATGAGGATGCCGGCAGCGTGGATGATAGCAAGTAAGACGCGGCGAGAAGATCGACGAGCTTCGTGACATTGTTAGCGCAGCTCTCAGAGGCACAGACAGTGGGAAGTTGTACAATACGACGCGACGAGTGCAATGTCGATCAGAATGACGGCGGCATGGATGATAGCAAGTAAGACGCAACAAATACGATGTCGATGTGGATGCCGGCAGCGTGGATGATAGCAAGTAAGACGCGGCGAGAAGATCTACGAGCTTCGTGAGATTGTTAGCGCTGCTCTCAGAGTGACAGACAGCAGGAAGTTGTACAATACGACGCGACGAGTATGATGTCAATGAGGATGGTGGTGAGGCTGCCGGCGGCGTGGATGATAGCAAGTAAGACGCGACGAGTACGATGTCGATGAGGATGCCGGCGGCGTGGATGATAGCAAGTAAGACACGGCTTGAAGATCGATGAGCTTCGTGAATTGTTAGCGCAGCTCTCAGAGGGACAGACAGTGGGAAGTTGTACAATACGACGCGACGAGCACGATGTCGATAAGGATGGCGGTGAGGAGGTTGCCGGCAGTGTGGATGAAGCAAGTAAGATGGGACGAGTACGATGGTGGCACGTGTGATAAAAGAAGAAATAACATCAGCAAAAAATTTGAGAATTTACCCAGTACTCCCGTAAGGATTTGGAAAAAATAAAAGTGCTTTATTTTTAGCTGAAACCTGGAGAAAAGTTATTTAAAATTTGTGTCTCAGATGTAAAAAAAGCAATATACTTTCACTTTTCAGTTTTTTGCTGATGAAGGGGTGGAATTGCGGCCCGTACCATCGTATTTAGCAAGCCATGCAGTGATAAGGATACCGATTAGTGGTAAGCGGGCCAAACCGTATGAAAGCGCAGGCGCTAGCAAATGCTTGGCACCTTACCAGTTGCATGCGAAATCACTCGCAATGCTCGAAACCTGTGAATTCCTCTCCCTTAGTCGTCGATACTCCGGCCCCCACCGTTTATATTCGCAAAATAGAGAGCGCGTCGGTAAGTCGAGAACGTCGGTAAGTCGAGAACCAGCGCGCCAAGTGGGCGCTAGTGCACTAGTGTACTCTTGGCGCAAGTGATATTTAGGTATAGATATATTTTCTTTTTTCTTCAGGGGTAATTCCACACGAAATGCGTGGACAGAGAGCTTCTTTCTTGCACCTACAGCATATCACCATGTCGAACACGAACGAGGAGACTCTTCCGGAATGCGTTCGATTTCAAGAAGCACTCGATATGTACAGCTCAGGAATCATTTCAACCCAGACCGGTACTGCAACAGCTGCGGAAATGCCACGGTCAACCTTCTCACACAGATTCCATGGAAGACGGTCGGCAGAATACTACAACAAGGGGTGTCAACTGTTGAACAACGCAGAGGAGGGAATCCTAGTGTGGTACTGTGATATTCTGCAAAGGACCGGATTTCCTCTGAGCGTGAAGGATGTCACTGCCCTAGCCGGAAAGAAACGGTGAAAGCGAGACCCGGATGCAACCATTAGCCCTCGATGGATCGATCGCAGTTTTTATAAACGACATCCAGAAGTGAAAGCGCGGTGGAGTCAGCAGCTAGACAGGATCAGAGCCGCGCATGGAAACAATTTCGCAGCTCTTGAGCTGTTCTCCGAAATGCTACGAGCCAAATAACCAACTATACGCGAATTTACTGACATGAATATAGCTATATGAGGTAGTGGTTGAGCACGAAGTCAAGCCTCAAAACACCTATGACATCGATGAGACCGGGTTTGTGATGGGAAATACGCAATCGCGACGAGTTTTGGAAATTATTCGACATCCTCAAAGCGCCAATGGGCATCTTTTTCCGGCAGATATGAAGGATCTACAACCCCCACCTGGCACACGTGTTCAAGATGGGTCCCGCGAGTTTGCTACGGTCATCTGTTGTATCTGCGCGGATGGATCCTACCTCGACTCCACGATCATCATGAAGGCGATAAACGGGATGCAGGACTCGTGGTTTTCAAAGATGGATGATGTGCCTAGCAACATCCTTTTTGGAGTTTCACCCAACAGCTGGACAGACAACAGCAAGGCCATGGCATGGCTAAAACACCACTTCGGGCCTGGCAGTGTCTCTGAGATCAAGGCTGCTGGCGAATGGCGGATGCTTATCTTCGATGGTCATGTCTCCCATATGAATAGAGAATTTTTGTCTACCTGTCTCGACTACATGGTGTTACCTGTTTGCCTTCCTCCTCATACCACCCACTTCTCGCAACCTCTCGATGTTTCAATTTTTTCACCTCTGAAGGCAGCATATTCGAATATTCTTCACCGATGTACGCAGGCTGGAGAAAAGGGAGTCTGGAAGGGCAACTTCTACAAGCTGTATGTTGAGGCACAAGAGATTGCCTTTACACTGGAAAATATTCGAAGTGGTTTCTGGAATACAGGCTTAGTCCCCTTGGACTTTGGAGCCCTACGTCGAACCCTGAAAACTCCTACACCCACAGCCGTTAGCGACCCGGTTCCACCACGACCTTCAACCCCACCCCCGCGCGCCCTGTTGTCCATGTCCCCTACCGAGATCTATGCGATTACTACGCCCCGTGACCAGCGTTCCTTGGAACACCTCTTCCAATCAGTGTCTCTCGATCTACAAGGCAGTAATTCACCGAGAACTTGGAGGATAAAACATGTCATAGAAAAGGTCAAGAATATGGGGGTTACATTTAGCCACGAGCGGGATTTTGTACAAGAGCGACTTGGAGCTGCAACTCAGCGATACGACAATCGAGAAGCAAAGCCCAAACACCGACGGAGGATTCCAGAAGAAGGTGTCGTCCTCAAAGACAAGAAAAGTCTGAACGAGCATATCAATAAGGCTGAGGCTGGCTCACGGTGTGCGCAGTTGGGCAAGCTACAAAGGTGGAAGGAAAAGGCCGCCAAGTTGGATCTTCGGGTGCAGGAGTTGACTACAAAAAAGGAGAAGTACTGGACCATGGAATAAGAGGGCAAAAAGCTACCGGCAAGCTGGAAGTCTGTAGCTAGACTGGAAGAGGAGGAGAAGAAGGAACTGGTCCAGTTCCAAAAGTTGAAGGGGGAGATAGAACTACAGGAGACAGAGTGCGCTGAACTTGGAGAGAGTGGTTCAGACACCGATGATGGTGGCGATGCTGAAGAGGAAGATGACCGGGAGGTGTTTGTACTTAGGTAGCTCTATAGCTCAGGTTCAGGATCATTTTAAGTCTTAATCAATTGGAGAAAACTCACTAAGTAAGTCACAATAATTTTTGTTTCTGTTGGGCACCGCAGCGTGAGCTCTTGGGTGTCGCAACAACGAGGACACAAAAAAAAATATCACCACTGGCCTAGAGTACGCTAGTGCACTAGCGCCCACTAGTGCCTTACTTCTCGACTTGCCGACGTTCTCGACTTACCGACGCGCTCTCTAATTCCCTTTTGTATCAATTCAGTCTGACTGAAAGTTTGTGCCTACTGGTCCCTGCTTTGCAACCTATCGATGCTGCTGTTCTGATTCAACTACTTCGGCTAGGAGAATCTGTACTACATACAATGCTCCAAATCCGTATATCCTTCAAGATTTCAGTATCACTACCATGAAAAGCAGGAGCCAGTAGGCACAAACGTTCGGTCAAACTGAATTGATACGATAGGGAATTATTGTACGATTATAAACAGCGGGGGCCGGGGTATCGACGACTATGGGAGAGGAATTCATAGGTTTCGAGCATTGCGAGTGATTTCGCATGCAACTGGTAAGGTGCCAAGCATTTGCTAGCGCCTGCGCTTTCGTACGGTTTGGCCCGCTTACCACTGATCGGCACCCTTACCACTGCATGGCTTGCTAAATACGATGGCACGGGCCGCAATTCCACCCCTTCTTTCTTCTCCTTCTATCATACGCGCCACCATCGTACTCGTCCCATCTTACTTGCTTCATCCACACTGCCGGCAACCTCCTCACCGCCATCCTCATCGACATCGTGCTCGTCGCGTCGTATTGTACAACTTCCCACTGTCTGTCCCTCTGAGAGTGGCGCTAACAATTCATGAAGCTCGTCAATCTTCTCGCCGCATCTTACTTGCTATCTTCCATGCCGCCGGCATCCTCATCGACATCGTACTCGTCGCGTCTTACTTGCTATCATCCACGCCGCCGGCATCCTCACCGCCATCCTCATTGACATCGTACTCGCCGCGTCTTACTTGTTATTGTCCTTGCGGCTGGCATCCTCATTGGTATCCACTTCATTGTTGTCGTTCTCATTGTGTTGTGTCTCATCCGGCAAACTGCCTTTGGTACTGTCACACAGAGCGATGACATATACGGTGACGTGGTATATAGATGTACATTAGATGTAATGAATAGAACTGGTTTGAGTCACAATGCCTGGAACCAAATGTGTGTTTGATAGTCTTCGCTGCAATGTACCGTGCCCTGACAGTCGCGTATGCTACCACCGTGACCGCTCTATTACCTATGTATGGTGCGCCATCGTAAGCCTCGTCTGGATCCCATTTGCCTTGACACTATGCATCTGTAAGACACGCGCTGCATCCAGAAGGCAAATGCCCTGACACTCCGCGTCCAGAAGGCAAATGCCCTGACACTCCTCATCCGGAAGGCAGATGCCGTGGCACGTGTCGTCCGGATGACATTTGCCTTGACACTCTGCGTCCGGAAGAAATTTGCCTTGACACGCTGCGTCTAGTAGGCAAATGCCCTGACACTCCTCGTCTGGAAGGCAGATGCGCTGACACGCGTTGTCCGGACGACATTTGCATTGACACTCTGCCTCCGGAAGAAATTTGCCTTGACACTGTGTGTCTAGTAGGCAAATGTCCTGACACTCCTCGTCTGGAAGGGAAATGCCCTGACACTCCTCGTCTGGAACGGAAATGCCCTGACACTCCTCGTCCAGAAGGCAGATGCCCTGGCTCGCGTTGTCCGGACGACATTTGCCTTGACACTCTGCGTCTGGAAGAAATTTGCATTGACACTCTGCGTCTAGTAGGCAAATGCCCTGACACTCCTCGTCCGGAAGGCAGATGCCATTGCACACGTCGTCCGGACGACATTTGCCTTGACACCCTGCGTCCGGAAGACACACGCTGCGTCCAGAAGGCAGATACCGTGGCTCGCGTCGTCGGGACGACATTTGCCTTGACACTCTACATCCGTAAGAAATTTGCGTTGACACTCTGCGTCTAGTAGGTAAATGCCCTGACACTCCTCGTCTGGAAGGCAGATGCCATGGCACACGTCGTCCGGATGACATTTGCCTTGACACTCTGCGTCCGTTAGAAATTTGCCTTGACACTTGGCGTCCAGAAGGGAAATGCCCTGACACTCCTCGTCCGGAAGGCAGATGCCGTTGCGCGCGTCGTCCGGACGACAGTTGCCTTGACACCCTGAGTCCGGAAGACACGCGCTTCGTCCAGAAGGCAGATGCCGTGGCACGCGTCGACCGTATGACCTTTGCCTTGACACGCTGCATCTGGAAGAAATTTGCCTTGACACGCTGCGTCTAGTAGGCAAATGCCCTGACACTCCTCGTCTGGAAGGCAGATGCGCTGACACGCGTTGTCCGGACGACATTTGCATTGACACTCTGCCTCCGGAAGAAATTTGCCTTGACACTGTGCGTCTAGTAGGCAAATGTCCTGACACTCCTCGTCTGGAAGGGAAATGCCCTGACACTCCTCGTCCAGAAGGCAGATGCCGTGGCACGCGTCGTCCGGATGACATTTGCCTTGACACTCTGCGTCCGTAAGAAATTTGCCTTGACACTGTGTGTCTAGTAGGCAAATGTCCTGACACTCCTCGTCTGGAAGGGAAATGCCCTGACACTCCTCGTCTGGAAGGCAGATGCCATGGCACGCGTCGTCCGGATGACATTTGCCTTGACACTCTGTGTCCGTAAGAAATTTGCCTTGACACTTGGCGTTCAGAAGGGAAATGCCCTGACACTCCTCGTCCGGAAGGCAGATGCCATTGCGCGCGTCGTCCAGACGACTTTTGCCTTGACACCCTGAGTCCGGAAGACACGCGCTTCGTCCAGAAGGCAGATGCCGTGGCACGCGTCGACCGTACGACCTTTGCCTTGACACGCTGCATCCGGAAGAAATTTACCTTGACACGCTGCGTCCAGTAGGCAAATGCCCTGCCACTCCTTGTCCGGAAGGCAGATGCCGTGGCACGTGTCGTCTGGGCGCAGACTACCTTGCCAGGGTGCGTCCCGAGCGTCTAGACATTTCAGACGCGTATATAGCGTCCGGACGCAGCCCCTGCATCCGGACGCAGAATTTTTTTCCTGATGAAGAGAATCAGCAAGAGAATCAGTAAGAGAATCAGCAAGAGTATCAGCGAGCCTGTCCAGCGTGTGAATCCGGCAAGAGAATACAGTGAGCGAATCTAGTAATAGAATCAGAAAGAGAATCATCAAGAGAGTCAGCAAGAGAATGCAGCAAGTGGATCTAGGAGGAGAATCAGCAAGAGAATCAGTAAGAGAATCAGTGAGTGGGTTCAGTGGACGGGTCCAGCGAGCAAATGTAGTTAGCGAATCCGGCAGGAGAATGCTGCGAGTGAATCTGCCAAGAGAATCCAGTGAGAGAATACAGTGAGGAAAACCAGTTGTTACAGAGGAGTAGGTATGTTGAAAAGAGCGTGGACAGGATACACGGTCAGGTAAGTCACAAAAGGTGATGGGTGTTTGCCGGTATTGCATGGTGGGATGGATATGTTGTAGTGTAAAGAAGAAAGAAGAAGTAGAAGAGAAGGAAGTGGGGGTGCTAGTAAAAAGGCTAGATATCCGTCAGAACTCTTGCTCAAGTTTCTGTATTCGTAAAGCCAAGCCTACAATGTAAAAACCTGTCTCGCAAACCCAGATGTAGTACAGTTTGCCTCACTGTCACGGAGCCGCAAGTAGGGAATCTCTATGCCAGGTATTCTGTCCACAGCATCCTGTTGCTGATTCACATACTAGATTCACATGCTGCCTTCGCCTACCAGATTCCCTAGCTGGATTCCCTCACGGGACCTGCCTGCTGGACCCACTCGCTAATTCTCTTTCTGATTCTCTTGCTGATTCTCTTTCTATTCCCTTGCTGATTCTCCTCCTAGATTCACTCACTGCATTCTCTTGCCAGATTCGCTGGCTGGATTCGCTCACTGGACCCACCGGTAGGACCCACTCACTGATTTTCTAGCTGATTTTCTTGTTGCTTGTGGTGTCCATCATACCACTGAAGCCATTATCATCTCCACAATGACAGCTGACAAATCGATAGGAACTGGCCGGGATGGACAATATGGAGCTTTCCAAGGCGGATGATGGTACATAGGATGCATTTAATAGCAATACGAGTGATTACTTAGTGTTGCAGAGTGAATCCATTGGTATGCGTATTATTGGGTTCAAAGATCAAGAGCCAGAAGTAGCAATGTACTTAGCGTAGATATTAGACGCCCTGCCTGGCGTTGTGTTTGGACTGAAGCGCAATGTGGACAGGATATGACCTCCAGACTATCTTCCAATGGAAATGAGGAAGGTATTCTGCGCGGAAAGTTGATGCGCCACATCGGAAAAAAAAAAATTTGCGTCCAGAGCGTCCGGATGCACCAGACAGTCAAGACGCTCTGGACAGAACCTCGCTTGTTGGAATATATGGATCGATAGAGACGAAGATAGTGAATTGGTTGATTGATACAATGTCGAAGGAAAGACATTCTCTCTATATATAACGCGCCTGAGGGAGTCGCCAAGGGGAAAGGACGGAAGACTGTCTCCCGAACCGGTGCTCGGAGACTAAGGCTGCTGTCATCTCCGGACATGTTGCCTCAGGTCCGTCATCTCCGGACGCCCATTATTCTGACACTTCCCCTCGTACGGAAGATGCAAAGAAACGCAGGAGAGAAGGAGAAAACGAAACCGCCAGTATAGCAACAGTTGCAGAGAAAAGAAACAAAAACAGTGAAACTCAGTATCCTCGGATGCCTCGTTAAAACTCATAACCGTGTAAAAAACCTCATGGGAAAACCACGGACATAGGAGAAAGAGTGCATCCACCAAAGAAAGAAAGGAGAGGGAAAGAAAACCTGTTCAACC
>Ga0307516_10000450_pt1 | contig 54350 bp, 61 predicted proteins | sample 19_EM_MG_FD_203310 | JGI IMG/M metagenome (GOLD analysis project Ga0307516, IMG submission 203310) | Populus trichocarpa ectomycorrhiza microbial communities from riparian zone in the Pacific Northwest, United States - 19_EM | ecosystem: Host-associated > Plants > Roots > Unclassified | place...
TGTCAGAGTCACATTGTCTTCCCCGTTTATCAAGGTGATAGCAAGCATCTCAGCAAGCCGTTCGCTTCCTCTGGTAGAGTAGTCAACGCCACCTCGATTGTCAACGTATTCCCAGCTTGACAAATTTCACAATAGGAAACCTGGGTTTCAATGAATGCCGAGACGCTGAGACATAGGTTCAATCCACAAACGGACTGCACGCAGGGAGATAGTTTATGCGTTTGGCCGACTTTCGGGAGGTAATCTGGGGTCGGTAAAGCTGCAATCGCACTTTGTGCAAACGAAGAACAAGATCATGCGGGTTTCTTTCCTTTTTGACTGGTCTTAATAGAACACGGCACTGGAGCAGATGCATCAATCAGAAAGGTATTAATCCGAGGAAACTATTCGATCCATACTCCCCATTACCGCATTGAGGACACGGAATATTTGAATGGGCCTGGAAGGAGTCAATAACCCGGGCAAAACGGCTTTTGAGTCACAAGGACTCACCAGGGTGGGATCTGACCCCAGATCGTTCGTCACTCCAACTTGTTCTCTTCCGTAATGGTGAGTTCTCAGGGCCTGTTCATGGCCAAGATTACACTTACTTTGTCACGGTCAGTAAGTCATTCCTGTACACGCACTGGTTGTCGCTGATCTCGTCGTACTGACAGATCCGGCAGGCGTAGACCATTATACGCCGTTGCTGGTCTGCTTTCGGGTAGAGGAGGTTGTTGCATTCAGAGCAGAAATGAAGCGTGGACTAGAAATTCCGATCAATTTGGCTGGGAGAGGAAAGTGGGGTCGCCTACCATCGTTCTGTGAAAGGACAGGTGTCGTGTCACTGTCAGCTGTCGCTGCGGAAGCGCTTGCGGCCGCCCGGGTCACGTGCACGAAAGTATGTCTCTGCGAGCGCTCCTTCAAAGGATCAAAACCCTCTCTACCTCCTAATGCCACGCCACGGGCCCAACATCCCGCTTGTGACTAGTCTCGAAGAGACGACTGCTACAAAAGCTCCTTGAAGCAGCGGAGACCGTTCAATTCGTGCAACCATGGAGGACGACTTACCTCAACCGGATTGTACCATACCGCAGGAATTACAAAGAGGCACGCTTGTGACGAAAGTGTCCAGCAAAAAGCATAAACCTGTTATACTTCGACTTGACCCCGACCTCGGTCAGGTCATCTGGGAGTCGAAGCAAAACCATATCAGTATGTTTTTTTTTGCTTGCATCATCAAAATCATTGATCATGTACAGTCCCCATCGAGAACATCAAGGAGCTCCGATCCGGCCTAGACACGCGGTATTATCGCGAGCAGTTCCAGCTCGCCCAGGACTATGAGGACCGGTGGCTCACCATTGTTTACATCTTGAACGGAGCGTATAAAACGCTTCATGTCATTGCTCCAACAAATGACATATTCAACATGTGGAATACTGTTCTCCGGAAGCTGTATGTCATCCGGCAGGCCCTGATGAGTGGTTTAGGACACACCGAGACGCGTCTGGCGATCTGGGAGAAACAGTGTTGGAAACGGGCAAGTGAGGATCAGGAGCAAAAATTAAAATTTCAGGACGTCGAGAAGTTGTGTAAAAGGTTAAATATCCATTCGAACACGGAAGACCTATCCAGACTTTTCAGGGTACGTCTCGAACTGTCTCGTTCTCTGGCGCGCACGCATTTACTCTTCCCGCAGGGAGCGGACAAGCAGCAACGTGGCTACCTGAATTTTGATGACTTTCGACACTTCGTGAAGCTCTTGAAAGCACGCCCCGAGATCGATAGACTCTTTGAAAAACTACGCAGCCGTGGCGGTGGAGTCTTTGATCTTCCTGTTTTCGAGAAGTTTATGCGAGAGAAGCAAAAGGTACCTGTCATCCATTTCCGCCCTTCATTGGAGGCAATGCCAAGTGATATCTGTTCCATAGTCTCATTTGAAGCCACATGAACTGCAGTCCGTGTTCGAACGATATTCCGAATTCAGCGAGGGTCCATCCGTCCGGCAAAGGGTCATGAGCCTCGAGACGTTCACGTCCTTTCTGCTTTCCCCTGGCAACTCAACTTTTTTGGATCACCATGGCAAAGTCTGGCATGACATGACACGTCCTCTCCCAGACTACTATGTCTCCTCTTCGCATAACACGTACCTCGTTGGGCACCAACTGGTTGGCGTTAGCACCATTGAGGGGTATATTCGCGCATTGCTTCATGGTTGCCGAAGTGTCGAATGTAAGTCACTCTTTTTCCTATTCTCGCTGTGGCTAAATATATGCGCTTTCGTTTGCGCATATAGTGGATATTTTTGACAACGACCCCATCACACAGCCCATGATATTCCATGGCAAGACGTTCACGTCAAAGGTGTCCCTCCGCGACGTCTGTCACGCGATTGTGAAGTATGGCTTCGTTGCCTCACCATATCCAATCATCATTTCAGCGGAAATACACTGCTCGGTGGCGGGTCAAGAGGTCGTGGTAGCGATCTTGAAGGAGGTTTTTGGAGCGTTGCTGGTCAGTGCCCCTATCAACGGGGAAGGAGGGAAGGTGGAAAGGCTGCCGAGCCCGCAGGAGCTGAAGGGGCGCATTTTATTCAAGGTCCGAGCTCCTCTTTCGCGCTTTAATTACATGTCTGATTTACTACAGACGAAGAACCTTGATTTGGAGGGACGTGATATGAGAGAGACTGAGGACAGGTCCTCGTCGACCGAGACGTCTTCGACTTCAGATTCGGATGTGGCTTTTGAAAAGGGACGTAGAGCCAAGAAGGTTATGGAGTCTGGCGCTGGTAAAGGTGAGCTGCTATGACGTGCTTACATCTTCCCTTTTTACTTATCGCTGCAGACTTCAGAGGAGACTTTTTCAAGGCTGGTTCATCAGTCCTCCAGCATGTTCGCAGCGTTGGCAAGCTGGCCCCCTCCCCTTCCTACTCCGGAAACGGAAGTAAACCACAACAATACCTTCTACCGAAGTTGAGAACGGCCTCGCTCCCCGTACCTATCCATTCTCCCGATCCCTCGTCCAAGAGACATGACAACCCGGACTCTAGCCATCCAGAGGCGATTTATATCGATGAAGCTCTCTCCATCTCTCCTCCTACCTCTAGTCCATCAAGTTCCATACCACCTCCCTCATGCTCTCCTGCTGAAGACCGATCTTGGCCCCTTCCCAGGAGCGTCTCCGACCCAGAAACCACCAAGCGCCTTCCTCTCCCTCCCCCTCCATCCACTAAATCGAAGCCAAAGATGTCACCGAGCCTTGTTGAGCTCCTTATTTACACAGCAGGCGTCAAGTACAAAGGTATAAACAAGAAAGAAGTGTACAAGTCTGAGCACATGTTTTCGCTTTCGGAGACGACAGCAAACCGGATGATAAAATCCGTGTCGCCAATGCCGGCACTGGTATCCTCGTTTAGCAACGCAAGGCATTCGATGTCACCCTCACGCGGCGGTAATGGACATGTCAATGGCGCAGAGGAAAGTGGGATGCAAGACCTTATCAAACATTGCCGGGCACATCTTGTGAGGGTGTATCCAAAGGCGACGAGGGTGAACTCTACCAATTTCGAACCGCATCGTTATTGGAGTGCGGGTGTCCAGCTCGTGGCCATCAACTGGCAGACTTTTGGTTCGTTCTCCTGTTTCCTGCTATCGGTGGCTCTTGGGCTGAAATCTCGTCTAGACCTAGGGTATATGATAAACCAGGCCATGTTCCAGCGGAACGGTCGGGCTGGGTACGTTCTCAAGCCTGCTGCACTACGGGGGTCCAACCCTGCCAACCCAAATGAGCTGTATATGACGAAGGATCTTCTGGCGAAGCGGACGACACATTATCTTGATGTCTCCATCATTTCTGCTCAACAGCTCCCCCGGCCGAAGGATTCTTCAGGTCAAGAGATCTCCGACAAATCGTTGGTACTCGACCCCTTTGTCGAAGTGTCGATACATGTTCCAAACTGGACGACGACTGCTGGCCGTGGCGGTCCACGTTCTGCCAGGATGGTGCCTCCGGAAACTGGCACCGCTGCAGGGACTGCAACGCCAGCCCGCGTCTCTTGTCAGCGGACGGGTGTGGTCAAGAACAATGGGTTCAACCCGATATGGGACGAGAAACTGCGGATTCCGTTCGACTGTGTCGGTGACATGCGGGATCTGGTGTTTGTGCGGTTCGTGGTGCGGCAGGCGGGGAGAAGGGAGGATGAGGAGCCGCTTGCGGTGTATTGTGCGAGTTTGGGGTGCTTGGGGCTTGGTATGTTTGTTTCTTTTGACTCTTGCGTTCTCCAGTTTGCTCATGAGATCCTGTACTCGTCTTTTAGGCTATCGACATCTTCCGCTCCATGATATGCAGTTGTCACAGTATCTGTTTTCTACGTTGTTTGTACGCATGGCAATCACGGATGGATGATGATACGGCGAATGGTATTGTGTTAGATGGTTGGCCTTAATTGGTGATCGCGTGCCTCATTCAAGTTGTCTATCATATATCACTGTATCACTGTATCTGTCTGGGTTCCTCGCTGTCGCCCCCTTCATGACGGCATGCGAGGTGTTAAGCATTCATCGACATGATCGCGAGGCCAATGCTATCGAGTATATCATCAGAGAGGCTGAATAGATGAAATCATTCTGGACTTAGATGACCTTGCTTTCCCTACCACACCCTTGCATCCCTTAATCCCCACTCCCACCCAAACCTTGAGTCCAACCCTCTACGATACACTACAGCTAATTATGTTAGTGAAGATATTCAAAGCATAGATAACGAGAGTGCCGCTACGCATAAGCAAATTCCGCTGTAACCAACGCCACGAAATTCGCACCTTGTGAGCTCGTCCTTGTGAACATCGAGTTTCCACATGAAGAACCTTGGATTCGAATTCACCCTCTGCGTGCTCAGTCAAAGGCTCGTGTGACATTCAAAGATTCTACGCACCTCAGACGACTCGGCCGCGGATAGAACGTCGTTGGAAACCACTTCTCAGTGCCTTGAAACTATAGTATAATAAACAAGAGATCCAGGTGACATTGGCCATCCGAACAGGGGAGGCTCCCAGCAGGGGCCTTGTCAACCTTACCATGCTTATCATCATGGAAATGTTCGATTGCACAGATGTCCCATAGTCACAGAGTAAAGCAGAGGCCAATAAAGACGCCATATCTTCTGGGTCAAGGTTGTACATGGACTATTGAGTCTTGATCAATCACTGTTGGCGGCCAAGATCGCGCATCGTTGAAAGGTCACGTGCATACCCCGTCGGCTGAACAAAATGCAAAAACCAGGTCGGCAATACCCGACCTTCCCCAACTATTAATGTACCCCTCGGGGTGACATACGAAAAAATTGGAACGATACAGAGAAGATTAGCATGGCCCCTGCACAAGGATGACACGCTTTCCCGGAGTGGTAGACCTACGGGTCTCAATATTTATTTATTTTGCTCCTCGCAAGCTCTCTCCGTGGAGGATACTCTACTTCTTTATTATCCCCCAAGTCGACCCCGTCCGACTGTGCTTCTAAAAATAATGTCATACCGTGTTTGCACTCCTTCCATTGACTGTCTTGACTATGCTTTCCCAAGCTCCCAATGTTATCAACACGCACGCGAGTATGCTTCCACTTATTATCCGGGGTCCTGAATTGGCCAACAGCCGGATCCAAGTTCGGACATGTAGCCCGTCACAGGCGGACCCTGGATCCAGGTTCGGACATGAGGGCTCAGGGAGATGCACCTGCTAGAGGGTCCTTGCGATCAGTAGATTGTGGTTCAGAAGCGCAAATTTTTTCTGGGGACTGCATAGAAAAACGCTACAGAGTCGCACGACTCACGAGTGTGTAAAGAGTGTTCGAAGGCGCGGTAGCGCCAGAAAATTTGAGTTTTTTTCGGCGGCCGGATACCAGTTCGGACAAATATTGATCTGATGGCTTTGACAGAAGCTGGAGTACAAAAACACCCCATTTTGGCTCAAGGCGGTTCGGACAGCGCCGACCCCAGGTTCAGCGTTTTCAGATCTAGCCTCTCGTGGCGTAACCGGGAGGTCCTGTTACCGTAACAGGGACGTAATGCTAATCACTTGTCAGCCGACCCTATGGTGCGGTACCTGTGGTGAGATGAATATGAAGTTCAATTGATGAATGGACTAATTATAAGATCGATTGTGTTAATAGGATGACTGTGTGCTTCTTACAATGAGCCTAGAACTTGTTCATATTCGAAATAGTCTGTCCAATCAAGAGTCACACATGGTAATACTTGGTGTCCACGCCCAAGGACCGAATGCTAGGTGCATATCTTACCAAAGAGCCCTGACTCTACATCAGGTTCAATCGTGCAACGGATACGAGCTCCCGATCGCCGAAGCTATTCAATGGGATCGGGTAGCCAGGCCCTGTATAGTCACGTAGATATGTAGATACAGGGCCTGGGTGCTCCATTGACTCCCCACCGAGGAGAAACAAGAGAAGATCTGGGTAATCAAGGCAATAAATAGAGCAGGAACGACGAACGACAGAAGAAAGGGGCAAGGGGTAGGTTGATAAAAAACGAATAAAAGGTAAAAAAAAAAAAAAAAAAAAAAAAAAAAAAAAGTCCCGTGAATATATAGGACGAACGAATGAGTTCCGCGGTGGGGGATAGTAGGAGGAAGGATGGCTGGAGGTACTGCTTTTGCGTGAGGAACGTAAAAGCGTAATATGTGTGACGTAGATACTTGGATGGAAAGTTCGCGTTAGTAGATGCATGATTAGCAAGACATGATGTTTGGTAAGATAGACAAAAGCGGACGTGGTGCGGAAGGTTTTGTTTGGTGATGATGGGTTGTGTTCGGAGTGATTGTGTGCTTGAGATGGATGGACGACGCAAGAATGATGGGATAGGTATGATGTTAAGGTGGACTGTGTCAGACCATGGAGGATGGAGGGCTCGGCGGTGGTGGTAGTGGCTGTGATGAGGATGATGATGGCGAGGTGGGCGGTGGCGCGAGTTTACGGGCAGGTGGTATCACCACACGAGATGGCGGGCGGTTTGTGGGTTTCCTGTATGTCTGGAGATAAGAAGTTGGTAAGATGATTGGCGCCGGACATGTAAGAACGGAGCGAACATGTCTCGACATGATCATTTTCGCCATCGAGAGCGGCTCTTCTGATTGGTACAATGCTGGAACTAAGGGGCGATAAGATTAGGATGCGGTTCTGCAGAAGCATGTACGAACGAGGTGTCTCAAAGGCTGGGCCTCCCCTCCTGACCCTTTGATGTTGCCAGCGCTGCACCGGCCTTTCTTCCTGCCGCTGTTTCATCCCCACGCCCCTTCCTATAGTTTCTTTATCAACCGCCGTGAGCGTCACGGGTAGGCCGAGCGAGACCGAGGAGATGCTCTCCCATGAGAGTAGTCCCCAGGTCCATGACGACCGTCGTTGCCGTGGAGCTTCCATCTCCCCAGTTGTCTTTTCCTCAACCTGGGCCTGTGGGTATTGTACCATCTTCTTTTGAAGGCTATGCCGCAGACAGAGGAAGGCCGCTCGAATGAAGAACAGGAAAACAAGCGAAGCCAGGAGAGAGAGCAGAATGGACGTATATGATGGAAGTCGCTGGGGAAGGAAACCGAAAGAAGGGACGGATATCGACATTGTGCCCGCTGGTAGTTGACGGAGGAGCAGCATCGTTGATAACGTCGAGGGCGGGAAAGCCGGGGGGAGCTCAGGGCTGCTTGTGGTCAAACAAAGTTCTTCAATGTCACACTATCCTAAATACTTTCGGGATCACCCGTTTAATCACGTAAGCGGCTATTATATTGCTGCCGGCACTTTATGCCAATCCATATAGTGCCCTCTTTTTTCTAGAATCGCCCGACTGACATCTCCGCTGACATTAGTGTCATGGGATTTGCAAGCGTGTTTCCACAATCCACCCCTCCTGCAATCATACTTCCACCGATTCCACCCGTCCGCGTCAACCCTTGTGGAAGGTGAGGCTGATCCGGCTGTAACATCTGACGGCCTCAACTATTCAATCGCAAGTGCATCGCGTTGGTGCGTATTCAAAGCGCTTCTCTTCCGGAGGTTCTCCGAACGTCGCGCGAATGTTCATGACGCGTGCCGTAAATTATTCATAGGGCGACACCAAGTATATCGGGGGAACTGCAACTGTCGACGTACCACCCACCTGATATAGGTTGTGATAACCTATCTTGCGAACGGGTCCTTTATGTACGCCACCCTCACATACCGGCGCTATACACTTCCTGTACCGCTCTCCAATCTTCTTGATATCCCTCTTTTTCTCAATACACGCAATACATTCGCTCTTCAAATTCGAGTTCCAAAACAGTACATGAAATCCACACTACTCGTCGTCCCTTGCACCTTTACCGGAGCCGTTGGCTGGCTCACTTGATAAGGATCTTGAAGCAAGGGTTGGAATCCGAATGTGATTTGGGGAGCTGGGGTAATGTTGCACGAGCTGCTCCAGACCTTCGTCATTCACCCCTGGTTCTCTCATTCGCCAGCCCCTCCCCGGTCTCTTTCCGCCGCAGGATCGACGGCACCAATCTGTTCACAACTCATTAGGCTTGCCCGTCGGCACATTCAATCTCGAGCTCCTCAACCCAACCCACACACCATGTCAGACTGACCATGCCGTCTGCCATTTCATGACCTGATGGATGACCAAACACTGCACTCTATCGCTCACCTCCAGAATCTGGGTGACGAAGTCGACGACCTCGCCAATGGCTCCGCATTCCGGATTGTCGAAGGGTCGCGAGAGTGGCATAATGATATAACGAACGTTCGGGAGGGTTGGATTCTGAAAGGCATCTACGATCGGAACGCAGTGGTTCCTTGGACTCTGGGGCGATTCAGGACTGTCGGGGACTAAGTATCGTCCGTCTTTTTTGTAATCCTTTTGATGCAAACGGCTCAATTTGACTTCACCTCGATGGCACCCGTAGTTAAAGGGTGTTCTATTGGATGAGCGTGTTCCAATTCGAGACAACTTCCAATTGCAACAATGCCGTCCTCACAAGAAAGTGAAATCGGTTCCAAACCATGATCGCCATTCACTTTTCTTGAGACCAACGATCAGCTGAGCCACTGTCACGGTGTTGGCTCCAACGTTCAGACGAATCCAATTGTGTCCCATCAGTTATTTGGGCTCCACTGTCACGCCTCTTGTTGTCTACAACCTGAGAAGACTGCCAGAAACTGCATTTCGTGTATCGAAAAGACTCCGATCTTGAGCAGGTGATGTACGAGATCGTCAGTTTAAAAAATGCCAAATGATGGAAATGGACCAGGAGATAATCGGCTTGATGGGTCTGGCCTCGTAACGTTGAGTCCAAGATAGTACCGAGGTCCAAATAAAGCCCGAGAGAACGTGCAGCACCGGATGGACAGTGCCAGGTATAGAATGCATGCTAATGTTCAAGTTGATCATGGGATGACGAGATACTTGGCGGCCAGGGCCGATGGGGATCGTACTACTTTTCCTTACTTTTTCCGCCTCTTTATCGGAGACTGATAATGTTCCTCCTGATAGATAGGCAAGGGGACCGGCGACACCGCGGGCATCACCTTCCTGAATTGGCACCGCACTTTGGTCGCATCGTTCTGGGTTATAATAACCTCATACGGTAAAATTGGTAATGCTTTTAAATCCCGGCTGAAGCTGCTAACGCACCCTACCCACCGGGTCTTTTTTTTATGGCCTCGAATGTGATCCGGTGGGGTTCGGAATGTGCAATTATTCCATGGGAGTTCCAGTTTCACTATACATAGAACTTGCATATCCAATCTGCACCTGGGGCCTGCAGAGGCGAGGGTAGGTGATAGGCGTTCCGGCACGCGTGGCGGCTGTTGACAGGCTTCGGGTAGGCGACAGGTGTCGATAGGAGGATGTGCGGCGGCGGCTTTTTAGTCAGCTATGCCACAACAATTAGTACCGACGGTCCCCAGAAGCGAACTTGAAGGCTCTCGATAACTCACATCTGAACAATTCCCGAGTTGTGAAGTATTCTTAATCTTGTCCTGCTGATGTACTCGGGTCCCCAGGGTGGAGGCCTGCCACAACCGTTCCATACACCGCAATCCATATATACGGGCCGTCGAGTGCATTGTCTTAATAACAAGACGAACCAGATGTCCACCATAATCACTCTAGTGAAGCTTCCATGCATTCTAGCCGTCACAGCTGGTATACACACGTCGCTGACGGTTCCCGGGCGTCCCCCGAGGCCGAACTGGTCTCCGTTCTTGGTCTACAAGGAACGACATTCAAGGCCTGTGTGCTCAGAATTTAAAAACTTGACTGCGATGAATGTGGGGAAGGCGGATCAAACTACTTATTCATATCTCATCCATTTGGCTGTCATTGGAGAGGTCATATTCTGGGCAGTCGGAGGTGCTGAGATGGCCGTTATGGTTTCAAGGATGATCAGCATGTCGTCATCACATACAACCTATGCAGCCACTGTGCTCTCTCTATCCTTCCAGGTAATTTGAAATGAGTTTCGGGGGATTCGGAACCCTCATAGAGTAAGCGTTCCTGCTTCAATGTTCGAACATTCAAGAGCAGAAATTCAAATCTGAGACGATGTGAGATACACCGCAGCTCATATCCACTCCCCGGTGCCATCACCAGTTACCACCAGAAACGAATCCGAGGGTAGGGAGTCGACCTTGGAGATGGCTGGAAACAGATGCGTGGTTGCCAACGCTAACGCTCGAAACCGACCAGAGAATACTCGTGAGACCGTACATCGTACGCGTCTATCTGATCCTTCGCCTGCGACTCCAGCTAGTCCCGAAGACTCTTGCAGAGCAGAGCAAAGAGGTTTCCCTCGGTGCTGTGCCTTGAAACCGAAACCCCCGGGCGGCATAGTCTAAGGTTTGTACAGGCGATCCGGAAGGGCAGGGAGGAGACACTTGCTGGCCTCGCCAGTCACCACGCGATCGATTGGCTTGCCACGCTGTCTGGAAATGGTCTCAATAAAAGCGACGATGAGGGCTACGCTCACATAAGTATATGAGACAATATGATGGGCAGCTTTTCCTCCAGAAACCGGACTCTCATGCGCTTCACCCTCCTCTTACCTCTTTCCGCCCTCTCAGTCATCCCCACCTTTGCTCTCTCCCCAGCTGACCTCGGTGGATAGGTAGGCTCGTGAAATGAAACGATGAATGAGTCCCCAGGCCCCAGGAGACATATGGTACCTGTAGCCCGTTCGTGCCCTTGTGAGAAAGGTACGCTGTGGGTTTCAGGTAAGTAGTGATTGGCTGTCATCACTAATTAGAGTCTGCCTAAGGAGACTGTGGTCAGGACCCCCTTTTGTCGCGGTATCCTAGATCCAGGTTCGGACAGATTTGGTCCAAAATCGGCTGAAGGCCAGATCCAAGTTCGGACATACGGAGGTTGGATTCAGGTTCGGACATGGGGACCTAGCGATGCGGCCGGCCAGAGGGTCATTGAAATTGGTTCAGAAGTGTGAAAAGTCGTAAGAGAAGTGCCATCTGTCGCATCCAAGTCGTGGGCAGACGATCGAGTAGAGGGTACAGAATCGCACGTTTGTCAGAGGCGCGGTAGCGCTGGAAATTTTGGAGTTTTTTCATCGGCCGGATACCAGTTCGGACAAATTTGAGGGGTTTCGGAGAGGCTGGATGCACAATTCGGACAAATTACTTCAAAATTGGTTCGGACAGCGCCAAACCCGGTTTCGGCGATTTCGGATCTAGCCCTCCTTGGTATAACTTGGGGGAGTCTTCTGTGGTCCAGCCCAAAAGTTGACATAAGTACGACGATTGGACGAAACTGTAACATGGCGGGAGGGGGTGGCAAAATTCCCGATTGTTCTTCAGCCAGTCGTCGATATGCCATACTATGTTAAGAAGGATGAGATGTGCTTTAAAACATATCCGAGGACACCTGACAGGCTCGACTGGGGTGGACTGGTCGGGTGGACGAACGGGAAGACATTCCAACGTTACAAATTATCCTTAGAAGCACCTTTACCCCGACTCCCCATAATCACATCCAGATCCTTCAACCCCTGCTTCAAAGTCTTCGTCAAGTGCGCCAGCCCATTCTGCTGCTCCGACAATATATGCGTGAGCTGCGCCAAGCCGTCCTCATCCACCACCGTCCACTCTCCCCCTCCCCCTCCCTGGCCTCCCCCTGAACCACTCGAACCACCAACACCTCCCCGCTCCCTCTCCGCAGCAGCGCCAACAGCTCCAATCAGTGCCCACAGCTCGTTAAGCTTCCCCCTCAACCGTCCCCTCCGCACCTCCTCCTCAATCTCCTCAAGCCCTCCCCTCAACGCCTCCTCCTCCGGCCGGATCGACGACGACCGCACGGACGGTATCAGCAGATGCAAGTGCTGGATGACCGCACACAGCCGTTGCGTCAGCTGCCGCTGTTGCACCCCAGCCCGTTCAACACGGGGTGTGTTCTGGAGGTTGTGCAGGTCGCGCAGGGCCGAGAGCCGGGTTTCGAGGTTCTATACATACGAGCAGCAGGAGGAGGTCGGTTAGCGGGAGGTAAGAAAGGGAAAGAGCGGGAGACGTACTTTGAGGTGCTTTTGGTGCTGCTCCGCTTGGGAGGTTTGTCCGTTCACTCGTTCGCGGAGATCATCAAAGCCAATGGCTACGACAGGGACGAGGCTGAGGGGTGGCCAGATGAGGATGGGGGAAGAGAAAGGGGGCAGAAAGCCAACGCTTACCGCTTCGGGTCCGGGTTCTCCTTCACCGCCTTCTCCCAAACATCAGCCGGGACATTCGGGGGTTTGCCATACAGGTGTACTTGATTGGGTCCGACATAATTGTAGAATATATGCTATACAGAAAGGGCGTCAAGGCCAGGGTAAGCGGATATCATCAACCCATGAACTCGAACCTTGAACCGACATTGAGGGGTCGCGGCATTCCATGCTGTATAGACAGCTTCGATACGCTGCACCAGCAACGCATGTTGTGCCAGCGGGTCGCCTTGTTGTTGAACAGACCCATTAGGCCCTCGTGTTGCACCAAGCGCACTAGCACCCAAGCTGCTCGCGTTCCCCCCACCAAACAATGGTGCAGTACTTGTCGTGGTCGATATGCCGAAAAGAGATGGTTTGGCTTGCTGAGAAGGTTGCGAGAACAAGCCGCCAGTTGCCGCGGGTTGTTGCGCTTGTTGCTGAGCGGGTTGGCCAAAGATGGACGTCGTGCCTGGAGCAGTGGTGGTAGTAGACCCAAAGAGTCCGTTGGGTTTGGAACCAAAAAGACCTCCAGACTGTTGTGGTTGTGCCGTTGTGCTCCCAAACAATCCCCCTCCCTGCGGCTGCTGCACCGTAGAGCCAAACAACCCTCCCCCAGTCGTCGTAGCAGGTTGCGTTTGTTGCTGAGGATTAGATCCAAAAAGACCACCTGCGGCAGGTTGTTGCGGTGGTTGTGTGTTTGACCCGCTCGCTGGTTGGGTTGTGGATCCGAAAAGACCTCCCCCTGTAGCCGCCGATGGTTGGGTGGTAGAGCCAAAAAGGCCGCCACCTGTGGTCACTGTTGGCTGAGTTGCAGAGCCAAAGAGTCCACCCGGAGTCCTTGACGGTTGGGTCGTCGTTGACCCGAAAAGGCCTCCACCTGTAGTCGTTGCTGGCTGGGCGGTTGTCGACCCAAAAAGGCCTCCACCTACAGTCGTCGCCGGTTGGGGTGTGGATCCAAAGAGTCTCCCACCTGTAGTCGTCGCCAGCTGAGTTGAAGAACCAAAAAGTCCCCCACCAGCAGCCGTCGTCCCTGCACTTGTTGTCGCCGCTGGCTGTGTCGTCAACCCGAAAAGTCCCCCACCAGTCGTAGCCGCTGGTTGAGGCGTTCTGGAGCCAAAAAGGCCACCTGTAGCCGGCTTCGATTCACCCGCCGCTGTAGCAACGAACAGCCCTCCAGCTGGTTTTTGCTGAGTGGTAGAACCAAAAAGACCTCCCCCTGCTGTTCCCCCGGCCTGAGGCTGAGTGGACGACCCGAACAGTCCTCCACCTGCCGCCGGCTGCTGACCCGTCGTGCTCCCGAAGAGACCGCCTCCGGTCGTCGCTGCGGGCTGTGAGGTGGTAGTTCCAAAAATTGACGGTGTCTGCTGCGTCGTGGCTGGAGCCCCGAAGAGCCCTCCTGCCGGCTGTTGTTGCCGTTGCTGAGTGTTGGCGGCTCCGAAGAGACTCCCGCCAGCCTGGGGTGTCGTTCCCGCCGCACCTCCTGTTACACTTCCTGGTGGCTGCTGAGTAGCCGCCCCAAACAATCCACCCCCGGCTGACTGCTGCTGACCAGTCGTATTCCCGAAAAGACCACCCCCGGTCGCCGCTGCAGGCTGTGAGGTTGCTCCAAAAATTGACGGCGTCTGCTGGGTCGTAGCAGGAGCCCCGAAGAGCCCTCCTCCTGCTGGCTGTTGTTGTTGTTGCTGCTGTTGAGTGTTGGTGGCTCCGAAAAGACTGCCACCCGCTTGGGGTGCTTTCCCGAACATCGAGGATATGGGGGGTCGATCTTATGACGAATCGGGTGAATCCAGACCAGCGGCTTGAAGGTTGTGGGAGATCAGGACGCGACGCGTCGAGGACGAGAACAAGCTGCTCAACTTGTTGGTTTGTTTGACAAGACCGTGCACTCTAAACAATCCTCACATGCACAAAGGATACATGACGATGGGTATTATACGATGAATGTATCTTGGGTATCTAGAGAATCAAAAAGAAAGGAGATTAAAAATCCATGGAAGACAAATCTACGAGGAACAGAGAACATGTCAAAGCATAACGAAGAGAGATGGACAGACAGCTATACAAGTGATCTACGGCCACCTCCAATATATATAAAGAGGTTGACAAAAAAAAACAGGACATGACATGACATATGCCACGCCCCGTTAGTAAAAGTGCGGCACCCCGGCCGCACTCACAAAGCTCTGGTCAAACCCCCAGAACTGCTGTAAACTGGCCATATCCTCTTCCGATATGTCCATCGGCATTGGTCCTTCTTGGTTCCCTCCCGCCTCACCTCGACCTTCAAGTCCACCTTGCTCATAACCCCCATACCCTCCCATATCCGTCGGCGATACGACTCTTTGTCTATAAGACTCGCCAAACGACAGTCGGTGCAACACAGGGGGTGGAGACCGAGACTGCGAGTTCGAGTCGTTGGCCTCTCCATAAACATCAAAACTCCCTGGCAGGAACGGCGCGTTCGAGAGCGGTTCACCACCGAGCATAGCCAGGAATGCAGTGCCAGTGCCAGATGTTGCCATCAACGGAGACATCGTGCTGTTCGAACTCGTCCCAAGGCCGATATTTTCGAAAAATAGAGCCGAAGTCGACGCTTCACTTGCATGAGACCCCGTCCGAGTCATCGTCGGGCTATAATCCACCCGCCAAGCATGTGCACCATGCTGACCTGCACCAGGCGGGTTATCCATCATGCTCATGCTCGGCCCCATGTACAAACCCGACATCGAGGTTGATCTTGTCTGCCGCGGCGCATCGTGCTCCTGCACCTTCCACAAGCTGTTCGGGTTCAAATGGAACGGACTATCCTCAGGGCGCATGCCAGACTCCGACGCATACCGATCCTGTTCAATGGCCGCAACAGACCTCGACGTTCTGCCCCTCCTCATCAACGCCTCCTCTTCCCTCGCTTTCGCCGACGGAGACGTCCTCCTCCTCCGCCCACCCTTCCTCTCAACATGTCCCACACCCTCACCTCCCTGATCCATTACCACCCCAGGCCCTTGCATCCTTCCCGCCCTCCTCTCCACCAGAGCCCTCACCTGCCCACCCATCAACCCTTTCAAAATCTCCGCAATCTGCACCGCACACCCCCAGCTCTTCCCGATCTCCATCAAGTACTCCACGCACAATTGGGCTTGCCCCAACGCTTGCTTCAGCCCCTCTTGCGCAACCCGCAGGCCTGTGACGGCCTGCACCGCAACGAGGACGTAGATCGTCCCCGCAGAAAATGCGGTTTGGACCAGCGTGATGGGGGCGTACCTGAGCGTGTAGAGCTCCCGCCAGGTGTTCAGGAGCGAGATGATGTTCTCGGCTCCACGTTTACAGAGCTATTAATGGGATCAAACGGCATCCAGCCATCCAGGTACTAAAGATCGTACCTTGACATGATCAATCTCGCGATCAGAGCTGTGCACGGGCCGTTGGCGGCGGTGGTAGAACGGTCGATGCAGCAGAATGAAGAACCACCAGTACGTACAGTGCATCATGAGGCGATGAGGTGTGGCGGTTGGGCGGGACTTGATGGTGATGCCCAGATCGGGTGGGAGGTTGCTCTTCCACGTGTTCAGCTGAAGACTATGGAACACGGTTCAGCATTCCATTTGAGCCATCACGAAGCAGACCATTGAAGAGAAAGGAACGCACTCGATGTTGCTGATAAGTTCATCATTCACCTCCCTCCTAACGCTCGCAGTGTTCAACCCGTTCCTACACAAAGTCAGTCAAAATCCAAAAACCGAGGGTATTCCGCCCCAAAGACTCACACAACGTCCATGATCCTCCTAGCGATCATCAACAGCTCACAACTCTTCGCGAACGTCTTGCTCAGCAAATTCGGCTGCGGGGCGATACCAGAAGGTGGGTAAACCCATGGTGTCTGATCAAAGTCGGTGTCCACAGGCGGGAACGGAAGGCGCGAGGGGCTTGAAGGGGAAGAAACCGGTATGCAGAAATCGCGGCCCACATAAAGTGACCAACAGACGTCCTACAAACAGGTTGGACGTGGAATTGTGAGGAAAGAGGAACGTGCATACCTGGGTAAAGATCGTCCAGTGGGCCCAGTTGCGGTCGAACATGTCGTGTTCGCCGATGAGCCCCGATCGAACCCAAGCTGAGCAGTCAATGCTCAATCCCACTATTTCACACAACATCATTTAGCATCATCATGTCCGTTCCGAGAAGGCATATCATATAGCAACTCACGGGCTTGGGATATCCTTGCACTCATTCCTAAATACAAGTTGAGCTTTGTTTTCGCAATCATAACATGGAAGAGACACGAACCAAAATACAAATACCCCAATGTCTGCTCCCCAAGCCCCGAATGAAAGCTTCCAATAACAGAAAGGGCATGAACTACGCTGATGTTCGGCATCTGGCACTCCCTTTCGAAGTGTCTCTTTGCCTCCTTTGCGAATGCCTGGCGCGCCTTCAAATCCCGAACCCTGGGATCATCCGAAAATGCGGTGGCAACCGCAATCAAGGCATTATGCAGCATGGGGGAGTAGTGCGTCGTCTTGGTGGCGGACGATGCGCAAGTGGAAGTGGATGATGTGGAAGGAAGAGGCTTGGAGAGGGCGCGATGCATATCTTGCAGGAAGAGGTCCGGCACGATCCGGAGGCACCACGAGGTGGAGAACTTGAAAAGGAGATCAAGGATCCTATCAGAGTGAGTTTAGTATCTGGGACAAGGGAAGAGAGAGGGTTAGGCCCGTACTTGTCGTGCTCTCGACGATCCAGAGGGACAGATGGCGGCAGGTTTCGCGACCAGTCAAAGTCAGGATTGTATGAGGGGTGATTCTGTGCATCGTCATCGGTGAGGAGGACATATGTCGGCGCTGTAGGACCGAAACGGGGGGCACTGGTCACGATTGGGGTGAGTGGTGCGACCAGGATGGGCGACACTTCCGGTGCGACTTCGAAGCGGAAGGGTGCAGTGTTACAGTAGAAGAGGAGATGGCCTTCTTCAAGCTGGGTACGTAGAAAGAAAGAATGTCATTTAAAAGTCACGCAGGAAAAGAAAAAGGCACGAGGGCACACCTTGAGGTTCCCCGTAGGTATACACAGCTCCTGAGTGAACGCCTCATCCTCGTCACTCACCCCATCCTCCCCCTCGATCCCTACCCCACCATCACCACCGTCATCCTGAAACTCGTCAGGTAATATCATCCCCTCCGCGTCCTTCGGCCTAAAATTTCTGTAGGACATATATCCCTCGTGCTCGCTCGCACCGAACCCCCCATGTTCACGTTTGCACTTCTCGAGCTCAGACTCGAGCAAATTGGCGTACTCCTTGAGGGCCTCAGCTCTCTTCCGCATGGCCTCGAAGTGGGCCTCCGTGCGGGGCTTGCGCCCTCGTTCTTTGCCCCACGAGCACTGGAGCCGGTATAAATACGACTACTAGAACCAACGGACAGGTATACGTACCTCAGAATCTCGACCTGAAGAGGAGCAAGGTCCACAGACGGGCCTTTTCTCATCGCATTTGGTCTTCCTGCAGTGGATCGTCAGGATTGATCATGATGATATGAGTGATAAAAGTGTAGACTCTTACTTTGACCTACAAACAGTGCATACTTGTGTCGCATAGGTCCCCCGTCCTCGGATTGGGCCTTTCCGTTCTGCTTTCATCACTCAGAAAGTATCAAGACTCGTGGTGGCTGTAAAGGGCAGGTGTGATCCGGATGCTATTCGAAACGAGACATCCAATCTCGCCGATGACTGGATTGGTGTACTTGTAGCTGCCGGTGGGGATGGTTGAAGTTGAATGATGGAGAGGAAGGATGGGGGAGGGTGAGTGATGTGCAGCTGCATTTCTCTAAGTACTCTCTTTTATCTCGCGCCACACTCAAGTCAATGACGAAACGTGCATCAAGTGTATTATTAGTGTTAATATTAACACAGCGTCAGTTGCTGATATTTGTGGGGCTTAGTTCCGGCCTGCCCTCCCGTACTACATAAAATCTGTTTCATCGCCTCGTGGTGGCTAAAAAAAAGGAAACTGAATCAAGGCAGAAGGAGAAACATCTGATTCCGTCTAAAGCCAGAAATGATCGTTTTTTTTTTGCGGGAAGGCAACGGAAATTGTCCTTGAAAAAAGAACTATTCACATGCATCACACTAGACCGAAACTTTCAGATCATCCGCCCGTCTATGGTTGAATCCAGAATGTGAAGGGTAATGTGACCTGTGGAATGACTCGAAGTATCCCCGAAGAGGCTGCGTTACAAGGACAAACATGTCTGGATTCGCGGATGCTTTGCCACCATAGTTATAGCCTGTTATAGCCTTGAAGCCTTCCCCCTTGTTACGCTGTGCATATACAAGACTGCTCGCTCCGTCGGCCGATGTAACAGTGTCATATGTCCCATCCGCGGCTCCGTTGGCTATACCAAGCGGAGGCCACAACTTGCGCGCATGATAACAACCTGAACATCTTACTTGGCTTGCCCTGACGCACTGCCTGGAATGTGAAAGAATGGATTTGGAGGACAAATGAAAAATCATACAGTTTAGTCGTTGGACCGTGGGGTTGATATCCGAACAAGGCCGATACCACAGGAGTTCAACGGAGGGGCTGTGTTCCAAGGAGTCCAAGAAAGACGGTTTCTGACTCGAAAACACGAGGCGCAAACTAGGCGATGCGTTTATGACGTTGAGGTCACCAGTACAAATAAGCACTTGTGATAGTGTCCAGACAGCCTGAGGCGCAAAATGGAACGTTCGTACAGTCGTACCCCTTGGGTATAGCCCAAGATCCGTCCCGTCTTCCATTCATTCATTCCTTATATCACCTATGTATTAGACACCACATCAGCAATAAAACAAGGACCAGACAAATAAGGCAACACCACCTTTGGCGCCAAACTGATTATCTTACCCCAGCCCTTTGTCCTCAAATCCGCGCTGACAATCCCACCTATCCTGCTCCCCAGCATTTCGCGCTTGTTGTTGAGCAGCACAGCAGCGTTGTCGTCGAACCGGACGACGCGGCCGTCTGGTCTTCGGACGGCTTTCCGCGTGCGGACGATGACGGCACGGCGGACGTCTCCTCTGCGGACCTTGACTGCGGTAACGGAGGCTTGTGTCGCGGCTGAGACGGGGCGGGCGCGTTTGACGACGCATACGATCTCGTCACCGACAGAGCCCCAGCCGTTGTTGACTTTTTGTTTAAGAACGTTGACACATTCTACGAGGAGCGCCCCAGAGTTGTCTATGACCTGTAGAGGTCAGTGTGGCATCGAGGGTAGAGGAGACGGTGTTACGTTCAGCGTGCTCTTCAACCCAATCATGGTGGTAAGAAAGAAGAATTAAAATTAATTCGATTAATTACATGATATTTCCCACCAGGGTCCTTCCTAAGAGGTGCGCTACTCCAGGTGAGCAACGTACTCCACCTGTTACACGATGGTCCTCTCCCGCCGTGGCAGCGGCAGCGTCACCCTCCACACAGGACAGACCCTCGCCGTACACACAAGAACCCAAGACGAAGACGAACTGCCGCACGCAACCAAAAAGTAACCCAGCACCGACCTCGCCGTTGTTCTCGTGCTCATCGATTTGATCTATAGGACAATGGCGGACCACCTGAGAAGGTTCGAGGTTGTGTGAGTCGTGCCCCGGCTAGAGGGAACCGTCAATTGTACCCCCTCATGCTGATCGACACCGGGGCGATCGCGTTCATGCAGGTTCACGCTAACGCCGCAGCGGATGCGCATGATCGTGGAGGCATTCAAAGACTCGCTCGAGCTCGGTCTTGAGAAACCGGGACAGGTCGTGGTATGTCTGCATCATCCATCATTTTGCTTCCGCCATACAGCTCGATCTACTTTGCGACGTTCGGCCGATGGCTGTGCGATACAGAACTGATGTCGGTTATCTTCTAGCCTATGATCCCCACATTTGTTTTTGGGTTCCCCACAGGACAGGAAAAGGGGGATTATCTCGCTGTTGACCTCGGTGCGTCCCTCCTATTCTCCACAACGCCTTTCCAACTGGTAATAAAAGGTGGGACCAACCTCCGCGTGTGTCTTGTCTCTGTCCAAGGGGATGGCAAATTCGAAATCACCCAGTCCAAATACCGTCTTACGGAAGAACAGAAACAAGAGGACGGCCAGCTGCTCTTTGATTTCTGCGCGGAGTCCTTGAAAACATTCATCGACACCAATTTTTCAGACGCGTCCGAGCAAGGTGGGGGTGCATCGACGTTGAAAGAGGGCGAGGTATTACCCTTGGGGTTCACCGTGTGTGGTCTTCATTATCCTTTTTTCTGTATCCTGATGGGGAATTGGATATCTAGTTCTCGTACCCGTGCTCGTGAGTATTACGGCTAGAACTCTGCACATCTCTAACGATTTCTTTTACAGACAAGACAAGATTGATCATGGCGAACTTATCCGCTGGACGAAAGGCTTTGGCGCACCCAATACCGAAGGACGCGACGTTGCAGAAATGTTCCGCCAATCCATCAAGAAATATGCAAGTTCCCCTACTCCTCCTACAAGCCCAAGTCCCCCTTCTCATTGCCCTATACAACAGAATGTCCCTGTGACCCTCACCGCGCTCATCAACGACACAACCGGGACGCTCATCGCCTCGCACTACGTCAACCCCAACACCAAGATTGCCGTCATCTTCGGCACCGGCTGCAACGCCGCCTACATGGAGCACGTCAAGGACATCCCCAAGCTCGAAGACAGGGGAATCCCAGGCGACGCGGAGATGGCGATCAACTGCGAGTGGGGCGCGTTTGATTCGTTTGAGCACGAACATCTCCCGAGGTCAAAGTATGATGTGATCGTGGATGAGACATCGAACAAGCCTGGGGAGCAAGCGTTTGAGGTGGGTGATCTCTCATTCTTTCTTTCCTCATGTCTCGTGTGGCTGAACGCTATTCTATATTAGAAATTGATCTCGGGGAGGTACCTAGGCGAAATCCTTCGTCTTGTGATATGCGAGCTCATTGACGAGGGTGTGCTTTTCCTTGGACAAAACACATACAAGCTCGAGGTATCGTACTCGCTCGACACCGCGTTTTTGTCGCTTATGGAGAGGTATATTCCTTTCTTTCCTTCTGGATATCGCTGATGGCCCCTCTTTGTTCCACAGCGACCCAACCGACGAGCTACTCATGATCATCGGGATCTTCACACACTTTTTCGCGCTTGAGACGACATTGGCAGAGCGGCAGTTTTTCCGCGCGCTTGCGAAGCTCATTGGACGGCGGGCGGCACGACTTTCCGCGTGTGGGATCGCGGCCATTGCGAGCAGGATGGGGTATGTCGAGGAAGGTTGTGCTGTCGGTGCTGATGGGAGTTTGTACAATGTGAGTTTCATTCTGGGGGGGAATCTGTGCAACTCGCTGATGAACCACGTTTGTTTCCAGAAATACCCAGGCTTTGCGGATCGGGTGCATGAAGGGTTGGTGGATATATTTGGGGAGAAGGGACGGTGAGCTACTTTGACTGTTCTTTTCTTTCTTGTGTTGAATTTGGTGCAAGGAATATCTTGACTTACCACGCTGAAGACGGTAGTGGCGTTGGTAGTGCCATCATCGCAGGTATGTGAACCCCTCGTCTTAAACTTAATCGTGGCTTGACGTTCATGCCTACCAGCGATGACGAAGGCTAGAAAAGATGCGGGGCTGTACGTGAATTATTGAATTCGACGCATTGGCTTTCCCTTTCTTGTTTCTTTCCTTGCTCTGTACGACTGTAAGCACAATACCATCACCCAGCCCCAAGACTTAGATGTGCCTCCTACGTATGTTACCGACCTAGCTGCTTGTATGTACTATGAAACCTTTCCCTTTCGGTAGTGTCTTTGTTGTATTGTGGACAACCTATTGTAAAACCTCACGTCACCAAGGGAAATTAAGATTGCTCCAACCAGGCTCGAGGCCCGCGTACTATATACACGACATCTATGTATGCTACGGGACACAGATATACCATTGCCGGTGTGATAGTTAGTCTCACGGATTAGTATACCTATGTGCCATTTATGTAAACCAGTATTTACCTCGACATCTACAAAGTATCATAGAATCTCAGCACGGCGCATATATATGCAGGGGTATGTTCCCAAAGTTTCTTGCTTTGCAGAATCATCTCTAGAAACTGATCCGCCGGCACTGACTTACAATAGGTTGTCCACAATACAACAAAGACACTTTCATAGTACATACAGGTCACCGCTTTAGCTCAAATGTGCAACTGAAATGTTGTCATTTCGAACTCCGATTGTTGCCACGATATTTGAGCCTATTTGCCATCGGCCTCTGATGGCTTCATGACCTCGTCATGAGCGACGATGTCGAACACCCATCCCACCTCCTGGGTCTCTAAGAATTGGTTAGGAACTCTACAGATGCACTATGAATAGATTGGAATCCTCTGAACTCTTTTTGAACATAAGCCTATCCCTCCAAAGGCTCTTTGGTTCCAAAAAGGAAATCCTTTGTAAGCAGAGCAACCCTTAGCCAGGCACAGTATTCCGTGCGCTGCACCAATTGAATTCTGCGAGCGGTGCACCTCAAAACATGTGCGTGTGACCATTTATTTTTTGTACAATTTGACCGTCATCATGCAGAATCACAACTCGCATTGTACAAACTCCTATCAGCACCGACCGCACAACCTTCCCCGACATACCCATCCTGCTCGCAATGGCCGCGATCTCACACACGGAAAGTCGTGCCACCCGTCGTCCAATGAGCTTCGCAAGCGCACGGAAAAACTGTTGCTCTGCCAATGTCGTCTCAAGCGCAGCACAATACACCCTTGTTTTTTTTGATTGACCCTACTTCTACTAGAATCGCTGCCTATATGTCAGCAGAAGAAACCTTGTTTGCATGCTCCAGTTGAGCTTTTGAAATTTGTTCTTTGACGTATTTTTTTTACCGGCAGAGACAAGGGAAGCGACACCTATGAACACTCCAAGTTGTTCCATGCATTCATGTTGTACTGTATGAGTTTCTCTTTCATACCACGCCATCTTTCACCTTGCTACAATCAAAGGATGTTCTCACAGGAGACGCTGCAATAGACACCTTGTATCTAGATCATTGTACATTGAAGTTCCATCTGAAATGTTCGAAGCGCCGAGCAAGTCAAGAGCAAGTGGAAGGTCACGATCTGGACCTTGGTCAGTGGACGAACGAAAGTGAAAAGTTGATTTTCCCGGCAAACGGATCGATGGCAGATGTTTAGTGTGAGATTCGCTGATCGGGCCACATCTGAAACCGTGAGACACCAAAGCTGGGTCACAATTCTTCAAGTCCTCACCATAATTTTGACGACAGGATCCGACACTCTCGAACCTTTACTCACAACTAAAGACGGCAGAGAGTCTCAGGTCAATGATGCCTGTCAGATCCTGCCTTGACCACATACCGAAAACTAATCGATCCGTACAACATTTTGTGCTTCAACAGCAACCTTATCAATCTTAGCACATCACTTTTCCTGAATGAGTGACCAAGGGAAATTGGGCCCGAACTGGAAGAAAGAAGAAAGACTTTTTCTTTCATCAAACTAGAGTTTCACATTTAAGAGGGGTGGGTATAAGATGCGTGTTGAAGCACAAAACATTGTATGGATCCACAGTTTCCATCCCAGTCAACCACAAATACCAGGATACAACCTCTGCGTCGGATCCCTCGGAATCCACCCATGTGCCAGCCCAGCCTGATACGACCACTCATCCGCTTGCTCCGCCTTCCACGTCCACTGTATCCACCCCTGCGCCCGCTCATACGTGCTCGTCTGCGCCTCCCAATACTGCCTCAAAAACGTCTTGTACGCGGCAGTGAAACCGGCCGCGTTGCCCGTCTTGCCGGAGCAGCTCCCGACAAAGGTGGAGCCGGGGTAGGACCCGTCGTAGCGCGCACCGACGCCACGGCCGTTGAGGTATTTGGCGCAGTCGTTGGAGGCCGGGGTCCATTCGCCGACGACGAGCCAGAGGGAGAAGGAGGAGAGCTGGGAGGCGAGGGAGCAGGCGTAGGAGATGTGTTGGGCGTTGGTTCGTTGGTTTTCCTGTGTGTTTTGTTTTGTGAGTGGGTGTGGAAGTGGTGGAGAGAAGTAACGAACGCCGACGGAAAACATCTGGTAGAGGTGTGTATCCATCATGACGCCTTGAAAGCTGGAAGGAGGCATGAACCCTTGCCAGTAGCTGAGAGGTTGGAAGGCATCGTGGATGACTAGAAGGGTGTTGCTTTGTTGCGCGGTGCCGTACGGGTATCTGTATCACGATCACCCATTCAGGAATGTGGGGCAGAAGGTGATGATAGTTACTCACCGAATGTTCCCATAGCTGTCATACCAGTACTAATCGGGAAAAGGTTACTTTTGATCAACACTGAATATGTAGACGGCTGACCTGGTTGACGACAGACAGCATGTTCCCTCCCACGAACCCTGCAGGCCTGGATGATACCCTCATTATAGGGTTCGTCTTGGTGAAAGATAATGTCGGACGTACTCGTTCAAAGGTGCTATCCCAGTCACGACGGTGGTAGAGTCCTTGTAGGCATTTGCAAGCTTCTTGATGATAGCATTCGTTCGATCAATGTTCCTCTGCTGCGTGTTCCACAACCTGCATCACAAATACCATCATTCCAACCGTCAAGAATTCAGGTCAAGAAAGACTCACACGGGGCCTTTTCGACCAGAGTTGTCGAACCTGATAAAAGCTAGTTTTATAAACGGTGCGAGGGCTGGTGGAAAAGAGGTTTACCCGTTCTGGCTTCCTGGAGCACCTATGTAGATGATGATGGGTTCAACGAGGCGTCAGAGACAGATTGCGAACGACTGACCATGGAGATCGATGATCACTTTTAGGCCATATGTGGATGCCCAACCTATGGCTTTTGAAAGATAGGGGAGTTGCCCCTGAATGTATGGTTCACCCCCGGAAACGTCCCATGCCCAATAACCAATCGGGATACGAACGTGATTGAGACTGGTGGTTTGTCGGTGAGAATAAGAATTCCACAAGGGAGGTCAACGCACCCCGCAGCAGCGATGGCCTGGAAATCTGACTGGGTAATCCATGTATCCCAGTGGTTGCGAAGGGCGTTCGTTGCGGTGGTACGGTCTTGGTGTTGACCAAAGGTGTATTCGTCAATGATGCGCGAATCACCCGTGTTGTCGAAGAGGGATGGTTTGATCCATGGCTGTCCAAAATGTTAGCGTGTTCGGGTGGAGGGGAGTGCTCAAACCTCGATGACGAGCCAACCGCCGATGTTCACACCTCGGATCTTCTGGGAACCATAGGGAAAGCCTGGGGCGAAGGCGCGAGCGGCGGGGAGGATGAATGTGAGGGCGAGGAGGGCAAGGGAGGGATAGATGGTGGCGGGGAACATGCCGACCAGCTGGGGGGAGTGTGTGGGTCGGGGAATTTATACATGGCAGATGGTGGGGGAGCGGGCCAAGACCGAGCTTGCCGACGTTGATTTTAGGATAAATGGGGGATACAGCGGTGATGGCGGCGGTAGAAGCCTCCAATACGAGGATTAGCCGAGAAGGCACGGATGCGACCGATACAATTTTTTATCGGACCATTTCAAAGTTGGGCATATACATACATCAGGCGAGATTCACACCCCTAGAATAAACAAGGAAAACACCGATCCATATCTAACCCGTCTTGTTCTTGCTCCTCTTCCCAACCTGCGCCTGGAACCCACTCTTGATGGTGTTCACACTGCGCCTACTCCCACACGACTCGCACGCCATGAAAAAGATACGATTCTCCTTCGTCAAGAGGGTGTCTGGCGATTTGCACGTTTTGCATGTCACGTATTCGACTATATGCGCTATAAACAAGAGGTAGATCACGCAGAACTTTGGGGGACAGACCGATGTATCGTCGCAACACATTCTCGACCTGTTTCTGCTGGAAGCGACCTTTGATGACGAGACGCCCAGCACCGTCTACACTCCCCGTCGTACCCATCTCGGCAAACATGAACTGAATAACGTGTTCGGGCTGTCCCATAGCTCAATAACTGGCTAATATAGTAAACGAGAACACTACACACCTGACGATGCATCTTTTTGCAGATATCAGAAACATTGGCAAAAATCGACTTCTTGTTGCCTTCACGGTGGATAGATGGTGGCGCAATGGTATATCGCTTCCCGGCAGAGTTTGAGAGCAGTGAGGGGTTAGCGGCGTGTAACGACCCGTAGAAACGTGTCAAAAGCTGTAAAGGACATTGCCTTCAATCCTTCACCCGTATGACCTGTCCAAACACGAACCTCCTGATATGTATAATCACGATCGCTCCTCAACCATCCCTCTGTCCCCGCTTCGACACCTATGGGGGCATCCGCCTGAGCGAACGGATCGTCACCTAGCTCTGTCTCGTCAATGTTGTCCAGATGGCTCGTGTCAACAGGTTGTCCGTCGTCCTCATCATCTTCACCCGCGGGTGCTGCTGTAGAAGACGACTTGGTTTTCGTGTCGTTAAGCTCCTTCTCGAACGCATCGAGATCAAACGCCGCCTTCTTCTTGCCAGACTTTTTCTTCTTTTTGATATCGGAAAAGTCGAGGTCTTCGGATGTGATGGTAGGCGCTGCGGCGGACGCGGGCACAGGGGTAGATGTCCCCGAGTCGTCGCCCTGCGTCGGACGAATATAAAAAAGAGGACGAGATTGGGGATCACAACGAGAGCGCCTACGAAATCCATGGGTATTTCCTTTTTCCTCTTCTTCTTTTTCATATCGCCAAACATAGCCTTGAACTCTTCCTCCTCATTCTTTTTATCCGCGCCCTCCTCCGCTTTTTCCCTCATCAACTCATGGGCCGTCGTTGGTCCCAGATCAACCGCAGTTCCGTTGAGAGTCGTGTTGTCGATCGTTTCTGGTGCTGGCGCTGTGGGATCTGCATCCGCTCCAAGAGGGTCCTCGGTGAACGCGACGACCTTCTTCTTCCTCTTCTTGAGCGACGGGTCGAAAAGTGGTTCGCCCGACGCCATCTTGCGCTGATTGTCGATGTAGATGATCAGGAGTTAGAACTGGTTTAAACCCCGCTAGGTAGGTGGGAAAGTTGAACCGAAATGCCGGGAGTGCCCGAACTGGTCCTCCGCTCTCTCTATCCTCCCAAATGTCGATGCTAGCTCGTCGAACGGTCCTCCGTGCTGCTCACCAGTCTTCGCCGCTGGGCGCTGCCCCAGGCCAGGCCCGCAATATGGCCACTCTCCGTGAGATTGAGCTCCGGTTAAAGTCCGTACGCAACATCGAGAAAATCACAAAGGTATGTGATGTTCAGAATAAAAAAAGCGGACGTTAACAGTATCATATTCTAGTCCATGAAAATGATTGCCTCGACCAAGCTCGCAAAGGCCCAGAGGGCTATGCAAGCCGGGAAAGACTATGGTCTGGCCAACGCAGGTGTGTACCAGCCAAATTCACGAGCCCAACCGCCATTTCACCAACACCAATCTCACCAGAGGTCTTTGAACACTCCCCCACCGACAAGCCCACACCCAACAAACTCTTCGTAGTCATCTCCTCTGACAAAGGTCTCTGCGGCGGCATCCACTCCTCCGTCTCCAAAGCCACCCGAAAGGCACTCGCCAACCACCCCGAGTCGCTCCTCGCCGAAGCAGCCGCCCCAACAGAAGTCGACTCCCACTCCCCCGTCGTCGTCATCGGCGACAAATCCAAAGCCCAGCTCCTCCGCCAGATCTCTGGCAACTTCCGTCTCACGTTCAACCAGATCGGGAGGGACATCCCGACGTTTGCAGACGCGGCAGGCGTTGCGGATTTGATCGTCAAGAGCGGCATCAAGTATGATTCGATTGTTCTTGTTTATAACAAGTTTGTGTCGGCGTTGTCGTACGAGGCGTCTGTCATGGAGGTGAAAGGTGTCGAGGCCCTTAGCGAGAGCAGTGCGTGGTTTTTCCTTCCTTTCTAACAGAATGATTATTGACGTGGTGCTGTAGACGGCTTCAAGATATACGAGAACGAGGATGACGCGACAAAAGATCTTGCAGAGTTCTCTCTCGCCAACGCCATCTTTTCTACCCTTGTGGAGAACCACGCTTGCGAACAGAGCTCGCGGTACGGACGGCGTCCTTTCTCTCTTCCTTGTCGGTCTTGTTAATATTCTACTATAGCCGCAATGCCATGGACAACGCATCGAAGAACGCAGGGGATATGATTGGTATGCTCCAGATGCAGTATAACCGTGGTCGCCAAGCCGCCATCACGAACGAGTTGGTAGACATCATTACTGGTATGTCTTCATTTTCCCGCATTGGTTTTGTTGGCTGATGATCCTTTATTTTTCTTCCAGGTGCGAGCGCGTTGTAGATGGGCTAGACCATACGCAACAAACCTACAGTAGACAGAGCACCGCCCGCCGCCCACCCCACCCCTCTGGCATGTCGTTTTTAATTATCCTCGCGTGTTCTTGTCTGTCAAGATATCTTGCGATCTCGTCGGGAAAATGAAGAGCATTATGTGTCAAACAATTAGCCCGACTCGCGTTCGCCACCAGTTTCCTTGAGGATTGACCCAAGTAGAAAGGGAAAGGTGATCTTGGCTCGCAGAGTCAAAACAAATATCTGTGGCTTCGACAGGCCTGTATCACAGCAACTTGATTCGAACAAGTGTCCTCGGGGATTGGAAGTAAGCGTGTAGACCGGACACGATTGCCCCGCGCGCTGCCTGCTGCGCCATGCTGTGATCAATGGATGCACCTAGACGGGGCTGGAATGAACCAGATAATAACTGAAGACCGGCTTCGGCTTCAAGGCGTGTCCCAACACTGATCCAGCGCCTATAGAGTGCCCCTCTCGTCGTGGTTAAGTCGGGGCCAAATGTCATTATACCCTGGCGAGACTTCTTTTTATGCAACTCATGAGGTGCCTATAGGTGCCTATCTATCCTTTGCTTCATAAGTAGGGCAGTGATGATATATGCGCCGAGAGATATTATATCCCGAGGCTGGTGGACCGAACTGTCATTGATAAAAGGAGATTAAAAGATTTATATCACGCCTTTCGGTGCTAGGATGACTGCCACAAGGTGTCAGGGATACCCTGTCCCGCTCGGTCCTCCGAGTTCTTGATTCTTTCAACTTCACGGTGACGACTGAAGCGAACCGAGGGCCAGAGAGCACGATCGAGGGTACCAATGACCACAGCAGCCAACCTTCGGCCCTTGCTGGCAGTGTGGTCGTCGAGGGACAAGGTAATCGCTTTGTTATTTATCACAATCATTTGAGCAGACAGACATAGGTATAGATCCGAGTCCATGTGTTCCATGTGTCAGCCCCACTTATCCGGAGGTCGGACTGTTCGTACTGTTCCCGCTTTTCCGAGGGCCTGAGCATGTTAGAGGGACATGCAAGAAGAGATTCATGCCATTGTATACTAGTACACTTATATTCAGTACATCCACTCCGTACTAGTGAGTCCGTAAAATCAGCGTGCCAAAAAGCTAAAGACATAAGACGGACATGCAAGCAGACAAAAACCTCGAGATTCTAAAAAGTCCGATACTTGCCCCGAGAGTCATAAACGTACTGCCCGTCAAAATTAGGTGACTAGGGACAACGAATTAATCCAAGACGACCACGGAGAGAAAGCGATATCGACGTACAGGATGTGCAACCGCTGGCGAGTTGACCACCGTGATACGCATGTTTACAGCAAAAGGCGTGGGAGTGGCTAGACCGACGTATCAGGCTCTAGCTACCACAGTCAGGGAGGCAACGCACCAAGTTCCAATAGGGGTCAGTGGAGTGCAGGTGCCGGCATTTTGTCCCGGCCCGAGAAACAACTTGACATCGAGTCCAAGCAAGCCGATGATGATTCGGTGCGCGACCGTCAGGTTGCCCGCGGGGTACACCGTCGAGCAGCACTGAGGGGTCGTCCCACTGCCACACCGGCTGGGAATAGGCGAGGGGCCGGTCCTTTTGGCGACTGTGTACGTTTTAGCAATCACAAACCTTCATCCGCAAGGCGTGTTCAGAAGAAATGAACGCACGGTATGTCGGTGTCGCTCTCCTTCCAGGTGGGAGCGGTGGAAGCCCACGGGCAAAGCGCTCGGCGTTGGTCTCGGCGGCGGTAGAGACACCGGCTGCGGCGACCAAGACGGTGAGAAGGGCTGGGGCAGAGAACTTCATCGCTTGCTGCTGTTTTACGTTGCAGTAAAAGGTGGGAGCAAGGACAGGGGAAAGTGGTCGAATACTATCAATGAGGGCTGCTTTTAAACATGTTCAAAAGGTCCGATCGCACATCCTCTCAAAGATGCATATGGATGCATATGGATCGCCTCGCCGCAAAAGAATGGATGTGACATCACATCGCGATCAAGAGGTATATTTCGACAGCATCCACAGCTGTCGCAAGACTGCCCCGCTTGTGTCAAAGGAATGGAGAAACCCCAACAAGCAAAATGTAAAAGGGGTGAAAGCGGTGACTCACGGTAGATCTTGCAATGATTGACATGCGGAGGGGAAGTAGTACCTATCTCTTATCAGCTTGTACACTGGGTCCGTGACGGTGGGGCTGCTCACCATCGTGACTATGATTAAAATAGCTGCCAGTGGAGGCATAATCATATAGGCCGTAGTGCGCCTGGATGGAGGCTAGGTTTCGGCTATCGAACCGCGTGTTTGTTTGTGGGAGGCTTATTACCGCCAATCACCGCAAGTGCGATCTCCTTCCGAGTCAGTCACCACGCCGGATTCAGAATTTTAGGGACACTCGAATTTCTTTCTTGCGTATCAAGTCTCATCAAACTCGTTTGGGCGTACCAATCATAATTTTTGACCATCGTGAACCGTCTGCCCAGGAGGTGACAAGGAACATGGGCGAGAACTTGAATGTGTCACGATGCCATGAGCAACATCTTGTGATGTTTTTGGCACGAAATCATCATGATGTCTCCCATCTTCTAAACTACCCCCATCCCTTTCGGGTCTTTTATAGTCGATAGATTTACATCTAATTCACCATTCCTAACCCTTATTGCAATTTTAGACCAGGGGATAGATATGGTAGGTAATAAATTCGCTTTTCTGACATACCCCCTCTCCACACTCCTTTATACCTGATAAATTAGTCCTATGGCAGGCATTACTGGTGCTTGGAGTACTATAGATATGTATTAAAAATCGGACACAGGTGGCCTGACAGTGGGGAATGGTGGGGACACTGGTAGAAAATTAGAAATCCCCTTAGTATATTTACATCCCCCATTCCCATCATGTTCTACTCATGTTGGAACCTTCGGGATACCTCCCCCCCAATGCTTATAGATCATACAATCAACATACAAGTGTTCCCCGGGACGGGGAGGTCATGATCCTGCTGGGGGATGTGTCCCCTTCCTCCCTTGATGATCACCACTTCCCACCCAATTTAAGCCATCATCAATAGTGGGGAGTGCTTAAATTGGTCAGTATAACAGTATAGTATGTATTAGAACAGGTAAACATGTATATATTACATAGTAGGTATGTACTACTAGCGGGTGGTTTGTTGCCTGTGGGAGGGTGTGTCTGATCACATCCAATATGTTTAATAATGGTAAGGGGTCAGGGTTTTTGGGTACAGGAAGGCCCGGGGTGGTGAGGGGAAGGGGTGGGAGGCGGGATGTGAGAGGCTTGGGAGTTCGGGGGAATGTCGTTTCGGGCTCTTCAGGGATGTTGCTGGTAGCAAGGGAAAATTTGGTGGCTTATGTAATAATACAGGCCCTAACCCCAACCATGCCGACGACGAAGGGGTCGGTGCCTGCCTCTACCTTATTTCATTGACAAACGGACTGCCACGAGGTGTCAGGTAACTCCATCCCGCCCGGTCCTCCGATGGCCCTTTCAACTTCACGGTTACAACTCAAGCGATCCGAGGGCCAGAGAGAACGAGGACACAAATGACCACTGTAATTAACCTTTTGACGGAGCCATCTCAAATATAAAGTTCGCTGTTCAACGGCCCTTGTTGGCGGCGTGGTCGTCGAGGGACCAGGTACTCACTTTGTTATTTATCGCTCAATGGAGAATGCATTTGAATTTTGAGCGGACAGACATAAGCATACATCCGAGTCCGTTTCATGTGTCAGCCCCATGTAGTATCCGGAGGTGGTCTGTCCCTGCCGTTCCGAGGGCCTGCCCGGAAGCATGTGAGAGTGACATGCATTTCTTGGGTATGTATACGACCTGGAAAATACCAGAAGAAGAGATGCATACTAGTACACCTCCACTCCCTAGTAGCACATAAAACCAGCGTGACAAAAAGCTAAGGACGTAAGGCGGATCCGGTTATATAGAAGGCATCAGCAGATATGTACAGTGAAACCTCGAGAATCTGAAAAAGACAATAATTCTTCAACACCTGCCCCGTGAGTCATAAACCTATCGCCCGTCAAAATTAGGTCGTGACTAGCGACAACGAATTACTCCAAGACAACCATGGACAGAAAGCGATATCGACGTACTTGATATACAACCGCTGGCGAGTTGACCACCATTATATGTTTGGCTGCAGCAGACGGGGAAGGAGTTACTGGACCGACATATCAGGCTCTAGCTCCCACAGTGAGGGAGGAAACGCACCAAGTTCCAATGGGAGCCAGTGGAGTGCAGGTCCCGGCATTCTGTCCCGACCCGAGAAACAACTTGATATCGAGCCCAAGCAAGCCGATGATGAGTCGGAGCGCGACCGTCAGGTCGCCCGCGGGGTACACCGTCGAGCAGCACTGAGGGGTCGTCCCGCTGCCACATGGGCTGGGAATAGACGAAGGGCCAGTTCTTTTGGCGACTGTGCACGTTTTAGCAATCACAAACCTTCATCCGTAAGGCTTGATCAGAAGAAATGAACGCACGGTATGTCGGTGTCACTCTCCTTCTAGGTGCGAGCGGTGGAAGCCCGCGGGCAAAGCGCTCGGCATTGGTCTCTGCGGTGGCAGAGACACTGGCCGGAGCGACCAAGACGGTAAGAAGGGCTAGGGCAGAGAACTTCATCGCTTGCTTCTGTTCTCGTTTGCAGTAAAAGGTGGCAGCAAGGGCAGGAGAAAGCTGTCGAATACAACCAATGACGGCCGCTTTTAAATATCGTACATCGCCCATACGGTTCTTCAAACATGCGTGTGGACCTCTCACCGAAAAAGAATGAATGTGGCATCGCATCGCGATCAAACGGTAGATTTCGACAGCGTCCACAACAAGACTGCCCTGCATGCACCATCGTCTGTCAAAGGAACAGAGAGACTCCGAAAAGCAGGATATGAAACGCGGGTAAACGGTGCCACAGTCGATATGTGCAAAGATTAGGATCTTGCAATGATTGACATGCACGGGGGAAGTAGTAGTAGTACCTGTTATCTCTTATCAGCTTCAAGTTATACATTGGGTCCGTGAGGCCTGCTTACCACCGTGAAATAACTGGAAGTTTCAACATCGCGAAATCGAAATGCGTAGGATGCATATGGGCATACCTGTATGGAGGGCAAATTTTCGACTCTCGCTGTATGAGATGAAGGCGAAAATGGCAAACTGGACCAAGGGATAGACGTCCTGCGGCTCCTGATTGGTGGGTCGTATGTAGTCTGATATCACTGGTCACCGGTAAACTGCCATTGGTTTGTCAGTTTATTACCGCCAATCACCGTAAGTGCGATCCCCTTGAATCGTCCGGGTCATGACAGATTGGATGCTCAAAGTTGGCTCAAAGTTCTTTCTTTGCGTATAAATCAGTATCATCAGACTCGTTTGGGAGAGATGAATTCATTGGGCGTACCAGTCATAATTATTGACCATCGTGAACAGGCTGCCAAGGAGGTGCCAAGGAACACTAGCGAGAACTTGAATGCGTCATGATGGGTGGGCCAATGGGTGAGCATCATCGTTGAGCAGGCGCCGGCAAATCGTACCCATGCGGCTGTGGAGCGAATACATATGTATAATGTGGCACTTCCAAGTACTGACGAGAAGTCTGTGCAGTCTGGAGAGAACATTCTGAACTTTCGGGCAGGCTAAATCCGAAAATGCCGAAACTGGGGTCAGGGTGTCAACCAACGCCATCAGATTTGGCGGTATCTGGCCTCCGAAAAAACTTAATTTTCATTGCCACTACTGCGCCTTTCGTGTCTGTGTATGCAGTCCCCTCAACTTATGCTTCTGAACGACAATCCACCATTCTCTAGCAGGCCCACACCCGAACCTGGATCCCGGTTCCAGCGGGCCATAGTATGTCTGAACTTGGCTTGTCAATTCAATCTTGTCCGAACCGGGTCCTGACAGGCTGGGATAAGGGAAACCAACGCGGCGCCTCGTGAGTCAAGTGTTGTCCAAATGCATTGTGATCTCATTCGTAAAACGTTCCGGACTGGTTCCGAAGTGTTATTGATTTGCATGTGCTCGAGGCTACAGTGTTGCTCTTGTGGCAACGTATATAATCGACCGAGTGATTTGCTTGAAATCTCTTCCGAGTCTGGAATGCACTAAGTATCAGTGCAATCAAAATATAAAGACCTGCACTGACAGAATAATCAGGTCTACTTTCTCGGACGACAAATCCTGCCTGGTAGCGAAATTACTCCGGTTCCGGCAACGACAATATGCGCTAGGCAACCGCGACAAGTCCAAAGACCGCCGGGCCTTATGTTCAGCGCCGCCACCAATTCGAGCGCCTATGTCGGAAACACTCGAATTTCCGCACGTTCCCGAATTCTTGCATCATGATAATCTTGAGATGAATATTATCGGTCATCGTGGATTTGAAGCTGCCAACACAAACTTGAAGAGCTCTTCGGTTTTACTCGACAAGTTGGTGGGATAGGTGAATGGGGAGGCTGGGTTAGATCAAATGTCTGAACAAATCGAGCATCCCTAATAATTTGGACTGCACTACCATCAGAGTCACTGACTACCTGTCAAGATGTCGTATCATGGCCATGTCGATGTGCCGCGCTCCGAGGCCCTGGAACGACGATGTTGAGCTCTCGGAGAAGGCCAGGGAGAGGGCTTCAATGAAGTTGCAAGCATGACTGGGGACTAATCTAGGGGGACTTGCAGGAGGCGTTCCCGCTACCACAGCAATGCTGTATCGCAAGCAAGAGTGCCGGAAAAGACATCGTCTCTCAGAAAAAGGCCGAGAAGCCAGATGGTGTCGTCATCCGATCGTGATCCGCGCTGATTTAGGGCAAGTTAGAGTCATCATCCTTTCCTTCGAATTCCGAGATGGAGACGTCGGGCTGTAGGCACAACTTGGATCCGACCCCGGGATATCTAGCCGTCTCAGGACACTCGAGTCGATGCATTTCTCCACCTCCTCTTCCATATTCACCCCCCTAGAGTTCGTTGATGTTTCCCCGAGACGAACACGCCTCAGAAAAAGGCGGCTCTTCCCCACCTGCCGCTGATTCGTTGGTATTGATGAATGATCCACTGAGAAATGGCGAAGACGAAAAGTCAGTATGTCCTGAAGGAGGGTTTAGGGGTTGGTCAGTTGTGCTCGGCGTGTAAGAGTCTTCTTTCTTTGGGTTGAAAATCTCCTGAGTTTGTCCGCAGATGGATATTGCAGTTTTGCACCTTTGGGCAAGCATGTCGACTTGCAGGTCTCCGGATGGCTTTCTCATATTTTCGCCAGCTATACAAACGCACACGGAGCATATAATGGCGAGTCTTTGGAGATTCTTCTGCCACACCAGAGCTGACCATCTTCTTCCGCTCTAGATTATTACGTTCGGGATTACCTCAATAAAAGTTATACATCATCACAGATAAGGTATGCAAACTCGTGCTCTGTGTATTACGCTGACGGCGTCCCGCTCACCCCGCGCAGTTGGATTGGCAGCACGCAACTATGTCTTGTGTTATCTCTCGGACTCGTCTCTGGAAGAGGGTTCGACACTGGCTACTAGTCCGTTCTCCGCCACCGACTCAAGGTATACTCATCTGACGGTTTCTTATAGCTACCACCTGATGATCGGCGGTTGCACGCTTCTCGTCTTTTGCCTTTTTATGCTCTCTCTATCGCAGGCAGAGCAATACTACCAAGTATGCCGCTTCTTCGCTCGACTATATGCGCGTTTATGAACCGATTTTCGGGACTCAGGTGTTCCTCGCGCAAGGTATGGGGGTAGGGATTGCATGCGGTGTAACCTATGTCCCCGGTTTCGGACTTATCCCACATTACTTCCAGCGCCGTCGTGCACTGGCGATGGGGATCGTGTCATCGGTAAGCGCTACCTGGGGGCTGACTGAGTGTTATTGATGATGATGGAACAAAGGGTGCCGCGGTCGGAGGAGCCATTCACCCGATCATACTCAATAAGCTCTTTCACGGGTCTGTCGGGTTCCATAACGGTGTACGCGTCAGCGCTGGGTTCGTCGGGGGGCTTCTGGTCATTGCGAATTTCCTCATGAAACCCCGATTGCCCCCTGCACCGAGGAAAGAGGGAAGTACGTTCAATGATCTGAAGACGTTTGCGCGTGATGTGCCGTATGCTCTTACCATGTTTGGGTGTGTACTATTTTTACTTGCCTTTCCCTTTCGTTTTTTGCTCGAGTCGGCTGAGAGTCCTTCGTATCAGGACCTTTTTGGTCATTATGGGCATATACTTTCCTATTTTCTTCTTGCAGTTGATAGCTATCAAGAACGGCATCGACCGCAGTACTGCTTTTTACACGGTTCGTCGATTTTGATTTTGAACGGCCGTGCCGCCCTGATTTTGGGACGCATATAGCTCGTCATTCTTAATTTTGCCAGTGCGGTGGGGCGGGTGGCGCCGACGTTCCTCGTCCCGAGGTTTGGTGTGTATAACATCATGATACCCTGTGTGGTCATCTGCGGATGTCTCGTCTTCTGGGTGCTGTCGCTCAAGACGGTTGTGAGCACGATCGTGTTTGCGGTTCTTTATGGGTTTTTTACGGGTACATGTACGTTTACTTTTCCTCTTTTTCCTTTAGTTGATCCTGATTTTTTCTCGATAGATGCGGGTCTCTTCGCGCCGATGGTTGCTTCGCTTGCAAAGAAAGACACGGAGATGGGCGCGAGGTTGGGGATATGTTTTGGATTCACAGGTTTAGTCGTGTCTTTTTTGGTGATCTTCGTCTGACGCGTGAATACACTGCGCAGGGTTGGGTGGTCTTATAGGTGAGCTTTGTATTGTGTTTTGTACGCCCGGATACATGCGAAAACTCGGGGCTTGTCTCCAGGTTCGCCTGTGGCTGGAGCGTTGCTTTCGAAACACTTTGTTTGGTGGAGACCGACTTTGTTCTCGGCTGCTTGTACTTTGGTAGGTGCGCTGTGTTTTGGGATTAGCAGGGTTTTGTTGGGGAGGGGCAAGGAGAGTTGGAGGGTATAGGACTGGCTTGTGTGGTTTCTTGGAGGTTTTTTGGGCTATGAGGTTGGGGTGGGTACAATACGAGATCATAATTGAAGTGGTTTGATTATGACAAGGTGACGATTGATACCGAGCTTCAATACAGCTCTGTATCAGTACTGTACGTACAGGCCCACATCACGTGGGAGCACCCACTTCTTCATTCTATACGAATTCGCGATGCCTGCCAAGAGCAGCAAAGAAAAGCTCCACCCTGACTTGGAGGAGGGCGAAATCAACGATCTGTCAGGAGCGATGAAGGCCTCCAAAACCCAGGAACTGCATCGCGGCCCAGGGGGTGATGTGCGGGCCACATCGCGGGGCGGGGATGCGGATGTGGATGCTACCACACGGACATGTATCAATGGGGTGGAACCTGAGCTGGTAACGCCGGGTGTTGAGGGTGCGAGTGACCAGGGACGCGAGCAAGAAAAGGATCCACCGTTGCCCCTGGCAGTTGTGGGCGTTGAGGCGGTGGCTCCTTGTTCTCGTATGGGTTTCTTTGTGATTGTATTTGACGGGTAATTGATATCCTCATATTGTAGTGTCAGACGAAGATCTAGAACGGGCAAAGTCAGTCGTTCTGGACTTGCTGGGGTGGGGCGTGTCGGGGGAGTACCTAGTGGAGTGTGGAGTGTCGTCTCCTGCAATACACAGGATATTCACCGACCTGCACCTTCGTCTGCCTGCTAATTTGGGTCTCTAGCTGTAACTGTATTATATACTTGTTGTAATTGTTGATCACTGTAACAAACAACTTGCTTTCTCCCACTCTAAGTGCGACCTTCGACCCACTTTCACATTCCGGCGCGAATTCTACGGCGAAACACCCACCGACCTTCCCTACCGATAACAAGTCACGTCGTAAATGCGTTTTCGAACGTTAGAAATCCGCTGGCACGACAGCAAGCCTATATCCACCTGCGATTTCCAGCCCGTCGCTTTCAAAAAGGCGCGGCCCAGCACTGGGCAGGAGAAGAATTTTGCGAGCCAGTCATATAGACTCGCGACGGGTGGGGAGGATAACCACGTTAGGGTGCGTTCATTGTCCCCATGGTCTCAGGTCTGGACAGCCGGTAACATCTTTGACCTGTCAGGTGTGGATGGTTCACCCCAACCTACGGCCCCCGACACTCGCAAAGGAGAGTGATTCTGCAGCGAACGCACCGCGACCGCCGCGGGTCGAGTACCTCGCCACGCTGAGTCGACATTCAGCTGCTGTGAATGTCGTTCGGTTTTCTCCCAATGGTAAGTCCGTCATGTTGGATTCCTGCGTAGCTGAAGCTTTCTGGGTTTAAACAGGCGAGTTGATCGCGTCTGCGGGGGATGGTACGTAGTTGCCACTTGTATTTCTTTGTGGTGGTTTATTCACTACTGAAATGGTTCAGACGGGATGATCATCATCTGGGCACCGTCGACTACACCCCAAGCGAGTACTTATGGGAGCGACCTCAGTCCGGAAGAATTGCAGCATGAAAAGGAGTATTGGAAGCCGCGAACAACCTTCCGGTACGCGTCTCATAAACTAAAGCCACTACTGGAACTTACAACATGAACAGTTGCACAACCATGCAAGTATACGACCTAGCCTGGAGCCCTACGGGGGAATACATTATCGCCGGGAGCACAGATAACACCGCCCGTATCTTTACCGTCACAGATGGTGAGTTCTCCCAGCCTCCTTGTTTACGGCTTGTAACTCACTCATGTTCTTGCCAGGCAAATGCCTGCAAGAAATAGCTGAACACACCCACTACGTGCAAGGCGTCGCCTGGGACCCCCTCAACGAATACATTGCCACCCAAAGCAGCGACCGCTCCATGCACATCCACCGCCTCTCCTTCTCCAAAACGGGTCTTTTCGAAGCTGCGCACGCCGTTGGGCGCAACACCCGTATGACGCACCGACATAGTCGCACTCCTAGCGTGCAGGGGCATAGCAGGAGCCGCCCGAGGGTGTTCCGGAGTCGGTCCATCACGAGCGAAGCGGAGAGCGTGGCCAGCGAGCAAACGACGGGGAAGGAGGACCGGGAAAGGGAGACGCCGTTAACACCTGCGTCGTCGATGTTCCCCCCACCGTCGATTGACAAGCCGTCTTCCCGCCGGTCGTCGTTCAGTGGGTCGAACGCCCCTGGGTCCCCGGTGCCGTATAGCCGCTATGGTCGCTCTCCGTCGCCTATGCCGCCTCTTCCTGCGATTCGGACGCCGTTGCCTTCGGCTTCACCTGGTGGTGTTGCGTGGCACGCTGGCATGGGGGTCAAGTTGTATGGAGATGAGAGTTATACGAATTTTTTCAGGAGGTTGGCGTTCAGTCCCGATGGGGGGCTGTTGATGACGCCTGCGGGGCAGTTTGAGGACCCGAGTGTTGTGGTTGGGAAGAGCACAAATGGGAAGGAGGATGTGGGTGGGACGCCGGTGAGGGGGAGGAGGGGACGGCCTTCCGTGTCTGCATTGGAGAGCACGCCGTCTGGATCCGCCGCTGGTCCTGCTGCGTCCTTGTCGTCGTCTTCATCCTCGACATCGTCGGTGTACATTTATTCTCGCGCCAACTTTGCTCGGCCCCCTATTGCGCAGCTGCCGGGACACAGGAAGGCGAGCGTTGCTGTGAAGTTTTCGCCAATCCTCTACGAGCTCAGGCCTGGTGTCGAGGGACCTGCTGCTCTCACATTGGATGGGTCGTCAGTTGAGCCGACTTACACTCACCTCGCGAAACCTGCTGCTGCTGCTGGTTTGGAGAAGGGCAAAGAAGGCGCGCTGGAGGTTGACGTCCTTGGGCCTCCTACCTCTGGGGGCCTCAGCTCGATCCTCCCGCCGCAACCTCCGCATCGACACCAGAACCACTCGTCTATGTCGTCGATCATGGGTATCATTGCGCCGACCCCGAGGTCGGGGATGAGTAGTGTGATGGCTTCGCCGATGTTGTCACCTTTGGAGCTGAGGCCGCCGACGCCTGTGACGTCCAAGCCTCCTACGCCGTTACAGATCCCGCAGGGGCAGGGGCAGCATGCGGGGATGCAGACACCGACGAGGGGCGGAGGGAGTGGGCAGGGTGCTGGTACTGGATCTGTGTTTGCGTTGGGGTATCGGATGTTGTTTGCGGTTGTGACGATGGACAGTGTTGCGATATATGACACGCAGCAGGCGGGGCCGGTGTGTTTGTTGACGAAGCTGCATTATGATGAGTTTACGGATGTTACGTGGTGAGTCTTGTTCTTTTCTGGGAGGAGAGAGGGTGCTTTACTGAACGTTTGGTTTAGGTCCCCGGATGGGCAATGTTTGATGGTGTCTTCACGCGATGGATATTGCACGCTGGTGACGTTTGATGAGATACTTCCGGCGCATCATGTGCAGCAACATTCGATTCAGCTGCAGTCGATTGCGAACCACCATTCGGTGCCGCTGGCGTATTCCACCTCTTCGTCATCTTCTTCGGCGCCGATGTCGATGATGATGACGCCTATGGCGACACCAGCGTCGGGGACTGTTGGGTTGCCTGCTTTGCAGATGCCGCCGGTTGTGGTGCAGGGCCAGGGTGGGGGGTCAGGCCAGAAGAGTAGTAGGAAGAGGAATGAGCCGCCGTTGACGCCGGCTGCCAGTGTGGATGGGGGGGGGAGTGGGGAGTTCTTTTCGACAGGGGATGGAGAAGGAGATGAGGAGAAGGAGAGGGTCGAGGTGAAGGAGCCTCCGAAGAAGAAGAGGAGGGTTGTGTTGACGAAGTTGGGCGATCTAGGGTCTTGATTTCTCTCGGCGTTCCTTCATTTCTTCTTTCTTGTTCCTTTATTCATTCTGTTCTTGATCTGGATGCCCTTTTTTTAGTTCACTTATGCATCCCAATTTTCTTCTGCTTTTTTGACCGAAAAAGTGTTTGGTATGATCTTTATCTTCCCTACATACTTTATCCATGTCTAATGAAATGATGAATAGAAGTGACATCATGATGGTTATCGGGGCTGGGATTTCAGTCAGTTGGTTGGCCTGTCACCATCATGGTAGGGTTGCTAACGTTCGGTTCAGTCCGGTTCTCTACCTTTTTTCGCTGAACCGTGCCCTACCTTACGAGACTACAGGTGGCAAATAGTCCAACTTTGACATTGCCCCGTCAAAATGCTTACCTTGACAAGGGAATAACACGGCTGTTGCCACAGCGCCCGCTACGAAGGAGCCCAATTTTGAACTCGGATACGAGAGTACTGTAACGTTTTATCGAATGTAAAATTGTTAGCCTTCGTCTCCTGCAAACTGAATAAGAAGACCATGTCAGCGGCTATGTATTCCATCAACGAGTCCCCGAAAAAAAACAACTATCGAACTCGCGTTATTTGACGAGATCGGCAGGACGGGACAGTGAGTTTAGCGGGACCGAAATTTTATGGTAAGAGGGACAAAATACTAGAGATGAGACGAAACTTACCCGCTGCAAGCGCTTCGGCGTGGTGCAAGTCAACAGACTGTAAGCTGTTCTTTTCAGCCCGAAAGACAATGCGGTGGGGCTAAGAGAGGGAAGCATTGTCCCGAATAAGACCCACTTTTATAGGACTAATGACGTACTGTATAGGTCGTGAAAATGGACAGGAATGATAGCGACACTCAAGGCTGCCGGTGACGAAACATGCAAGAGTTAGTACAGAGCGTAAAGTTGATCACTCACTAAGTACATTGCTTGTACCTTTATTCTCAGCTTCCAAAGTCAGTACCAAGAAGTTCGCGCTGTTAGGGTGTTTACTTGGTGTTGACCAGCCTCTGCAACAGGCGTGTTCCCCGAAAGCGATGGTTGACTGCGGCACAACCGGAGCGTGAGAACGCCACGTGGCGACTCAGCCAAGACCCTCCCCTTCAAACGACACACTACTTCGTAAGTAGTGGTAATATAGCCCCTCCTATGTTTTGCGTGGGAGGGCATTAGTTGAGCCTAATGTCGCCGTGATGAATGGAAATGAACTCCCACGCTCCCACCTCACCTCTCCGCACTTACCCCAATTGCTTAACTTTGATTGACGAGGACTCCGCGATGTATCGGTGACCGATGGCACGCAGACGGGGACCGATGGCATGCAGACGGAGACCGATGGCACGCAGACGGGGACTCAGCGATGTTGACAGCGCCCCCCAACTCCCGGCGACACTCCTGATCAACCTCGATCGGACCACTGTGTCTCCATTAAGTGGGCAATCCCCCGACCCGTCTCAATTTCAAGAGTTAAAACAAGAACTTTGTCTCCCCGTTTGAATCCCACGTTTGTCCTACGTTCTTTGAGTTGATCCCACTCATTTGCCGATTTATCAGCCCCCGGCGGCTTGAAGTCCCGAGTCTATCCCGAATGACATCTTTCTCGACCTCCAGAACTCCCTCGAGAGTGAAAAAAGCATACCAATAAATTTCAATTAGGGCGCTGTGTTCTGGTTGCGCCCAATCTGCCGCTGCTGCATGCTGGCGGGTTCGGGATGACCAGTCTCTCTGCCGATGTATGTCACGGTGGTTCTTCTTGTGATTATATTTGACTTTATTCTAGACCATCGAACGATAGACGACGACACCCTCCTCTCGCCACTAACATCTCACATCGACACCGACGGTAACTCCCACTATCGCGGCCCTGCATGCATTCTCCAAGGGACAGGAAATTCCACTGACGGCGTTCCAGGGGAGCTCGCCGTTCACAAGGTAGGAGCCACCTTTCGGTCACCTGCGTTTGGGCATTTGATGATACTTGATCATGGATCTTCTTGAGCTTAGAACGGCGGCGACGCGTACTAGACTATTCGTGACAAGGGAGTCGGAGTGTCATTGGAAATAGTAAGGCAGGGCGCGTTGCTGTTTGCAGGGTGTCGGTGGTGTGTAGGATGGGAGTACGCTTGTTGTGTGGCCACACAGCGCCTGCGCGAGTTGTAACTAGAAGTAATGGATTGAGAGTGCATATTGAATGGGTCGATTTGGCTTATTTCTTTCTTGCTTCCTTGATACTGGGTAACCTTCCATAACGTTTACAACCATAGCCTACTAGAATGGCTGGCTTTGTCCGCAGAAACCTTGCTTGTGTAGTACTTACTTACTTAGTTACTTTTAGTCCTGTTTTGTTCTCCTACTATAGTGCCCCAACCACACCTTTTGAGCCGCGCCACTCGTCGCTGACCTGCGGTCGGCTCTCGCGCCAGGAGTATCAATGGGAAGGTGATTATATCACAAGGGAACAGCGCGTCTGTCGCCGCAGCGCCCGCTACGAAGGAGCACAATACGACTTATATGAGGAATGATAGTAACGTAATGCATCTCAACGGAATAAAGTTGGTGATGTCAGAAGAGAGAGAGAGCTACATTGCTTGTACCTTAAGCTCAGCTCCCACAGTGGGTTTCTTAGTACCGAGAACTTCGCGCCGTTGTGGTGTTGGTGTTGACCGGTCGTCTGCAACAGCAGACTTGAGTCGAGAGTATAATCCATAAATAAACTGCGCCGGGCCGCCGGACAACGAACAACCGGGAGTTTCCAAAGATGGAGCGTGAGAACGCCACGTGGCGACTCAGCCATGACTCCCCCGGCCAGCCCACTACTTCGTAGCGGGAATTTGTTTGGCAATCACCGGTAGGTCAGACAGGCCCTGGAAGGCAACCCTGGCAAGCAAGGTAATTTTTCTAAACTGCTTACAATCTGAGATTAGTCTGCCAAATCGGTCAGACATGTCATCGGACTCTGAAATACCCTCTCGGAAAACCTTAAGTCTAGAACACATGCGAGACCCCCCTTCCAAATCATAATTGGTCAGCAGATTCATCTCCGCGACGTGGTCGGCATCTCGCTTAGAGGGATAACCCTTACATTCCCCCTTGATGCGACCATCCCCCGTGATTTGCCCCTCTCAGCAGTGCATGAGGAGGGTCCCTGTAGCCACGAAGAAGAATCTGTGTGTCCTTTTGTTGAGGTTTGACCATAGGCAAGCCGAGGATGCCGATACAGGCATGATGTAATACTGTACAGACGATCAGTCGATCAGTATATAAGAGGGCCCAGATCACCCGGAATATAATACATTCTTGCCCCCGGATCATTACATACCATACCCGGTATCATTACTAAGCACGCTCTCGTCTACCTGCGCACCTCCATTGCTCATCATGCATCACCTTTCACCAAAAATATGTCCCTGTGTCCCCTCGCGCACCCCTCTAAGGATGTCCTGCACAACCAGAAACCCTCGTGCATGTCGTCGTCCAGTGATAGTGAGATCTTCAATTGTGATGGCCGATGGCCAAAAACATCTACTTATTCCGAAGCCTGTCTATTTGCGTGACTAGATGTGGTTATGGATTTGAAGCAAAAACATAAATTATTTCAACTCCGCTCGCTTAAGAGTTGAGAAAGGATTCTAAACCACTGATCGTTTTTTTCCTGAACTTAGCACTTTGTTGCCTGCATGTGAGTCACCTGCGTATGAGGCTTTTGGCAATCTCACCGCCGCGACATGCTGACGTTGACGGTTATTGAATATGGGAACCTCAGGTAATGATTCTTCTCCTGCTGATAATAATCTACTAATTGAGTCTTTTACTCCGTAGATCCGTGATGGAACATGTTGTACATGAGCCTGGTGCGCCTTAATTAGGAGCCATTTATATAGAAGGGCAGGCTCAAACAGGCCCCCCCCTTATTGCTAGGTCCCGGTTCGGACAGAATTACGCCAGAATTGGCCAACAGCCAGATCCAGGTTCGGACATGAGGGTCCAGCGAGGTGCACCCGCTAGAGGGCCGTAGATTGTGGTTCAGAAACGCGAATTTCTTTTGGGACTGCATAGAAAAACTCTATAGGCTCGTACGAGCGTGTAAAGAGCGTTCGAAGGCGCAGTAGCGCCAGAAGAGATTGAGTTTTTCGGAGGCCGGATACCAGTTCGGACAAATCTGATGGCTTTGACAAAGCCGGAGTTGTGTTTCGGACAAATTTTGGCCCAAATCGGTTCGGACAGCGCTGACCCCGGTTTCAGCTTTTTTGGATCTAGCCTCTCCTCAAGTTCCTGGCCTCTCCTGGCATAAGGGGGGTCCTGCCCAAACTGACAAACTACTTAATCAGTTGTGTGTTACTTCGAAACGTTCACAAGTACTGGATTGAGTTCTCCGCGGCACCAGCGAAAGAGTCCCAATGGTCGCTTGTAATATACAAAAGTCAAGGAATAATGGGATATTCGCCAAGGATGCTACGATAGCAGGCGCGCTCCGGTCTATGTGCGTCTGTACACGATACATCTCAAGGGACGAAGGTTGAACTAAACCCTCTGGCGCCACGACAATGAACGCCTTGGACCGGTTGAATGACCACGGTTGGCCCTAGATCGAAAATGAGGCGACTTGGACATTCATTCACCCGAAACACCCCATCTGCAAAGATACTCATTCTCTCACCAGATGGTAAGCTCACGCTTCGGTCACCATACGCCTTGTATATACTTACGTATCATTAATCAATCGCCGCAGTTGGAAGCGATTAGACACAATCCTCGATGTCACTTGTCGCTGCCGTAGGACGGACTCCTTTTTGGGATGACTTTTGGTATGATTTGATCATTTTACAATGTTTCCTGAGTAACTGCTGATGGTGGTGTTACGAGGGTTCTGTCGAGTTCGCTTCCTCCTACCTCCTGGCAACATCACGCTGTAAGGAGCCAGTGACAGGATTGACTTGATATTACACATTCAATATTACTTCTGGTCTTCAGGCTTATCCCCTTGTGTCGTACGCGAAAGCGTCGCTTCCAGTGGGTGGTTTGGGTCGATGGAATTGGTGCTTAACGTGTGTATGTAACCCACATTTTTGCCTCTAAAATTAGACAAGTGACCGCTTCATTTCGAGGAAACCCGATTGGGCCATCCGCCAGTAAGTATTATAGAATATAAAAGTACCAACCCCAGAACCTGTGCATGTGACAATTGGCGTGTTCACTGTTCAAGCGTGGCCCCGAAATCTTAGGAAATCAAAGAGGTGGATGATGGGGGTAGTTTTTTTCCCTCGTGTTCAGAACGGTGAGTATACCTCTGGGAGATTCCAGGTAAATCCTACGCTCATTCTCGGAATTCTAATTAGTCCACAGCTCGGGGTAAGTACGCTAGCGTGGGCTATACATATCACACAGCACGCGTTGTTCACGCACGAGCGCGCCTCGTGTACTAGGGATTGTTAGCAAGACAATTTAATTCGATGCCAGATAAGAATCGGCCTTCTATGGATGCCAGTATGTAGAATTTCTTCATCGCATAAATGAGTAATTCTTGCGCTTGATCAAAGACGATCTTTGTACGTCCGGACAGCCTGCATCACGGTGCGCTCCAAGTCAGTTGAAGTGGTTCTCCGGAGAGAGAATACTTATCGCCGTTGAATTGTATGTAGATGGTTGTATCATTTCGGGAGGCAAATCAATGTACGACGAAGGACTCGAGGAGACCAAATTTACCTCACTGTCTGACAGCCCTATTCGGCCCAGACTAAAGCGATTAATCACTGGTGGAGCCCGACTTTTGGAGCCGTCTAGCAACCCGTGGAGCGCTTGCTTTAATCCTTTCGAAGCTTCTAATTAATTTCCCTAGTCAACGGCATGTGTACTAAATGCTGGTTCGTTCAAGGTTCGTTACTCCCCTCCAGCTGCAGCTGGGGCGGAAGGATCTTATCTCTCGTGTGTCGACTCACAATGTCTATCTGTCGTAGTACTGGTGTTAGTCGACTGACGGAGCGATGTTGCGGACTCAGAACGGAGCAATTTTCTGATTTTTGTTACGACCCTGTACACATGTCAACGCCGAGATTGGAAGATCTCGGTAGGCACAACACATGAATTTTGACGTTGCCTTCAGATGCAACTTACGGACTTATGTGAGGGATGACACACATCATGGTGGTGGAACCTGTTGCAACACAACTCAACGCAGAGTTACTATTTTGGAATAAGTGCAATATGATGTACTGACATAACGCCACATTGTCTCACATTGAAATCCGCCCTTTCGCAACTCATCTCAGTATGTAGTCTGGTTCGTCCCGACTCAAGTTTGTCGATTTTTCCACTCACAGACGTGTCCCGGACCGTGGAGAAATATATGCATTTGGGCTGATGAGAGATGCCGATAAAAGGGCCGCGTAAAAACGGAGTTGAGCGAATGCCGGAGCTGACAAAGCGACGCTGGCAACCGGAGGACGCTGAGGCGTGCGAAAGCATTGCTGCAGTTCTCAGGGACCGTCCAGGTCCCCATGACGAGGTCTTGGAAGATCTCGCATTCTTTTGCTCAATTACGAACCTGGATACTGATTCCTCACCATTTCCAGCAACAAATGGTCACGGAGTAGATGACCCACTCCAACGAACAAGCTATCTCACAGAGGCGTAGGCCCCGAGCGTCCTCGTGAGATTGTTTGGTGGCGGCACTCAATGTTGATACGTAACAGATCATCAATTTGTTGGATAACGCCTTCCAAAACGAGACAACCGCTCCGGGCACAGGGCACAAGGGGCCGGATGGGAGGCGGGTGGGACCTTAAAATATACATAAGAACCTCTTGCCAATTTACTCCACCCAGCGTGGTATCCCCTCCTTTGTTCCCCCCCCCTCCCTCATTACGCTCCCTCGGTCGACTAGAAACAGGAAGGAAAAAATGAAGCTTTCAACCTTTGTCGCCATCGCCACCACCGCTCTCGCTGCCAGCGTGTCCGTTGCTGCAGAGACAAATGCAGAGCGTTTTGCCCGCGGTCTACCGCCTCTCCCCCCCACGAAGCGAGAGACCAACGTACGCTGTGCGTCACTTTTTCTATTCTTTTTAAATTTCTCAGCTAATCGGTCCACTTTTTTCTTTGTTCTTGGAAATGGGGGATAGTTGCTAGAGGCTACCCTTCGTCGGTTCCCAACGTTTGCCACCACGGCAAACCCTTATGCTGTGATGCGCTCTACGAACCCACTAGCAGGAAAGCTAAAGCCTTGGCGGGCCTCCTCAAGGTCTCACAACACGATCTCCGTAAATCCCATGGCAGGGTTGGCGATAGATGTACTGTTTTGAAAACCAAGGGAACCAAAGGTGGCAAAAAATGGTCCGTAATATACCCTGGTCTATTTCCTCTGGCTTGTTCTGACGTGACGGCTTTTCGTTTCCTCCTTGAATATAGCAAGGATCCTGTCTGCTGCGAGAAGACCGCCACCAAGCACGGGGACACCGCTGGCTTGGGCTGCAAACCGGGTAGGTTTCTTCTCATGTGCCTTAGGCTATCGTTTGGCTTCAATCTGATGCGTTTTTCATTAGTCTCCCACCATCACTACTTTTAAATCTCGTGCATTGTCGGCTCATGACCCGCCGGTTACATGCGGAGTTGTCGCGAACTTGCTTCATCGATCTCATAGACTTTTATCATTTACCGTTTCTCCCTTGAACTCTATCCCCTTGAACTTTATTCGAACCCTCGCGCATCCTACATCTCAGTCTTTAGTTAGGATTGTTGTATCCACACTCGTTCTTCGCTTGTACTGGCTGGAAGTACATATACCCCCCTTACTATCCAATTGTCTCGTCTGGACATGGATGATCTCGTCAAGTACCAGTTTAGTGGAAATACGCAACTGCCATCTAGGACCCTCGACCTTTTTTAACTTAGAAATTTGGTATGGGTGCAGGGTAACAATGTAAAAATACATACCTAGTGTACTGGATTAATTTTCTCCCATTAAATGATTTGCTCGAAATGGTGGGAAAGAAGAGGTGGTGAGGCCACGGAGGTGGAAAGTGAGCGACGGGGATGTATAACCAGGCATGATCAGAGCTGGTTGCGCATGCAACTAAGTGTGAGAAGAATTGGGGGGAAGACCTGGTATCATGAAGCTAAGCTGAGAAATTGATTTGCTCTAGCTTGAATTGGTAGGGAAGGCTTCTGCGCTTTGGAAGGAGGGGGGGAGGCATGAGGAAGCAGAGGTCCACCGGTGCAATCGCGTTATTACCTGTACTTAGCTCATAAATTATGTGCATTCTGCCTCCTATCGTCTTTTAGTAAGGGGTCGAGCGGAGGCTCAGAGGCTCAGACTGGTCGGAATTCAGCGCCTCTGCCGGGTTGGCTCAACGATAGCCTGAGGGGAGGCCAGGCAAATGTCGCTGTCAAGTTGGCTTGTCTGTTCGTGGCAAAGCCAAGCTCAGCGCCACAGCGCCGTTGACGCGTCGATGAATAATATCGACTTCAAATCGCAGATTCGAACGGGGTTAGGACCTATGGCCGCGATTGATATTTATTTGTGTAGGACATTGATGAGTTTCCAAGGCAGCGGCAATCACAGGCATGCCGAAACCTTAATTGTCCTACTGGCAAGCCACTGCGGCATTATCCGGGGTTGCGAAATTCGCACTTCAACATTACAGAACCCAGAGGATCAAGAGCTCATCGCCGCTGCACATCAAGATGGTAAAAGGTACGTCGCACAACGCTCATTAAATGTCTGTTTATCGTCGCTGACGAACGTTTCTACGCAGTATACAAACCTGGCAAAGTACTTTGATCCTTCTCAGTGTGTTGAAGTGTGGGCTTACGGTAAGCGCAGGTCGCAATCGTGCTGCAAGGTCGTCAAGCGGGCAAGAAGGTCGTCATTCTTCAACAGGTGGATGAGGGTTCAAAAGAGCGGCCATACGCGCACGCCATCGTTGCTGGCATCGAGCGTTATCCCCGGAAAGTGACGAGACGCATGGGGCAGAAAAAGGTGGCGCGGAGGAGCAAGGTCAAGCCTTTCATCAAGGTGTGTTTACATGGTTCTCTTTTGCGGCGGCGCATGCCGCGGAGTGATATATTAAACTCAACTGGTGCTTCGCGGTGCAGATCGTCAACTACTCGCATCTGTTCCCGACACGTTACGCGATTGAGTTGGAGGGCTTGAAGGGCTCGGTGAACAAGGAGACCTTCCAGCAGCCAACGAAGCGGGAAGACGCGAAGAAGGCGATCAAGGAGTTGTTGGAGGATCGTTACACAAGCGGAAAGAACAAGTGGTTCTTCACAGCACTTAGGGTGAGTCTTGTTGGGTTACTTTACTCTTTTCCTTGGTTCTAATGGTTGGGCGATGCTTTACAGTTCTGAACGATTGCTCCTGTTGCGTTATGACATTTTTTTAAAAAGAGAATGATATGCATCATGCCCCATGTCGCTTTATACATCACCTTCGAGTTTGAGTGTAAACCTACTGAAGGTTACTTATGAGTACATGTCTGAATAGAGATGTTTTTGCGGAAACCCATGTTTGGCTACAAGTTGCCGAAAGAAACGGGTCTGTCCGCCGCCACCACCATGCTTGCAACATTTCCGCGCTCGAATATTCTCGTTCTGGGACCAAACTCTGTCCAGTCACTAGTACCGTCCACCCTTATCTCTCAGGTTGAATCCCTGCTCGACAGTCACAGAATCCAAGATGCAGTTGACCTCGCAGATGCTCAACGAAGAAAGCTTCCGGCTAACATATCAATCGACTCGGACGAGGTACGTGGCAAACTCGGGTTCTCAACATAACATACCCTGAACACTTACTGAGTCCAGGCAGAAGAACTACGCTACGTCTACCAACGAACCGGCTTCCAGTGCTTCACCGAGACGCGGTTCGCTGAGGCTTTCGACCATTTTTTCAGTGGGGAACTAGACCCTCGGCTGGTCATTAGTTATTATCCTGAATTGAGGGGGTCTTTGTTCACTGTGCACGACTCGATGGACGTCTTCGCTGGCGTTGCACATAGGATGCCGCCCGAGGCTTCGGTTGTGGATATAAGTAAGTCCGCCTAATCCCATTCTCAACCCTTCGCACCCACCTTTCCTTTCCCCCGTTAATATTCCATTGACATGAATCTCTCTCTTCTGCCTTTCCACCTTGCTCCTCCGCCCCGCCGACACACACTTATCACACTTTTGGAACTGATCAACAAGTTGTGATGAACCTAGTCAGGAACTACTCTCCGCACCTCTCGCCTAACGTCCGCTCTGCCAAGCCGACGGCTGAGTTGAGAAATATTTTGTTGGCGGAGGCGAAGGAGAAGCTGGATGGGTTTTTGAGGAGGTGGAGGAGTAGGAAGAGGGCTGCAGGTGTTGCGGGTATAGGTTCGTCCTCGTCGGTAGCAGTGTTGGGAAAGAAGGCGATGGATCCTTCGATGGTGGTGAGCTACTTTCATGTTGCCGAAAGGATCTTTTATGATAAGGGAAACCAGGTCGTCGATACCGTCTTAGTGAAGTTGTATGCCGAGTCTCAAAAGACGCAAGAGCTGTACACGCTCATCCAGGAACCCAACCAAGTCGTCCTCTTGGAAGTCGAACCTGTCCTCAAGAGCAGGGGACAGTACAAAGCCCTTTGCATGCTGTACGAGCAACAAGGGGAGGACCTGAAGTTGCTCGAGCTCTGGGCAGGGTACGGCTCTTCTCTTTCTCCGCTTTGTTGCCCCAGCCGAGGATGCGTCTTCTTTCAGGATCATCGACGGCGAATGGGCACATCCCGAGATCCTGGATCCACTATCCGATATGATCTCAATGTTGGCGGACAAGCGGGATCGTGCACTCACCCAGAAATGGGCATTGTGGATGATGAAGCATAGCCCTGAACGCGGACTCAAGGCATGTGGCTACACCCCCTCTTCTGTATACTCATGTGCTAACGTTATGTGTCAAGCTTCTAATGCCAGAAACGACGGGGAAGCGTCGTGAGAAGCCAGAAGAGGATTTGGCGCTTCTGGAAGAGATCACGAAGGCAGATCCGGCAGCTGGGATGCAGTTTTTGGAGTATCTGGTGTTGCAGAGACGGAGTACCGTATGGTTTTATTTTGTCCTTTCCATTTTTCAGTTATCAATGAGGCCGCCCTTTTTGCTCTTCAGTCTCGACAATTGCATACTCGGCTTGCTTCGTTGTGTGTTGAACAATTATGCACGATGTCGATGGAAGAGTCGGTATCTAAGCTCTGGCGGGCGAAAGGTTCGTGTTTCCTCTTAGAATTGCTACGACTTTCCGGTGATCGTAATATTCGTGCACAGCGGCTTCGTACGCTTCAAGCCCTACAGACTCACCCTTCCTCTCATACTTTGCCTCGACAACCCCCGACTCTCTGCCTAAACGCTTGCGGATGAAGACCATTTTGTTCCTTGCTGGGTCATCATTGTACGACCCGGAGGTCGTGAGACCGAGTATATTGAAGCACCAGAAGGTGCTTCGGCTCGAGCTGGCTATTCTGGATGGCAAGGTTAGTCACTTTTTTCTGTTAACGGAGATGAAGTCTTGCTGATGATCGCTTCGGCTTTGTATTAGGTGGGGGATCACCGTGCATGTCTGATAACGCTGGTACATGACCTGCACGATGCCTCGTCCGCGGAAGCGTACTGCATCCTTGGAGGTGGAGGTGAATCAGTCGTTCCGCCGCGAGTCGCGCGTGCGCTGGCAAAGAGCGAGGCATACTTGGAAGGATGGTCTGGTGCGCTTCTCGGTGGTGGTGGAGGAGGGAAGAAAGGGGCACCGCCGGTGCCACTTGTGAGGCAAAAGTCGGGGGTGGAAGAGGGTGTGAAGAGGGTGCTTTTGAAACTTTTATTGGAGGTTTATGTGATGGATGGGTATGTTAGTTCTTGTTGGCTTGTTCGAGTGTGACTGACTATTTGGGAACTCCTTTCTTTGTTTCGGTAGGGAGTCGAGCAGGAGCCGCGCGGCGCAGGCGATGATCAATTCTCAGGCGGTAAATCTTGATATGGAGGATGTCAGTGACTGGTTTTTCGAAATGTTACTGAAAGATGACGCGTCCCCTTTTCTTTGTTGTGGTACTAGGTCATTTCTGTCGTTCCACCCGAGTGGAAGCTGAATGTTGCGTCTTCGTTCCTCGCGCGTTCGTTGAGGAGAACGCTGCATACTCAGCACGAGGGGCAGATTGTGAAGACTATTAGTGCAGGGCAGAATCTTGAGGTTCGTGCCGCGTCATTGGCTGTGCTCGATCGATTTACCTTTTTTGGGATGTAGGTGAGAGAGCGGACGTGGGTTAGGATTCGAGAAGAGGGCATGGTTATTGAAGAGGAGGAGGATGGTGGGGACGGGCAAGACGAGCAGGGAAGGGAAGAAGGACCGTTGTATGGTGAAAAGTGGTCGGCCTTATTGTCCGAGAAGGAGGTGATGATACGTTTGGAGGGCCGGCAGGTTGTGGAGCGGGATGATATCGGGTTGGAGAAGATAGGTCGGCACGGCGGAGGATATGGGGAAGAGCTCGATCTCACGTAGGGTGTGGGAGGTCGTGCCATTGCCTTGGGAGACGTGTGGAGTTTCTCACTAATCGAAGGTTCCATTTGTGTTTTCTCT
>Ga0307516_10000451_pt1 | contig 54345 bp, 49 predicted proteins | sample 19_EM_MG_FD_203310 | JGI IMG/M metagenome (GOLD analysis project Ga0307516, IMG submission 203310) | Populus trichocarpa ectomycorrhiza microbial communities from riparian zone in the Pacific Northwest, United States - 19_EM | ecosystem: Host-associated > Plants > Roots > Unclassified | place...
GCCCTCGTCCTCACCAAGGAGGACAAGGAAGGCCGCCTGATCCTCTCGAAGAAGCGTGCGCAGTACGAGCGCGCGTGGGGCACGATCGAGAAGATCAAGGAGGATGACGGCGTCGTTCGCGGTTCCGTTATCGAGGTTGTCAAGGGTGGCCTCATCCTCGACATCGGCCTCCGCGGCTTCCTCCCCGCTTCACTGGTCGAGATGCGCCGTGTGCGCGACCTGCAGCCGTACGTGGGTCGTGAGCTCGAGGCCAAGATCATCGAGCTGGACAAGAACCGCAACAACGTGGTCCTGTCCCGGCGCGCGTGGCTTGAGCAGACGCAGTCCGAGGTTCGCACCGAGTTCCTCAACAAGCTGCAGAAGGGCCAGGTCCGCAAGGGCGTCGTGTCCTCCATCGTCAACTTCGGTGCCTTCGTGGACCTGGGTGGCGTGGACGGCCTCGTGCACGTCTCCGAGCTCTCCTGGAAGCACATCGACCACCCGTCCGAGGTCGTCGAGGTCGGCCAGGAGGTCGAGGTCGAGGTGCTCGACGTCGACCTGGACCGCGAGCGCGTCTCGCTGTCGCTGAAGGCGACCCAGGAAGACCCGTGGCGCCAGTTCGCCCGGACCCACGCGATCAACCAGATCGTGCCGGGCAAGGTCACCAAGCTGGTTCCGTTCGGTGCGTTCGTCCGCGTGGACGACGGCATCGAGGGCCTGGTGCACATCTCCGAGCTGGCCGAGCGGCACGTCGAGCTGCCCGAGCAGGTCGTCCAGGTGGGTTCCGACGTCATGGTCAAGGTCATCGACATCGACCTCGAGCGTCGCCGGATCTCGCTGTCGCTCAAGCAGGCCAACGAGAACTTCGTCGAGGGCGAGGAGCACTTCGACCCGACCCTCTACGGCATGGCGGCGACGTACGACAACGAGGGCAACTACATCTACCCGGAGGGCTTCGACCCCGAGACGGGTGAGTGGCTCGACGGCTTCGACAAGCAGCGCGAGACGTGGGAGAAGCAGTACGCCGACGCCCGCGAGCGCTGGGAGGCCCACACCAAGCAGGTGCAGGCGTCCCGCGAGGCCGACGCCGAGGCCGCGCTCAACCCGGTTCCGGCCGGTGGCGTGACCACCTCGTCGTCCACCTCCACCTCCACGTCGTCGAGCTCGTCCTCGGGCCCGGCGCGCGCGGCGGAGGAGCCGGCCGGCACCCTGGCCACCGACGAGGCGCTCGCCGCTCTGCGCGAGAAGCTCGCCGGCGGCAAGGGCTGATGTCCAGCCTGTAACTAGCTAGTCCGGTCCGAAGGGCCGTCCGCGATTTCGGTCGCGGGCGGCCCTTCGGCATACTTGCCCCGTGTTGATGGTGGGTCTCACCGGAGGAATCGGCGCGGGCAAGAGCGCCGTCGCCCAGCGTCTGGTCGCGCGCGGTGCGGTGCTCGTCGACGCCGACCGGCTGGCGCGCGAGGTGGTCGCCGCCGGCACGGACGGCCAGGCGGCGGTCGTCGAGGCCTTCGGCCCGGCGGTGCTCGGCCCCGACGGCGAGCTCGACCGGCCCGCGCTGGGCGCGCGGGTCTTCGCCGACGAGGCGGCCCGGCGCCGGCTGGAGCGGATCATCCATCCCCGGGTACGCGCGCGTACGGGGGAACTGACCGCCGCCGCCACACCCGACGCGATCGTGGTCAACGACGTTCCGCTGCTGGTCGAGGCCGGGCTGGCGGCGTCGTACCACCTCGTTGTCGTGGTCGACGCCGATCGCGGGGTGCGGATCCGGCGGCTGATGACGACCCGTGGGATGAGCGAGGAGCAGGCGACCGCGCGGATCGCGGCCCAGGCCGATGACGCCGTCCGGCGCGACGCCGCGGACGTGGTCCTGACCAACAACGCGGCCATCGAGGAGTTGGAGGCGCAGGTCGAGCGCCTGTGGCAGGACCGGCTGCGCCCGTACGAGAAGAATCTGCGACTCGGCCGGCACGCCCCGGCCGATGGACTGCTGCGCGTCGTACCCCCGGATCCGACCTGGCCGCGGCAGGCGGCCCGGGTGATCGACCGGATCCGGCACGCCCTGCGGCCGCTGCTCGGTGGCGACGCCGACGTCACCCACATCGGTTCGACGGCCGTGCCGGGCATGCCGGCCAAGGACCTGCTGGATCTCATGCTGGCCGTGCCCACCCTGGCGGAGGCCGACCGGCTCGCCGCGGCGCTCGGATCGGCGGGCCTGCCGCGCCGGGCGGGGGAGTGGCACGACAATGCTCGCGGTCTGCCCGGGAAGACCTGGCCGAAGCGGCTGCACGGCAGCGCCGACCCGGGACGCCCGGTCAACCTGCACGTGCGGGTCACCGGCTCGCCGGGCTGGCGGTTCGCCCTGCTCATGCGCGACCACCTGCGTGCCGTGCCGGCAGCCCGCGACGAGTACGCGGCGGCCAAGCAGCGGTGGGTGGGGCGGCACAGCGACGTGGCGAGCTACGCGGAGGCGAAGGAGCCCTGGTTCGACGCGGAGGCGGAGGCCGCCCACGCCTGGGCGGAAGCGACCGGCTGGCATCCGCCCGTTTCGTAGGGCCGGCGCGGCGTATGTAGAGCGGGCGGGAGGCGCCGCGTTCGCCGGACAGTAAGGGGCGCTCGCGGCGGCCGGTTCGCGCAGTACGCGACCATCACGGATGCGCGCGCCGGACGGAGCCGGGGCAGCAATCCGCAGCCGGAACGGCCGCACCGTGTGGTGGTGTCGGACCGGGCCGGACGGCCGCCGCGAGCGGCCTACCTGATCACCGTATAGCCGCAGGTAAACGGGGGACAAGGCTGATTGCCGAGGCCGAATGTGCACCCTGCGAACAGGCTCACCCGGCGCCCGCCGAAACTTGTCATACCCGCGACGTACCGTGGTCTGCATGGCGCTCGACATCCCACGACTCGACGGCCGCTTCGAGGTCATCAGCGACTACCAGCCGGCCGGCGACCAGCCCACAGCCATCGCCGATCTGGAGCGCCGGGTGCGCCGCGGCGACCGCAACACGGTGCTGCTGGGTGCCACCGGCACCGGCAAGAGCGCCACGACCGCCTGGCTCATCGAAAAGCTGCAGCGGCCGGCCCTCGTGATCGCTCCCAACAAGACCCTCTGCGCCCAGCTCGCCAAGGAGTTCCGCGAGCTGATGCCCAACAACGCGGTCGAATACTTCGTCAGCTACTACGACTACTACCAGCCCGAGGCATACATCGCGCAGACCGACACCTACATCGAGAAGGACTCGTCGGTCAACGAGGAGGTCGAGCGGCTGCGCCACTCCGCCACGATGTCGCTGCTCACCCGGCGCGATGTGATCGTGGTGGCGACCGTCAGCGCGATCTACGGCCTGGGCACCCCGCAGGAATACCTGGAGCAGGCCGTCAAGGTCAAGGTCGGCCAGGAATGGGACCGCGACAAGCTGCTGCGCCGCCTGGTCGACATCCGGTATGCCCGCAACGACATGTCCTTCCAGCGCGGCACGTTCCGGGTCCGCGGCGACACTCTCGAGATCATCCCGGCGTATGAGGAGCTCGCGATCCGCGTCGAGCTGTTCGGCGACGAGGTCGAGAAGCTCTACTACCTGCACCCGCTGACCGGTGAGATCGTCCGCGAGGTCGACCAGCTCGTCATCTTCCCGGCGACGCACTACGCGGCCGGCCCCGAGCGGATGGAGCGGGCGATCCGCGACATTGAGGCCGAGCTGGCCGAGCGGCTCGCCGAGCTGGAGCGCCAGGGCAAGCTGCTGGAGGCGCAGCGCCTGCGGATGCGCACCACCTACGACATCGAGATGATGCGCCAGGTCGGCTTCTGCAACGGCATCGAAAACTACTCCATGCACATGGACGGCCGGTCGTATGGCGACCCGTCCCACACCCTGCTGGACTACTTCCCGGACGACTACGTCACCGTCATCGACGAGTCGCACAACACGATCCCCCAGATCGGCGGCATGTACGAGGGCGACGCGTCCCGCAAGCGCATCCTGATCGAGCACGGCTTCCGGCTGCCCAGCGCCGCCGACAACCGGCCACTGCGCTTCGACGAGTTCCTCGAGCGGGTCGGCCAGATGGTGTTCCTGTCGGCCACCCCCGGCCCGTGGGAGATGGGCCAGGCCCAGGGCGAGTTCGTCGAGCAGATCATCCGCCCGACCGGCCTGGTCGACCCGCAGGTGGTGGTGAAGCCGACCAAGGGCCAGATCGACGACCTGATGCACGAGATCAGGCTGCGCACGGAGAAGGACGAGCGGGTTCTGGTCACCACCCTGACCAAGAAGATGGCCGAGGATCTGACCGACTACCTCCTGGAGAACGGCATCCGGGTCCGTTACCTGCACTCCGAGGTCGACACGCTGCGCCGCGTCGAGCTCCTCAAGGAGCTGCGCAAGGGCGACTATGACGTCCTGGTCGGCATCAACCTGCTCCGAGAGGGTCTCGACCTGCCCGAGGTGTCGCTGGTGGCGATCCTCGACGCCGACAAGGAGGGCTTCCTGCGCAGCGGCCGGGCGCTGATCCAGACGATCGGCCGCGCGGCCCGTAACGTCTCCGGCGAGGTCCACATGTACGCGGACAAGATGACCCCGTCCATGCGCGCCGCGATCGAGGAGACCGACCGGCGCCGGGAGAAGCAGATCGCCCACAACAAGGCGAACGGCCTCAGCCCGGAGCCACTGCGCAAGAAGATCCACGACATCCTCGACGACATCTACCGCGAGGCGGAGGACACCGACTCGGCGCTGGCATCCGGCGGGCAGATGGTGGGTGGCGGCGGCCGGCAGATGTCGCGCGGCAAGGGCCCGGTGCCGGAGACCCGGTCCAAGGCCCGCGCCTCGTCGGTGCCGGCCCGCGAGGGCATGGCCCGCGCCGAGCTGGCCCAGCTGATCCAGGACCTCAGCGACCAGATGCTCGCCGCGGCCCGCGAGCTGCAGTTCGAGCTGGCGGCCCGGATCCGCGACGAGGTCCAGGACCTGAAGAAGGAGCTCCGCGGCATGGACATGACCGGCGTCCGCTGACCCCATGCGGCGATCGGAGGCGGCGGCGTTTCTACCGCCACCACCTGGCGGCGTGCCACGCCCACGCCTTCGATCGCCACGGAAAGTCGGTGGAGCCTGGGACGGTCGCTCTCTACGCTGGTTCGCGTGTTCACGACCCATGCGGTGACCTGGGCACCGATGCCGTTCGAGGACGATGCCGATCTGGTCGCGCTGGCCGCGCGGTGTCTCGCCGCCGACGGTGGCATGCCGCTGGCTGCCGACCCCGCATTCCTGGGCCGGCGATGGCACGCATCCGGCGCCCGCGTCCTGCAGGGCCGTGATCATGCCGGTCGCCTCGTGGCCGCCGGAGCCCTGCGGCCCGGCTCCAGCGGGCTGGCGTTCTGCGGGCTCGTCGATCCCGGTGCCCGGGGCCGGGGGATCGGCTCGCACCTGCTCGGCTGGGGGCTGGCCGAGGCCGCCGGGCCCGTCACCGTGGAGACCGAGTCGCTCACCGACGCCGCCGCGGAGTTGTTCGCGGCGCGCGGGCTGGAGCAGGTCTTCGCCGAGGACGTCATGCGGATCGACCTCGGCGCCGGCGCACCGGCTGCGGTCGGTCCGGCCGGCATGCGGTTCTCCGGCTGGTCGGAGGAGAACGCGCCGCGTTGCTACGGCGTCTACGCGGCCGCGTTTCGGGAACGGCCCGGGTTCCCGGGGTGGAGCGAGGCCGAGTGGATCGCCGAGGTGACGGGGGACGACGAGTTCCGGCCGCAGTGGTCGTTGCTCGCGACGCTTCCGGATCTGGGGGACGTCGGGTTCGTCACCGCGGCGGTCGACTGGATCGTGCAGGTCGGCGTCGTGCCGGCCGCGCGGCGCCGGGGAGTCGGGGCCGCGCTCGTCACTGAGGCTCTGCGGCGCATGCGCGCCGACGGCGCCACCCACGCCTGGCTGGACGTCAACGTCGACAACACCGCGGTACGGCTCTACCGCAAGCTCGGCTTCGAGCACCGCGGACGACGCGCCCGCTACCGGATCCGAGAGGCTTAGGCCGGCCGATGTCCGCCGGGGTCCGCGGCGTTAGGCCCACGACGTCGCCGGGGTCCGCGGCGTAAGGCCCACGACGTCGCCGGGGTCCGCGGCGTAAGGCCCACGACGTCGCCGGGGTCCGCGGCGCGACCACCGGCGCCCGGCCTGGTGGGTGCCCGCAACCGCCCGCCGTCCCGTCCGGCCGAAGGTGGCACCGGCGTCGGCGGCTGAGCTGCGGTCGTGCGACGTCCGCGCGGAGAAGGTTCAGGCTAGTCGCCCGGATCTAGCTGGCACGCTCGGCGAGCAACTGCGACAGGTCGGGCCGTTCGTCGCGTTCGGGGCCGGGTTGGAAACCGATCGGCAGGTCGTGGTCGGCGGGCCGGTTGATGTAGTGCGGCAGCGCCCCGGTCGGGACGTGGCCGGGTCTGGTGAACTCTTGAGCGGCCTTGCGAGCTTGGGTGTCGTCGGACTTGGCGCGGCTGGCCGGGACGCCGTCGGCGGTGACCCGGCGGGTCCGCGGGAACCTCTCGGCGGGTTGAACCCTCAGCGGGGAGCCGGCCATCGCCGCAGCCAACGGTCGGTCTGGTAGTTGTGCAGGCCATAAGGTCCGGGGACGCGGCCGATCCGGCGGTTGATTTCGGCGGCGATGGCGAGCTGGTGCTCCGTGGAGGTCAGCACCTGGCGGGCGACGTCGCGCCAGGCGGGTGAACAGAACAGCCGCGCGAGGCTGACGATCTCGGAGTAGAACGCGGCGAGGAACACCGAGATGTTGCCGCGCGCCAGGTGCGACAGGCTGCCGATCATTCCGGCGGTGGGTCGGTGCAGGTACCGGAGGTAGGCGGCGACAGGCGGGCACCAGCCCCGCTGCTTCCGCGCACCGTCGGCGAGGAGCAGGATCGCAAGGGTGCAGGTGACGGTGTGGTACTTCGCAGGTTGCCCGAACTGGCGGGCAGCTGGACAGCGGCTGCGGCAGGCCCTGGACGAGGTCGGCCGCGCCGACGTCGCGATCAGGTTCGCGCCAGTAGAGACCGACGCCGAGGCTGCCGAGGTCGGCTTCGCCGGATCGCCCACCTTCGCCGTCGACGGCACCGACCTGTTCGACACCGCAGCGTCCATCGGCACGTTGACCTGCCGGATCTACTCCACGCCGGCCGGGCTCGCCGGCGTGCCCGAGGTGAGCGACCTGGTCGCCGCCCTCACCAAGAAGGTGACGTCATGACACGTCCCGCCGACACCACCCCTGACACCGGTCTACGCCGCTGCGGCTGCTGCGGCCGGCAGCGACCCGCCGATGCCGTCGCCGAGCTCGGGGTCACCCCCGGTGTCTACATCTGCGCCGGCTGCGCTCTCTGGGCCGCCCGCCGCGCCGGGCTGCTGTCCGCGGTGCGCCAAATCCGGATCGGGGCGCTGCTTTCGCGCTTCACGAGCCGAGCACGGGCTCCGTACCTGGCCACGGCCACGATCCCCATCCTGCCCAGCAGCGATCTCGACCGCACCACCGCGTTCTACGCCCGGGCCGGGTTCGCCGACGCCGAACGCTACGACGGCTACCTCGTCCTGCACAACGACGACGTCGAGTTGCACTTCGCCCACCACGACACCGTCACGCCGAGCACCTGCTTCATGCACGTCACCGACGCCATGAAGATGTGGAAGCAGCTACGCGACCTCGGCGTCGACGGCGTCGGCGAGATCGCCGACCAGGACTACGGGCTGCGCGAGTTCGTCCTGACCGACCCCGACGGCAACCGGGTACGCATCGGTAGCCCCAGCACGGTTTGAGCCCTCGCAGCTAGGGGTCGTGGCAGGCGGCCGCCGCGGTCGTCAGAGCGGCAGATACTCGCGGGTCCTGCGCCCGGATGTCCCCATTTGTTGAGACCCCGTGAAGCACACCGAAAGCCGGCGCCTCCGGGCGCCGGCTCACCGCGTCGACCAAAGTGGCTAGCCTCCTAGGATGCCGTAGCGGGTGTGACCTATCCTGGAGGCGCCAGGTTTTCGTGCCAGATACGTCCGGTGGCGGGGGCTTGTGTCCGATTGATGAGGATAACAGGGAGAGAGTCTCGCCACGGATAGCCGGGGTGACGTGCTAATCCGGTCGCCGATGCGACACAATAGTGAGCGTAGGAGGGGAGTATTCCTCTGCGCCAGTCTCGTCAACACGGTTTTCACCCCATGGGGTGAGCCCGGGGCCGGTGGTCGTCGCCCAGCCGGGCGCCGGCGGAAGAGACCTCCGACAGTCGCACGTCGCTGTGACCACTCCGTCCGGAGCGGGAGCAGCGATGAACCGTGTCTGCCGGAGGTTCTCGTTGAACGTTTCCGCCTGGGTCTGGGTTGTCACCCTCGTCGCCCTGGTCGTTGTCCTCGCCGTTGATCTGCTGATCGTCGGCCGCCGCCCGCATGAGCCCAGCATGCGCGAGGCCGGTGGCTGGGTCGGCTTCTACGTCGGGCTCGCGCTCGCCTTCGGAGTCCTCGTCTGGTTCGTCTGGGGTGGGCAGTCCGCCGGTGAGTTCTATACGGGCTGGCTGACCGAGTACAGCCTCTCCGTCGACAACCTCTTCGTCTTCGTGATCATCATGGCGCGCTTCGCCGTGCCTCGGCAGTTCCAGCAGAAGGTGCTGCTCATCGGCATCGTGCTGGCGCTGGTCATGCGGGGTGCCTTCATCGCCGCCGGCGCCGCGTTGATCGCGCAGTTCTCCTGGGTCTTCTACATCTTCGGCGCGTTCCTGGTCTACACCGCCATTTCCCTGCTCAAGCAGGGTGAGAACGACGAGGACGACTTCAAGGAGAACCTCCTCATCCGGTGGAGCAAGCGCGCCCTGCCGATCTCGTCGTCGTTCGACAGCGGCAAGATGACCGTCGTGACCGAGGCAGGCAAGCGGCTGTTCACGCCGATGCTCATCGTCATGATCGCGATCGGCACCACCGACCTGATCTTCGCGCTCGACTCCATCCCGGCGATCTTCGGCATCACGAAGGAGCCGTACCTGGTCTTCACCGCGAACGTCTTCGCCCTGATGGGCCTGCGTCAGCTGTACTTCCTGCTGGGCGGCCTGCTGGAGCGGCTGGTCTACCTCAACATCGGCCTGGCGTTCGTGCTCGCCTTCATCGGCGTGAAGCTGTTCCTGGAGGCCCTGCACACCAACGCGCTGGGCTTCATCAACGGCGGCGACGGCGTGTCCTGGGCGCCGGAGATTCCGATCTGGTTGTCGCTGCTGGTCATCCTCGGCACGCTGGGCGTCGCCACGGTAGCGAGCCTGATGAAGTCATCCCGGGACAAGAAAAGGGAACTGATCAAGGCCTGAGCGAGACAGCCAAAAGCGGGGGTACGGGAACGCGACTGCGTCCCGTACCCCCGCTCTTTGGTTTGTCAGCCCTGGTGCTTGCGGCGGGCAGCGGCCCGGCCGCGGACCTGCTGGTCGAGCACGACCTTGCGGATGCGCACGGCCGCCGGGGTGACCTCGACGCACTCGTCCTCGCGGCAGAACTCGAGGGCCTGCTCCAGCGACAGCTTGCGCGGCGGGATCAGCTTCTCGGTCTCGTCGGAGGTCGACTGACGCATGTTCGTCAGCTTCTTCTCCTTGGTGATGTTGACGTCCATGTCGTCCATCCGCGAGTTCTCGCCGACGATCATGCCCTCGTAGACCTCGGTGGTCGGGTCGACGAAGAGCTGGCCACGCTCCTGCAGGTTGGTCATCGCGAAGGCGGTCACCACGCCGGCCCGGTCCGCCACCAGCGAGCCGTTCTGCCGGGTGCGCAGCTCCCCGAACCACGGTTCGTAGGCCTCGAAGATGTGGTGCATGATGCCGGTGCCGCGGGTCTCGGTGAGGAACTCGGTGCGGAAGCCGATCAGGGCGCGGGCCGGGACCAGCCACTCCATCCGCAGCCAGCCGGTGCCGTGGTTGATCAGCTCTTCCATCCGGCCCTTGCGGGTGGACAGCAGGGTGGTGATGGCGCCCATGTACTCGTCGGGGGAGTCGATGGTCAGGCGCTCGACGGGCTCGTGCACCTTGCCGTCGATCTGCTTGGTGACCACCTGCGGCTTGCCCACGGTCAGCTCGTAGGACTCGCGGCGCATCTGCTCGACCAGGATGGCCAGGGCGAGCTCGCCGCGGCCCTGCACCTCCCAGGCGTCCGGGCGCTCGGTCGGGAGGATGCGCAGCGAGACGTTGCCGACCATCTCGCGTTCGAGCCGGTCCTTGACCATGCGGGCGGTCACCTTGCCGCCCTTGACCTTGCCGACCAGCGGCGAGGTGTTGGTGCCCAGCACCATGGAGATAGCCGGCTCGTCGACGCTGATCAGCGGCAGCGGGATCGGATTTTCCGCGTCGGCCAGGGTCTCGCCGATCATGATCTCGGCGATGCCGGCGACCGCCATGATGTCGCCGGGGCCGGCGCTCTCGGCGGGCTTGCGCTCCAGGCCCTCGGTGATCAGCAGCTCGGAGATGCGCACGCTGCTGATCGTGCCGTCGGTGCGGCACCAGGCCACGGTCTGGCCCTTGCGGATCGTGCCCTCGTGCACCCGGCACAGCGCGAGCCGGCCGAGGAAGTTTGAGGCGTCGAGGTTGACGACGTGCGCCTGCAACGGCGCGCCCTCGGTGTATGTCGGCGCAGGGATGGTTTTGAGGATCGTGTCGAACAGCACCTCGAGGTCGGTCGCGTCCTCGGGGACGGTGCCGTCCTTGGGCTGGGTCAGCGAGGCGACGCCGTCGCGGGCGCAGGCGTAGACGATCGGGAACTCGATCTGGTGCTCGTCGGCGTCGAGGTCGAGGAAGAGCTCGTACGTCTCGTCGACGACCTCCTTGATCCGGGCGTCGGGGCGGTCGACCTTGTTGATGATCAGGATGATCGGGAGCTTGGCGTGCAGGGCCTTGCGCAGCACGAAGCGCGTCTGCGGCAGCGGGCCCTCGCTGGCGTCGACCAGCAGGGCGACGCCGTCGACCATGGTGAGGCCGCGCTCGACTTCACCGCCGAAGTCGGCGTGGCCGGGGGTGTCGATGATGTTGATGGTGACGGGCTCGCCGTCGGCGGGCTTGTAGCTGATCGCCGTGTTCTTGGCGAGAATGGTGATGCCCTTTTCCCGCTCCAGGTCCATGGAGTCCATGGCGCGGTCGGCCATCTCGCCCCGCGCGTGGGACTGGCTCCCCTGGCGCAGCATGGCGTCGACCAGGGTGGTCTTGCCATGGTCGACGTGGGCGATGATGGCGACGTTGCGTAGGTCGGTGCGGGTCTGCATACCACCATTGTCCCCGGTCTTTGTTGCGGCGACCTTCCGGGGTCACAACCCGGAAGCGGTTGTAAGCCTCGTCCCTCATGTCCCTTTTGGGGGGCGGCACAGCGTGCTACCCGCTGCTAGCGTTCGGGCGTCTCGTCAGGCAGCGGAAGGATTTCGTCGATGAATCGCAGCCGCCTGGTGATCGTCGCGGCGCTGGTCGGAGCCCTGGTGGCGGCCGGCTGCGGGCTCGGCGGCAAGAGCGAGGATCCGGTCGCGGTGGCGGCGCAGCCGTCGGCGTCCGAGCCGGAGAACATCGTCGACCCGGTGCTCGAGTCCGAGGAGCCAGGCCCGGAGGCGACCACGGCGCGGCCGAAGCCGTCGAAGGCCAAGCCCAAGGCCACCCCGACCGAGGACCCGAACAACTTCCAGCTGCCGGAGTGCGCACACCGCGAGGGCAAGAAGGTCTCGAAGACCAAGGCGAAGGCGGCGCTGCGGTCGGCGGCGGCGAAGAAGTACTGGCCGAAGTCGGCTCCCAAGCTCACGGTGCCGAGCCGGCTGGTGCTCGCCACGGCGTGGCACGAGAGCGGCTGGCAGTCGGACGTCGTCAACTGCGACGGCGGCCGTGGGCTCATGCAGGTGATGCCGGACACTGAGGCGTTCATCAACCAGCGCTTCGAGCAGTCGTACGCGAGCACCGACTACAAGCAGAACGCGGTGCTCGGCGCCAACTACCTGGCCTGGCTGACCAAGGCGTTCGGGGACGTGTACTTCAAGGGCAAGTACGACCTGAGTGCCGCCAAGTGCAAGTCCCACTCGAGCATGTGCCTGCTCAACATGGTGATCGCGGGCTACAACGTCGGTCGCCAGCCGGTGGACGACGGGTACGCGAGCAAGCAGCTGCCGAACCCGCAGTACGTGGATGTCGTGCGTTCGCTGATGAAGTCCTGCTACTGCGACCGCTACTAGGCGACCGGTCGTCGAGGGCCGCGGCGGCCCAGCTACACTAGTCGGCGGTACCCGAGACTGTGCCCCGCTGCTTTGACCCAAGAACGAGCGCGGGAGTAAGGTCTCGGGGTTGTCGTGCGTTGATGATGCTGGCGAGCTCCTGACTTTGGCCCGTGCAGCACACACTAAGGAGCTTTTGCGTAATGCCGCCCAAGAAGAAGACCCATGAGGTAACCCTCGCGCTTGAGGCGGGTAACGCCGCGATGGTCGACCTCGGCAAGATGCTCGGCCCGACCGGTGCCAACATGCGCGCGGTCAAGGTCGAGTACGACGAGGCGACGTCGAAGTCGCGTGGCGAGATCATCCCGGTCGTCGTCACGGTCTTCGAGGACCGCAGCCACCAGCTCGTCTACAAGACGCCGCCGACGAGCTTCCTGATCCGCAAGGCTCTGGGCATCCAGTCGGGCGCGTCCAACCCGCTGACCCAGACGGTGGGCACGCTCAGCGCCGACCAGATCAAGCAGATCGCCGAGCGTAAGCTCCCCGACCTGAACGCGAACGACGTCGACGCCGCGATCAAGGTCGTCGCCGGCACCGCGCGCTCGATGGGCGTCAAGGTAGCCGAGTAAGTCTCGTAAGCGCTTGAACGGCGCGGGTCCCCACCGGGGCCCGCGCCGTTTTCATGCCCCTTTGCCGACGATCTCGTCGATGAGCCCGTAGTCGCGGGCCTCGGCCGAGGTCAGCACGCGCCCGGCGGACAGGTCGTCCTCGATCCGGCTGCGCGACTGGCCGGTCACCTCGACCAGGCGCAACACGACCTCCTCCAGCTCGCGCAGGTGCTGCCCGGCGGCCGCGGCCACCTCGTCGGCGGTGCCGGTGACCCCGGCCGCCCGGGGCTCGGCCAGCTTGAACCGGGCATGCCGGTATGCCGAGCGCCGCTCGGCCGCGGCCAGCACCGCCAGCACGGCCCCGCCGGCCTCGGAGGTGACGACGGCGTGCACCGGAGCGGCCATCGCGTCCATGACGTCAATGACGGCGTGTGCGGCGTTCAGGTCGCCGCCGGAGCTGGCCACGTGCAGCTGGATCGTCTCCGGGCCGGCGGCGTCGAGGGTGAGCAGGGCGGCGGCGATCCCGGAGGCGGCCTGCCCGGTGAGCGGGCCACGGATCATGACGATGCGCTGGTCGAAGAGGCGTTCCTCGAGCCAGCCGGGGAGGGTGGGCCCGCCGCCCGGCCACGGCTCGGAGGGGGGAGGGGGGCTGGAAGGCTGCCATCGCAGATCGGGTGTCACCGAACCTCCGCGCGTCGAGGGGTGTTCCGAGTCTAGGTACGGGCGCACCGGATGGGGGAACCGTTCAGCCGTGGGCGGACGGCGCATTGCCCGGGGATGGTCGGAGTGCTTGCATAGAGTTATGTGACCCACACACCGGGAGATGCGATGACCGAGCCGCTGCAGCTTGACCCCGCCCGTACGGCGATCGTGCTGATCGAGTACCAGAACGAGTTCGTCTCGGACGGCGGGGCGCTGCACAACGCCGTCGCGCCGGTGATGGAGAAGACCGGGATGCTGGCCAACACGGTCGCCCTGGTCGACGCCGCGCGGGCCGCCGGCGTGACGATCATGCACGCGCCGATCACGTTCGCGCCCGGCTACGGCGAGCTGTCGCGGCACCCGTACGGGATCCTCAAGGGGGTGGTGGACGGCAACGCGTTCGTGAAGGGCACCTGGGGCGCGGCGATCGTCGACGACCTGACGCCCGCCGAGGGCGACATCCTCATCGAGGGCAAGCGCGGCCTGGACACCTTCGCCAGCACGAACCTCGACTTCATCCTGCGCGGGCGTGGCATCTCGACGGTGATCCTGGCCGGCTTCCTGACCAACTGCTGTGTCGAGTCCACGATGCGCAGCGCTTATGAGAACGGCTACCGGGTCATCACGCTGACCGACTGCACCGCGGCGACCTCGGCCGAGGAGCACGACAACGCCTTCGCGTACGACTTCCCGATGTTCTCGCTGCCGATGGAGTCGGCTCAGGTCACCGCGGTTCTCTGAGGGTCACTGCGCTGGTGGCCCGCGCTCGATAGATTGGCCGCCATGTCTTCATGGGAAAAGCTCGACGGGTGGGAGTCGCTGTCGCCGGAGTTGCGGGAGCGGCTGGCCGCGGCCGACCTGCCGGAATCGCTGCGACTCGACGAGTACGACCTGTTTCTGCTGGGCCCGGATTTGATCTTTCGGGACGGCATGTTGCGATTCGGCTACGGCACGGACGCGTGGGGCGGCGAATTCTGTCTTGATCCAGACACGGGTGCCGTGCAGGTCATCGATGACAACCAGTCACGGACGTTCGTGAACTCGTCGCTCGAGTTGTACGCCCGCTCGCTACGCCTGGTCGCCGGTCTTGCGCCCGCGATCGCCGGTGGCGACCCGGAGAGCTGGGAAAACGCCAAGAACGAGATGCAGCGGGCCATCGCGGAGTGGGATCCGCCGGCGATGATCTCGGACACCTACTGGGACGGCCTCTCGTGGGACATCGCTACCGGCAACTACGCCGACCAATCGGACCTTTAGCCCTTTTCTGAAATGTCGGTCGGGGTAGCCCACGGAAAGTGGACCACCTAGTATCCCTCGGGTCCGCGTGACATTGACGCTCACGCATGCCAGAGCCCGCATTTGACAGCGGGTAAGCAAACAGATCACCCGTGCCTCCGTGCGATCTTCAACGCGCGTAATGGGGCCTTTTTGTGTCGCGGGTGCGAAGGGGGACAGCGGATCTGATGGGCAACGTCATCAAGGAACGCTCGCGGATCGCGGTGCTGACGCGACTCGCGGCGGTCCTGCTCCTGATCTGGTCGGTGATCGGCGGTGCGCCGGCCGCCCACGCGGGGTCGCGGGTCGTCGCGGATTGGCCGATCATCGATGCCCGATGTGCTCCGATCACGCCGGAAGGCCTGGTCGGCTACGGGTGCACCAAACTGGGCACGTATCTGCAGGAGGCGCGGCTGGATCTCCGGTACAACCGGCCGCCGAAGACCACCGACAAGCTGTACACGAACGTCCGGGGCAACTACGCGATCGCCCAGTTGCAGGATGGCAAGTACATCATCGGCTACAGCGACGGTGCGAAGCACGCCGAGATCCGGCTGATCGAACAGATGCAGGGCAAGGCGCCGCGCATCGAGTTCGACCCGCAGACCGGCAAGGTTTCGTACCAGCCGGCCAAGGCCTCGCCGATCAAGGAGGGGTACTCCGAGATCGAGCCCTGCAAGAAGACCTGCAACCCGGCCCTGGAGAACGCCAAGGTCCGGGACAAATTCACCTACAGCTACCGGTGGAACGCCGGTCCGGGCGAGGACCCCAAGGTCCTCCGCGACCAGACCAACAACCGCAACACCGGTGCGAAGCAGGTCGCGGTCCAGACCCTGCTGAACGAGACGAAGACCTCGGGTCCCATCCTCCCCAAGACGCCGGCGGAACTGGCCAAGGGCAGCGCGGTCAGCAAGGCGGTCGGCAAGCAGTTGGGGCCGATCCGGCCAGGCGGCATCGACTTCTCCTCGGTCCAACTGCGGTACGTCACGGACGGCGGCGGATCGGGCGGTGACACGTACTCGTTCGAGACGGCGACCACCCCGGGCCAGGAGTCGAAGGACGGCACCGACCAGATCTACAACGCCGACGAGGCGCTGAACACCTGGATGGCCGTGGAACCGTCGCGGTTCTGGGTGAACCTCAACCCGAGTCAGCCGGACAAGGTGATCGACCAGTACCTCGGCCAGACCCAGGTCGGCCGCACCCTGCTCGAAGCCGACCTGGAGCTGAAGCGGGCCTGGACGCGATCCCAGGATCCGAAGACGGCGGTCGGCCGGGAGTACTGGAACCGGATGACCGGCCTGGACGGGGCCTGCATCCGGCAGTGGATCGTGCCGAAGACGGCGACGATCCGCGAGGAGGGGAACCGCCTCTACATCCTCGACGCGCCGCTCGAGGTGAAGGCCGAGGCGTTCGACTTCACGATTCCCAGCGACCCGAGTTTCAAGTGCCCGGACAATCCCGAGCCGTCCATGGCCGTCTACCGGGACCTGCTCCTGCCCGAGTTGAACAAGGCCGTGAACGACGCGCCCGAGTTCAAGGACCTGCGCCGGGTCTACATCAGCCGGGTGGCCGCCGAGTGGTACCGCGACCGGATGAAGGCCGACGGCCGAGCGGCCGAGGCCGGCATCGACAACAACGACGTCAGCACGCTGGAGCGGGAGGACGACTGGAGCCCGACCGACGTCTTCAACCAGTACCTGAAGGAGATCAACGGCACCACGTACGAGTTGCCGAACGGCGTGAAGGTGACCACGGGCGGCGTCGACTTCACCCAGCCGGTGAAGAAGACCAAGCTGAGTGACAGCGCGTTCAAGGAGCAGCACGGAACCCTGCCCACCACGGTCGGCAAGTCGCTCACCGAGGTCACCAAGACCTCGGACGAGAAGCAGGCCTACCTGGGTGGCTCCGACGAGATCCCCGATTTCGTCGGGCTGAAGCAGGAGACCCCGGCACCGGGCGGCCAGGGCAACGGCGGTGGCGGTGGTGGCCTGCCGATCACCGGCGCGCCCGTCTTCGCCGTCGCGGCGGCCGGCATCCTGCTGATCCTGATCGGCATGGCGGCCCTGTGGCGCACCCGCCGGGTGCGCTGGGTGGCCAAGAAGTAGGTCGGGCGGTCCCGCCGCGCTCCGTGCGAGGAGCCGCGGCGGGACCACCGCCGATCGCGCAGTGACCGGTCCTGCGCCCCATGAATCACCAGCCGCGGGAGCGCCACTCGGTCAGGTGCGGGCGTTCGGCACCCAGGGTGGAGTCTTTGCCGTGGCCGGGATAGAACCAGGTGTCGTCGCCCAGGCGCCCGAACAGCTTGGTCTCCACGTCGCCGATCAGGGACGCGAAGTTCTTCTTGTCGCCGCGGGTGTTGCCGACGCCGCCCGGGAACAGGCTGTCCCCGGTCCACAGGTGAGCGATGCCGTCCGGCTCGCGGTAGAGCAGCACGATCGAGCCGGGCGTGTGCCCGACCACGTGGATCACCTCCAGCGTGCAGTCACCCACCGCGATCGTGTCGCTGTCACCGACCGTTTCGGTCACCACCGGGATCGCCTCGGCGTCGTCGGCGCCGGCGATCGAGGCCGCGCCGGTCGCCTTGACCACCTGCTCCAGGGCGCCGGTGTGGTCGGGGTGCCGGTGGGTGGTCACCACCGCCGACAGGCCGGCCGGGCCGATCAGCGTCAGCAGGGTGTCGGCGTCGTTGGCCGCGTCGATCAGCACCTGGCTGCCGTCGGCGCGGCAGGTCAGCAGGTAGGCGTTGTTGTCCATCGGGCCAACCGACACCTTGCGCACGGTGAGGCCGTTGAGCTCGCGGACCGCCGGTTCGCCGCCGCGGGTCACTTCTCCGGTGTATGCCATGGTCATTTCCACCTCGGTGGTTGGGGAAGGGCGCCGTCCGGCGACACCGTGAGGTCCGTGCCGTCGCCGCGGCCGGCCAGCCACGCCGCGATCGAACGGGTCGGGCCGCTGACCTCCGGGGCGCCGTCCGGGTTTCCGATGGCCAGCGTGTGTTCCAGGCCCTGCGGGCGGAGCACCAGGTCGAAGTCCTGGAAACCGCCGACGATCTCGCGCAGCAGCCGCAGCGCGAAGGCGTCCGGCCAGTCCGCGGGGGTGTACTCCCGGCCCAGGTCGACGTGGTGCACCTCCACCTCGCGCAGCCGGGCCCACGGCACCGCCGCCGCGGAGGCGCCGGTCGGCGCCAGGTAGAAGGTCCACGCCTCGGCCGGCATCGCCGCGGCCGCGTCGGCGAAGCGTTCGTGCGCCGCGCGGATGTCGGCGATCTGGTCGGCCAGCGGCCGGTCCGCGCCGGCGTCGATGCCGTCCGTGCGGGCCGCCGGCGACGCGTAGGCCGGCGTCTCCACGCCGGTGCGGGCCCAGGTCAGCAGGTTGGTGTAGGCGTCGGCGTTGCGGGCCACGTGGGTCAGGACGTGGCCGACGGTCCAGCCGGGCAGGGCCGACGGCGCGCGCACCGCGCCGTCGTCCAGGGCCTCGGCGGTACGGATCAGCCGTTCGGTGGCCTGATCAACGTCGGTCATCAGCACAAGCGGGTCAACCGTCACGGAAACGACCCTAGTTGGTGGTGCGCCGGAATTCGCTTTCGTGGCCGTAGCGGCGTCCGTACCGTCGGTGCAGACGCGCCAGACGATCGCGGAGGGGGTGGGAATCGTGCTGTTCGTCGTTCGTGCGTTCCGGCTTCGCCCGGAGGCCACCGCCTGACCCGGTCGGGCCCGGCCTCCTTTCACCTTAAGGGTTCCTCATGTCTGACCTGTCGGCGCTGGGCTGGGACGAGACTCTCGCCTCGGCCTATCGAACCTTCGACCGTCCCGACGCCACCCCGGCCCGCGTGCTGCGCGCCGACCGTGGTGTCTGCACCGTTCTTGATCCATCCGGGGTCACCCGGGCCAGCCTGGCCGGCAGCGTGCTGCTCGGTGCCGCCCACGACCCCGCCAATCTGCCCTGCGCCGGCGACTGGGTGGTGCTGCGGCGCTGGCCGGACCGGCGTACCACCGTCGACTGTGTGCTGCCGCGGCGCACCGCGCTGATCCGCCGTACCTCGGACAAGGACTCCGTCGGCCAGGTCCTGGCCGCCAACATGGATGCCGTCGCGGTCGTCGAGCCGATGCACCCGGAGCCCGACGACGCCCGCCTGGAACGCCTGCTCGCGCTGGCCTGGGAGTCCGGCGCGCAACCGGTGGTCGTGCTTTCCAAGTGCGACACCGCGAGCGACCCGCAGGCGGTCGCGCGCCAGCTCGCCGAGCTGGCGCCGGGGGTACGGGTGCTGCCGGTCAGCGTGCATCAGGGCACCGGCCTGGAGGCGTTGCGTTCCTACGTCGCCCCCGGCCGCACGCTGGCGTTGCTGGGCCGGTCCGGGGCCGGTAAATCGTCGCTGGTCAACGCGCTGGCGGGGACAGACGTGATGGGGATCCAGGAGACCCGGCGCGCCGACGGCAAGGGCCGGCACACCACCGCGTACCGGAATCTGGTCTTGATCCCCGGCGGGGGAGCCGTCCTGGACACGCCCGGCATCCGCGGGGTGGGCCTGCTCGACACCGCCGAGGGTCTCGACCGGGCCTTCGCCGACGTGGCCGCGCTCGCCGCGCGCTGTCGCTTCGGTGATTGTGGTCACGACGGCCAGCCCGGCTGTGCGGTCGCCGAGGCGCTGGCCGACGGGACGCTGCAACCACGGCGCCTGGAGAGCTGGCGCAAGCTGCACCGCGAGGTCGCGGTGGAGAGCGGACGGCGGGCCGCGCGGCTGGCGCAGGCCGCCGGCTCGTCCCGGCGCAAGCCGCACCGCTGACCACCTCTGGCACAATTCACCGGTGCCCGCGGTGGAAGAGGTCCTGGACGAGCCCGACCTCTCGGTCGCGGCGGAGCCCGAGGCTGCCCGCCGCCGCCCCGACCTGTGGGCGCTGACCAGCTATCTCGCGCTCGCGGTGCTGGTGCTGATCCAGCTCTGGATCAGCCCGGCCGGCCGGGTGCTGTCGCACAACGACGACGACCACGGCTTCTTCGCCTTCGTGCTGGCGCACGGCGAGCGGGTCGTGTTCCACGGGGCGAACCCGCTGTTCAGCGACCGGATGAACGTGCCGGACGGCGTCAACATGATGGCCAACACCACGGTGCTGGGGCTGAGCGTGCCGATGGCACCGGTCACCCACTGGCTCGGCGTGGGCGTCTCGGTCGTGCTGCTGCTCACCCTCGGTCTCGCCGGTACGGCGTTCGCCTGGTACTGGGTGCTGTCGCGGCACCTGGTCGAGGGCCGGCTCGCCGCCTGGATCGGCGGGCTGTGGTGCGGCTTCGCGCCGACGATGGTGTCGCACGCCAACGGGCACATCAACTTCGTCTCCCAGTTCCTGGTCCCGTTCATCGTCTGGCAGGTGCTGCGGCTGCGCGAGCCCGGCCGGGCCGTGCGCGGCGGGATCGTGCTCGGGCTGCTGGTGGTGCTGCAGGTCTTCATCAACGAGGAGACCCTGCTGTTCACCGCGCTGACGCTGGGTGTGTTCGTGATCGCGTACGCGGCCCTGGAGTGGGACACGGTGGCGGGCGCCGCGCGCCGGTTCCTCGCCGGGCTGGGTGTGGCGATTGTCACCGCGCTGGTGCCGCTGGCGTACCCGCTGTGGTTCCAGTTCTCCGGGCCGCAGAGTTACAGCGGGCAGCCGTTCGAGCCGGGCAAGTTCGTCACCGACCTGCTCTCGCTGGGCGCGTACGCGCGGCAGTCGCTGGCCGGCAACGCGGCGATCGCCCGGTCGCTGAGCGTCAGCCCGACCGAGGACAACACGTTCTTCGGCCTACCGCTGCTGGTGATGCTCGTCATCTCCGTCGTGCTGCTGTGGCGCAACCTGGCCGCCCGGGCCGCCGCGATCGCCGGCCTGGTCCTGCTGGTCATGTCGCTGGGCCCCGAGTTGCGCGTCGGCGGTTACGACACCGGCATCCCGCTGCCGTTCGCGCTGATCGCCCACGTGCCGGTGCTCGACCTGGTCAGCGTCACCCGGTTCGCGATGGTCCCGGCGACGATCATCGGCGTGCTGCTCGCGCTCGCCGCCGACCGGGCACCGCTGCTGAGCCGGCGCCGGCGGATCGCCTTCTGGATCGGCCTGGCCGTGGCGATCGTGCCGGTGCTGCCCAAGCCGCTGCCGGTCGTCGCCGCCGAGCCGTTGCCGCCGTTCATCGCCCAGCAGATGTGGCGGGGATACGTCAGCGACGACCGCACCCTGGTCACCGTGCCGTTGCCCGAGGTCACCACCGGCCGGACCGGAATGCGGTGGTTCGCGCTGTCCGGGCTCGACTACACCATCCCGCGCGGCTACTTCATGGGCCCGGCGAGGCCGCCGCTGAACAGGACCGGTTCCTGGAACGCCGCGCCCCGGCCCACCGCCGAGTTGTTGCGCTTCGCGGGGGCGTACGGTCGGAGGCCGGTGGTCACGGACGCCGACCGGCGTGCCGCGGTCGCCGACCTGACCTACTGGCGGGCCGCGGTGGTGGTGCTCGTGCCGGGGACGCCGCACGAGGACGTGCTGGAGAGCATGCTCACCGACCTGCTCAGGAAGTCTCCGCAGCCGGTCGGCGGGGTGCGGTTGTGGGATGTCCGGGACGTCGTTTCACCCTCCGGGTGACGGGAATGCCGTTCCGCTCCCCGGCGCTGTACCTCCGCTGGCGGAAAACTTGTCGTACCCCGCGGCTAGGGTGGCGGCGCCCATTGTCTTGACGTTACGGAGTGGCTGGCTGTGGCCGACCGACTGATCATTCGCGGCGCGCGGGAGCACAACCTGCGCGACGTCAACCTCGACCTGCCCCGCGACGCGATGATCGTGTTCACCGGTCTCAGCGGCTCGGGCAAGTCCAGCCTCGCCTTCGACACGATCTTCGCGGAGGGCCAGCGGCGATACGTGGAGTCACTGTCGTCCTACGCGCGGCAGTTCCTCGGCCAGATGGACAAACCCGACGTGGACTTCATCGAGGGCCTGTCCCCGGCCGTCTCTATCGACCAGAAATCGACGTCGCGCAACCCGCGCTCGACCGTCGGCACGATCACCGAGGTGTACGACTACCTGCGGCTGCTCTTCGCGCGCACCGGCACCCCGCACTGCCCGATCTGCGGCGAGCGGATCAGCAAGCAGTCACCGCAGCAGATCGTCGACCGCGTCCTGACGATGCCGGAGGGCACCCGCTTCATGGTGCTCGCGCCGGTCATCCGCGGCCGCAAGGGTGAGTACGTCGACCTCTTCGCCGAGTTGCAGGCCAAGGGCTACGCCCGGGCCCGGGTCGACGGCGTGGTGCACCCGCTGGCCGAGCCGCCGAAGCTGAAGAAGCAGGAGAAGCACACCATCGAGGTGGTCGTCGACCGGCTGTCGGTGAAGGCGAGCAGCAAGCAGCGCCTGACCGACTCGGTGGAGGCGACCCTGGGGCTGTCCGGCGGCATCGTGCTGCTCGACTTCGTAGACCTGCCCGAGGACGACCCGGGCCGGGAGCGCCGGTTCTCCGAGCACCTGGCCTGCCCGAACGATCACCCGCTGGCGATCGAGGATCTGGAGCCGCGGGTCTTCTCCTTCAACGCGCCGTACGGCGCCTGCCCGGAATGCACCGGCCTGGGCACCAAGAAGGAGGTCGACCCGGAGCTGCTGGTCCCGGACGAGGAGCTCAGCCTGCGCGAGGGCGCGATCCAGCCCTGGTCCGGCGGCTCCACCCTGGAATACTTCCTGCGCCTGCTGGAGGCCCTGGCCAACGCGGAGAAGTTCAGCATCGACACCCCGTGGCGGCAACTGCCGAGCCGGGCGCAGAAGACGATCCTGTACGGCTCCGAGGACCAGGTCCACGTCCGCTACCGCAACAAGTACGGCCGCGAGCGCTCCTACTACACCGGCTTCGAGGGTGTGGTGCAGTGGATCGAGCGCCGCCACGGTGACACCGAGAGCGACTGGTCGCGCGACAAGTACGAGGGCTACATGCGCGACATCCCGTGCCCGGCCTGCGGCGGCGCCCGGCTCAAGCCGGAGGTCCTGGCGGTCACGATCGCGGGCAAGAGCATCGCCGAGATCTGCAACCTGTCCGTCGGCGAGTGCGCCGAACTGCTGGCCACCATCGAGCTCACCGACCGCGAGACGATGATCGCCGAGCGGGTCCTCAAGGAGATCAACGCCCGGCTGCGCTTCCTGGTCGACGTGGGCCTGGATTATCTGTCGCTGGATCGCGGCGCCGGCACCCTGTCCGGCGGCGAGGCGCAGCGCATCCGGCTGGCCACCCAGATCGGCTCCGGCCTGGTCGGCGTGCTCTACGTGCTGGACGAGCCGTCGATCGGCCTGCACCAGCGCGACAACCACCGGCTCATCGAGACCCTGGTCCGGCTGCGCAACCTGGGCAACACGCTGATCGTGGTCGAGCACGACGAGGACACCATCCGCACCGCCGACTGGATCGTCGACATCGGCCCCGGCGCCGGCGAGCACGGCGGTCACATCGTGCACAGCGGCTCGGTCAAGGGCCTGCTGGCCAACAAGGAGTCCCCGACGGGTGCCTATCTGTCGGGCCGTAAGAAGATCCCGATGCCGGCCACCCGCCGCCCGCAGGATCCGGGGCGCGAGTTGGTCGTGCAGGGCGCCCGCGAGCACAACCTGCGCGACATCACGGTCGGCTTCCCGCTGGGGCAGTTCATCGCGGTCACCGGGGTCAGCGGCTCCGGCAAGTCGACGCTGGTCAACGACATCTTGTATACGGTGCTGGCCAACCAGATCAACCGCGCCAGGATGGTGCCGGGCCGGCACACCCGGATCACCGGCCTGGAGCACGTCGATAAGGTCGTGGGCGTGGACCAGTCGCCGATCGGCCGCACCCCGCGGTCCAACCCGGCGACGTACACCGGTGTCTTCGACAACGTCCGCAAGCTGTTCGCCGAGACCGTCGAGGCCAAGGTGCGCGGCTACGGTCCCGGCCGGTTCTCGTTCAACGTCAAGGGCGGCCGCTGCGAAAACTGCTCCGGCGACGGCACGATCAAGATCGAGATGAACTTCCTGCCGGACGTCTATGTCCCGTGCGAGGTGTGCAAGGGCGCCCGATACAACCGGGAGACCCTCGAGGTGCACTACAAGGGCAAGACGATCTCCGAGGTGCTGGAGATGCCGATCGAGGAGGCCGCGACCTTCTTCGAGCCCATCACGTCGATCCACCGCCACCTCAAGACGCTGGTCGACGTGGGCCTGGGCTACGTGCGCCTGGGCCAGCCCGCACCGACCCTGTCCGGCGGCGAGGCGCAGCGCGTCAAGCTCGCGTCCGAGCTGCAGAAGCGCTCCACCGGCCGGACGGTGTACGTGCTCGACGAGCCGACCACCGGCCTGCACTTCGAGGACATCCGCAAGCTGCTGCTGGTGCTCAACGGCCTGGTCGACAAGGGCAACACGGTCATCACCATCGAGCACAACCTCGACGTGATCAAGAACGCCGACTGGCTGATCGACATGGGCCCCGAGGGCGGCAACAAGGGCGGCCTCGTGCTGGCCACCGGCACCCCCGAGGAGATCGCCGACGTCCCCGACAGCCACACCGGGCAGTATCTGCGCCCGATGCTCGGCCTCACCGGGGAGCCGGCCGGCGCGGCCGCCGCCACGGCCCGGGCCGCCAAGGCCAACGGCACCCCGAAGGCGGCCGCGAAGCCGCGGGCGACCCGGTCCCGTGCCAAGGCCGCCGTCTGATACACAGGTAACACACAGCTACCGCCGTCCGCCCGCCTCCGACCTGGGGGCGGGCGGTTCCGCGTCCCCGAAACCCACGCGAACACGGCATCGGTGCCGAATTTTTCCTCCGGGCCCATGAACCACTTCGCGGATGGCAGCGTATGTACTAGCAACGCCGCGTGACGCAACGCGCGGAACCAGGGGTAGGGAAGGGTTCGGAAGAGATGACTGACGTGCAGACGAGGCCCGACGCCGAGATCACCACCGCCCAGCCGGCCTGCCGGGGGGCGGGCTCGTCACGGCGCGTCGTGCTCGCCGGAGCCTCCGCGCTCGGCGTCGGCTGCCTGCTCGCCGCTTGCGGGACCGACACCGGCGCCGCCGGCAGCAACGGCGCCAGCGGCGGCGACTTCAGCAACGACCCCGCGCCGGCCGGCAGCAAGGGAGCCGAAACCGGCTCGACCGGGGACAGCGGCTCGACCGGCGACACCGGTGGCGGCGGCACCGCGCTGGCCCTGGTCGCGGACGTCCCCGAGGGCGGCGGCATCATCAAGGGTGACCTCATCATCACCCAGCCCGCCTCGGGCACCTTCAAGGCGTTCAGCAAGGTCTGCACCCACCAGGGCTGCGACGTCACCGAGATCGACGGCGGCGTGATGACCTGCAAGTGCCACAACAGCAAGTTCTCCATCGAGGACGGCTCGCCGACCAGTGGCCCGGCCAAGAAGCCGCTGGCCGAGACCAAGGTCAAGGTGGACGGCGACAACATCGTCGCGGCGTAAGCCAGGCAAGGTCGCTAGATGAGAGCTGGGGCCGGCCTGATCCTGCCGACACGGCCGGCCCCGACACACTCCGGCCGGAGGCCCGACGCCGTGGCGGCGGCAACGGGCCTCCGGTCGGATAATCATGTCAGGGGTCCGCACTAGTGTTGAGTCGTGCCTGACCCGTCCAGCTACCGGCCGGCGCCCGGGACCATTCCGGACGCTCCCGGTGTCTACCGCTTCCGTGACCCCACCGGCCGCGTCATCTACGTGGGCAAGGCGAAGAGCCTGCGTAGCCGGCTGAATTCCTACTTCGCCGACACCTGGAGCCTGCACGCGCGCACCCAGCAGATGGTCACCACCGCGACCGCTGTCGACTGGGTCACCGTGGGCAGCGAGGTCGAGGCGCTGCAGCTCGAGTTCTCCTGGATCAAGGAGTTCGACCCGCGCTTCAACGTGAAATACCGCGACGACAAGTCGTATCCGTTCCTCGCCGTCACCCTCAACGAGGAATACCCGCGCCTGCAGGTCATGCGCGGCGCCAAGCGCAAGGGCGTGCGCTACTTCGGGCCGTATTCGCACGCCTGGGCCATCCGGGAGACCCTCGACCTGCTGCTGCGGGTCTTCCCGGCCCGCACCTGCTCCACCGGCGTGTTCAAGCGGGCCGGCCAGATCGGCCGCCCGTGCCTGCTCGGCTACATCGGCAAGTGCTCGGCGCCGTGCGTCGGCACGGTCTCCGCCGCGGAGCACCGGGCGATCGTCGACGACTTCTGCGACTTCATGACCGGCCGCACCGACACCTTCGTCAAGCGCCTCGAGCGCGACATGCTGCGGATGTCCGAGCAGCTCGAGTTCGAGAAGGCGGCCCGGCTGCGCGACGACATCGCCGCGCTGCGCAAGGCCATGGAGAAGCAGACCGTGGTGCTCGGCGACGGCACCGACGCCGACGTCGTCGCCTTCGCCGAGGATCCGCTCGAGGCAGCGGTGCAGGTCTTCCACGTCCGCGACGGCCGCGTCCGCGGCCAGCGCGGCTGGGTCGTGGAAAAGGTCGAGGACCTCACCACGGGAGACCTCGTGCACCACTTCTGCACCCAGGTGTACGGCGACGAGCACGGCGAAAACGACGTCCCGCGCGAGTTGCTGGTGCCCGCCCTGCCGCCGGACGCCGAAGCGCTGGAAAAGTGGCTGACCGAGCACCGCGGCAGCCGGGTCAGCCTGCGCGTGCCGCAGCGCGGCGACAAGCGCTCCCTGATGGAGACCGTGGCCCGCAACGCCGCCGAGTCCCTGTCCCGGCACAAGCTGCGCCGCGCCGGCGACCTGACCACCCGCAGCAAGGCGCTGGACGAGATCGCCGAGGCGCTGGGCATGGAGACGGCGCCGCTGCGCATCGAGTGCTTCGACGTCTCGCAGATCCAGGGCACCGACGTGGTGGCCAGCATGGTGGTCTTCGAGGACGGCCTGGCCCGCAAGAGCGAATACCGCCGCTTCGCGGTCCGCGGCAACCCGGACGGCTCGGGCACCGACGACCTCGCCGCGATGAGCGAGGTGATGCGGCGCCGCTTCGCCCGCTACCGCGCCGAGGCCTCCGCGGGCGTGCCGCTCGGCTCCCCGGCTGGCGTTTCGGGTGATGGCCCGGCTGATGTCTCGGGCGATGGCATGACGGGTGTCGCAGCCGAGGATGGCGTCTCGGAGCCGGTGCTGCACGAGCTGCCGGGCATCGATCCGCTGACCGGCCGGCCGCGCCGCTTCGCCTACCCGCCCAACCTGGTCGTGGTCGACGGCGGCCAGCCACAGGTCAACGCCGTGGCCGCGGTCATGTCCGACCTCGGCATCACCGACGTGGCGCTGTGCGGCCTGGCCAAGCGGCTGGAAGAGGTGTGGCTGCCGGGCGAGGACTTCCCGGTGATCCTGCCCCGCACCTCCGAGGCGCTCTACCTGCTGCAACGGGTCCGCGACGAGGCGCACCGCTTCGCCATCACCTTCCACCGGCAGCGGCGGTCCAAGCGCATGACGGCGTCGGCGCTGGACAACATCGCGGGGCTGGGGGAGACGCGGCGCAAGGCGCTGCTGCGGCATTTCGGCTCCCTGAAACGGCTGGGCCAGGCCACCCCGGAAGAGATCACCGAAGTGCCGGGGATCGGCCGGCGCACCGCGGAGGCGGTCCTCGCGGCCCTGGCCGAAACCGTCAGCACCCCGAAACCCGGCAGCCCCCCGGTCGACAAGGCGGTGCCCCCGACCGGCGGCGCGGGGAAGACAAAACCCGGCGCCAACCGGAACCGCGTGCAGCGGCCACCCGCCGCCGACGACACGGCGGACGCCGCGGGGGCCACCTGACCGGTGGTCATGGAATACGGACGAGGCGGGGCGTCGTTCACCGGGTGGGTCGATTCGGGGGCCTCGCGGGACCCGTCGGGCACCGGATCGGGTAATGGACACGACGTCCCCCGGCCCCGTGCCGGGGCTTCGGCCTAGGATGCAGTGTCCGCCCGGAAGGGGCGCAGGCGCAGTGCTGTTCAGGAGGAGTGCGTGACCGAGTCGATGCCGGAGTTCGCTCCGGAGCTCACACCCGACGAGGCCGGTACCGACCTCGTGGTGGTGACCGGGGTGTCCGGCGGTGGCCGCAGCACGGTGGCCCGGGCCCTGGAGAACGTCGGCTTCTACGTCGTCGACAATCTGCCCCAGGCGCTCATGCTCGACATGGCGCAGCTCGCGTTCGAGGCCGGCGGCGCCGCCCGGCGTACTGCCATGGTCCTGGACGTTCGCAGCCGGGCCTTCTCCACCGACCTGGCCGGCGCGGTCCGGGCGCTCAAGGAGCGTGGCTTCTCGCCGCGGGTCGTGTTCGTCGACGCCGACGACGAGGTGCTGATCCGCCGCTTCGAGTCGGTCCGGCGTTCGCACCCGATGCAGGGTGACGGCCGGCTCGCCGACGGTATCGCCGCCGAGCGCAAGCTGCTCGAGGAGGCCCGCGAGCACTCCGACGTGATCATCGATACCAGTCACCTGAACGTGAACCAGCTCCGCCGCCGCGTCGAGGAGCTGTTCGGCGGCGAGGACGCCCGGCGGCTGCGTATCACCGTGCTGTCGTTCGGCTTCAAATACGGCCTGCCACCCGATGCCGACTACGTGATGGACGCCCGCTTCCTGCCGAACCCGTTCTGGGTGCCGGAGCTTCGTGAGCACACCGGTCTGGAAGAGGGCGTCAGCAGCTACGTGCTCGGTCAGGAGGGCGCTCACGACTTCGTCGGCACCTATGCCGGCCTGATCGCGGCGACGGCGCCCGGCTTCGAGCGTGAGGGCAAGCGCTACCTGACGGTCGCGGTCGGCTGCACCGGCGGCAAGCACCGCAGCGTCGCCATCGCCGAGGAGCTCACCGCCCAGCTTCGCGACATCCGGCTGTCCGCACACTCCTCGCATCGCGACCTGGGGCGGGAGTGACGGCGGCTCAGCCGGCGGGGCCGGGCAGCGAACCGGTGGAGCGGAACGGCGCGACCGGCGGCTTCAGCGACGGAAAATCCGGGCGGCCGATCAAGGTCGTCGCGTTCGGGGGCGGGCACGGGCTCGCCGCTTCCCTGCGCGGGCTGCTGCACTGCGCTCCCGCGCTGGAGCTCGACATCACCGCCGTGGTCACGGTCGGCGACAACGGCGGTTCCAGCGGGCGGCTGCGCGCGGAACGTGACGCACAGCTACCGCCCGGCGATCTGCGGATGGCGCTTACCGCCCTGGCCGGTGACGAACCGGGCCACCAGCGCATGGTGGCGCTGATGCAGCACCGCTTCGCGCTGGTCGGCAAGCCCGATCGCCGCGGCGCCGGCGGATCGACCGCCGCCGCGGATCTGGCCGCATCACCAGCGGCAGGGGCGACCGGCACGGATCCACCGGCTGGAGCGGGTCCGGCCGGATCGCCAGCAGCCGGTTTGAATCCGGCCGCGTCACGAACTGCTGGTCCGGCGGCCCATAGCGACGCCGGTGCGGTCCCGACGGATGGCACCGTCCGCGGTGCTGCCAGCCCTGGAGCGCCTAGCGCCGCTACCGGCGCTGAGCAGGCCGCTATGGCCGAGGCCGACGCTGATGCCGGCCGCGCGGCACCTGACACTGGCCGCGCCGCCGAGGGCGGTGACAAGGTCGGCTGGGGCAATGTCGACCGGCGGATCGCCTCGGTCGGCGGTAAGCATGATCCGCTCGCCGGGCACGCCGTCGGCAACCTGCTGCTGCTCGGCCTGCTGGAGTTGCTCGGCGATCCCGTTCAAGCCATCGAGCAAGCCGCCGACATGGTCGGCGCCCGGGGCCGGGTGCTGCCCATGGCCTCGCACGCCGTGGGCATCGAGGCCGATGTGCGCGGCGGTGATCCCGCCCGGCCCGACGATGTCGTCACCGTGTGTGGTCAGCATGCCGTCGCCATCACTACCGGCCATGTCGAGGCGTTGCGGATTGTGCCCTCGTCGCCGCCGGCCTGCCAACCCGCCGTCGCCGCCATCGCCGAGGCCGACTGGCTGATCTTCGGGCCCGGCAGCTGGTACACGAGTGTGCTTCCGCACCTGCTGGTGCCCGAGCTGGCCGAGGCGATCGTCGCCAGCCCGGCCCGGCGGCTGGTGACCTTGAACCTGGCCGCCGACAACGAGACCCTCGGGCTCTCCGTGGCGGATCACCTGGCCGCCCTGCACTGGTATCTGCCGCGGCTGCGCGTGGACACCGTGCTGGCCGACGCGAAGTGGGTCGGCGAGCCCGATCCGGTGCACCGGGCCGCCGAGGCGCTCGGCGCACGCCTGGTTCTGGCGCCACTGGCCGTTGCGGACGGCAGTCCCAAGCATGATCCTGAGTCGTTGGGCACAGCACTGGTGCCCGTCCTCGGCTCCGATCGTTAAGCAACTGGCGTACCGCGAAACAAGCAAGAGGTGACTTCGAAGATGGCGATGACGGCAGCGGTCAAGGACGAGCTGAGCCGGGTCGACGTGCCCAAGCCGTGCTGCCGCCGTGCGGAGATGGCCGCCCTGCTGCGCTTTGCCGGTGGGCTGCACATCGTGTCCGGGCGGGTGGTGGTCGAGGCCGAGCTCGACACCGGCGCGGTGGCCCGGCGGCTGCGGCGGGAGATCGCCGAGGTGTACGGCTACCCGAGCGAGGTACACGTGCTCGCCTCCGGCGGCCTGCGCAAGGGCAGCCACTACATCGTTCGGATCGTCAAGGACGGCGAGGCACTCGCCCGGCAGACCGGTCTGCTGGACGTCCGCGGCCGGCCGGTCCGTGGCCTGCCGCCGCACGTCGTCTCCGCCAACGTCTGCTGCGCGGTGGCGGCGTGGCGGGGCGCGTTCATGGCGCACGGCTCGCTGACCGAGCCCGGCCGCTCCAGCGCGCTGGAGATCACCTGCCCGGGCCCCGAGGCGGCGCTGGCGCTGCGCGGGGCCGCGCGCCGGATCGGCATCACCGCCAAGGAGCGCGAGGTGCGCGGCGTCGACCGCGTGGTGATCAAGGACGGGGACGCGATCGCGGCGCTGCTCACCCGCATCGGGGCGCACTCCAGCGTGCTGGCCTGGGAGGAGCGCCGGGTACGCCGGGAGGTCCGCGCGACCGCCAACCGGCTGGCCAACTTCGACGACGCGAATCTGCGCCGCTCCGCCCGTGCGGCCGTGGCGGCGGCGGCGCGCGTGACCCGGGCGCTGGAGATTCTCGCCGAGGAGGCGCCCAACCACCTCACCTCCGCCGGCCGGCTGCGGCTCGAACACCGGCAGGCGTCGCTGGAGGAGCTGGGCGCGCTGGCCGATCCGCCGCTGACCAAGGATGCGATCGCCGGCCGTATAAGGCGTCTGCTCGCCCTCGCCGACAAGCGCGCCCGCGACCTGGGCATCCCGGACACCGAGGCAGCGGTGACCCCGGAGATGATGGCCTGCTGACCCGCCGGCCCGTCAGCAGCTCTCCAGCCGCGCCTGCGGCGCGCCGCTGGGCACGCTGATCACCCTGATCGTTCCGGGTGCGTACAGCGAGCAGCCCGTGCTGACCGTCGGTGAGACGATCACCCTGAGCCGCACCGAGGTCTCGCAGTTGTTCCTGACGGTCAGCACGGTCGCGTCGGCGTTCTTCGTCAGCGTCGCGCAGGTCGGCGGGACCGCGGCCGCCGCGGCCTGCGCCGGCGCCGCGAAGGGCACGGTCGCCAGGACGGCGCCGACGGCCACGACCCGCATCGAGCTGGACAGCGAGATGTTCATCTGAGCCCCCGTTCGTCATGGACGGCCACCGTGACGGGTGGCCGGTCCGGCTCGCAGCGGCCGTGTTCGCCGCTGCTGTTCGTGTTCACAACGTGTCTGTTTGTAGCACTTTCACGGCCCTCCGTGCTGCCCCTGAACCCCCGGAAGCCATCCACCGTGGTGATTCCTTACAGGTCACATGCATGCCGGCCGGCGGTTGGGTGGTCCGCGCGTACCGGAAACGGGATGCCGGTGCCGTGAGCGCGCCGTTTCCTTAGGTAACGATCAGGTCGCGTCCCGCCGCCGGTCACCATCGGCTGCTCGGATAAGGTGAGGGCGACGGCGACGGTGCCGGCAAGCATGGCCGCCCGCCGCCGGGCGCCGCCGGCAGTGCCAGCATCCGACCTGGCCGCGGTGGACTCGTCTGGCGAGACGCAGCGGCCAGATGAAGCAACAGCCGGCCCTCTCATCAGGTCGGCACGCAGACCTCCGCCGGTCCTAGATCCCGGCGGACCGAAACGAGGAGATCCACCTGTGACCATCCGGGTTGGCATCAACGGCTTCGGCCGTATCGGCCGCAACTTCTTCCGGGCGGTGCTCGCATCCGGTGCGGACATCGAGATTGTCGGCGTCAACGACCTGACCGACAACACGACGCTCGCTCACCTGCTCAAGTACGACAGCATCCTCGGCCGCCTCGGCCACGAGGTGAAGGCCACCGCCGACGAGATCACCGTCGGCGGCAAGACCTTCAAGGCGTTCGCCGAGCGCGACCCCGCGAACCTGCACTGGGGCGACGTCGGCGCGGACGTCGTCATCGAGTCGACCGGCTTCTTCACCGACGCCACCAAGGCGAAGGCGCACATCACCAACGGTGCGAAGAAGGTCATCATCTCGGCGCCGGCCAAGAACGAGGACATCACGATCGTGATGGGCGTCAACGACAACCTGTACGACGCCGCGCAGCACACGATCATCTCCAACGCCTCGTGCACCACCAACTGCCTCGCGCCGATGGCGAAGGTGCTGAACGACTCGATCGGCATCAACCGTGGCCTGATGACCACGATCCACGCGTACACGCAGGACCAGAACCTGCAGGACGGCCCGCACAGCGACCTGCGCCGGGCCCGCGCCGCCGCGCTGAACATCGTGCCGACCTCGACCGGCGCCGCCAAGGCCGTCAGCCTGGTGCTGCCGGAGCTCAAGGGCAAGCTGGACGGCTTCGCGCTGCGGGTGCCGATCCCGACCGGCTCGGCCACCGACCTGACCTTCACCGCCTCCCGGGAGACCTCGGTCGACGAGGTCAACTCCGCGATCAAGGCCGCCGCGGACGGCCCGCTCAAGGGCATCCTGGTCTACACCGAGGACCCGATCGTGTCCTCGGACATCGTCACCGACCCGGCGTCCTGCATCTTCGACGCGGGCCTCACCAAGGTGATCGGCGACCAGGTCAAGGTCGTCGGCTGGTACGACAACGAGTGGGGTTACTCGAACCGCCTCGTCGACCTGGTCAAGCTGGTCGGCTGAGTCGGTTGAAGACTCTCGACGACCTGCTCGGCGAGGGTGTCTCGGGTCGGCGCGTGCTCGTGCGCGCCGACCTGAACGTCCCGTTCGACAAAAACGAAGCGGGCAAGATCAGCGACGATGGCCGCATCCGCGCGGTGCTGCCGACCCTGATCACCCTGCGTGACGCCGGTGCCCGCGTGATCGTGTGCTCGCACCTCGGCCGTCCCAAGGGCGCGCCCGACCCCAAGTACACGCTCGGCCCGGTCGCCACCCGCCTCGGCGAGCTGCTCGGCAACCCGGTCGTCTTCGCCGAGGACACCGTCGGCCCGTCCGCCAAGGCGGCTGCCGACGCGCTGACCGACGGGCAGGTGCTGCTGCTGGAAAACCTGCGCTTCAACGTCGGCGAGACCAGCAAGGACGACGCCGTGCGCGGCGCGTTCGCCGACGAGTTGGCCACGCTGGCGGAGTTCTACGTCGACGACGCGTTCGGCGCGGTGCACCGCAAGCACGCCTCGGTCTACGACGTCGCGGCGCGGTTGCCGCACTATGCGGGCGGCCTGGTCCTCAAGGAGGTCGAGGTCCTGCGCAAGGTGACCGAGACCCCGGAGCAGCCGTACGTGGTGGTGCTCGGCGGCTCGAAGGTCTCCGACAAGCTCGCCGTCATCCAGGCGCTGCTGCCCAAGGTCGACAAGCTGCTCGTCGGCGGCGGCATGTGCTTCACCTTCCTCAAGGCCCAGGGCCACGAGGTCGGCAAGTCGCTGCTTGAGGCCGAGATGATCGACACCTGTGCCGATCTGCTGGCGCAGGCCGACGGCCGGATCGTGCTGCCGGTGGACGTCGTGGCGGCCACCGCCTTCGACGCCGGCGCCGAGCACGACGTGGTGCGGGCGGATGCGATTCCGGCCGACCGGCTCGGCCTGGACATCGGCCCGGAGTCCGTCGCGCTGTTCGCCGAGGCGATCGGGTCCGCGAAGACCGTCTTCTGGAACGGCCCGATGGGCGTGTTCGAGCTGGCGCCGTTCGCCGCGGGCACCCGCGGGGTGGCCGAGGCCATCACGAAGATCGACGGTTTCTCGGTGGTCGGCGGCGGTGACTCGGCCGCGGCCGTACGCACCCTCGGCATCGACGAGTCCGGCTTCGGTCACATCTCCACCGGCGGCGGTGCCTCGCTGGAGTATCTCGAGGGCAAGACCCTGCCCGGCATCCTGGCACTGGAGTCCTGATGGCAGACGTGACCCGCCGACCGATCATGGCCGGCAACTGGAAGATGAACCTCAACCACTACGAGGCCATCCTCCTGGTGCAGAAGCTCGCCGCGAGCCTGACCGAGCAGCAGCTCACCGCGGTCGAGGCGGTCGTGCTGCCGCCGTTCACCGACCTGCGCAGCGTGCAGACGGCGATCGACGGCGACAAGGTGCCGATCCGGTACGGCGCGCAGGACCTGTCCCCGCACAAGGGCGGCGCGTACACCGGGGAGATCTCCGGGGCGATGCTGGCCAAGCTGGGCTGCACCTACGTGGTGATCGGGCACTCCGAGCGCCGCGAGTACCACGGCGAGGACGACGCGCTGGTCAACGCCAAGGTGAAGGCCGCCCTGGCGAACGACCTGACGCCGATCCTGTGCGTGGGCGAGGGCCTGGAGATCCGCGAGGCCGGTGGGCACGTCGCGCATTGCTCGACGCAGCTCGACGGCGCCCTCGACGGGCTCAAGGCCGAGCAGGTCAAGAACATCGTGATCGCGTACGAGCCGGTGTGGGCGATCGGCACCGGCAAGACCGCGACGCCCGACGACGCGCAGGAGGTGTGCGGCGCCATCCGGGTGCGGCTCGCCGAGAAGTACGGCGCCGAGACGGCGGACGCGGTGCGCATCCAGTACGGCGGCTCGGTGAAGGCGGCCAACATCGCCGCCATCATGGCGAAGCCCGACGTGGACGGCGCGCTGATCGGCGGCGCGAGCCTGGACGCCGAGGAGTTCGCGTCGATCGTCCGGTTCCCCGAGCACGTGCAGCGCTGAGTTGTTGGCCCGGCCGCCGCGATACGGTGGCCGGGCACCCGCTATTGTGGTGGCGCTGCTGTGCCCTTCGAGAGGAATGACCCGACCATGCCGATCGCGTTCGCCTACACGTTGATCGTGTTGCTGATCGTCTCCAGCATCCTGCTGACCCTGCTCGTCCTGCTGCACCGCGGCAAGGGCGGCGGCATGTCCAGCATGTTCGGCGGCGGCGTCACCTCCAGCCTGGCCGGCTCGTCGGTGGCGGAAAAAAACCTGGATCGCTACACGGTGCTCGTGGGCGTTATCTGGTTCGCCTGCATCGTCGGCCTCGGCCTCTGGCTGAAGCTCGCGCAGGCGTCCTGAAACAGATAGTTAACGTACGCTTCCCAAGCGTTCGTTATCAGGTCTTCCTCCAGGCGCTCCGCGAGTCGTAGACTCTGCCGCGCGGTCCGGTGCGTCCGGGCCGCGCGGTTGTTTTTTCCACCGCTTTTATACCGCCGCTTTCCCCGGCGATGAAACGCCCTCGAGACAGGAGTGACTTCCGTGTCCAGTGGCAGTGCGATCCGCGGCAGCCGCGTCGGGTCCAGCCCGATGCGCCCTGACGAGCGCAGTGAGCCCGCCCCGCGGCGGGAGGTGACCTATTGGTGCGCCGCCGGGCACCCGGTGGAGGTGCGTTTCGCGGCCGATGTGGTGCCCCCGGAGACCTGGGACTGCGCCCGCTGCGGTCAGCCCGGCGGTCTGGACCGGGAGAAGCCCCCCGGCCGGATGCGCAGCGAGCCGTACAAGTCGCACCTCGCGTATGTGAAGGAGCGGCGATCCGACGCCGACGGCGCGGCCATCCTGGCCGAGGCGCTGGCGAAGGTGCGGCAGCGCCGCGGCCGCAGCGAATAGTCTCCCTACCGCTCGGCCGTGCCCCGGCCGAGGTAGGTAACGCCGGTGGCGCCTGGCACCGGGATCTCGGCGAAGCCCATCCGGTCGTAGAAGGCCCGGGCGCTGACGTTCGCCACCGCCATGCCCAGGTGCACCCGTGACGCGCCGGCGGCCCGCAGCCCGGCCAGCAGGGCGCTGATCAGGCCGCGGCCCCAGCCCTTGCCCTGCCACTGCGGCAGCAGGTCGATGTGCAGATGCGCGGGATAGTCCGCCAGTTCCGGCACGATCATGCGCTCCGGGTGCTCGTACAGCGAGAGCATGCTGTCCTCGTGGGTCACCGGCGGGTCTGCCGGGTGCGGGTAGCGGCCGGCGGTCGCGGGCAGCCACTCGTCGCGGTAGCGCCGCACGAAGCGTGCGGTGTCGGCCGTCCCGATCACGTAGCCGACGGCCGCGCCGGTGCCGTCGTCGAGGATGTGCGCGTGCTCCGGCTCCAGCGTCACGTACGGCGCGGCGAAGACGTCGCCCATCAGCCGGTCGGTCGAATACTGACCGCGGGCGTCACCGCCCTCGTCACCGGTTCGCACGCAGATGTCGTAGACGGCGTCGAGGTCGGCAGGGCGGTACGCGCGGATCAAGGGCTGCACAGCCGCGAGTCTAGGTAACCGCGAACTGTGGCACGCGTCACCATCCAGCCGCCAACCTTTCCCCGCGCCGCGCGTCTACTCCTGCGAAGGCTCACCCCCGACCGCGCAGGAGTACCCGTGATGCGTCTGACCGCCCGCTCCGCCTCGCTCGCCGCCGTCGCGGCCGCCATTGTCGTCGGGGGAGCGGTGACCGCCACGGTGGCCTTCGCGGACGAGGCCCCGCCGCCCGCCCCGCCGGTGGCGACGACCGCCCCGCCGGTGGCGGAGCCGACCCCCGCCGAGGAGCCCGCCACGACGGCTCCCGCCGCGGAGCCCGCCACGGCGACTCCCCCCACGACGGCTCCCCCCGCGGAGCCTCCGACGGCGGTGCCCGGCCCGCTGGGGGAGAACACCCCGGAGGCTTCGCCCGTGCCGCCGCGCAGGCCGGCGACTGCCACGGCGCCCAGGCCGGCGACCACCGCACCCCCGGCGCGTCCGGTACCCTCGCCCACCCGGACCCGACGCTGACTTCCAGGACGGCCAGATGACCTTCGTCGTAGCACTGCCGGCGCTCATACCGGGCTGGCTGCGGTCGGTGCTGTCCGGGCGCTCGTCGGCGGTGCGTGGCGCGAGCGGGGACGGGCCGCCGGCGATCAACGAGCTCTACCACGCGCGCCGGCTGAGCCTGGTGCGGCTGGCGGTGCTCATGGTCGACGACCTGCCCACCGCCGAGGACATCGTGCAGGACGTCTTCGCCGCCCTGTATCGGCGGCACGGTGCTGACCTGCGTACCGTCGCCGACCCGCACGCGTACCTGACGACCGGGGTGATGAACGCCGCGCGCTCGGCGCTGCGCCGCAGGCGCACCGCCCGCGCCTACGTCCCGCCGCAGCCGGGCCTGGCACCGGCCGCCGAGGACGAGGTGCTGCTGGGCCAGGGCGACCGGGAGGTGCTGGCCGCGCTGGCCGAGCTGACCGTGCGGCAACGCCAGGTGGTGGTGCTGCGGTACTGGTCGGAGCTGTCCGAGCAGGAGATCGCCGACGTGCTGCGGGTGTCCCGCGGCACGGTGAAGTCGACCGCGAGCCGGGCGCTGAGGCTCCTCCGCGGCCTGCTGGGGGAGCGCCGATGAGCACGAATGTGGAGGAACGGATGCGCCGGGCGCTGTCCGCGCGGGCCGCTCAGATCACCCCCGACCGGCTGCAGCCGGCCGTGCCGCCGACCGCGGCGCCGGCCCGGCGGTCGTGGCTGCCCTGGTGGCGCTCGCTGCTGATGGTCGCGGCTGTGCTGGTGGCGGTGGCCTTTCTGGTACGGCGTCCCAGCGACGCCCCGCCGCCGCAGGTGCCCAACGCCCCGGCCGTCACGGTGCCGTCCCAGACCCCGGCGCCGTCCCCTTCTCCCAGCACCCCCGCGTTGCCGCCCGCCGTGCCGCTGCCGTCGAGCACCAACGCCAGTGAGTCGGCGAGCCCCGCCGTCACGGCACCGGTCCCGGAGACCTCCAAGCCGGTGACCCGCGCGACCGCCGAGCCTCCGGCGACTTCTCCCGCGGTGACGCCCCGACTGGCACGATGAGGCAGGTGAACTGGACGCTGGAAGTAGTTGTCGTGCCCGTCGCGGACATCGACCGGGCCAAGGAGTTCTACGCCGACCGGCTCGGCTTCGCCGTCGACCACGACACCACGATCAACGCCGACATCCGGATCGTGCAGCTGACCCCGCCCGGCTCGGGCTGCTCGATCGTCATCGGCAAAGGCGCGGTGCCGGAGATGCCACCCGGCTCGCTCAAGGGACTGCAACTGGTGGTGCCCGACATCAACCGGGCGCACGCCGAACTGGTGGCCCGGGGCGTGGCGGTCAGCGACGTCCAGAAGCTGGGTGAGAACCCGAGGCCGACGCCGGACCCGCTGGACAACGTCGGTTTTGTCTTCTTCGCCGATCCGGACGGCAACGGCTGGGCCGTGCAGCAGATCTCGTCGCGAGCCTGACGCGCCCCTCACTCTTGCCGTTCGTCTGCGCCAAACTGGTCGGGTGCTGGAACTGCGGTCCAAGACGCGCCGCACAGGTCCGCAGGTGAAGCACCGGCACGCGCGGCGCGATGGCCTGGTCCACATCGACCCCCGAAGCCGCGAAGCGGCGCCGCACCGGCCCCGGCGGTGTCTGGCCCGGCGCCGTCCGCGCCGGACACGACACACCCCCCGACCGCCATTGCCTTGAGCCAAATCGGCAACATACGCACAGTGATACGGACGTGGCCGCCGGTTCCGATGCCATACCACCAGCCGGCGGATGGGCGCTGACCCCTAAGCCGGTCACGGTCGACGCGCGGACGCGGGTAGGTCGCTGGAACCACAACCAGCACCCCGCACATCCCCGTCGCCCGGACCTGATGATCAAGGCAACGTGAACTGATAACGCCGTTGAGGCAACCACTGACAGCCAAGCCGCATGCTCATTTGGCCGATGTGAGCGCGTCTGCTGGGCAGGGCGGGGTATTCGGCGGGCAACGGTGGATATCACCGTGGGATACGGTCGCGGCAGTTTCCCGGTATCGGAGGCGTGGTTCGGTCCGAGCGTGGTGAAAGTGGTGTTCTTCGCCGTTGGCATGCATTTGTCACGCCGGTCCTGCCCGCATTTCTTCGCGCCTGGCTCTTCAGATATTCCGGTGCTGTTCTTGGGCGGATGCGCCGAGTCGATTCCGGTCGGACCGGCCGATGTTTTGCTTTCCGTGCCGGCCCGGGATGTCTTCCCGGGCGCCCGGGGTGGTGCCTTCCCGGGCGGTTCGAGCAGGAACCGGGATCCGGGCATCGGTCGGCGTTTTCCGGCCCGCTCGGGCCGCTCACACTCGCCGCGTCCGCCACCCGCTCGGGCTCGGGCTGCTCGGGCTCGGCCTGCTCGGCCTGCTCGGGCTCGGCCTGCTCGGACTTCTCGGATCTGGTGGCCTTCGGTCGGATCGGTTCGGTTACGGCGGGCGCAGACGCGGGCGGCTCGGGTCGGACCGGCTCGGACGAGGTCGGTGTGACAGCTCGAGCCGGGCAGCAGGCAGAGGTCAGCTCGTCGGCACGACGCTGGAACGCCGCCGCGGCGTTGGCGGTGCTGCCGTACAAACGGCTCAGTTTCCGGGCATGCCGCTGCGTCAGCCCCCATTCCCGGCGCCTTGCGTGTTCCCGACGGAACTCCTCGGCCTCTTCCGAGTAATTGCGCCGCCTGGTCCTGTCACGCATGGTGGTGACTTCAGTCCTCGTGAACAATCCTATCTGCCCCACCAACACATTGTCCCGCAACACCCTCCTGCCTCGCCATTATTCGATCACCCGGATATCATCCGATCCAGGAACAAAGAATCCCGACCAGCACGGACACCCGCACGATTCGGGGAACACTCCGAGGCGATTCGGAATGATCCGTCATATCGCCGTTCCGGCGACCCCACCGGGGGTTCAAAACCCCTCCGGTCCGCGGCATCTTCTTCTGCTGCGGACAACGCGGGGGTCGCACACTTGGTGCGGTCGTTGCTGGTTGCCCAGCCCTGCCGCGATGTGGCGCCGGGCCGCCGGACGTCGTAACTGTCCGTATGCGCGGTGATTGGGTCGGCCGCCACGGCCCCGAGCTCACGCGTTCACCGATACGCGACTTGGATGCCGCCGGGGCGGCGAACTCGAGCGGTGACGCTCGACAGCAACGGCCATCCCCTGCGCTCTGGGAAGCCCGAGTACACCGACGACGCCGCTTTTGGAACGGCAAGCGGCTGTACCGCCTTGTCGATGCTGATGTCCGTAAACGGCAGGGCGTGCTTCTGGCCGACGCTGATGCCATGGTGCTCAACGCCATGGACTGCTGCGGCGGGGTCGGCTACTGCGGCTCGAAGCAATGGGCCGACGACCAGGCCCGTCAGCGCCTGGCGACCGCCGGCCTCGTCCGCTTCGTCGAGCAGGCCGGATCTCTGCAGCGCTGGCACGCCGAGGACAGCGCAGTGCTGGCCCTGCTCGTCGGAACGGTCGCCCGCCCTGTGCTCGACTGACCGAACCAGCTTTCTGCCAGGGTCCGCGTGAATGGGGCGTCAGGCCCGAACGGGGGGACGGAGCCCTCGGTCTCCGCTTTGCAGTGATCTCGTCGGCAATGCGCGATAGATGAGAGAACGGGTCCTCAGCGAGGAGTCTCTGGCACATCAAAGATCAACCAGGAACGCCTGCCGAGCTGATCGCGCTCCTGTGCTTGCGGCCGGGCCGGCAGGTTATGGCAGTACGGATCGGGAGTCCAAGATCAGGTGCGTTCATCAAGCCGCGATGAGGATGTCGGAGGCGCGGCATATGCGGCCCGCATCAGCCACGGGCCGTCGCCTGCGACCAGATCACCTGCCACGGCGCATCGACCGCTGTCCTCCGATAGCAATCCATATGCCAGCACTCCAACAAGCCGGCCTCCTGGCCCGCAACGTGAATGTCGATCGCCGACTGATACCGCAGGACCGCCAGATTGCCGTCCACCACGATCTCGATGTCGGAAACGGCATCGAACCTCCGGTAGTCGATCTCCCCCGTCAGGACGCCGCCGATGTACCGCGCCCTCGACCACACGCCGCCGCCGGGGTGGACTAGGACGAACTCTGAGGCATGGACAGCCTCCAAGACTTTCGCGTCCGCCTCGACAAGCGCGCGCAGCCGCCTGGCCTCCAGCATCTTCAACGTCTCCATGGCCAACGACTCCGTTTCCTCATCTAGCCGCGACGCGCGTGGATGGCAGCCCTGGCTGGCGGTTACTCGACGTGCCGGTGCGACCGCGGCGCATGGTCACCATTGAGGTCGTTCTCGGCGACATCACCGGTCGGCGCGTCGACGTCATCGTGACCGCCGCGAACGAATTGCCGCTCGGCGGCGGCGGGTTGACGGCTCCATCCACCGGCAGCCGGACCACGCCTCGCCCGAAGCCGGTGCGACCATCGCGCCCTTCGACCCCGGCGACGCCAAGGTCACTGCCGCGTTCGACCTCGACCCGCCCGTACACCACATCATCCACACCGTGGGCCCGGTCTGGGAGGGCGGCACCTACGGCGAAGCCGACATGCCGGCCTCCTGCTACCGCACGATCGCATTCCCCGCCGCGCAAGCCGCCCGCATCGCCACCGACACGAACAGGTCGACAGCATGTCTGGGATGGTGGCGAATGCGAATCGACTGTCAACCAAGAAACGCCCACCCACAGGTGGATGAAACTCGCTCGCCGTCGCCGGTTCTGCTTGGTGCCCCTTGCGATGCCTGAACCAAGAACGGCCGCCCTGGGCGGCCGTTCCGTGTGAGCCGTCAGCGCAGGCTGCGGGCCTTCGGCGGCACGTTGGCCGCGGCGGCGCGGTCCAGCAGCCACATCGTCTTCTCGACGCCGATCGCGCCCGCCGCCGGCAGTTGCTGGGGCCCGGCGCCCTCGATCGCCATGCCGACCGCGGCCGCCTTGTCCTTGCCCGCCGCGATCAGCCAGACCTCCTCGGCCGTCCCGATCGTCGGCAGGGTCAGCGTGATCCTGTTCGGCGGCGGCTTCGGGCTGTTGTGCACCGCCGCCACCGTGTCGGTCTCGTAGCCGATCGGGTGCTCCGGGAAGATCGACGCCACGTGCCCGTCCTCGCCGACGCCGAGCATCAGCACGTCGAAGTGCGGCAGCTCGGAGCTGCCCGGCTTCGCCGCCGCGGCCAGTTCACCGGCGTAGCGGGCGGCCGCGGTCTTGGCGTCGTCGCCGTCCGGGCCGTCCGAGGCGGGCATGGCGTGCACCCGGGCCGGGTCCAGCGGCAGCGCGTCCAGCAGCGCCTCGCGGGCCTGGGTCTCGTTGCGGTCCTTGTCGCCCGCGGGCAGGAAGCGCTCGTCGCCCCACCACAGGTCGATGCGGGACCAGTCGACCGCGTCCGCGGCGGGCAGCTCCTTGACCGAGCGCAGCACCTTGGCCGCCACCCGGCCGCCGGTCAGCACGACACTGGCCCAACCGCGTTCCGCCTGCGCGTCGATGATCTTGACAACCAGCCGCGCCGCCACCGCCGACGCCAGGATGTCGGCGTCGGGAACCACCACTACCACGGTCTCGCTCATGTAGCCCCTCGTCACCGGGAGAAAAGGGGCCGCACGCCGAGTCGGCGGACGGCCCCCACGATCTTAGAACCGTCAGGCGGCGGAGCCGCCGGGCCCGGCGAACGCGCCGGCCTCGGCACCCGCGCGGGCGGCCTGCATCGGATCCTTCCAGACGTGTACGCGCATCGCCGGCTTGCTGTCCAGCCCGGCTGTCCCGGCCATGGCACCCAGCGCCTCGCCGTAGATCTGGTCGGCGTCGAGCCGGCGCAGCTCCTCGGCGAGCTCGTCACCGACGGTCCGCCTCGGCAGCGGCATGTACCTGTCCTCCTGGCCGGTCCGGCTGAACAGCGCCGTCCCTTCCTCGCGGGTGACCCGGACACAGTCGCCGTTCGCGCACTGCAGCTCCACCGAGTGCATCCGCGGCGAGCGGTCGCTGTGCTCCCAGACCGGCTCGATGCCCAGCCGCGACTTCAGCCAGCCCTTCATCAGCGCGGCCGTCGGGTCGTTCGGCGGGGCGACGATCGTCGCGCCGGTGACCCGCTCCTCGGTGGTGTCGAACGCGCCGGCCACCAGGGTGCGCCAGAGCGTGATCCGGGTCCAGGTCAGGTCGGTGTCGCCGGGGGCGTAGTCCTTCGCCCGCTGGCGCAGCGCGGCCACCGGATCCGGCGCGAGCTTGCAGTCGGTGATGCGGCGGTCGGCGACCACGCCCAGGAAGTCGTTGGCGATGACGTCCGGCGGCTCGCTGTGCCACCAGGTCACCACGGGCACGTCCGGTGCCAGCAGCGGCATGACGACCGATTCCGCGTGCAGGGCCAGGCGGCCGTACATGCGCATCACGACGGCCTCGGCCGGGCCGAGCCGGCCGCCCACCACGATCTCCGCGTCCAGCCGGCTGCGGCCCTCGAGATCCGAGCGGACCACGATGAGCAGCCGGCAGGGGTGCGCGGAGGCCGCGATGGTCGCGGCGGCCTCGGCCTCGCGGACCTTCTTCTCCTCCACCACGGCGACCAGCGTCAGGGCGAGGCCGCTGGCCACGCCGCCCGCGCTGCGCCGCTCGGCGGCAAGGGCCTTGACGACCTCATTACCGGTGGTGTCCCAAAGCCCGATCATGCTCGCCTCCAGGAACGACCCTCGCGGGCCAACATCTCGTCCGACGCCCGCGGGCCCCACTCGCCGGAGCGGTACGGCTCCGGCTTGGTGCCCGCCCAGGCCGCCTCCAGCGGGTCGATGACCCGCCAGCTCTGCTCGATCTCGGCCGCGTCCGGGAACAGCGTCCGGTCGCCGACGAGCACGTCGAGCACGAGCCGCTCGTACGCCTCCGGGCTGGACTCGGTGAACGCCTCGCCGTACTGGAAGTCCATCGCGATGTCGCGGACCTCCATGGTGGTGCCCGGCACCTTGGAGCCGAACTTGAGCACGACGCCCTCGTCCGGCTGCACCCGGATCACCAGCTGGTTGTTGCCGAGCATCTCCACATCGGCCGGGTCGAACGGCAGGTGCGGCGCCTTCTTGAACATGATGGCGATCTCGGTGACCCGGCGCGGCATCCGCTTGCCCACCCGGACGAAGAACGGCACCTCGGCCCAGCGCCTGTTCTGGATGCCCAGCCGCACGGCCACGTACGTCTCCGTCGTGGACTCCGGCGGGATGTTGGCTTCCTCGAGGTAGCCGACGGCGCGCTCACCGGCGACCCAGCCGGGCAGATACTGCCCGCGGACCGAGCCGTTGGTGATGTCGCGGGGCAGGCTGATGGCCTTGAGGACCTTCAGCTTCTCGGCGCGTACGTCGTTGGGGTCGAAGCTCGTCGGCTCCTCCATGCCCACCAGGGCGAGCAGCTGGAGCAGGTGGTTCTGCAGCACGTCGCGGGCCGCGCCGGAGGCGTCGTAGAACGCCGCCCGCGTGCCGATGCCGACGTCCTCGGCCATGGTGATCTGCACCGAGTCGACGTACTTGGAATTCCACACCGGCTCGAACAGGTTGTTCGCGAAGCGCAGCGCCAGGATGTTCTGGACCGTCTCCTTGCCGAGGTAGTGGTCGATGCGGAACACGTCGGCCGGGGTGAAGACCTCGTCGACCAGCTTGTTCAGCGCCATCGCCGTCTGCAGGTCGTTGCCGAACGGCTTCTCGACCACCACCCGGCGCCAGCCGCCGGACTTGGCGTTGTCGGCCATCCCGGTGCGGGCGAGCTGGTTGAGCACCAGCGGGAACGCGGCCGGCGGGATGGAGAAGTAGAACGCGGCGTTGCCGGCGATGCCGTTGCGCTCGCGCAGCTCGTCCAGCGTGGCCGCCAGGTGGTCGAAGGCGGCGTCGTCGTCGAACGAGCCGGGCACGAACTGGAACTGGCTGGCCAGCCGCGTCCAGACGTCCTCACGCCACGGGGTGCGGGCGCCCTTCTTGGCGGCCTCGTAGGCCAGCGACTCGAAGTCGCCGTCGCCCCAGTCGCGGCGGGCGAAGCCCAGGACCACGAAGCCGGGCGGCAGCAGGCCCCGGTTGGCGAGGTCGTAGACGGCCGGGATCAGTTTCTTTCGAGACAGGTCGCCCGTGACTCCGAAGATCACCAGAGCGCAGGGCTCCGGGATCCTGGGGAGCCGTCGGTCCTGTGCCGTGCGCAGCGGATTACCCACGTGCACCATCCTGCCAGCTTTTCGTGGTCTCGCAGGGTTACGGCCAAGGGTCAGTGCAGCAACATGTCGGCTGCGGCGAGTAGCCGGCCCACGCCCTGGGTGCGGTCGGTCAGATGCAGGTGCAGCAGCGGGCGGCCGCGGCGCGTCAGTGACTGGCGGTCACCGGCGGCCCGGGACGCCTGCAGACCGCCGAGCGTCCGCTCCCGCCCCGGCACCGGCACGTCTCCGGTGACCAAGCCGGTGATCTGCAGAAACGAGCCGTGCAGCGAACCGCCCCGGTGATACTGGCCCCAGCCGAAGCCGACCGGACGGCCGCTCGCGGCGGCCAGCCGCGGCCGCAACCCGGCCACGGCGGCGTCGCCGACCGGGTCCAGGAAGGCCTGTACGCAGAGGTGATCGTCCATGTCCGCGAGCAGCTCGCGCAGCGCCGCGGCGAGGCTCGTGGCGGTGCCAGTGGTGAAGATCTCCACCGGGCCCTCGACGAAGGACGGCGCGCCGGGCACCGGATCGGCGCTCTCGGCGGGAAAGTCACGGAACGGATCGACGCCGCGCATGTGCGCCGCGAGCGCGACCGCGTACGGCCAGGCGAGGAAGTGGCCGCCCAGCGGGCCGTTGACAGCCATCGCCGGGCGTGCGCCGGCGCCGGGCACCGCGTACGGCGGCAGGCATCCGCCGTAGGTCACCGCCAGCGTGTCGTCGGTCGCCGCGCCCGCCTCCTGCGGGCTCTCGGCCACGATCACCGGCACACCCAGCCCGCCGGTGATCAGGTCGGCCGCCCACTCGCCGAGACCGTCCAGGCCGGAGCCGTCCGGGATCAGCAGCACCCGGCCGGCGGTGGCGAGCGCGACCCCGAGCGCCAGGGCGGGATTGTCACCCTCGCCCGCCAGCGACGGGGCGAACAGCTCGGCCTCGTCGATCAGCTCGGCGACATCCACCCCGGCGAACGCGGCCGGCAGCAGGGTGGCGGCGCTTAGCGCGCCGGATCCGGTGGGCACGGCTACCGCACCGGCCGCGGCCAGCTCCGGTGGCGGGTCGCCCAGCACCACGAAGTGCCGTCCCGCCTCGGCGGCCGTCAGACCCAGGTCGCGGTAGGCCTGCCAGAACACACTGGCCAGAGCCTCGCGAGCCGGCGCCTCGCCGCCCGAGCTCTCGCCTGGGCTCTCGCCGCGCGGGTTCTTGCCGCCCGGGCTCTCGCCGCGCGGATTTCCGCTGGGCGGATTCTCGCCGCGCGGGTTCTCGCCGGTCAGTATCACGACGGTGCGGCGCAGCAGTTCCGTGTCGTCGAGCAGCGCGCGGACCCGGTGCGGGTCCGGATCGTCGAGCACGGTCAGCGGCCGGCCCAGCGTGCGGGCGACGGCCCCGGCCGCGAGGCCGGGACCGGCTAGCACCACATTGCTGAGATCGACGAGCTCCTCGTGCAGCTCGGCGATCAGTGGGAGCAGCTCACTGCCGCGCCGGTAGGCGTCCAGGAAGCCGAGCCGGGACAGCGCCCGGCCCTCGGCCGCCGGCCCCCAGAGCGTGGGGTCCTTGCCGGCGAGCAGGCCGGGGATGCCGTGCGCGACCAGCTCGCGGCGGGAAGCCGTCGCCGGGCCACCGTAAACGGCGAGCCCCGCGGCGGCTTCCACGTCCGCGAGCAGGTCGTCGGTCACTGCTGAGCGGCGTCGCTCGGGTTTCCGTCGCCCTTGGCCGCGGCCACGAGCGACTTCTTCACGTCGTCCAACAGCTCGCCCCAGCTGGCCTCGAACTTCTCGACACCCTCGTCCTCGAGCACCCGGAACACGTCGTCCAGGTCGACGCCGATCGCGGCGACGTCGTCCATCACCTGCTGCGCGGCGGCGTACTGGCCGGTGACCGTGTCGCCACGGGTCTCGCCGTGGTCCTCGAACGCCTTGATGACCGCTTCCGGCATGGTGTTCACCGTGCCGGGAGCGATCAGCTCCTCGACGTAGATGGTGTCCTTGTAGGCCGGGTTCTTGGTGCCGGTCGAGGCCCAGAGCGGCCGCTGCGGGTGGGCACCCGCGTCGGCCAGCGCCTGCCAGCGGTCCGAGCCGAACACCTCGGCGTACGCCTGGTACGCGAGCTGCGCGTTGGCGACGGCGGCCTTGCCCCGCAGCGCCTTGGCCTCGTCGCTGCCGATCTTGTCGAGCCGCTTGTCGATCTCGGTGTCCACCCGGGACACGAAGAACGAGGCGACCGAGCCGATCTGGGTCAGGTCGTGGCCGTTGGCCTTGGCCTGCTCCAGGCCCGCCAGGAACGCGTCCATGACGGCCCGGTAGCGCTCCAGCGAGAAGATCAGCGTCACGTTGACGCTGATGCCCGCGCCCAGCGTGGCGGTGATCGCCGGCAGGCCCGCCTGGGTCGCCGGGATCTTGATGTAGAGGTTCGGGCGGTCGACCAGCCACCACAGCGTCTTGGCCTCGGACGCGGTCTTCTCGGTCAGGTGCGCGCTGCGCGGGTCCACCTCGATGGACACCCGGCCGTCGACGCCGGCCGACGCGTCGTACGCCGGCTTCATCACGTCACACGCCCAGCGCACGTCGTACGACGTCAGCAGCCGCACGGCCTCCTCGACCGTCACGCCCTGCGCGGCGAGGTCCTTGAGCTGCTCGTCGTACGCGTCAGCGTCGGCGAGCGCCTTGGCGAAGATGGTCGGGTTCGTGGTCACGCCGACCACGTGCTGCTCGCGGCGCATCTTGTCCAGCGATCCGCTCTGCAGGCGGACACGGGAGAGATCGTCGAGCCACACCGCTACACCCGCAGCGGAAAGCTCAGCCAGCCTGTCGGTCATCGCTACTCCTCAGTTTCCGGTCGTCTGACCGGTGATTTCGCCGACCTTGGCGAGGGCGGCGTTGGCCTTGGCCACCACGTTGTCCGCGGTGAATCCGAACTGCTCGAACAGGACCCCGGCGGGGGCGCTGGCGCCGTAGTGCTCGATGGTGACCGCCTCGCCGGCGTCACCGATCAGGCGGTCCCAGCTCATCCGGATGCCGGCCTCGACCGCCACCCGCGCCTTGACCCCGCGCGGCAGGACCTGCTGCTGGTACGCGGTGTCCTGCTCGAAGAACCATTCCTGGCAGGGCATGGACACGACCCGGGTCGGGGTGCCCCCGGCCTCGAGGCGCTCCTGCGCGGTCAGGCAGATCGACAGCTCGGAACCGGTGCCGATGAGGATGACCTTCGGCTCGCCGCCGGTCGCCTCGGAGACGATGTAGCCGCCCTTGAGGGTGCCCTCGGCCGAGGCGTACTTGCCGCGGTCGATGATCGGCAGGTTCTGCCGGGAGAGGGCCAGCGCGGTCGGCCGGTCGGTGTGCTCCAGCGCGCCGCGCCAGGCCCACGCGGTCTCGTTGGCGTCCGCCGGGCGGACCACGTCGAGGCCGACGATGGCGCGCAGCGCGGTGAGCGTCTCGATCGGCTGGTGGGTCGGGCCGTCCTCGCCCAGGCCGATGGAGTCGTGCGTCCACACGTAGGTGACCGGCAGCTTCATCAGCGCGGACAGCCGCACGGCGCCCCGCATGTAGTCGCTGAACACCAGGAACGTGCCGCCGTACGGGCGGGTGCCGCCGTGCGCCACGATGCCGTTGAGGATCGAGCCCATGCCGTGCTCGCGGATGCCGAAGTGCAGCGTGCGGCCGTACTCGTGACCCGGGAACGCCTTGGTGGCGTACTCGCTCGGGATGAACGAGGGCTCGCCCTTCATCGTGGTGTTGTTGCTCTCGGCCAGGTCGGCCGAGCCGCCCCACAGCTCCGGCAGCACCGGCGCGAGCGCGTCGAGGACCTTGCCGGACGCGGCGCGGGTGGCGATGCCCTTGGCGTCCGCGGCGAACTCGGGCAGCGCCGAGGCCCAGCCCTCGGGCAGGGTGCGGGTCGACAGCCGGTCGAACAGGGCCTTGCCCTCGGCGTTCTTCGCGGACCAGGCCTCGAAGGCCTTGTTCCACTCGGCGTGGGCGACGCGGCCACGCTCGACGACCTCACGGGCGTGCGCCAGCACCTCCTCGGCGACGGCGAACGACTCGTTCGGGTCGAAGCCGAGGATCTCCTTGGTGGCCCTGACCTCGTCGGCGCCCAGCGCGGAGCCGTGGATCTTGCCGGTGTTCTGCTTGTTCGGCGCCGGCCAGCCGATGATGGTGCGCAGCACGATGAACGTGGGCTTGTCGGTGACCTCGTGGCCGGCCTGGATCGCCGCGTACAGCGCCTCGACGTCCTCGGCGTATTCCGAGCCCTGGTCCGGGTCGCCCTTGCGCCAGTCCACGTGGCGCACGTCCCAGCCGTAGGCCGCATACCGGGCGCCGACGTCCTCGTTCTTGGCGATCCGGGTGTCGTCCTCGATGGAGATCTCGTTGTCGTCGTAGATCAGCGTGAGGTTGCCGAGCTTCTGCACCCCGGCGATCGCGCTCGACTCGTGGCTCACGCCCTCCTCGATGTCGCCATCGGAGCACAGCGCGTACACGTGGTGGTCGAACAGCGAGTCACCGTCGGCGGCCGGGTCGAACAGGCCGCGCTCGCGGCGGGCGGCCATCGCCATGCCGACCGCGTTGCCGATGCCCTGTCCGAGCGGGCCGGTGGTGACCTCGACGCCGGGGGTGTGCCCGTACTCAGGGTGACCGGGGGTCAGCGATCCCCACTGGCGCAGCGCGGCCAGGTCGTCCAGCGCCAGGCCGTAGCCCGACAGGTAGAGCTGGATGTAGAGGGTGAGGCTGGAGTGGCCACAGGAGAGGACGAAGCGGTCCCGGCCGGCCCAGGTCGGGTCGGTGGGGTCATGGCGCATGACCCGGTTGAACAGCAGGTAAGCGGCCGGCGCCAGGCTCATCGCCGTGCCGGGGTGGCCGTTGCCGGATTTCTCGACGGCGTCCATGGCCAGCACCCGGACGGTGTCGACCGCCCGGCGGTCGAGGTCGGACCAGTTCAAATCGTCTTTGGCAGCCACGTCGGTTGTGCTCCTCGGGCATGGTGTGGGAACCCTTTTGACTTGACCCTATCCATTGCCGGTAAACCCTCGCCCTGGGAACCGCACAGGCCCATACGCTGAGAGCGGACAGTGAACCTTGCAGGCTGTGACGCCGTACACCTGTGCCGGGGCGACCGAAGGGCGTCCCCGGCTGCGCGTAGTCTGATCCAGCGTGCCGGCCGGTCCCCATCGGCCACGGCTGTGTCTAACGCCCTCGCCGATGCCGGAAGGTGGCTGTCCGTGAGCATGATCACCGAGCGTCCCGACCAGGGGCGGTCGCCCGGCCTACTCGAGGCGCCGCCGCGACCGGCGGGGCGCGAGGAGGGCCGCCGCGACATCGGCGCCGTCATCAAGGCGTACGTCTCGCTGACCAAGCCGCGCATCGTCGAGCTGCTGCTGGTGACCACGGTCCCCGCGATGATGCTCGCGGCCGACGGCTGGCCGAGCCTCTGGCTGATGGCAGTCGTGCTGGTCGGCGGGTCGTTGGCGGCGGGCGCGGCCAGCGCGCTCAACTGCTACATCGACCGCGACATCGACCAGCTGATGCGGCGCACCAAGCGGCGCCCGCTGCCGGCGCACACGGTCACCCCCCGCGCGGCCCTGATCTTCGGGCTGGTGCTGGCGGTGGTGTCGGTCGTGCTCATGGGCGCCTTCACCAACTGGCTCGCCACGGCGATGACCGCGGCCTCCATCTTCTACTACGACGTGGTCTACACGCTGTGGCTGAAGCGGCGCACCCCGGCGAACACCTTCTGGGGCGGCATCTGCGGCGCTGCCCCGGTGCTGATCGGCTGGGCCGCGGTGACGGGCTCGATCGCCCCGCTGGGCTGGGCGCTTTTTGCGGTTGTCTTCTTTTGGCAGATGCCGCACTTCTACGCGTTGGCCATCAAGTACAAGGACGACTACGCCCGCGCCGGCATCCCGATGCTGCCGGTCGTCCGCTCGGCCGGCCGGGTCAACGCCGAAATCCTGATCTTCACCGGTCTGATGCTGGTGGCGTCGCTGGCGGCGTGGCCGCTGGGCCTGGGACCGATCTACGGCGTCACGGCGATCCTGGCGGGAGCGATCTTCCTGCTGGAGGCGCTGAAGCTGGTTCGCCGCTCGCGCCGCGGTGAGCCGCTCAAGCCGATGCGGCTGTTCCACTGGTCGTATACGTACCTGACCATTCTCTTCATCGCGGTGGCGGTGGACGCGCTCGTCTAGAGTGCGGCAATGCGTGGTGACATTCACGCGCGTCGCACAGAATGCCCGTTATCTGGGGTTAGGGAAGTCACTCCGGTACCCCGTTCGATGGAACTCGATCCAGGGTGCAATTCGGGCAATATCGGCTCAAAAACCCGGCCTCATTCGGTAAACCCGCAGGTAATTGCCATCACAAAAACGCACCGGGTGTGTTTGCCAGGCGCAGAAGTCTGCCTAGGCTGCGAGTCATGGCAGAAGGTTCCGATACGACACTGACCGCCGACATCAAGTCGTTCGCCGTCGGCCACGGCGGCGCGAAAGCGGTCATCGAGTACGTCGGCAAGCGTGGCGCCCGCATCGTCCTGGTCGGCGAGGACGGCGAGTGGACCGACCAGTTCGCCGCCGACGGCACCGACGTCGCCCGCCAGGCATGCGAAACGGCGGGCGTCGAAGTGGAAAACGCCTGGGAGCGCGAACTCATGGAGCAGATGCGCCCGAGCAACGACCTGTGGCGCTCGATGTCACGACGAAGCATGGCGCGCTGACCGCTACACCGCCCGACCCCACAGACCCTCATCCGCCCTAGCGACCCGGGATCTCCCGGGTCGCCTTCGTACCCGGGGTGTTCTCTTCTTGCTCTTCGAGTCTTCTTGTTCTTCAGGACCAGAGACCAAGATCAAATTCATGTCGTGCCTGGTTGCATGGTGCTGACCGTCGCTCCCGCCGAGGTCGGGCGAGGGCGGCCAATCGCCTAGCGGCTCATGGACGGCCACCCTCGCCCTGCCGTGTCCGTGCATGGATCCACGGTTCCCCGCTGGGCGGTTCCGTCGCCCAAGCCGTCGGAGCCCCTCTCGGTCTGGAGTCCCGCGCCCGCGTGGTGCCCAGCCCTCTGTGCCGGCTGCACGAAACTTTGTGTCGCTGTGGTCAGCTCCGCGCCCCTCTGCAACAAGATCACCAGGGGACGGCGCACTCTCGCCGAGATCTTGGTAACCGGTGGCTCGCGGGAGTGACATGCGGCTCCGGCAGAACCCGGCCGAAACCCACCAGGAACCACAGCGGGCGACCCGCAGCGCGTCGCCATCCGGCGAACACCGATCTTGATCAGGCGCGGCTCGCTCGGCACCCGCACGCACCGAGGTTGGCCGAACTCGGGTCGGTGAGGGTGAGCGCAGTGACACCGTTCGTGCAGGCGCGGGTGGCGCCGACCGGGCGCACGCTGAACCTTGGTGAGCGACGGTCCGCTCGCCGCCCGCACCCACCAAGATCGGCAACAGACTGCCGGCGCCGCAGAGGGCGGTGGCCGGGAGGGCGGTGGCCGGGAGGGGAAAGTGGTCGCCGGGGAAGCGTTACGCGACGGGGGTGGGTGTCGGTGCTGTTGCGGGTGGGGTCGCTGGGGTGGGGATGGCCGGCTGCGTCTCCTGGTGGGGGCGTTCGCGGAGGCTCCAGAGGACGCTCAGCGTTCCGGCCCAGACCAGGCAGGCGCCGAGCATGTGGGCTCCCACCAGCAGGACCGGCAGGTTGGTGAAGTACTGGACGAAGCCGATCAGCCCCTGGCCCAGTTCGATCACGATCAGGATGCCCGCCGCCCGGATCGCCGGGCGGGGTGCCTTCGCGGCGCGCAGGGCGAACCACAGCCCCACCGACAGGCCGATCAGCAGGAAGACCAGGTCGGCGTGGGTCTGGGAGATCGTCGCCGGGTCCAGGCCGTTGCGCTTGGCGTTCTCGTCGCCCGCGTGCGGGCCGCTGCCCGTGACGATCACGCCCAGCACGATCACCGCCGCGCTGACCAGCGCCAGCAGGCGGGCGAGGGCCGGCAGGGGTGCCGGGACCAGGCTGCGGCGGGGACGGTCGCCCTCCGCGGTTCTTCTCCACAGCGCGTACGCCAGCGCGATCAGCGCCATCGAGAGCAGGAAGTGCAGGCCGACCACCCACGGGTTCAGGTCCGTCAGCACCGTGATGCCGCCGATCACGCCCTGGCCCGGGATGCCCAGGCCGACCGCCAGCGACAGCACGATGAGTGACCGGCGCCGGGGCTTTTCCAGCAGCGCCGCGATGAAACAGGCCAGCGCGATCAGGCCCAGCACGACGCCGAGCACCCGGTTGCCGAACTCGATGACGCCGTTGACGCCCATTTCCGGGGTCGTCGTATACGACTCCTCGGTGCACTTGGGCCAGGTGGGGCAGCCGAGGCCCGAGCCGGTCAGGCGGACCGCCGCACCCGTGACTACCAGGCCGATGTTGGTGATCAGGGAGGCCAGGGCCAGTGGGCGCAGGAGGGTGCGATTGCTCACCCCGGGCATCGTACGCCCGAATTTGATCTTGATTGAGCGCGGCCGGTGGGCGCGGTGTCCTGGATCACCAGAGCATCGGTTTGCGGGGGCCCCAGGAAATACGTAACGTTGGCGTAGTGAAAAACGGAGTGTTGTCGTGGGGCAGTGGGGTGGCCGTCCCGGCCGCCGCCTTCCGCGCGCCTTCCGTCGACACCAAGTCCGCCGACGGGCGCACCCGGGACAGGGTGGCCCAGCTCCTCTTCGAAAGTGGCGCGGCCACCGCCGCCGAGCTCGGCGCTCAGCTCGGGCTCAGCTCCGCGGCCATCCGCAAGCACCTGGACGCCATGCTCGCCGACGAGCTCGTCGAGGTGCGCGAGAGCCGGCACCAGGGCCCGCGCGGCCGGGGCCGGCCCGCCAAGGCGTTCGTGCTCACCGCGGCCGCCCGGGAGGGCTTCCCGCATTTCTACGACGGCATCGCCACCGCCGCCCTGCGGTGGATCGCCGAGACCGGCGGGCCGGAGGCGGTCACCGCCTTCGCCACCGCCCAGGTCTCCGCCCTGGAGGAGCGCTGCCGGGCCGCGCTGCTCGAGGCCGGCGACGATCCGATCGCGCGGGCGGAGGCGCTCGCCGAGGCCCTGACCGCCGAGGGTTACGCTGCCAACGCGACGACGATCGCGTCCGGCGGGCAGCTGTGCCAGCACCACTGCCCGGTGGCGCACGTCGCCGCTGAGTTTCCGCAGCTGTGCGACGCCGAGACCGCGGTCATCTCGCGGCTCATCGGCACCCACGTGCAGCGGCTCGCCACCATCGCGCACGGCGACGGGGTGTGCACCACGCACATCCCCACCCCGCCGCGCGTAACCAGGACAACCGAGATAACCGCCACCACTGTGAGGACAGATAAATGACCGAGCAGATCGTCCAGCCTGTCGTGACCCAGGAAGAGCACCTCGCCGCCCTGGGCAAGTACGAATACGGCTGGGCCGACGC
>Ga0307516_10000452_pt1 | contig 54276 bp, 52 predicted proteins | sample 19_EM_MG_FD_203310 | JGI IMG/M metagenome (GOLD analysis project Ga0307516, IMG submission 203310) | Populus trichocarpa ectomycorrhiza microbial communities from riparian zone in the Pacific Northwest, United States - 19_EM | ecosystem: Host-associated > Plants > Roots > Unclassified | place...
AGGCGGACCAGCCCGTCACCGCGCTGCAGATGCTGGACCGTGCGGCCGGCCGCGCGCGCAGCGACTATGGCGACAAGCCGCGCCTGCAGGGCGAACTGCTGGGCGAACTGGGGCGCATGTACCTGCAACTGGGCGAGCCCGCCCGGGCCCAGCCGCTGCTGGCTGAGGCGCTGGTGCAACTGGCGCGCGAGGCGCCGGCCTTCGACCCGACCTTGAACATGACGCAGGTGCTGCTGGCGGGCCTGCTGCTTGAATACGGCGCCAACGCCGAGCACCCGCGCGCCATCGCGCTGGCCAACGAGGCGATCCGCCGCTGCAGCGGCGCGTTGCCGGAATGCGCACGGGTGCGCGCCGAGGCCTTGAGCGCATTGGGCATGACCGAGGCCAACCTGGGCCGCTTCGAGGCCGCCTTGCCGCTGTACCGCCGCGCGGCCGAGGATGCCCGCCGTGGGTATGGCCAAAGCAACGGCAAGACGCTCCAGGTCCTGAACGACGTGGCCGTCACGGCGCGCAACGCCGGCATGTTCATGGAGGCCGAGCGTGCCGTGCAAGGTTTGGTGGCCGCGGCGGAGGGCCGCTCCGTGCGCGCAGGCACACGCACCAACGTGCTGCTGCTGAAGGCCCGCATCGATTGCGACCTGGGCCGCTACGACCGCACCCTGCAGCAGGTGCAGGCACTGATCGCCCAGGCCCCCGGCCACAGTGGGCCGGCGCTGGAGGACCGCGGCCGTTCGCGGCCGAACGACCAGCTCGTGGGCCTGCTGCGCCTGCAGGCCACCGCGTTGCTGGAGCAGGGCGATCCGCTGGCCGCCCGCCAATCGATCAATTCCGCGATGGCCTTGTTCCGCCCCGAGCAGCGGGCCACCGACGTGCTGTACGCACGCATGGTCCAGGCCCAGGCGCGCGGTTTGCTGGCACCGTCCGATGCGGCGATCGACGAGTTGCAATCGGTGATCGACGGCTTGCTGGCGCTGGGCCAGGGGCCGCAGGCCAGCACGGTGCTGCGGACGCGACGGATGCGGGCAGAACTGCTGGCGCGGCAGGGCCGGCTGCCGCAGGCGCGGGACGAACTGGAGGCCGTGGCAGGCCCGGCGGGGGCGCCGCGGCCCGCCATGCTGCAAGGCGTGGTGCTGGACCAACTGGGCAGTGTGTGGCGCGAACTGGGCCAGCCGGCCCAGGCCGACGGTCGCCATGAGGCCGCACGTGCCTTGCTGCTGCAAGCCTTGCCGCCCGAGCATCCGTATCTCGCCCGCAACGCGCTCTATCGCGAGGCGGCCCGCGTGGCTGCGGCCGGCCCGGGCGCTGACCGGACTGCCTTGCGGGCCCGGGCCGAGCACTACAAGAGCCTGTTCCCGGCCGGCTCCCTGTGGCGCCGCATGGTCGATCAGTACCTCGCGCCCCGGTGTGCGGCCATCCCCCGGGCGGCGGATTGCGTGCTGCTGCTCTGAGAACTCGGAGAGGCGGGAGATCCTGAGAAAGCCAAGGGACCCTGCACAAGGTCATGTCGGATTGCATGCAATGTCCGGGTCGTGATTTATTTCACGTCTGGTAGGCCATGAATCACACTTTCTTTGCAAGCAACCGCCCCGGCGTGGCGACACCCGATCTGCGCATCGTCCTGTACCCCAATCCCCCTTTGCGGCCGCCTGTGTCGGCCCCGCGGCCGGGCATGCCGGCCTTGCTGGCCGATCTGCTGGCCGCCGAGTCGGCCCTGGAGCGCGACACCTTGCTGCGTGGCCGGTTGCGCGCCATCGGCGCCGACTGGGTGGGCCACGCCAGGGTGGCGCAGCCGCCCGGCGAGCCGCCGTGGCTGAGTGCCTTCACCACCCAGGCCCCGGTGGCCTGGACCTCGCACTGCCTGCGGGCGGGCCACCTGCTGATGCATGCAGACGGCGGCGAGGCATCCACCTCCGGGCTGCCGTTGGCCTGGGACCTGGAGCAGTTGGAGGCGCTGGCCGGACCGGCGGACGGCCCTGCCATCGAGGGGCTGCGTGCCGGCGGGGGCGGCAGCGGCCTGGTCTTTCGCCTGCCTGCCCTGGAGCCGGCACCGGCGTGGACCTTCGTCTGCCTGGTGTCCAGGGCCCGGCACACGGAGTGGATCGGCGAACATGGCCTGGGCTGTGCCGTGACGCTGGGGCTGTGCCTGCACGAGTTCCTGTCGCGCCATGTGCAGCAGCCTGAGGCGCCGTGCGCTGCTGGGCTGGCACCTGTGCTGCTGCCGGCCCAGCAGCGCATCCTGCGCTGCCTGAGCCAGGGGTGGAGCAACAAGGAGATCGCGCGGTGCCTGCGCTTGTCACTGCACGCGGTGGACTACCACCTGCGGCAATTGCGCCGCCGCTTCGATGTGCACAACCGCACCCAGCTGGTCCGGGCCGCGCTGGTTCGGCATGCGGGTGACGAGTTTCTTGACAGCTCGGGTGGGTTGCCTATGGCTTGAATGTGCCGCTGTTCGCGTGATGTTCTCTTTTACTTTGGTAGAGCCCGCCGGAGTTCGCCCGGCCGGCGACTCACTTTCTTTGCTGGTGCAAAGAAAGTAAGCAAAGAAAGCACCTGACAACCCATTTGACCGAGCGATGACGCGGTGGCCGCTCCAACACCGCCGTGCCTGGTCTTGAACTCGCCTCGCGGCTCAAACAGCGCCACCTGGGAAGAGTGGAGGCGACTCTATGCAACGTCGCCTCCAACACGTCTCCGCCTGTCACCGATCTGGCCCTGCGGAGACTGGGCGGACTGCGCTGACGGTGGAGCAATCTCTATGTGTCCAGGTGGCGCTGTTTGAGCCGAGAGGCGAGTTTTTGGCATGGCATGGAGGTGTTGCGGGCTGATTGGGAAGAAACCAAATGGGTTGTCAGGTGTTTCTTTGCCTTCTTTCTTTGCACCAGCAAAGAAAGAAGGTCGCCGGCCGGGCGAACTCCGGCGGGCTCTCACAAAGTAGAAGAGGACAGCGCGCGAACAGCGGCACCCGCATTCATAGCGGTCACCGATACGACATCACCAGCCCATGAATCAGCCGGGTCCAGCCGTCCAGCATCACGAACAACAGCAGCTTGAACGGCAGCGAGATGGTGGTGGGCGAGATCATCGACATCCCCAGCGCCAGCAGCACGGTGGCCACGATCAAGTCCACCACCACGAACACCAGGTAGATCACAAAGCCGATCTGGAACGCGCGCGTCAGCTCGCTCAGCGTGAAGCTGGGCACCAGCACCATGAAGTCGTCGCCCGACAGGCCGGCCGCACGCTGCGGCGGCCAGATGCTCTCAGCCGACTTGAGGAAGAAGCGACGGTCGCGCTCCTGCGTGTGCTTCTGCAGGAAGTCGCGCACCGGGGCCTTGGCCGCGTCGACCACGGCGATGATGTCGTTCACACCCTCGCCCTTGGCGCCCAGGCTGCGGTTGCGCAGCGCATCGGCCGTGGCCATGCCCACCGGCGCCATGATGTAGATCGACAGGATGATGGCCAGGCCGTTGAGCACCATGTTCGGCGGCGTCTGCTGCAGGCCGAGCGCCGTGCGCAGCAGGCCGAACACGATCACCAGCTTGGTGTAGCTCGTCATCATCAGCGCCACGAACGGCGCCACGCCAAGGGCAACGATCAGGGCGACCAGGGTCAGCGGTTCAGGCAGTCCGTTGCCCATCTCACCGGCCGTCCGCCACGCCACTGGGCGCGAACTCGGCCACGCGCACACCCAGCCGGTCGCCCACCGCCACCAGGTGGCCGCTGCCCAGCACGTTGCCGTGCGCCAGGATGCGCACCGGGCAGCGGTTGAGCGGCTGGCCCAGGTCGAACACATGGCCGGCGCGGATGCTCTTGAGCTCGCCCAGCGACACCGACAAGCCGCCCACTTCAAAGCGCAAGGCCACCTCGAGGGCGTCGAGCCGGTCCAGCGGCAAGGTGGCGGCTTCGTGGTCGTCCGCGGCCGCGGCGGGCGCGGGGAGGTCTCGGTTCATGGGGTCGGCCTTCGTGTGCTGAATGGTGATGTGGGAGCCTTCCGCCAGCCCCTGCAACTGCAGCCCGGCGGGGCCGCCGAGGTCGGCCGTCACCCGCAGGGCCGTGCCGGCCGTGGCCCACTGGAGCACGCTGATGATGTCGCCCGGGCGGATGCTGCCGATCTCGCGCAGGCTCAGGCTCGTGCTGCCAAGGCGGAAGGACAGCGGGATGCGCAGCCACTCCAGGCCGTGCACTGCCGCCGGGGCAGGAGCGGGGCCTGAGGCCGTGACCAGCGCGTGCAGCGCCGTGTCGTCCTCGAACTCGACCCAGCCGCCGAACCGGTGCTCCGCCAGCGTGGCCTCAAAGAACGCCGCGCACTGCGGATCGAAGGACCACGGCTCGGCCGCGTCTTGCAGGGCGTCGGCGGGTGCCGCTGGCGCCCATTCGAAGCGCAGGCGCAAGGCCTGCTCCAGCAGGCCGGCCAGGCTTTGCAAGGCATCGGCCAGCAACACGTACCGCAGCTCGGGCGGCAGGTGTGCACAGCGGCGCTCGCCCAGCAGCAGCGGCAGGGCCGGTGCCTCCAGACCCAGGTGGCCCACGCGGGTGCCCAGCTTGAAGCGATAGGTGTCGCAGGGCAAGGGCTCCTGCCGCGGGGCAGGGCAGGCCCAGCGCAGCACGCAAGCCGCGTCGCGCACTTGAAACGTGGCCGGCGCACTGCCGCCATACAAGCGATTCAGGGCCCGCACGGTGGCGGTGTTCGTGCGGGGCAACTCGTGCGCGTCACCCAGGTCGGTGACGTGCTCCTCAAGTGCGGCAAGCATCTTCGATCTCTCTCACTGGTTCTTCGCCGGATCGTAGTCAAGGCGCGGCCATGGAGCCAGGACGCAAATGCGTAGTGACTTTCGTCCTTCGTCGGCTGGGGGCCACTACGCATTTGCGTCCTTGTCTCCGGGTCGGTGGCAACCCTAGAGTCCGCAGCATTGCAATGAACCGACCCACTCACACACGAACCATGGCTGCCTCCCTCCCACCCCGGTTGTCCGGCGAGCGCCTGCGTGGCCTGCTCGGTGCTGCCGGGCGGCACAACGACATGGTGCTGGCCGGCCTGCTGGTGGTGATCGTGGCGCTGTTCGTGCTGCCGCTGCCCACGCCACTGCTGGACTTGCTGATTGCCACCAACCTGGCGGCCAGCCTGGTGCTGCTGATCGTGGCGATGTACGTGCCCTCGGCGCTGTCGCTGTCGACCTTCCCGTCACTGCTGCTGTTCACCACCTTGTTCCGCCTGTCGCTGAACATCGCCTCCACCAAGCTGATCCTGCTGCATGCCGATGCCGGCCACATCATCGACACCTTCGGCAAGCTCATCGTGGGCAACAACGTGGTGGTGGGCGGGGTGGTGTTCCTCATCATCGCCATCGTCCAGTTCATCGTCATTGCCAAGGGCTCGGAGCGGGTGGCCGAGGTGGCGGCGCGCTTTGCGCTGGATGCCATGCCGGGCAAGCAGATGAGCATCGACGCCGACGTGCGGGCCGGCGCCATGTCGTCCACCCAGGCGCAGAAGAAGCGCGTGCTGCTGGAGCAGGAATGCCAGCTGCACGGTGCCATGGACGGCGCGATGAAGTTCGTCAAGGGCGACGCCATCGCCAGCATCGTGATTGCAGTCGTCAACATCCTGGCCGGCATTGCCATCGGCACCTTGATGCGCGACATGGGGCTGGGCGAGGCGCTGCAGCGCTACGCCATCCTCACCATCGGCGACGGCATGGTGTCGCAGATTCCTTCGCTGCTGGTTTCCATCGCGGCCGGCATCGTCATCACGCGCGTGGGCAGCGGCGACCAGCGCGACGAGCCGCTGGCGCCGCAGATCGGCCGGCAGCTGATGGCGCACCCGCGCGCACTCATCATCGCGGGCACCGCGGTGGCCATGTTCCTGCTGGTGCCGGGCTTTCCCAAGTGGGTCTTCGCGCTGCTGGCGGCGGTGATCATCGGCACCGGCGTGACGAGCCTGATGCTGCACCGGCAGCGCCGCGCGCAATCATGGATCACGCACCGCGAGGGCGCCGAGGAGGGCGTGCCCGAGGACGACGCCATTGCCGCGCCGCTGGCGGTGCGCATGTCGAGCAGCTTGCGCGGCCTGATCGACCGTTATGCGGTGGACCGGCAACTGGCACTGGTGAAGTCGCGGGTCGAGGCCGACCTGGGGCCTGTGTTCCCGCGCCTGCACGTCAGCGGCCACGATGCCGTGCCCGAACACGCCTACCAGGTGCTGGTGCAGGACGTGGTGGTGTCGCAAGGGCTGTTGCGCCCGGGTTGGTTCCTGCTGGACCCGGCCGACCCGGCCGCGGCCCCGCCGGGTGCGGAGCCGGCCGAGCCCTTTGGCCCGTTTGCCCACGCCGCGCGCGTGACCTGGTCGCCGGTGGCCCCCGCCACGGGCACCTCCTGGAGCTGCGAAGAGGTGGTGGGCCTGCACGTGGACCACACGGTGCGCCGCCACGTGCGCCAGCTGCTGGGTTTGCAGGAGGTGCAGAAGCTGCTGCACTCGGTGCAGCGCGAAGCGCCCGAGCTGGCCGCCGAGGTGTCGCGTGCCGTGCCCGCGCAGCGCATTGCCGAGGTGCTGCGCCGGCTGCTGCAAGAGGGCATCCCGATTCGCAACCTGCATGCCATCTTCGAGAGCCTGGCCCTCTGGGCGCCCAAGGAGCCGGACGCCATTGCGCTGACCGAGCTGGTGCGCATCGACCTGGGCCGCTACATCACCAGCCGCTACGTGGGCCCGAACCGGCAGATCGAGGCCATCCTGTTCGAATCGAGCCTGCTGACGCGGGTGCAGGAGGCGGTGGAGCGCTCGCCGCGCGGCAACCTGCTGCTGCTCAGCCCGGCGGTGACGCAGGACATCCGCGAGCAGGTGCGGCGCATCCTCTCTGGCACTGTGCAGCGCGTGGTGGCGATCTCCTCCTCCGATGCGCGGCGCTATGTGAAGAACCTGGTCGAGCCGGTGGCGCCGATGCTGCCGGTGCTCTCGTACCAGGAGATCGACGACGACGTGGCCTTGCAGCCCGTGGGTTGGGTCACCAACCCCACGGCGGCCTGAACTGATGAGCCATCCATGACCCCCGAAGCCGTCCTGGACCTCACGCGCGAAGCCTTGCTGGTGGTGCTGTGGGTCTCGCTGCCGGTGGTGGTGGTTGCCACGGCCACGGCGCTGGTGGTCGCGGTGCTGCAGGCTGTGACGCAGATCCAGGACCAGAGCATCGGGCAATCGGTGCGCTTCATCGCGGTGATGGTGGGCGTGGTGCTGACTGCCGGGATGCTGGGCCGCGAGGTGTTGCGCTTCGCCCAGCGCGCCTTCCAAACATTGACGACGCTGTCGTGAGAGTGCTGACCATGATCCCCCCCTCAAAGACGCGGTGGCTGCTGGCTGCCGGTCTTTTGTCCGCCGCTTTGTCCGCCGCTTTGTCCGGTCTACTGGCCTTGGCAGCGGCCGGCGCGCAGGCCGCCACCCTGACCTGGAGCACCCGCCCGTTTTCCATCGTGGCGAATGAAAAGCCCTTGCCAGATTTCCTGCGCGAACTGGCAGCCTCGCAAGGCACCACGGCGGTGGTGGATCCCAAGGTGACCGGCACCATCAGCGGCAAATTCCTCGCCTCGGCGCAGAGCATTCTCAGCAGCATCTGCGCCACCAACGGCCTGACCTGGTATCACGACGGGGCGTTCCTGTTCGTCGAGCCGGCCGGCGATGCACGCACCGAGGTGCTCACCATCAGCGGCGGCAGCGGCGCACGCATCACCGACACGCTGAACCGCTTGCGCATCACCGACGGCCGCTACCCGCTGACGCTCAGCGAGCGCGACGGCACGTTGTACGTCTCCGGGCCGCGGCGCTATGTGGAGATGGTGCGCCAGGCGGTGAAGCTGGCCGACCAGCGCGCCGTGCTGAACAACTACGCCGAGATCCGCATGTTCCCGCTGCGTTATGCCTGGGCCTCGGACTTCAAGGCCAGCCGTGCCGGCAAGGAGACCACGGTGCCGGGGGTGGTGAGCGTGTTGCGCGGCCTGCACCCCAGCCGCCAGGCCGGCAACGCAGCGGGCGGCAGCGGCGCCGAACTGCCGTTTCGTGTCGGCCCGCAGCGCATGCTCAAGCTCAGCAACGGCGAGACGGTCAACGCGCCCAAGGTGGAGATGGGCGGCGCCGCGGCCAACCTGGGCAGCGGCATGGGAGAAGAGGCGCCCTTCAACTTCTCGGCCAATGCCGACCTGCCGCAGTTCTATGCCGACGCGCGCCTGAACGCGGTGATGGTGCGCGACCTGCCCGACCGCATGGTGGCGCATGCGCGCCTGATCGAGACCATGGACACGCGGCCGCAGCTGATCGAGCTGGAGCTGACGATCATGGACATCAGTACCAACACGCTCAACAGCCTGGGCGTGGACTGGCGGCTGCACGGCGCGCGGGGCGATCTGCAGACCGGCAACGGCGAGGCGGGTCCGCTCACCTTTGGTGGTGTCAGCACGCGGATCGGCCCGAACGGCCCCACCACACCCTTGGGCGGCGTGTTCACCGCCACCATCGGCCACGAGGCACGCAACTTCCTGCTGACGCGGGTCAGCGCGCTCACCCAGAGCGGCGACGCCAACTTCATCGCGCGGCCCAAGGTACTGACGCTCAACAACACCGAGGCGGTGCTGGAGAACCTGAGCGAGCTGCACGTGCGCGTCAACGGCTTCCAGGATGCGGGCCTGTTCAACATCACCGCCGGCACCGCGCTGCGCATCACGCCGATGTTGATCGACCAGGGCGGCGAGCGCGGCGTGATGATGTCCATCAACATCGAGGACGCCGACCTGAGCAAGGACACGGTGGATGCCATCCCCATCGTGCGGCGCCGCGCCGTGAGCACCCAGGCGTTGGTGGAAGAGGGCACCAGCCTGCTGATCGCCGGCTACTCGTCGGAAGAAAAGACCAACGCCGTCACTGGGGTGCCGGTGCTGTCGAGCCTGCCGGTGCTGGGGGGCCTGTTCAAGTTCACCGAAAAGAAGCAGGTGAACATGGAGCGGTTCTACCTGCTCACGCCGCGCCTGGTGGTGATGCGGGCCGCGGCTGCAGCGTCGGCTGCGGAGGCGCAATGAGCAGCCCCTCATCCAGGCCAAGCTCGGCCTCGCCCTCCTGGTGCCTGCGCTTCCTGGGCGGTGCCTTGCGTGGGCGCACCATCGCGCTCAAGCCGGGCCCCAATCTGCTGGGTTCGGCCGGCGACTGCGAGGTGCTGCTGCCCGGCAGTGACGTGCTGCCGCACCACCTGGCGTTCACGGTGGGCGAGGTCGTGGTGTCGCTGCAGAAGATCGGCGCGGCCTCGGCGCAGCTCAACGGCGAGGACATCGTGCAGCCGCGCCGGAGCGTGGTGGCGGGTGATGTCATCTCGGTGGGCCGCATCGAGTTCCAGCTCGACCAGGTCTACGCCACGCCCGAGCCGGACGATGCCCTCTTCGCCGGGCCGCACAGCGTGCTGCCGGACCCGGCCGCGCCGCCGCACGCCCAGGCTGCGGCCGCACGGCGGCCCAGCCACTGGGTGGGCATGGCCGCGGCGGTGCTGGCCGTGCTGGGCCTGGCCGCCCTGGCGGTGCGCGGCCAGGGCGCCGAGGGGGCACCGAGCGGCGGCCCGGTGAACCTGGCCGATGTCGAGCGCGTGCTGGTGGCGTTTCCGGAAACCGAGGTGCTGGCACTGCCCGGCGGGCTGCTCAATGTGAAGGGCTACGTGGAGACGCGCCAGCGCCGCCAGGCCTTGCGCGAAGCCATGGCCCCGTTCGGCCGGCGCGTCAGCGTGAACGTGCATGCGGCCGAGGAGATGGTGGAGCAGGCGCGCCGCTACGTGAGCGATCCCGCGGTGGCAATCACCTACGTGGGCGCGGGCCGCCTGGTGGTCTCCGGCACCGTGGACGACGCCTCGGTGCGCGACAAGGTGCGCCGCCTGGGCGAGGACCTGAACCCCACGGTGCTGGTGTCAGACAAGGTGCAGGTGCTGCCCCGCATGCCCAAGCCGGGGGACAGCGAGGCCGATGCGCGCGAGCGGGCTGCCGCCTGGCAGCGCCTGCTGCCCGCGCCGGTGGTGAGCATCACCGCCGACGAGCACGGCATGAACCACATCCAGCTCGCCAACGGCAACCGCTACTACGAGGGCGCGGTGTTGCGCTCGGGGGCGGTGCTCACGCGCATCGGGCCCGATGGGGTGACGGTGCGTGGCGGCAGCGAGGTGGCGGTGCGATGAGATGAGATGAGCGCGAACCTGCCGGATGAACGTGCAGGGGCGTGCGACGGAATCCGCGTGGTGCAGCGATGTGCCGTGCGGAAGGGTATCCCCGGCTCCAGGGCAGGGGAGGTTTGATGAGTTCTTGTTCAAGCAACTTCTTAGGAGAACGACATGGCAGTTCAAGGTGCAGCAGGCGGTTCGACCGATGCCTCGATCGAGGCGATGAACAAAGCCGCGCAAGACAACCAGCGGTTGATGGTGGCCAGCACCCAGGTCTCCACCCAGATCCAGGGCGCCGCGTCCACCGCGCACACCATCGAGGGTGCCAATGCCGCGGGCGGCGAGGTAGCCAAGGCCACCGGCAATGACATGCGCAGTGCCGCCAAGGCGTCGTAGGCCCACGCCGTAGAGGCTGGTTCTCCATGCGGCACGTCCCCGTGTGCCGCATGGAGTTTTCCGCAGCCCATCCTGTTCAAGCAGTCCAAGCATTCAGCGAGGTGGCACCATGACCGATCCCATTGCCCTGGCGGCATCGCCCAACGCAGCCGCCTCTGTAGCGCCGGCCACGCCCACGCAGCCGCCGCTGGACCCGGGCGAGACGCGGGTGTTTGCCCACATGATGATGGGCGGCGGCGCATTGCCGGGTGGCGCGGTGGCAGGCGGGGCCAGCCCCATCCGCGATGCCGCGATGGCCTACGCCGCGCAGCTCTCGGGCAACCACCGCTCACTGGAAGAACTGCGCAGCGGCATGCTGGCCGCCTACGACCCCAGCGACCCGGTCAAGACCATGTTTGCCATGACCGACTTGTCGATGCAGGCGCAGACCACGTTCGCCAAGCTGCACATCTCCACCGGCCTGGCCAGCGCGGCGACCAGCTTGTTCGGCACCCTCCTGAAGAACCAGCAGTGAGGCCGGCCGTGAACCCTTCGTTGCCTGTCCTCCACAGCGTTCGTCCCGCCAGCCGGGCGCTGCGCGTGGCGCTGCTGGCCCTGGCGCTGCTGCTGCCGGCCTGCCAGGTGGCGCTGTACTCCAATCTCAACGAGCAGGAGGCCAACGAGATCGTCGCGGCCCTCACGGCCGAGGACATTGCCGCGGCCAAGGAGCGGCTGGAGGGCACCAACTGGCAGGTCCAGGTCGACGAGGCCCGCCTGGGCGCCGCGCTGGACGTGCTGCGTACGCAAGGCCTGCCCAACGAGCGCTACGCCAGCATGGGCGACGTGTTCCAGAAGCAGGGCCTGGTGTCCACGCCGGCCGAGGAACGCATGCGCTACATCTATGCCGTGTCGCAGGAGCTGTCGCAGACGCTGCGCAGCGTGGACGGCGTGGTGTCCGCGCGCGTGCACGTGGTGATCCCCGCCAACGACCCGCTCAGCGAGCACGTGCGCCCCTCGTCTGCGGCGGTGTTCATCAAGCACCGGCCGGAGGTCGACCTGCGGCTGCTCACCCCGGCCGTGAAAGACATGGTGGCGCACAGCATCGAAGGCCTCACGCACGACCAGGTGTCCTTGTCGCTGTTCGAGGCGCGCATGCCGCTGCATGCGCCGGCCGCCGCGGCCCCGCGGCAAGCGGTGGCGCGGGTGGCCGGCGTGCTGCCGGTGCAGACCGCCGTGATCCTGTTGACGCTGCTGCTGGCCGCCGCCGTGTGCGTGGTGGTGCTGCCCGACCTGCTGCGCCGCCGTGGCATGGATTGGCGCACATTTGTGCAACGCCAGGTGTTGCGCCGCTGAGGGGGGCACCGCCATGCTTGCCAAGCTCATCTCGCGCGTGGCGGCGGCCGGTAGCACGGCCGTTGCCGCGGTGCCGCCGCCCACCGCCGCCGCCAACCCGCTGGACCTCATGCGCCTGGTGATGCGCTACAACCTGCATCCGCAGGCCGACCTGCACCCCAGCTGGCTGCCTGCTGCCTGGCCGGCGCCCTACCGGCGCATGGCGCGCTTCGGGCCCGCCGGGCAGGCGGTGCTGGCCGCGCTGCTTGACCGCGAGGCTGCCGCGCCCGACTACCGGTTCGACTCGCGCCTCAAGCGATTGGCGCTCTTCGATGCGGGCTCGCTGCGCCGCCTGGCGATGATGGCCAGCCTGGGAGTGCACCTGCCGCTGCTGCGCCAGCGCAGCCCGGCCGGTGCGCAGCTGCGGCGCCAGGCCCGGCGCTACGACCCGGGGCTGCTGCCCTTCGCTTATGACCGCATGCCGCCGCTGCCCGGCCTGCGCATGGATGCCAAGCCCCTGGAACAGCGCCCCCTGGCGGCAGGCCGCCTGCTGGTGGGCCGCGGCTACCGCCTGCTGCTGGCGGCCCTGGCACCCGAGGGCGACGAGATCGTGCGGCGGGTGCGGCGCAAGTTTCCGCGCCGCCTGGCTGCCTTGAGCGTGCCGCGGCTGGAGCCACGGCAATCCCTGCAACTCAGCGAACTGATGCTCTTGTGCATCGTTCCGGAACGGCTACCGCAATGGGACTGGCTTTTCTGATCACCACCGAGAACCTGCAGCTCCTGAGCGAACGCAAGGTGCTCCGGGAGGCGGAGTACGCGGCCCTGCTGGACGCATCGGCCGTGGTGGAGGCAGCGCGCACCGAGGCGCAGCGCATCGTGGCCCAGGGCCGGCAGCAGGCCGAGGCCAGCCGCCGGCAAGGCCATGAGGAAGGCATGCAGCGGGCGCAGGCCGAGCACGCGCGGCGCCTGGTGTCCGAGGCGCTGGCCGCCGAGCAGCAACTGCAGGCGCTGCGCCGCTCGATGGCGCAGATCGTGGTCACGGCGGTGGGCCAGTTCATTGCCGACCTGGAGCCGCACGTGCTGTTCGAGGCCGCGCTGCGGCGCGTGGACACCCTCATCCGCAGCGAACCCCACATCGCCGTGCGCGTGGCGCCTGGGCAGGAAGAAGCCCTGCGCCAGGCGCTGGAGCGGCTGCGCAGCGAGGCCCACTGGACCATGAACGTGTCGCTCACCGCCGACCCGGCCCTGCCGCCCGGTGCCTGCGTGGTGCAGACCGCCTCGGGCACGCTGGAGATCGGCGTGGACGCACAACTGGAGGCCTTTCGCCGCGCGGTGGAGCGCGGCGGCCTGGCCGCTGCGGGCGGGGCCGGGCGATGAGCGAGGCACGGAACGAAGCCATGAGCGAGGCAACGAACGAGACCCTCAGCAGCGGTGCCCAGCAACTGGTCGCCGAGCTGGCGCAGACCTTCGGCCGCGTCACGCCGGTGGGCATGCGTGGGCGCGTCAGCAAGGCCGTGGGTATGTTGATCGACGCCACCGGCATCCAGGCCCACGTGGGCGAGCTGTGCGAGCTGGTCACGCCCGGCGAGCCGCCGCTGCCGGCCGAGGTGGTGGGCTTCCACGGCAACACCGCGGTGCTCACGCCGCTGGGCCGCACCACCGGCATCTCGGCGCTGACGCAGGTGGTGCCCACCGGCCGCGGCCACACCTGCCCGGTGGGCAGCGGCCTGCTCGGCCGGGTGCTGAATGCCATGGGCCAGCCGATCGACGAGCTGGGGCCCTTGCAGGCGCACCAGTTCCTGCCCGTGCAGCGCGAGCCGGTGAGCCCGCTGGCGCGCCGCATGATCGAGCAGCCACTGGCCACCGGCATCCGCGCCATCGACAGCCTGCTGACCGTGGGCGAAGGCCAGCGCCTGGGCGTGTTCGCGCCGCCCGGCGTGGGCAAGAGCACCCTGCTGGGCATGCTGGCGCGCGGCTCCACCGCCGATGTCAACGTCATCGCCCTGGTGGGCGAGCGTGGCCGCGAGGTCAAGGAGTTCATGGAATACAACCTCGGCCGCGAGGGCCTGGCCCGCTCGGTGCTGGTGGTCTCCACCTCCGACCGGCCGCCGATGGAGCGCGTCAAGTCGGCCTACGTGGCCACCACCATTGCCGAGCACTTTCGCGACCAGGGCAAGCGGGTGCTGCTGCTGATGGACTCGCTGACCCGTTTTGCGCGTGCGCAGCGCGAGATCGGCCTGGCCAGCGGCGAGCCACCCACGCGGCGCAGCTACCCGCCGTCGATTTTTTCGATGCTGCCGCAGTTGCTGGAGCGGGCCGGGCAGGGGGCCCAGGGTTCCATCACCGCCATCTACGCGGTGCTGACCGAAGGCGACGAGGAGAACGACCCCATCGCCGAGGAAGTGCGCTCCATCCTGGACGGCCACATCGTGCTGTCGCGCAAGCTGGCGCAGGCGGGCCAGTTCCCTGCCATCGACGTGCTGGCCAGCGTGAGCCGCGTGATGGGCCACGTGGTGAGCCCGGAGCACCAGCACGCCGCCACGCGCCTGCGCGCGCTGATGGCCAAGCACCAGGAACTGGAGCTGTTGATCCAGATCGGCGAATACAAGCGCGGCAGCGATGCCCTGGCCGACCGCGCCATCGAGCTGCGCGGTGCCATCCAGGCTTTCCTGGCCCAGCCGCCCAAGGCCTCGCAGGCCATGGACCAGAGCGTGGCCGCCCTGCGCCGGCTGGTGGACCCCGCATGACGGCCATCGACTGGAAGCTCCTGATCGGCGTGCGCGAGCGCCACAAGACCAGCGCACTGGAGGCCGTGGCACGCGATCGCCATGCCCTGCAGGCCAGCCAGGACCAGGCCCAGGCCGCGCAGGCGCAATGGCACGACCAGATGCAGACCCAGGCGGCGCATTGGCAGGCCACCAGCGCTGCGCTGGCGGGTGGCGGCTTCAAGGCCGCGCAACTGCGCGAAGCTGCGGCCGGCAGCCAGGCGCTGGATGCGCAGATCGCCCGCGCCAGCCAGGCCGTCGCGCAGGCCCGGGAGCTTGTCTCGCAGCACGAGGCCCGGCTGGACGCCAGCCGCGGTGGGCTGCGCGCTGCCGAGGGCGAGTTGGAGAAAGCCCGGCAGATGCAGCAACGCGTGCAGGCGCAGCGGCTGCGCGCCGGTGAGCTGCGCCAGGAGGACGCCACCGAGGAACTGGCGGTGCAGAAGTGGCAAGAGCGATGGCAAGCGGTGGCCCGCTGAGATCACCCCATGCAAGCCCCTGAACTCATCGCCATGGAAAGCCTGTTCGGCTCGGTCGCGCTCACGCTGCCGCGTGTGCTGTCGATCTTTGCCGTGGTGCCGTTCTTCTCGCCCCAGATGATTCCCGGCCTGGCGCGCAACGGCCTGCTGGTGACATTGGCGCTGTTCATCGCGCCGGCCGCGGGCGACATGCCGGTGCTGTCGATCGGCCTGTGGCTGCTGATTGCGGCCAAGGAGGCGCTCATCGGCACGCTGCTGGGGCTGGGCTTCAGCGTGTTCATCTGGGCCATCCAGGGCGTGGGCGAGCTGATCGACTTCCAGACCGGGGCCAGCAACGCGACCTTGTTCGACCCCGTGGCCGGGCACGAGACGGGGCCCACCTCCAGGTTCCTGGGCTGGCTGGCCATCACGCTGTTCGTCTCGGCCGGCGGCCTGGCCGCGATGCTGGGCGCCATCGTCGATTCGTACCGCCTCTGGCCGGTGGCCAGTTTCTTTCCGAAGCCCGGCCTGGTGCTGGAGCAGTTTGCCATCCGCACGGGCGACAGCTTGTTGACCGGCACCGTCAAGCTGGCCGCGCCGGTGATCCTGATCCTGCTGCTGGTGGACCTGGGCATGGGCCTGGCCAGCCGCGTGGCGCCGCAGCTCAACGTCTTTGTGTTCGCACAGCCGCTCAAGAGCCTGCTGGCCACGCTGATGCTGCTGCTGTTCCTGTTCTTCGTCTACGAATCGCTGCAGGACTTCCTGCGGCCGGACAACGGCGTGCTGGCGTTCCTGCGCGCCACGCTGTAGCCCGCCATGGAAGAAAAAACCCAGAAGCCCACCCCCAAGCGCCTGCGCGATGCGCGCAAGCGCGGCGAGGTGGTGATCAGCCAGGACGTGACCTCCAGCGCCGTCTTCATCATCACCGTGGTCGCTGTCTGGCTGATGGGCGCGTTGGGCTTTGGCCTGCTCAAGGGCCTGTGGCTGCAGGCCACCGGCGCGGCGATGCTGGCGCGGCCGGGGGAGCACGTGGCGCAGGTGCTGCAGGCCAGTGCGCACACCGCGTTCTGGGGCACCGTGCCCATCGTGGCGGTGGCCTTGGTGGGGGCGGCGGCGGCGGCGTTCTTCCAGGTGGGCGGCCTGGCCGCGTGGGAGAAGCTCAAGCCGGACTTGAACCACCTCAACCCGGCCGAGGGCTTGAAGCGCATCGTCTCCACGCGCAACCTCGTCAACCTGCTGAAGATGCTGCTCAAGACGGCGCTGCTGGCGGCACTGATGTTCGCGGTGATCCGGGGCACGGTGGACACGGCACTCAAGCTGGGCCACGCCCACCCGGCCACCATCCTGGGGGTGGGCGCGCGCATCGTGTTCATCACCTTGGCTTGGGCGGCGGTGGTGTACCTGCTGATGGCGGCGGTGGACTACGCGCACCAGTACCACGAGTTCATGAAGAAGCAGCGCATGTCCATCGACGAGGTGCGGCGCGAATACAAGGACAACGAGGGCGACCCCATCAACAAGGGGCGCCGTCGCTCGGCGCACTTCGAGGCCGTGTACGCCGGCCTGGCGGACCGCGTGCGTGCGTCGTCGGCGGTCATTCACGCGGCCGGTGTGGCGGTGGCCTTGCAATACCTGGGCGACAAGGACCTGCCGCGCGTCATTGCGCGTGGCCAGGGCGACGTGGCGGCGCAGATCCGGCGCTTTGCGTCGGAGGCGCTGGTGCCCACCGAGTTTGACCCGGAGTTGGCGCAGCGGCTGCATGAGGACGTGGGGCTGGACATGGCCATTCCGCGCGGCTTGTATGAGCGGGTGGCCAAGCTGTTGCGCTGGGCGCAGGGGGAGGCCGATTCGTGAGGAGCCTCTACCCGCTGTTGTTCTTTTCTTTCTGTCAATTCGTTTTCTTCCTTTGAGGAGTGATTCCATGGCTGTCAACACAGTGTCCACGAAGAACCCGGCGAATGAGATGGAGCGGTATGCGCTCATGCTGCAGCAGCGTGCGATGGAACAGAAGCGGCAGCAAACGGCAGCGGCCAAGCCGAAGCCGGTGCCAATGCCGCCGCCGACTGGGCATCCGACAACGAGAATGACAACCCCGACTTCCATTCCATCGCGGGAATCATCTCCGCGGAATGCCGGGACGCCGCAGCCTTCGCGACCGACATCAGGCACGAATTTGTCCTCAGCTGTCGCCGGCACGCAGCCGAAGCGGGATATCGACTTGCAGTTGGCGCTCATGGCCAATGATGTCTACTCCCGCCCGGGAGAAAATCCAGCGGCTGGGAATGAGCTCACGAAAGCAGGATGGACGCGCCTGACGCCTGAAAATGGCAGCTACAGCTTGACGGACCAGAATGGCAAGCCGAGCAGTATCAATTCAAGATTGCTCGAAGATCCGGCGAGTGGATTCAGCACAGGAATATACAAAAATGATGCCGGTCAGTATGTGGTGGCTTTTGCCGGAACTAATCCGGCTCAATTCGGAGACATCAAGGCAGATATCGGGCAGGGCCTTGGAGTAACCACCGCGCAATACGACCATGCCGTGAACCTGGCAAAAAAGGTGCAGGACATCGCAGGTACCGGCAATGTTGCCTTCACGGGTCATTCCCTTGGCGGCGGCTTGGCGGCCACGGCTGCGCTCGCCACTCACGAGACCGGGGTCACTTTCAATGCCGCGGGCGTCAGCAATGAAACCCTGCGCAATCTCGGATATGCCAATCCCAACGACACCCGCGCGCAGGTGGCGGCCGCAGGCACGTTGCGAAGCTATTCGGTTGACGGCGATCCCCTCACGACAGTGAGTGCTCTCGGTGCTCCCGAACAATTGGGAACGAAATGGCACGTTGGTATCACCAAATCCGGAGTGAGCGTCGCAGATCCACGTGACATTGGTACATTGCACGGCGGTAGCGGGCCGGGTCAACTGTACGTTGAAGGCGTGCGCAGCGGCAACGCACAACCGGGCATCGTCACGAACCCCACCGTGAAGGCCGTCCTTGACGCCGTGCCACTGTTTGGCGATTTGATGCCTGCGCAAAGAAATGCGGCGCTCAATCTGGTCGGCAACGGCCTGAATGCGGAAAAGGGGTTCAGGAGCGACCTGCTTCAAATCGGTGATCGAGCACACAGCGAACTCGCTGGCGTATGCCGGCGCCCTGACGCCTTTTCAAGCATTCGAGTGAGCGGAATCGGGGCCGATGCCGCGCTGGACGCGGCAGGCAGTGCAGCCTCCAGAGTGTCTGAATTCGGAGGCCGGACGGTCACTGCACTGACCGATGGTCTTGGCACCAGCATTCGCGACTGGGGTACCACCTTCGGCCTCGATCCCGGATCAGTTCAAGCCACCGCGAAGGCGGTCGAGTCTTCCGGCGACGGCACGCGGGATGCCATTGATGGCACCGGTAGCGTCGTTGAAGCTGTCGCCGACAAAGGGGGCGACGCCATTGCTTGGGGCTCAAGCCAGATCGCCAACGGTGCGAAGGCGGCGGTGAACACTGTGCAGCGAGACCTCAATCCTTTGAATTGGTTCTAGAGTTCTTGTGATCAGAGTGGGCCTACCGAGCCGCCCGCATTTGCGAACCCGCACCATGGGTCATGACCGCACACCGCTCGATGGGCTACGCCCCCCCGGCCACCATCCTGGGGGTTGGCGCGCGCATTGTGTTCGTCATGCTGGCCTGGGCAGCGGTGGTTTACCTGCTGATGGCGGCAGTGGACTACGCGCACCAGTACCACGAGTTCATGAAAAAGCAGCGCATGTCCATTGACGAAGTGCGGCGCGAATACAAGGACAACGAGGAGCGGACCCCTCCGCTCGTGGGGAGGAACCCTTGCCCAGCCTGGCGAGGATGTTCGTTGACCCTGGTTTGACCTGCAGGCGCAGGAAAGGAGTTCCCATGATGATCACTCGACCCGTCGCCAGTGGGGCCGGGCAGGCCCAGGGCCCCGACATCGCGGCCCTGGGAAAGCAGATCCTGGCCGCGACATTGGATGCAACCTTTTGCCATGGGGGCCTGCCCCGTGCACACCCAGACAAAGGAGAACGGACATGAATTTCGATATCAGAAGCGTGGGTCGGGCACTCAATCCCGTGAACTTGGTGGGTGAGGCCCAGAAGGTGACGCAAAAGGCCGCGCAGAAGGTGGTGCAAGGAGCGGACGTGGTGCTGCACAAGGGCGCGGATGTGGTCCGCGGTGCTGGCTCCAAAGTAGGCAGTCGGGTCAAGGACCAATACCAGGGTCTCAAAGACCAGCATCGGGCAAATGAGGTGAAGGCCGACAAAGCGAAGTCCTGGATCGGGGAGAAGGTTTCGCAGGCTCAGGAGATGGTTTTCGATAAACCACGGCGCGATTTGGACAAGATCGGTAAACAAGGCGGTTTCCTTGGAACCGTTGCCAAGGTCGCTTCATTCGGGGCAGGCGTGGAAGAAGGGCTGTTCCTGGGTGCAAAAGATGCCGTGGCTGGGACGTTCAGTCTGGCAGAGGGTGCGGCCAAGGTGGCCAGCCCGGTGGAATGGGTGCTGAATCCTGAAGGCAACCTGGGTCGGATCAAGGCCACCGGTGAAGTCGCAGCAGCCCTGGCGCCCTTGACCAACCCGGTCACGCTGGTAGCAGGCCTCGGTACCGGGGATACACAGAAGACCGTGGGGGCGTTGTGGAACGGAATCACCGAACCTTATCGCCAGGGCGATGTGGCTCAAGGGGTTGGCCGCGGCATCTTCGACATCGGAAGCTTGTTCGTGGGAGGCGAGATTTCTGCAGGGGCCAAGGGCGCTGGGGCTGCATCAAAGACGACGAAGGGGTTGAGCGGCCTAGAAAACGCGGTGCCCAGGTTGAAAGGAGAGGATGGACTGCCGCAGACGCTGCGCCGGTTCTTGGGGGAAGACAAGGCGCGACCCAATGCCGGCCAACCCGCGGCGGGCAAGCAGAGCCCCGACGACGCTGAGGCCGCAGGCGTCCCGAGCCAAGCGGCCGATGACGCCAAGACGGGAGCTGCTGCCAAGGGCGAGGCGCCGATCAGCCCGGAGGTTGTTGAGCAATTCATCGATGACGTGGAAGATTACTTGCGAGGCGTCGCACAGGACAAAGTGCCGGCCCTGGTGGGGGCGAAGAAGCCAGTAATTGTCAATAGTGCAGACCGTCCGTCTGTTACCCCATTGACTGGTGCTGCTGAACGGACTCCAGGTTCTGCGGGACGTACTGAGGGTACAGGGCGTGGCTCCAATACTGACCCGACGACCCGTCCTGGTGGGACGGCAGGGGCGGGTAGCAAGAATCAAGACCTGGCCCCGCCTCCCCCTGACCCCATTGATGCTTCCAGCTCGCCAGGGCGCGTCAACTCCCGCAAGAGTGCAGGTGACGGGATCCCAATTGCGCACAATGCCAAAGAAGCCTATGCGACCATCCGTCAAGAGTGGGGACACCCGATGACAGAGCGTGAAATGCGGGAACTGAATGATGCAGTAGTGCGCGCAGGAAACGGAGACACGCGAGCCCCTCATGGAAAGGATGGAACGCCGTATGACAATGCGCCCCACTTGTTTGATCCCGATCATCGAACGTCGGAGCAAAATGTGAAGACTGTTGGTCGATATCCCAAAACTTTGAATGCCGCTGGCGGGTATCAGGAATATACGGTTAATACGCCAAACGTTGGTGGTCGCGCAGAGAGAAGAATAGTGATTAACTATAATGAAAAAAAGGCTTATTATTCGCATGATCACTACGAACACTTCATTGATATCAGTAAATGGGTTTTCGGCGAACAAAGCCATAGCCATTGATCTCGAATCAATTGAAGCCACTGGTCAGTTCAGTTGCACGCGCTGCCTACTAGTTTTTTTGGGGTCGTATTGGGGTCAGGCCTGTCTTTTACTTGTCAATTCCCCCCCCCCAAGCCCAGGACCCAAGACCCCTGATCCCCGTTTCTCCAAGCACACCCCGCCCCCTGCGCGCTCAGGCCAGCCTGCATGGCCTCCCCTGCAACTTTGAGAAGGAGTCCTCATGTCCATTGAATTGAGATCCGTCGCCAACCGCTCCACCGCCCAATTGCGGCCGCACCTGTCCCCTGCCCACAAGCCGCCTACCCAACCGCCGCATACCGACCCGTCCAAGGCCCCCCTGCCAAAGGACCTGCGCGCCCAACTGGACCAGGCCAAGCAGGCCCAGGCCCAGGCGGACACCGCGCGCAAAGCGCTGGAGTCCCACCGCGGCACCGACCCGGGCAAGGAGAAACTGCTCCCCAAAGACTGCGCCGCCAAGGACAAGGCCGCATCCGACCAGTGGGCGGCGCTGAAAGCCGGGGTCAAGCAGGACCTGCAGGAAGCCGCTCCGGCCAAGAGGGCGCAACTGGCCGGCGCCTACAAAGCCGCCGATGCAGATGTCCGGTTTGGCAAGCTGGTGGACCAGGCGACCAGCGAACCGGCCGACATCCCCATCGCGCGCAGCGGCAATGCCAAGGTAGACCAGTCCGCGCAGCGGGTGTCGTCGGCCTATGCCTCCGGCGGCGATGCCGCGGCCGCCGCGCAGCTGAAGTCCGAACTGACCGCGGCGGCTTCGCCGCAGGAGCGCCAGGCCGTGCTCAAGTCCGCGGCGCCGGTGGTGGACCAACTGGCCAAGGACATCGGCCACACCTCGCAGCTCACCGATGCGGACTGGGCCGGGGGCAGCGCTGCCGCTGCGCCCGCGGCCGGCAAATACAGCACCGATGCCAGCAACTCCAACCCCATCGACACGCGCGCCGAGTACGACGACACCGTGGGTGACCTGGCCGCCAGCCTGAACCTGGCCGGCGACCCGGCCGCCGCCACCCAGGCCGCGAGCCAGATCCTGAAGTCCATGCCGGGCGGCCCGCGGCCCACTGGCACCTCCAAGGCCGATCCGCTGGGCCGGCTGGACGACGCCTTGCCGGCCGGTCGCGGATCGCTGCTCACCTCGGCCGTGGCCACGCTGCTGATCCAGCCGGGGCGCCAGGGCCCGGCCGGCTCGCCGCTGGCCCTGACGCTCGGCGAGCGCACCCAACTGGCCAAGGCGCTGGATCCGAACCTCGCGGCCACGCTGACCGTGCAGGACTGGACCGATTCGCACGGCGTGCAGCACGACGGCACCGTGTGGCATGAGGTATCGCAAAACCCGGACCTGTTCCTCAGCGATGCGCAGCGCACCGGCATTGAAAAGGGTGCCCGTGCCGAGGGCTGGTCCGCGAAAGAGGTGAACGTGCGCAAGACCGCGCAGGCAGTGGACAACCTGCGTGGGCTGTACCCCGACAAGAACCTTGATCAGGTCAAGGAAGGCGACCAGTTGAGGTACATGGACCCCTTGGCCGCGAAGCCCGCGCCCAAGAAGAATGAAGGCAAGGCCCCGCCACACAAGAATGAAGGTAAGGACTCGCCCCAGAAGAGCGACGGCAAGCCCTCGCAAGGCGGTGGGCGGGATTGGATGGACATTGCACGCGGTGAACTGGGGCAAAAGGAAATCGCGGGTGCGAGGGACAGTTCACGCATCGTCGGCTACCACAAGTCGACTTCCCTGCGTGCAGGCGATGATGAAACGCCCTGGTGTTCGTCCTTTGTCAACTGGACGCTGGAACGCGCCGGCCACCGGGGAACCGACAGTGCCGCGGCCATCAGTTGGAAGCACTGGGGCAACAAGGTTGACGGCCTGAACAACGCCAAGGAAGGCGACGTGGTGGTGCTGCATTCGTCGACTGGCAATCACGTTGCGTTCTTCACCGGCAAGGGCGATGGCTCCGTCACGCTGTTGGGCGGCAACCAGAGCGATCAAGTCAAGAAGTCGACGTACAACCTCAATGAGTGGGAAGTGGTTGCGGTGCGGCGCCCCGAACATCTTGTTTGAGGCGCACACCTTCGACCAGCAAACCGGCGGCCGGTGCGATGACTCGCATTCCAACCTTTCCAACGACTCGTGGAACCGGTCGCTCTACGGCGCAGGCGGCGAGCATCAATGGGACCCGCTTGAACCAGGCATCCAAGCTGGACAAGGAGGCCGCGATGACATCGCGTGCATCCACCTGGACGACCCGCAGTTCGCCGAGAAGCTGGATGGCCTGTTCGACCGCAAGGGCCTGACGCCAGCTCAGCACAAGGCGGAGTTCGACAAGCTGTGGGCCGACTACAAGCTGAAGACCGAACCGGCCGCGACATCCTCATCATCAAAGGAGCCTTGCGCATGAGTGTCAACCTCTCTGCTTCCTCCACCGCATCCCGGCCTTGGGAGGTGATGGACTTCGCCCGGAAAGAGCTGCCTGCAGCGGCCACGCCGCCGTCAGCGACGGCCTCCCCGGGTGCATCGACCGGGCCTGCCGCTGTGCCGGCACCCACCGCCAACACCCCGGCAGCCAGCCCCGGGCCCTTGCCCGCCACCCCGGCTGCAGTGCCCGCCAAGACCCCCGCCAAGGCCCCGCAGCCCGATGTGCACGCCGCGGCCGACCGGGTCATGAACAGCGGCGTGCGCTGGCTGATCAAGGACGACTACGAGCAGCGCACGGACGTGTTCGCCCATGAAATGGCCCAAGGCAACGAGCCCTTCCGCAAGCAGCTTGCCACCGAGATCATCAAGCGCGACCCCGGCGCGTTCGGGTCGTGGCTGAAGGCGGACCGCCTGGACAGCCGGGTGGAGGCCGGCACCGTCACCGGGCCCGGACGGGCCGCGGTGCTGGACGGCCTGCGCTCAGGGCTGGCCGATTGCTCGGTGAGCGGCAGCCAGGTGTCGGCAGACTTCGTGCGCGGCTCGCATGATCCGGGCCTGATCCAGGCTTACATGCACACCCAGAAGTTCGACACCCGCAGCGGCTTCGAGCATGCACTCAAGGCCTTCAGCGGGTTGCCGCCGCAAGGCATGCAGGGCTTCATGGCGGACGCCGGCAACAGCCCGCTGATGCGCGACTTCTCGCTGTCGGTGCAGCGCCACCAGGACTGGTTCGAGCAGCAGACCGTGGACCTGGTGTCGCTCGGCGGCGGCATCCAGACGGAGCACGAGGCGCCGGTGGGCTTTTCGGTGGACCAGCTCCATGCCATGCGAGCAGCCTTCAAGGCCAACGACGGCCTGATCACGCACGGCGAGTTGCTGCTGGCCTATCCAGACCCCCTGGAGCGCAACGAACAAGTCACGCGCCAGTACCACGAGCTTTCGCAGGGCATGGCCGGCATCCTGGGCGAGGACCAGGCGAACTGGCCCACCTACGCCCAATGGGCGTCCGACGAGATCGGGCGCAACCTCAAAGGCAACGTCGGCATCGAGCTGGGCGAGGCCGGGCTGGGCAATCCGCGCTACTGGCTGAGCCTGGGCAACACCAAGCTGGGCTCCGACATCGGCCCGGCCTTCCAGCAGTTCGTCGAAACCTACAAGGACCCTGCCAACCGGGACAAGAGCTTTGAGTCGTTCTGGGCCGGCCTGGAGCAGAAGTGGGGCGGGCGCGGCGTCTCCTACCTGGACGGCGGCAAGGATCCGCACCAGGACATGAAGAACGCGTTCAAGGCCTACCACGAGGCCATGCAACTGCGCGGACGCGAAGCGGCCACCACCGACCCGGTGCAGCGGCAGGCCCTGGCCGACCGCCGCAGCCAACTCATGCTCTACGGCAACGTGCTGGTGGGCCTGCAGGAGCAACAGCTCATCCAGCCCGAGGTGCAGAACGGCCTCAAGGTCGCGCCCATGATCAACGGTGGCATCGTCAACCCGGGGGGCTGGGGCGGTGCCGGCATCAACGTGCACCTGCCCGGCATCGTCGATCCGGCGCAGGGGCGCAACATGAACACCGACCGGGACGTGCCCGCCACGCCGTTCGGGGCCAGCCTGGACCCCCGCACGGAGTTCACCACGGCCGATGGGCGCACGATCAGGCTGCAGGAGGCCATGCGGCAGCGCCTGGCGGGCTTGCCTGGGGCCGGCGGGGGGGATCTGCTGGACCGTTCCAACAGCGACGCGGCCCACTGGGAGAGTTATGGGGACCGCATGACCTACATCTACCACCTGTTTGCCAACTACCAGGGCGACCGCAGCCTCGGGGTGGATCCGCGGGTGGCGTTTGGCACACGGGCGGTGACCGACAACAACGACCCATCGAGGATGGTGGGCTAGCTGCCGGCGACGCCACCGTGCAGGGGTCTTGCCCCCTGCAAGTCCCCTGCACGGGGCACGCCGATGAAGTGCCTCGGCTGCATGGCAGGGCGGGCGCGGCGGGGATCCGCCGCCGGGATTTCGCGGCTTTCGCTTTGTCTTCGTCGTTCTGTGTTGGGCACGCCATGGGAGTGGTCCAGTAGCAATATGTCCAGACCTCGGAATTGATCATGCGCACCAACCCTTCTCCCCCCGGCTCCCCTGTGCCGCATGCCGAGTACGGCGCCATGCAAGACGCGAATGCCGCTTCTTCGCCCGAGGCACCATCGGGCAACAGCCTCTCGCGCAAGCGAGGCGCCGATCTGCAATTGGCCCCTCTCGAAACCAGGCGCCGCCGTGGCGATGAAACAGGGGGCGCGGCCGTGAGATTCAATGCCGACCTGGGTGCGCTTGGAGAACCCCGGCCGTCTGCTGGCGGTTCCGGCCAGGAACCGCCCGGGGGCCAGGCCGGAATAACTCCCGGTTCGGCACCGCCACTTACCAGGAAATATAACCGGTCGATGACGATTCCAGATCCCATCCGTCGCACCCGGTCGACCCCGCTGATCCTGAGGGAGGATTCCGAGCCAGGAAATGCCAGGCAGAGGCTCAGGGAAGAACGCGAGTATAAAAACATCATGAGCACGGAACGGCCCCCTGACACCATCAGCCCCCACTTGGCCGCGATACTCGGTGCAAGCTCCAGCAACGAAACCTTGATCAGCGCGATTGCCGCGATGAAGCCAGGTAGCGCAGAAGTCGAGGCAGGGTTCATTCCGGTACAACTGGCACGCACCTTCGACACGACGTCGCCCGACAAGCCGGCAAAAAAACAACTGGGTAGTGGTGGGTTTGGAATCGCCTATGAGGTCAGGCTTTCTGAAGATTTCCTCAAGGACGGGAGAAATCTCGGCCGAGATTTTGTGTTCAAGGCCATGCTTCGTACAGACTGGAATGCCCCCCTCCCTAAAAACCTGTACGACAGGTTGCCTGACGATCATGCGGCCGAGGCCTTGGTCCGTGAAAGAATTTCCAAGGCAGGGGACGAGATCTTCAACGAATTCCAAATTGCCGCGTCGCTTGTTCATACCTCCCGCGTCATGCAAGTCCACGGATTGGTTCAGATCGGAGACGAGTTTGGAATACTTGCCGAAAAGATCGACGGCGAGACTGCCCGGAATTTGCAGAGAAAGTCCATCGACGGGCTCAAGCAAGGTGTCATTTCTCCGGAGGAGCACCTGAGTTTTGCGAAGCAGGTGGTCGCGGACGTTTTGGTGGGAGTCTCTCTATTTGCCGACGCAGGGCTGACGCACCTGGATATTTCTCCTAACAATGTGCTCTATGACAAGAAGGAAAAGCACTTCAAACTGATAGACATGGGCAAAGGGCGCGAAGAAGGGGAGGAGAAGGAAATGGGCACGATGGGATACTATGACCCGTTCGCGGCTACCGCCGACCAGAAGAGCGACGTATATAGTGCCGGGCAGTTGCTGGTGAATTTACTGAAGAATCCAGAGATTTCGACGGGGCCGATGGGTCTTTTTGGGAAAAGAACCGTCGACACATTCCCGTTCATGAACGAACTGGCAAAGTTGTCATTGGACACTAAAGAAGAGATAGTGAATCTCATCAGCCGGATGACAGCCTATTCGGTCGCCGAGCGGCCGACCGCGCAGGAAGTATTGCGTGATACGTTTCTACAGAAACTTGCTTCTCCCAAACAAATCCACGCGTATTATGAGAAATTGAATAAGCTGCCGGGCAATTGAGCTTGTCGTAAGAACTGTGGGCAAGCCGTCGAACGGGGCATCCATGCCTTGGCCGAGGTGCCGGTAAAGACCCTGGAGCAGGTCCGGCTGAACCGATCCTTGCCCGCGCAACCATGCCATCGGCGGTGCTTACCGGCCGAGAAAGGCGTATCGGCGGCGGGGCTCAACTGAATGGCATTGGCCTCTACACTGCCGTGCCCATCGCTGCCCGCCCACATCGGTTGGCGAGCCATTCTTCACCTGCCGGCCCCCATGTTCAAACCCAAGTTACTGCTTGCACCCCGGCGCTTCGTGGCGCATGGCGCCGTGCGCGTGCAATCGCTGGAAGGCCGTGCCCTTGCGTCTTTCCGCGCGCGGGCGATCGCGTTCGCCGTCGACCTGCTGATCCTGAATCTCCTCATGGCCGCCGGCAGCCTGCTTTGGTTCCAAGCGGTTTCGGGCCCGCTGCCGGACGCACAAGGCAGGGTGGTGGACCTGCACACACGCTGGGCCCCCGTGTTTGCCGTGAAGGTGGTGGACCACCACACCTGGTGGGTGTTGCTGGTCGTGGTGTTGTACTTCGCCACGGCCACCTACCTGGGCCGCGGCCAGACGCCAGGCAAGCGGCTCATGCGCATCCGGGTTGCCTCGCTGGTGCACGAGCGCATCAGCCTGTGGCATTGCATCGAACGGTCACTGGGCTATGCGGCCTCATCGCTGGAGCTGGGCTTCGGGTTCCTGCAGTACTTCATTCATCCGAACGCACAGACGGTGCATGACCGGATTGCGGAAACCATCGTGGTGTCGGAGCGTTCTGCTGACAGGCAGGGTGCCCGTGATTGATACGCACCTGCCTCCTGCCTGCCACCTCAGAGGCGCGGGTCACGGCCCCGAGTGGCCACCCGTGCTGCCGAAGACATTGCCGGTGACGTAGCTCGAATCCGCCGCGGCCAGTTGCACGTACAGCGGTGCGATCTCGGCCGGTTGGCCCGGGCGGCCGAGGGACGAATCGCCGCCGAAGGGGGGGATGCGCTCCGGGGGTTGTCCGCCGCTGGGCTGCAGCGGAGTCCAGTACGGGCCGGGCGCCACGGCATTGACGCGGATGCCCCGGTCGGCCAGCTGCTTGGCCAGCGAGCGCGTGAAGGCAATGATGGCCGCCTTGGTGGACGCATAGTCCAGCAGCAGGGCCGGCGGGTCGTAGGCCACCACCGAGGCGGTGTTGATGATCGTGGCCCCGGCCGGAAGGTGCGGCACCGCCGCCTTGGTGATCCAGAACATGGCGTACAGGTTGGTCTTCATCGTGGCATCGAACTGTTCGGTGCTGATGGCGGTGATCGACTCCTGGGCTCGCTGCCTGGCCGCGTTGTTGACCAGAATGTCGAGCCCGCCGAGTTCCTTCACCGCCGTGGCCACCAGCTGCTGGCAGAAGGCCTCGTCGCGGATGTCGCCCGGCAGTGCCACCGCCTTGCGGTTTTCTTTGCGGATGATCTGGAGCACTTCGCGGGCATCTTCTTCCTCGGCGGGCAGGTAGCTGATGGCCACATCGGCCCCTTCGCGTGCAAAGGCGATCGCGGCAGCGCGCCCGATCCCGGAGTCGCCGCCGGTCAGCAAGGCCTTGCGCCCGGCCAGCCGGCCCGAGCCCACGTAGCTTCTCTCCCCGTGGTCCGGCTGCGGCTGCATCCTGCTGGCCAGGCCGGGCCACTCTTGCTGCTGTTCCGGGAACGGGGGCCTGGGGTAGGCGTTGCGCGGGTCCACCAGTGTGCGCGGCGTGGCACCGCGGGGCGACAAGGTCTTTGCATGCGAGTCTTCGATGGTCATGGCAGCACTCCTTTGCCTGTCACACCGGCAATCGCTGTGCCGGTATGAGCAGGCACCGCTCGCCAGCCGGGGTGTTTGAGCCGTGTGACGGGTACGATCACGCCGGGTGTCACGGAACTGGGTCCGGGGCCCAACCCACGGCAGTGGAATCATCTGGGAGAAAGAGAATGCGTGTAGCCAAGTTTGCGATGGCAGCCTTGAGTACCGGCCTGTTGTGGGGCGCCGGGCTGGCCCTGGCGGCCGACGAGGAGGCTGTGTTGGTCTTCAACCTGCCCCCGGCTCCGCTGGCCCAAGGCGAAAGCCCCCTGTGCAACGAGTCGCTGGACCTCTCCAGAATGCTGGCGGACAACAGGTTGCGGGCAGCGTTGATCGGCGGTGATCCCACCGCCGTCCAGGTGCTGGGCTCGATCTCTGCCATCCAGAATCAGGTCCAGAGGTTCGGCGGTGATGCGGGCAGTCTTCTCGTCCGTCACGCCGCAGGCAGCGTGTCCCAGTGCCAGTCCGGATGTTTGATCTTGCCGAAAGGGGCGTGGGTCAAGGAGATCAGCTCGTCTGACCGTGGGGGCGAAAAAGGCTTGGTGGAGTCGCTGCCTGCCCCCGATCCTTCCCGCGGTGCCCCTAGAACCCCCGAGGGCGACCGCCTCCGATCCTCTTGGGGGGTGGCGGCCATCGGGCCAGCCAATCTCTCCGGCTACCAGGATCACCAACTGAGCCGCGACAACCGCACTTTTTGCACCACGGCCGTGAACTTGAGCCGGGTGGCACCTGCAAAGCAGGTGGTGCGGGTCATCTTTGAGCGCTGACCCGGCCTCCCAACCCCGCCCGATCTTGGTGTAATGCCTCTCCACCCCGGGCCCACTCCCTGAGGGTCCGCGAACCTGCGGAGAGACTCACCCGTGGACACGCGCCTTCTTGCCGGGAGCCCCCTGTACCTGCTCGAACGTTCCGACGTGGGCGTGGTGCAACTCGACAGCAGCCTCGCCGTGGTGGCGATGAACAGCTTTGCGCGCCGGGTGCTGCCGGTGGAGGACAAGCAGCCGTTCGAGAAGATGGTGCTCTCGTTCCACCCCGAGCGCTCGGTGGCCAAGGTCAAGTTCCTGCTCGACCAGGCCGAGTGCCCGGTCAGCAACCCGCCGCCCATGACCATGATCATCAACATCCCCGAGCGGGTGCTGTTGATCAAGGTCACCAAGCTCGCCAACCTTCGCGGCGACACCGCCGGCTACACGCTGGTTTTCTACGACATCACCGAGGCCGTCAGCGGCGAGGAGCCGGCCGCGGCGCGGCCGCAGGCCAGGCGCCGGTTGCACAAGATTCCCACCGTGTCACAGAACCGCATCGTGCTGGTGGATGCCGACGCAGTGGCCTACATCCGCGCCGAGGGCCACTACACCTGGGTCAGCACAGCGCAGGGTGCCAGCTTCTGCAACCTCAACATCGGCGACCTGGCCGAGCGGCTGGACGAGGCCTCGTTCCTGCGCATCCACCGCAGCTACCTGGCCAACCTGGAGTTCGCTGAACAGATCGTGCGCGACGACGGCCGCGTCTGCCTCAAGCTGCGCGGCGACAGTGCCGCGCTGCCGGTGGCACGTTCCAGCGTGCCGCGCCTGCTGGAGCGGCTGGGCATTGCCGAGGCCGATGGTCGGCTGAATCCGGGTTAACCCGGTTCGGGCTTGGCGCACCTGCATTTCGTGCAGCCAGGATGCAATTCGTGCAGACACCGCCGTGGTTCGTGCAGGCAGCGCGTAGGCTGGCGCGGCCGGCCCTAACTTCGTGGCCCACAGGAGCGTTGCACGATGATCCCTCCGGCTTTTGACTACCACGCGCCGCGCTCGGTGCCTGATGCCATTGCCCTGCTGGGCCGCTTCGGCGGCGAGGCCAAGCTGCTGGCCGGCGGCCACAGCCTGCTGCCGATGATGAAGCTGCGCTTCGCCCAGCCGGCCCACCTGATCGACCTGAACCGCATCGATGCGCTGCGTGGCATCCGCGAAGAGGGCGGCACCGTGGTGATCGGCGCCATGACGGTGGAGAACGACCTGATTGCCTCGCCCATGCTGCAGGCCCGCGTGCCGCTGCTGCCCGAGGCGGCACGGCAGATCGGCGACCCGCAGGTGCGCAACCGTGGCACCTTGGGCGGCGACATTGCCCACGGCGACCCGGGCAACGACCACCCGGCCATCGCGCTGGCGCTGGATGCGGTGTTCGTGATCGAAGGCCCGCGCGGCCGGCGCCAGGTGCCAGCGAGTGGGTTCTTCAAGGGCCCCTTCATGACCGACCTGGCCGAGGACGAGATCCTGGTCGAGATCCGCGTGCCGGCCTTTGCGCCCAAGACCGGCCATGCCTACGAAAAGCTCAAGCGCAAGACGGGTGACTGGGCCACCGCGGCCGCCGCCGTGGTGCTGCGGCTGGACGGCGCCCGGGTGAGCCACGTGCGCATCGCCCTCACGAACCTGGCGCCCACCGCCTTGCGCGCCACCGAGGCCGAAGCCGCGTTGCAAGGCCGGGTGCTGGACGACCAGGCCCTGGCCGATGCCGCGGCGCGCGCCATGGCTGCCTGCGACCCGGCCGAAGACCTGCGCGGCGACCGTGAATACAAAACGGCCATGGCCGGCCAGATGGTGAAGCGCGCATTGGCCAAGGCCGCGGCGCGCTGCCAGTGAACCCTGGGAGACATGCACTCATGACGACACAGCTGATCAGCGTCAAGATCAACGGCAAGACGGTTCAGAAGGCAGTGGAACCCCGCCAACTGCTGGTGCACTTTCTGCGCGAAGACTGCCACCTCACCGGCGCCCACATCGGCTGCGAAACCAGCCACTGTGGCGCCTGCACGGTGGACATCGATGGCCGTTCGGTGAAAGGCTGCACGCACCTGGCGGTGCAGTGCGACGGCTCCGAGGTGCTCACGGTGGAGGGTCTGGCGGGGCTGGCCCCGGGCGGGGGCATGCTGCATGCCGTGCAAGAGGCGTTCTACAAGGAACATGGCCTGCAATGCGGCTTCTGCACCCCCGGCATGCTGGTGCGCGCCTACCGCTTCTTGCAGGAGAACCCCAACCCCAGCGAGGCCGAGGTGCGCGCCGGCATGAGCGGCAACCTGTGCCGCTGCACGGGCTACCAGAACATCGTCAAGGCGGTGCTGCACGCCGCGGCCAGGCTGCGCGAGCCGCAGGCCCAGCCCGCCTGAGAGGGAGTACACGCATGAACGCACCCACCGACAAGGGTCTGGAACGCATCGCCGCCTTGGCCGGCATCGGCGAACCGCGCCTGCGCAAGGAAGACGCCCGCTTCATTCAGGGCAAGGGAAACTACGTCGACGACATCAAGCTGCCCGGCATGCTGCACATGGACATCGTGCGCTCGCCGCTGGCGCATGCCCGCATCAAGCGCATCGACAAGTCCGCCGCGCTGGCGATCCCCGGCGTGCACGCCGTGCTCACGGCCGACGACCTGAAGCCGCTGAAGCTGCACTGGATGCCCACGCTGGCCGGCGACGTGGCCGCCGTGCTGGCCGACCTGAAGGTGCATTTCCAGATGCAGGAGGTCGCCATCGTGGTGGCCGACGACCGCTACATCGCCGCCGACGCGGTGGAGGCGGTGCAGGTGGAGTACGAGGAACTGCCGGTCGTGATCGACCCGTACACCGCACTGGCCCCCGGCGCCCCCGTGCTGCGCGACGACCTGGCCGGCAAGACCGAGGGCGTGCACGGCAAACGCACGCACCCCAACCACATCTTCACCTGGGAGGCCGGTGACAAGGCCGCGGCCGATGCGGCCTTTGCGCGCGCGCCGGTCACGGTGGCCGAGCGCATCGTCTACCCGCGCGTGCACCCCTGCCCGCTGGAAACCTGCGGCTGCGTGGCCTCGTTCGACCCCGTGCGCGGGGAGCTGACCACCTACATGACCTCGCAGGCGCCGCACGTGGTGCGCACGGTGGTGTCGCTGCTCTCGGGCATCCCAGAGTCCAAGGTGCGCATCGTCTCACCAGACATCGGCGGCGGCTTCGGCAACAAGGTGGGCGTGTACCCCGGCTATGTGTGCGCCATCGTGGCCTCCATCGTGCTGGGCCGCCCGGTGAAGTGGATCGAAGACCGCATCGAGAACATCTCCACCACGGCGTTTGCGCGCGACTACCACATGGACGGTGAACTGGCCGCCACCCCGGACGGCCGCATCCTGGGCCTGCGCGTGCAGGTGCTGGCCGACCATGGCGCCTTTGACGCCTGTGCCGACCCCACCAAGTACCCGGCGGGGCTGTTCCACATCTGCACCGGCTCGTACGACATTGCGGCGGCCCATTGCAGCGTGAAGGGCGTGTACACCAACAAGGCACCGGGCGGCGTGGCTTATCGCTGCTCGTTCCGCGTCACGGAGGCGGTGTACCTGATCGAGCGGCTGGTGGACATCCTGGCGCAGAAGCTCAACATCGACAAGGCCGAGATCCGCGCCCGCAACTTCATCCGCAAGGAGCAGTTCCCGTACACCTCGGCCTTTGGCTTTGAATACGACTCGGGCGACCACCCCACCGCGCTGAAAAAGGTGCTGGCCGCCTGCGACTACGCCGGCCTGCGTGCCGAGCAGGCCGCCAAGCGCGCCGACCCCCACTGCCCCACGCTGATGGGCATCGGCCTGGTGACCTTTACCGAGGTGGTGGGTGCCGGCCCCAGCAAGATGTGCGACATCCTGGGCGTGGGCATGTTCGATTCCTGCGAGATCCGCATCCACCCCACCGGCAGCGCCATTGCGCGCATGGGCACCATCTCGCAAGGGCAGGGCCACCAGACCACGTATGCGCAGATCATCGCCACGGAACTGGGCATCCCGTCCGAGGTGATCCAGGTGGAGGAGGGCGACACCTCCACCGCGCCCTATGGCCTGGGCACCTACGGCTCGCGCTCCACGCCGGTGGCTGGCGCCGCCATTGCCATGGCCGCGCGGAAGATCCACGCCAAGGCGCGCAAGATCGCCGCGCACCTGCTGGAGGTGGGCGAGGGCGACCTGGACTGGGAGATCGACCGCTTCAAGCTCAAGGGCGACGACGCGCGCTTCAAGACCATGAAGGACATCGCCTGGGCCGCCTACAACCGGCTGCCGCCGGGGCTGGAGCCGGGCCTGGAGGCGGTGCACTACTACGACCCGCCCAACTTCACCTTTCCCTTTGGCGTGTACCTGTGCGTGGTGGACATCGACCGCGGCACCGGCGAGACCCAGGTGCGGCGCTTCTATGCGCTGGACGACTGCGGCACGCGCATCAACCCGATGATCATCGAAGGCCAGATCCACGGAGGGCTCACCGAAGGCTATGCCGTGGCCATGGGCCAGCAGATGCCGTTCGACGCGCAAGGCAACCTGCTGGGCAACACGCTGATGGATTACTTCCTGCCCACCGCCGTGGAGACGCCGCACTGGGAGACCGACCACACGGTCACGCCTTCGCCGCACCACCCCATCGGCGCCAAGGGCGTGGCCGAGTCGCCGCACGTGGGGTCCATTCCTACCTTTACCTCTGCGGTGGTGGATGCGTTTGCGCACCTGGGCGTGACGCACATGACCCTGCCGCATTCGGCCTACCGGGTCTGGCAGCAACTGAAGAAAAGCGGTGTGAACCTGTAATGGAAGTCAAACTCGACAAGCGCTACCCGCTGGACGTGGAGCCCGCCCGGGCCTGGATGGTGCTGCAGGACGTACGCGCCGTGGCCGGCTGCATGCCGGGTGCGGCGATCACCGAGCAGGTGGACGACACGCACTACAAGGGCACGGTCAAGGTGAAGGTGGGGCCGGCCAATGCCGCCTTCGGTGGCGACATCGAGGTGCTGGCGCTGGACCCGGCCGCGATGAAGCTGCAGTTGCTGGGCAAGGGGGCCGACCGCTCCGGGTCGTCGGCGTCCATGAACCTCACGGCCCATGTGGAGGCCGGCGACACGGCGGCCACTTCGGTGCTGGTGGGCGAGGCTGCCGTCATCGTCAACGGCAAGTTCGCGCAGTTCGGCGGCCGCATGATGAGCCAGGTGTCGGACATGCTGCTGGCGCAGTTCGCCGACAACTTTCGTGCCGCGGCGGCGGCCTTGCCGGCACCGCAGGCGGCACCGCCGGTGGCATCAGCGGCTGCTGCCAGTGGTGCCCCGGCCTTGTCGCCGGCACCGGTGCGCGAACTCAATGCCTTGGGGCTCGCCTGGGGCTTGGTCAAGAACTGGTGCGCCGGCATGTTCGGCCGGCGCACCTAGCCGCCTGCCATGACCGATGCCGAGCTGCGCGAGGCCTTGCAGCGAGCCGGCTACCTGGCCGACGAGGCCCTGGCCACCACGCTGTGGCTGTGCGGCGAGCTGCAGCGGCCCTTGCTGGTGGAAGGCGATGCCGGCGTGGGCAAGACTGCGCTGGCCGCCGCCCTGGCGCGCGCCCTGAAGCAGCGCCTGGTGCGCCTGCAATGCCACGAAGGCCTGGATTTGTCGCAGGCGGCCTACGAGTGGAACTACGGCCGCCAGCTGCTGGCGATCCGCCTGCACGAGACGCAGCCCGAACCGGGCTCACCCCGCATGGCCGAGACCGACCTGTTCGCCCGCGAGTACCTGCTGGAGCGCCCGCTGCTCACCGCCATTGCCAGCGAGCAGCCCTGCGTGTTGCTGATCGACGAAGTGGACCGTGCCGACGAGGCCTTCGAGGCCTTGCTGCTGGAGGTGCTGGCCGACTACCAGATCACCGTGCCGGAGCTGGGCACCCTCACCGCCCGCCACGTGCCGCGCGTGGTGCTCACCAGCAACGGCACGCGCGAGCTGTCCGACGCCTTGCGCCGGCGCTGCCTGTACCACCACCTGGACTACCCCTCGCCGGCGCGGGAGGTGGCCATCGTGCGGGCCACCTTGCCTGCGGCCGAGCAGGTGCTGGTGGAGCAGGCGGTGGCCTTTGTGCAGGGGCTGCGGCGGGAAGACCTGGCCAAGACGCCTGGCATTGCCGAGACGCTGGACTGGGTACGGGCACTGCACCGGCTGGACTTCAAGGCCTTGCCCGAGGACCCGCAGGGGTTGATGGGCACGCTGGCTTGTTTGTTGAAGACGCGCGAGGACCGTTTGCAGTGTGATGCGCCGCGGGTGCGGCAGGTGATGGAGGGGCGCCGCGCCGGTGCTGCAGAAGCGGGGAGCGCTCGCCCATGACCCCGCAACCCCTGGAAGCCATCGCTGGCTTCGCCGCCCTGCTGCGCGACCACGGCCTGCAAGTGGGTGTGGCCGAGCAGCAAGCCATGGTGCGCGCCGCCATGAGCCTGCCCCTTGAGCGCGCCGCCCAGTTGAACCCCGCCTGGCGCGCCATCGCCTGCCGCGACGTGCAGGACTGGCGCCGCTGGCCTGAGTTGTTCAGCCGCTACTGGCACCCGCACCAAGCCCGCGGCCAGGTGCGCATGAGCGGTCAGACCCGCCCCAGCCGCGACCTGCGCCACCTGGTGCAAAACCTGCACGACCACTTGGCCCGAACGCAGCCCGCCCAGGCCCCCGACGCCGCCCTGCAAGCCCCACCCCCCGTGGCCGAAGGCGCCCCACCCGCAGAGCGAACCCAAGGCGGCGCCAGCCGCGCCGAGCCCCTGCATGACCGAGCCCTCGCCATGTGGCTGCCGCAAGACCTGGCCCAGCTCGAACGCCTGGCCGAGCGCATCGCCCGCCAACTGCGCCGCCGCCTCACCCGCCGCTGGCGGGACGATCTCGCCGGCCGCAGGCTGGACCTGCGCCGCACCCTGCGCGCCAGCCTGCGCACCGGCGGCCTGCCCGTGCACCCGGTGTGGCGCACGCCGCGGCGCGAGCGGCCACGCCTGTTCATGCTGGTGGACGTGAGCCGCTCCATGGAGACGCACGCGCAGCTCTTCCTGCGCATTGCCCGCGCATTCGTCGGCGCGCTGAACGCCCGCGTGTTCGTGTTCCACACCCGCCTGGCCGAGGTCACGCCGCTGCTGCGCCGCGAATCGGCCACTGTGCAGGAGAAGATCAATGCCGTCACCGCAGGCTTTGGCGGCGGCACGCGCATCGCCACCAGCGTGGCCGACTTCCGCGGCGTGCATGCCCGCGGCCGCCTCACGCGCCACACGCGGGTGTGGGTGCTGTCCGATGGCTTTGATGCCGACGCGCCGCATCTACTGGCGCAAGAGCTGGCGCAGGTGCGAGCCCGCGGCGCCCGCATCACCTGGTTCCACCCGGGGGCCTTGCCACCTGCGTCACTGGCCTTGCAAGCCTGTGCCGGACTGGTGGAGCGCTTCGTGCGCCTGAACAGCCTGCGCGACCTGGCGCAGGCCGCCAACGTATTGCAATGAAGGAGTAACCCCAGTGACCCCTACCGCCCACGACATCATGGCCAGCGCCATGGACCTGCAGCGCCAGGACCGCCCCTATGCGCTGGTGAGCGTGCTGCGCGCACAAGCCCCCGCCTCGGCCCGGCCCGGCGACAAGGCCGTGGTCACGGCTGAGGGCATTGTGCAAGGCTGGATCGGTGGCGGCTGCGCGCAGCCCGCGGTGCTGCGCACAGTGCGGCAAGCCCTGGCCGACGGCTGTGCCCGCATGATCCGCATCACCCCGGCCGGGCCGGGCGAGATGCGCGAACTGGACGAGGTGCTGGAGTTCGGCATGGCCTGCCACTCCGGCGGCACGCTGGAGCTATTTGTCGACCCCATGCTGCCGCGCCAGCGCCTTACCCTCATCGGCGACTCGCCAGTGGCCCAGGCCCTGGCCGGGCTGGCGCCGCGCGTGGGTTTTGCGGTCTGCGTGGTGGCACCGGGCGCCACGGCCGAGCGCTTTCCGGACGCCGCGCAGGTGGTGGCCAGCGACGAGGCCGAGGCCGTGGCCGCGCAGGTGGCGCCGGGCAGCTTTGTGGTGGTGGCCACGCAGGGCCGGCGCGACGTGCAAGGCCTGCGCGCCGCGCTGGCGCTGCGGGCGCGCCAGGTGTCCTTCGTGGCCAGCGCGCGAAAGGCCCAGGTGCTGCGCGCGGCGCTGGTGGAATCTGGCCAGGATGCGGCGGCCGTGGCGGCCATCGTGGCGCCGGCCGGGCAGCCCATCGGCGCACAGACGCCGGAGGAGATTGCCTTGTCCGTGCTGGCGGCGGTGGTGGCGGCGCGGCGCGGGGGGGCGGTGGCTCAGGCGGTGCCGGCGGGTGTGGCGGGTGGTTTGGCAGCGGGTGTTGCGGCGGGTGTCGTGAATGACCTGCCGGCACCCCAGCCGCGGCCGGTGGTGGCAGCCTTGCCCGACCTGCCGGCCATGCCCGGCTCCTGCTGCGGCGGGCGCTGAGCATGGGTTGCCTGCTCAAGGGCGGGGGCGGCCTGTACAACCGCCTGGTGGTCGGTGCGGTTCTGCTGGCCGCAGGCGCCGGCACGCGCCTGGGCGGCCGGCCCAAGGCCTTGCTGGAACTGGGCGGCGTGCCGCTGATCCGCCGCCAGTTGATTGCCTTGTCAGGCGCCGGGGTGGACGAGGTGGTGGTGGTGCTGGGCCACCACGCCGCGCTGATCGAGCCACTGGTGCAGGACTTCCCAGTGACGCTGGTGCACAACCCGCAACCCGAGCAGGGCCAGGTTTCGTCGCTGCGGCTGGGCCTGCAGGCGCTGGCCGGCCGCCTGGATGCCGTGCTGGTGGCACTGGCCGACCAGCCGCTGATTAATTCGCAGGACCTGGTGGCGCTGATCGGTGCCTACAAGAAGCGGCCGGAGGGCTGCCTGCTGCTGGTGCCGCGGGTGGGCGGGGAACCGGGGAACCCGGTGGTGTTCAGTGCGGAGGTGCGCGAGCAGATCCTGCAAGGGGAGGCGGATGTGGGCTGCCGGCGCTGGCGCGCGGAGCATCCGGAGACGGTGGCGGTGTTTGAGACGGACAACAGGCGGTATCGGGTGGACATCGATACGGTGGAGGACATGGAGAGGTTTGAGCGGGAGACGGGGCATGTGTTGCGGTGGCCAGCTGTTGTGGTCTGACGGCGCGGTTCTGCGGTTGGATACTGCGCATGTGCTGGCTTTGACCGCCAGCACATGTCGAACTGGCGGTGGGGCTCTCGAGTTGGCACCACGGTCCGGCGTGAACGAGCTGGTGGCTGCATGCCATGGCCTGGAATCTTGCGTGTGGTCGTCAAGGGGATGTGCCCACCTGCGGCGCTGAGATTGGCTTGCTTGTCGGGGCCTGATCTTGAGCAGGTTATCCGCAGATTTTTTTGCGTGCTATTGCGCTGGCATGCTCAGGAGATTTCTCGCCTTCGGACGGCGCGCCGCGGGGAAACTTGGCACGAAACGGGCGAGAATCACCGGCTCGCGCGGCCAGGCAAAGCCGCCGGCCTGCAGCCGCCGCGTGCACAACCACATGCCCACGCCGTCGTACACCAGCACCTTGAGCCGATCTGCACGCCGGTTGGCGAATACGTAGGCATGGTGGACTTGGGCGCCTTGCGCGAAGCCGCGCACCACCTGCCCCAGCAGGGCGTCGATGCCCCCGCGCAGGTCACTGGCTCCCAGCGCCAGCCAGATCATCTCGATGCGCATCATTGGGCCACCTCGCGCAGCCATGCGGCCAGCTCGACGGCGTGGCTCAGCGGCCAGTGCACCTCGATGCCACCCCCGCCCGGCAGGCACACGCGCACTGCGGGTGCCGCGGCAAATGTCGGCAGGCTTGCAGCCACGAAGTCGCTTGAGGGTTGCATTGGCGCAGCCGCCGACCGCTTGACTCGCCGCGGCGGTGCCTTCCCGTCAAGCTGCGCACGCCAGCGTTCCGCATGCGCGCACCAGCTCGCCAGCATGCGCAATGGCACGCCATTGGCCTTCGACCGCGCCATGGCCTTCTGCCCAGACGCCTGATATGCCGCCACCTGTTCCAGCCGGCGCTCCATCTCTACCCTGTCCATCTCCACCTCGCTGCGTGCGCCCATCGCACCACAGCAAGGTTCTCAACTTCGCCAACGCGGCGATAGATGGGTTGGCGGAACGCTTACGCTGCTGCGCCAGATCGAGCAGTTGCTGCCCGACCCACGCGACCGCCACAAGCTGTTCTGGGACACGCCGCGGCGCTGGCTGGGATTCTGATCACACGACTGCCGGCCGCAACCGCTGCCATGCAGTTATCGAAGCGCTGCCGCAAACTTGTCTTGCACCCTGCCGAAGCCAAGAGCCATGGCAGCGACAAAGAACACCAGATAGGCCATGTAGGTGCCGTTCAGGCTGTACGCGCTGTGCTGAACACGAGTGGTGCAGATCAGCGTGGCGGCGGCCATGCCGGTGTAGTGCATGGCGCAAACCGCAACGCCCATCACGAACGCGGCAACGAACCGCTGTGCCTGCGTCTTGACATTGAAGGCAAGCCACAAAGCCACCGTGGCCGCGACGACAGCGATCGCGACGGACAGCAAGACGATCTGGATGTTCCATTCCATCACGGCGCGTAGCGTCATACCGGCCATACCGAGGTAGTGCATGACCACCACACCCATCCCGATGACCGCGCCACCGAGCAGAAGATTGGGCAGGTGTTTAGGCCCTCTGGCCGCAATCCGAAAACCCAACCCGGTGATTAATACAGCACAAACCAACGATACAACTGTAGGTAATGCAGCATACGAAATGTATAAAGGTGTTTCATATGCCGCCATGCCGATGAAATGCATCGACCAGATCGCGCAGCCCCCCAGCGCGACACCGGGTCCAACGACCTTGTCGCGTGTGTCTCCCCGATCTGCAGCCAGCGTCAGTGCCACGTAAGAGCCCAGCACCGAGATCGCAAAGGAAAGCGCAACCAATGTCCAGTCGTACCCATACCCGACGATTGAACCTATCGCCAAATCATTCATATCAAACACTCCCTGAGAGAACAGCTACAGCAAACTGCAAGATAACCAGTTTGCTACAAACTCAAGCATTGAGCTACAAAATTGATGTTTTTGTATGCAAAATTATTGTGTAATTGTTAGGCAGGGTTGATTCTGAGTGCACCATAACGATTCTGGTACCCAGCATCCACGGGGGTTCGTTCTGCTGTGACCTGCGTGAGTGAGCGTCCGCGGTGTGCCACGCGAGTCCCGACATATGAGATGGATATTTCTGTGTAAGTAGCACATGCTGCTGACGTATATGGTCCATCCTGATCATCACGCTGCCCACCCAGCCGAACGCCGTGCGCCTGCGCATCTGGCGCGCACACAAGGGCCTGGGCTGCGCCGCGCTGCGCGATGGCGCCTACTTGCTGCCCGAAGATCACGCGGCCGCGCTGGAGACTTTGGCAGCGGAAGTGCGGGTGCACGGCGGCACCGCATCGGTGATGACGCTGTTGTCACGCGACGAGAGCCAGCGTGCCGAAATCCTGGCCCAGTTCGACCGCGGCGAGGCCTACATGCAGTGGCGCGAAACCGTCACGGCACTGCAATCCGAACTCGACAAGCTGACCGAAACCGAAGCCCGGCGCCGGCTGCGCGGCGTGGCCGATGCGCCAAGCTTGGGAAGCTTGGGGGTCAGGTCTTGTCTTTTGCCTTTCCAGAATCCGATCAAATTCGGTAGCAAAAGACAAGACCTGACCCCGGATTTGACGTGACCCCGGATTTGACGGATTTTCCGTGTGACCCCGGACGCAGGCGCCGGCACACGCCTGAGCGGCCGGCCCAAGGCCTTGCTGGAACTGGGCGGCGTGCCGCTGATCCGCCGCCAGTTGATTGCCTTGTCAGGCGCCGCGGTGGACGAGGTGGGGGTGGTGCTGGGCCACCACGCCGCGCTGATCGAGCCACTGGTGCAGGACTTCCCGGTGACGCTGGTGCACAACCCGCAACCCGAGCAGGGCCAGGTTTCGTCGCTGCGGCTGGGCCTGCAGGCCCTGGCCGGCCGCCTGGATGCCGTGCTGGTAGCGCTGGCCGACCAGCCGCTGATCCACACGCAGGCCTTGGTGGCGCTGATCGGTGCCTACAAGAAGCGGCCGGAGGGCAGCCAGGTGCTGGTGCCGCAGGTGGGCGGGGAGCCGGGGAACCCGGTGGTGTTCAGTGCGGAGGTGCGCGAGCAGATCCTGCAAGGGGAGGCGAACGTAGGCTGCCGGCGCTGGCGAGAGGAGCACCTGGAGTCGGTGGCGGTGTTCGAGACGGACAACCGGCGGTATCGGGTGGACATCGATACGGTGGAGGACATGGAGAGGTTTGAGCGGGAGACGGGGCATGTGTTGCGGTGGCCAGCTGTTGTGGCCTGACGGTGCGGGTCTGCGGCTGGGTGCCTGCACCATGCGCTGTGGTTATGGATGCAAGGGACCGCGGTGCCAGAAGGCCTCGGCTGACGCGAGACGGCCCAGCAGGCGTCGTTTACCTGCGACGGCCGGGTGGCAAAGGCTGCGCTGAAACTTACACTGCCCTTGTTCACCCGCCGCGTGCCCGCACCGAGCGGCGGTTCAGTTCAACACGGTTTATCAGCCGCCGTTCACCAGCGGTGGCCTTCGCTGGGTGTTGGCCCGGTGGTTGATAAACGCTGTTCGTTAGGCCTCGCAGGTCATCGGGAGTTGCCATCGTGCCGGCATTGATCGACGTTGTCTTCATGAGTCAGGAGGGGGCCGAGGCTTACTTGCCGCGGCCTTGCGAAGCAATCATTTCGATAACCGACCACGGGGCTTCGAACGCTGACCTAAACGCCGGATGGCAGGCAGTGCTGCGACTTTCTTTTGACGATGTCGACCCGATCGAATCACCAGCGGAGCCTGGCGAGGTCGTCATTGAGTTGCAGGACGACCAAGCCAAGCGAATTGCTGCATTCGTAAGGGACAACTTCCACTCAGTAAACACCTTGGTCGTTCACTGCAAGTACGGTCAGTCTCGCTCTGCGGGCGTCGCCAAAGCCATCGCAAAACAGCACGGACTGGCGTTCCCTGAAGGCTACACCTATGCGAATAACTATGTGTACGAACTGGTGCTCAATTCGCTGCGGCTCCAAGGCGAGGCCTGACCCTTCGATGAGCCGGGCTTTGGGCTTCCATCCCGCCAGCGGTCTGAGCTGCTCAACCCATCTCAATGCAGGCGCCACAAAGGAAGCTCATGACCCATCTGCGCGTTGTCGAAATCAAGGCCTTCGTGCCTGCCAAGGACTTTGAACTGTCGAAGCAGTTCTACAAGGATCTTGGGTTCACGATGGCGTCCGACGGTGGTGGCGTGGCCTACTTCCACTTCGGCCACGTCAGCTTCCTCCTGCAAGACTTCTGCGCAGGGTCGCTCGCCGAGAACTTCATGATGCACATCCTCGTTGAAGACGTGGAGGCGTGGTGGCATCACGTCAATGGCGGCGGGGTCGCGTCGAGGTACCCTCAATGAACAGCCCAATGCATCAAGCGCCGCGGGATTCGAGTGCGATCAAGGTCCTGTGCAACTGCGCGGCGCGGGTCGCGGGGGTTCGCGCGGTCACCAGTTTCAGGATCAGCGCGTATTGCTGGGTCTTGTTGAGCGTGTCGAAGGCCTGCGCCATTAGCGGGTTCGCCGCCAGGGCCGCGGCAAGGTCGGGTGGCACCGTGGCGTTGCGCTGGGATTCGTACGCGGCGGCCCATCGGCCATCGGCCTTGGCGGCGTCGATCTCCGCCCAGCCGGACGGGCGCATTCGCCCGGCGGCGATCAGTGTCTCAGCCTTACCCACATTCACCTGCGACCAGCGGCTGCGTGGCCTGCGGGGCACGTACTTTTGCAGGTAGTAGACCGTGTCGTAGGGCTTGCGCTGGCCGGAGATCCAGCCGACGCACAAGCCCAGGTCGACCGCTTCGTCGTCGGTCAGCGACGGAATGCCCGATCCCTTCTTCGCAATCTTCAGCCACACCCCGGCCTGCAGACCGGCATGCTCGGCCAGCCAGGCTTCGAACGCCGCGCCGTCGCGGAAGGCGATCACCGCGGCTTCGCTGGTGGCGGGTTTCTTCGATGACATGCCTACTTTGCTCATTCGTGGCCGCCCAGGACGTCAAGGGGCTGGCCGTTGTGCGTGATTTCCAAGAAGTTGCCGGAGAGGTCGGCAACCCGGTGGCAGTGTCGCACCCACCGACCCAATCACCGCCCAATGGGTAGCCTCTCAGGGGCCAGTCACCTCGACCGTCTGCAAGTACCATGGCGTCGACGTCCCGTGCCACACTGTTCCGTCTGGCATCACAAGTCGATCCCATCAGAGAGTCGAATCCATGAGCATCCATCGCGTCGCCGCTGCGCTCATTGTTGTTGCCTTCGGACTCCTTTCCGCCGTGCCGGCATGGGCAGCCCCCGAGCAAGCCCGCGCGCAAGTCTGGGCCGCCGAGCTTGCCTTCGCCCGAACCATGGCCAACCGCAACCTCTTGGCATTTGGCGAATTCATCGCGGACGAAGCCATCTTCTTTTCGGGGGCGGCAACCTTGCAGGGCAAGGCCAAGATCACTGAAGGCTGGACTCCGTTCTTCACTTCCGCCGACGCGCCATTTTCTTGGGAGCCGGACCAGGTCGAGGTGCTGGCGTCGGGTGCTCTGGCACTGAGCACCGGGCCTGTCCGAGATCCATCGGGAAAGATCATTGCCAGATTCAACTCCATCTGGCGCCTTGAGGCACCCAATGTGTGGCGGGTCGTGTTCGACAAGGGCAGCCCGCCCAGCCCGGGTCCCAAGTAGCTCGTGAGCAACTTCGCCGTTCGCCTGGCGTCACCCGAAGACCGGCTTCCGATTCATCGGATGCTCGAGCTCTATCAGCACGACCTCTCGGACCTCTGGGAGCAGGACCTGGACTCTCACGGTGAGTACGGCTACGCCTTGGACCACTACTGGGCGGCTGAGGGCTCTCATGCCTTTGTGGCCACGGCGGCTGGCAGGTACGCCGGCTTCGCGCTCGTGAACCAGGCGGTTCGGGTCGGTGTGGAGGGCTTCTGGATGGACCAGTTCTTCGTCCTCAAGAAGTACCGCCGTCACGGTCTTGGTCGGCTGCTGGCAAGGGCGGTGTTTGCCGCCTTGCCGGGCCGATGGGAGGTGGGACAAATGCCCCGGAATGTGGCGGCCCAGGCGTTCTGGCGCAGGGTCATCGGCGACTACACCGCGGGGCGGTTCCGGGAACATGAAGTGCGGGCGGACTCGTGGCAGGGCGTTTGAGAGTGAGAGCGCCCCCAGGCCGGCCTAGCCGGCCGCCCCCCGCGGGGCCCGGCGGCCTACCCGGCCTACCGCTTGTCCGCCTGATGCTTGTCCGCCAGATAGGCCCTCAGCACCGAGGTCACGAGCTCGTGGTCTTCCGCCTGCGGCAGGCCGGAAACCGTCACCGTACCGACCACACCTGTCCCTTTCAGAATCAACGGGAAGGCGCCGCCATGGGCCGCGTACTGCAGCGGGTCGAGCCCGGTGTGGGCCTCGAAGGTGGTGCCGTGGCTGCGATGGTAGGTGCCGATGTAGAACGAGCTGTGCCCATAGCGCTGAACCACCGCATTCTTGCGTTGAACCCAGTGGGCGTTGTCGGGCGTGGTGCCGTCCATGGCATGCTGGAACAGCTGCTGCCCGTTGCGGCGGATGTCCACCGCCACGGCCTTGCCGAGATCGCACGCGGCCTGCACCAGCCGCATGCCAAGTTCCAGGGCCATGTCGTTGCCGAAGGCCGTGAACTGGAGTTGCTCTTCATGCTGCAGCAGCGTGGCCAGCAGCGCAGTGTCGTCGTCTTGCATCCTTGGGCTCCGTGTCACTGAAAAGGAATCGTGCGCTGTTCTGCGTGGCCGCACAGCGCGCTTGCGAAGCGCAATGACCCTCGCTCCGGCCACGTAGGCGCCCGCTGACAACCGATCGCGGCATGTTCCCACGCCGCGCCACCGCGCGGGGCCTGAATCTGGTGCCATGGGTTTTTTCCATTTTCCGCCAAGGAACTTCCGTGAAGCCTCTCCTGTCTCGGCCGGTCGGCACGGGCGTGCGCGGATGAACTGGCGCGTGTGGTCTGGCCGCCAGCGGGGTCTTCTCGTTGGGGTGGGTCTGGCCGCTGCCCTGGCCCTGGCCGTGTTCGCTGGCGAACTGGCTGGCTGGCGGTTCCTGCGTCAGCCGACGCAAGACCTGATGACACGTGCCGCGGGCGTCCCCGTGGTGCTGGAGGGCGAGTTCCGCCTGCGGTTGCTCAGGCAGCCGGGCCTGGCGGTCCAGCATCTGGTGGTGGGGGCGGCGCCGGGGCTGCCGGTGACCCACCTGCTGGACGCGCAAGACGTGCAGGTGGCATGGCGCTGGCTCGACGTGTGGCGCTGGCAGCGCGGGGACGTGCTGCAGCTCAGGCGCCTGCAGGCAAGGACGCTGGATGCCCAACTGATCCGCGGGGCCGATGGACGGGCCAGTTGGCAGATCGGGCCTGCGTCCGGCCGCTCGTCGTCTGGCACGCCGGCCTCCCCGGGTGCGCTGCCGCGTGTGGGCACCCTGGTCGTGGACCAAGGGCACATCGTGTTCGACGACCCGCAATTGGCCACGCACCTGGAGATCGACGTGCACGGCCGCGAAGGCACGGGCAGCGGGCCCCAGGGTTACGAAGCCACGCTCACGGGCCGCTACCGGGAGTTGCCGCTGCGTCTGCAGGCGCGCAGTGGCGCGGTGCTGCCTTTGCTGGGGGACGACGAACCGGGCGACGAGGCACCGGCACCGGCGGTGGCGGTCCAGGTCGAAGGGCAGGCCGGCGTGTCTGACCTGCACTTCGACGGCCACGCCTCGGCGCTATGGAGCGCCGCCCGGCTGGAGGGTGCCGTGCGCCTGCGCGGCCCGTCGCTGGCCAGCCTGGGCGAGCCGCTGGGCGTGACACTGCCGCACACGCCCCCGTTCGAGCTGGCCGGCCGGTTGAGTCAGAGCCCGGGCCTCTGGCACCTGCGCGCTGACCGCATGGCCATCGGCCGCAGCCTGCTGGCGGGCGATTTCCGCTACGACACGCGGCGGCAGCCGGCGCAACTGAGCGGGCGGTTGCAAGGTCCCCGGCTGGTGCTGGCCGACCTGGGGCCGGCGGTGGGCGTGCCGCAGGCCGCGCAGCCCGAAGGCGGGGGGAGGGTGCTGCCAGAGCGGCGCTTCGACCTGCCGTCGCTGCGCGCCATGGACGCAGACGTGCAGGTTCAGATCGATGCACTCGACTTTGCCAGCACGGCCGTGGCGTCCCTGCGCGGGCTGCGCTCGCGCCTGCTGCTCGACGCGGGCGTGCTGCAGTTGCAGGACTTCCAGGCGCAGGTGGGCGGTGGGCAGGTGGCCGGCTCGATGCGCCTGGAGGCCCCCGCCAACACCGCCCGGTGGGCCACCGACCTGCGCCTGACGCACATCGACATTGCTGAATGGATCCGTGGCCTGCGCCCCGCGGCCAGCCCGGGCCAGGGCAAGGCACCCGTGCGCGCCTACCTCACCGGCGAATTGAATGCCACCGTGAAGGTGACTGGCTCCGGGCGATCCACCGCCGAAATCCTGAGCACGCTGGACGGGACGGCCACGCTGCGGCTGGGCGAAGGCACCTTGTCGCACCTGGCGACCGAAGTCATTGGCCTGGATGTGGCACAGGCCCTGGGCGTGGCGATCCGCGGCGACCGCCCGCTGCCGCTGCGCTGCGCGCGGGTCGAACTGGCGGTGCGCAGCGGCGTGGTCGAACCGGAACTGGCCGTGCTGGACAACCGCGACAGCACGCTGCGCGCCACCGGGCGTGTGGACCTGCGCACCGAGAGCCTGGCGCTGCGCGTCATCACCCGGCCCAAGGACCTGTCCCCGCTGTCGCTGCGCACCCCCGTGACGGTGACCGGGACCCTGCGCAAGCCGGAACTGGGCATCCAAGCCAGGGGCCTGGCGGGGCGAGTGCTCGGCGCCGCGGCGCTGGGCACTGCGGTGGGACCCGCAGCCGCGCTGCTGCCGCTGGTTGACCCGGGGGAGCGGGATGCGGCGGGCGATCCCTGCGTGAATGGGCCGGTTCGGCGCTAGGGACGCGCGCGGCTATTCCTTCTTGCCTTCCAGCACCTGGCCCTTTTGTCTCAACGTCACGCTGACGACCTTCCCCGTGTCGTCCCGATTGAACTGCACCGCGGCGCCGACGACCTTGATCTCGATGCGGTCCTGCCCGACGACTTCGGCGTCGAAGGACGGTTGTGCCGTTCCCTGCACCTTGAGCCGCCCGCCTTCCTCGAAGATGCGCAGGCTGAACCGGGGGGCCACCCGGTAGTCGCCGGCCCAGTCTTTCCACAGGGGATTTTCGGCGCTTGGCGCGCGGCGGCTTCCCTTGCGAACGCCTTCGAGCAGACCGCCACCTTGCCGCCAGGCAAAGGTGGTGACCTTGCCGTCGCTCATGATGGGGGTCAGCAGTGCGCTGATCGTGGCCGGATAGAGGTCGCCGCGGTCGTCGAAGAACAACTCGAAGGCCGACTGTCCCTCGGCCTGGCCCATCAGATGCCCGGCATCGTCCCAGATCCTCAGGGCCAACCCGGCGAGGTCGTAGTCGCCCTGGATTGCCTCTCTCAGGGCGGCGGGCAGCGGCGTGGTGATTCGGGGCTTGCGCACCGGCACATCCACGCCCAGCAGTGCCAGGCCGATGTCGCCCAGCCCGCCCAGGTCGGTGAGTGCGGTGTCGGCCAGTATCACCACCGCGCGCTGCCGCGCCGGTTCCAGAGCCACCAGCGAAGAAAAGCCGCCGGTGCCGCCTTCGTGCAGCAGCAGTTCATGGCCCTTGACACTGGCACGTGACCAGTTCATGCCCTGGCCATGCGCGATGGGCTGCTGCGTCATGCGCATCCGGTTGGACAAGGGGCTGTCGCCGGCAGCGAGTTCTGCCTGCACATACTTCACCATGTCGTCCAGGGTGGCCTTCACCATGCCGACACCCGCGAGGTTGGGTGAGATGGTCCATGCGGCGGTGGATGAGCCCCAGGACGTGTGGCCGGTTGCCACTTTCACCCCGGCAGGGGGCTTGCTGATGAACGCCCCGTGCATTTGCGCAGGCTCGAAGAGGCGAGACTTCAACGCGGCCTCGAACTCCGTGCCGTAGGCCCGGGCCACGGCGAGCGACAGCACCATCATGGCGAAGTTCGAATACTCGGCCTGGCTGCCGATGGGCCGTGTCAATGGCGTCTCGGCCAGCGAGGCAAGCAGATCCTGCTCGCTGAGGTCGGCATAGGGGTTGGCCGGATCCGCGGGACGAAGACGGGACGGCAGCGCCGGCAGGCCGGAACTGTGCGTCACCAGGTCTCGCACCAGGATCTGCCGTTCACCTTGCCGCGGGACCCTGGTGGCTGCGGGCAGGTGCTTGGCGATCGGGTCGTCCAAGGACCACTTGCCCTGGTCGATCAGGTCCGCCACGAGGAACGCGGTCATGGTCTTCGTGATGGAGCCAATTTCGAAGGCCGACCCGATCCCGGGCCCACCATCGGCACGCGGCCGGGCGCAATAGGTGGCGCGGTCCACTTGTTTGCCTTCCACGATGGCGGCCACGACGCAGGCACCGGTCCGGTCATTCTGGAACCGGGCTTCAAGCCTGCCGGTGAGGCCCGGATCCGTCACGGCGGCGGCCGTGCTCGACCAGGCCATCAGGACCCAGCTCAAGCAAGGCGCGGCCAAAGTGCGGTGGCAACTGGATGAGATACCGCTCATGTCGACATCGACGGCCGCAGCCCCATCGCCTCGCGCCAGCGCCGCAGGTTTGCAAACTGTTCCGCCGGCTTGACGCGCACCACGCGCGCAAAGTCCACCGTCACCACGGCCGTGATGTCGGCAATGCTGAAGCCGCTGCCGGCCACGCTGTCGCGCCCGGCCAGCCGCTCGTCCAGGCTGCGGCAGAACTGCTGCAGCCGCTCCAGGCCCCGCTGGGCCAGCGCTGGGATCTGCGCGTAGTCCACCGGCCCCGGCAGCGCCCGGTTGGCCAGGGCCGGCGAGCTGTTGCGCAGCGCCTCGGCAATGGCCATCAGGCCTTCGAATTCAGCGCGCCAGTGCCAGCTGGCGATGTCGGCCTTGTCCTGCGGCGTGCTGCCCAGCAGCGGTGGTTCGGGGTAGCGCGCTTCCACGTAGGCCGCAATGGCGGCGTTGTCGGTCAGCACCTGGCCGTCTTCCAGCTGCAGCACGGGCACGGTGCAGGCCGGGCTGATGGCGCGGAAGGCCTGGCCGAGTTGTTCGCCCCGCGCCAGATCGACCTGCACGGTGGTGTGCGGCACGCCTTTTTCGGCGAGCAGGATGCGTGCGCGGCGCGGGCTGGGCGCGGTGGCGCAGTCGTACAAGGTGAGGGTCATGGGGTGTGTGGTGTTGATACTTGAGTTCAGCGCTGCACCATCTGCCGGGCGCGTTCTGCAAATGCCTGCGTGGCCTTGTCGTCCTTGAGTGCGCTGTCCAGCTTGACCGGCACTTCCACGCCGCGCTGGCAGGCCGGGCGGGCCTTCATGGCGTCCAGCCAGCGGCGCAGGTGCGGCAGGCCGTCGGCGTTGACCCCGGACCACTTGTAGGTGCGCACCCAGCACCAGTTGGCAATGTCGGCAATGGAATAGTCGCCGGCCAGCCATTCGCTCTCGCCCAGGCGGCGGTCCAGCACCTCGAACAGGCGGCGCGATTCGTTCTGGTAGCGGTCGATGGCGGGCTGGATCTTCTCGGGAAAGTAGCGGAAGAACACGTTGGCCTGGCCCATCATCGGGCCGATCCCGCCCATCTGGAACATCAGCCACTGCATCACCCGCGAGCGGCCCTTGGCGTCGGCGGGCATCAGGCGCCCGGTCTGTTCGGCCAGATAGACCAGGATGGCGCCCGACTCGAAGACCGTGAAATCGGCCTGGGCACGGTCGACGATCACCGGGATGCGGCCGTTGGGGTTCAGCTGCAGGAAGGCCGCGCTCTTCTGCTCACCCTGGGCCAGGTCGATGGCGTGCACGGTGTAGGGCAGGGCCAGCTCTTCCAGGGCCACGGAAACCTTCCAGCCATTGGGGGTGGAGGCGGTGTAGAGGTCGATCATCGGCTGGGTCTCCTGCGGGGTGGCTGGCGGCACACGCTCACAGCCGGCTCAGCAGCTCAAGTTTCTTGGCCTGGAACTCTTCTTCACTGAGGATGCCCTTGGCCCGCAGTTCGGCCAGCCTCTCGATGGTGGCAAACACGTCCTGCTCGCGGCCCGGGGCCGCAGGCGCGGGGCTCGGCGGCGGCGGCGTGTGCTGTGCCGGGGCCACGGGGCGTGGCGGTTGGCCATTGGACGAGATCACCGGCAGGCTGGCCACGTCGATGAGCCCGTACTGGCTGTTGAAGCTGAGCGTGGCGCCGATCGACTGCTGCTGCGAAAAGCCGCCAATCTGGTGGTCGAGCACGTCATACACGGTGACGGTGCCTGCGACATCAATCACCAGCCGCCGTGCCTGCGCGAAGTAGGCGTAGCGCACGCCGTTCTGGGCGCCGGTGCTGTTGGGATGGCGCAGGTCGGAAGGCCACCAGTCGTTCGAGGTGCCCGGCACAAACAGGCTGGCTGCGCCGAAGCTGCTGCCACCGCCTTGCTGCGGGCCGCCGCCACTGAAGTGGGACTGCTGCTGCCCGCCGCCATGGCCACCGCTCTGGTAGCCGGCCTGGTAGCCGCCGCCCTGGTTCTGCGACTGGAAGCTGCCGCTGCGCACCAGGTCCGGCTGGCTGGCGACCACCTGGGACAGCTCCGAGCACAGCGCGTCCACGCGCCCCTTGAGGTGGTTGTTGAACATGTCCGACACCATGGTCATGCCGCCGCGCATCCATTGGCCGGAGCCGGCGAATTCGGGGTGGTTGAACTGGGCCATGCTGCCGTTGCCGTTGATCACCGAGTCGAGCATGCTCAGCGTCGCGTCCACACTGAAGCCATGGCGTTGCGCGATGCTGTTGATGAGGTCATGGCCAGCGGGAGAGAGTGGGCGCATGCGGGGTCCTTGCAAGTGGTCGAGCCTGACAAGATAACAGCCTGGAATGAAACCCGAGCTTGCACCGTCAATGAGGTGGCAAGTCCAAGGGAGTGCACTGCGTGCGAAAACTGCATACACCGGGCACTGCTGCGGTGCTTATATGGACGCCTCCCCGGTGGCAAGCAGTTTTTGAAGTTCTGACGCGGCGGGTTCACTGCGGTCTTATATCCGGCCTTTGGTTGCAGTCCGGACATGCGCCCGCTGCTGGCCCTGATGGTCATTCGCGAAGTTGGGGCTCATCTCGGGCACGGGATGAGCCGTTGGCTCTCCCAAGCACCGCACCAGCCTTGCCAACCCACGGTCTGACCGCTTTGCCATCACTTCATCGACTGTGCCTGCGCACTCGTTGGCGTCTGCCTGCCCTCCTGATCGTTGACGATTTCACCTGCTTCGTGCCGGCCCTACGCTGCGGCGCGGGCCGGTGGTTGGGACTGCCAGCCCGCATCAAAGCTGCGCCCGTGCGCCACCAGCGCCCAGGCGATGCGCGCCAGCTTGTGGGCCACGGCCACCACCACCACATTGAAGGGCCGCCGCTCCAGCATCTGCTGGATCCACGCGCCGGGGCGCTTGCGGCTGGCGAGCGCGCGGGCCCCGCTGATGAGCAGGTTGCGCAGGTACGGATCCCCGCGCTTGCTGATGCTACCCATGCACACCTTGCCGCCGGTGCCGGTGTGCCTGGGCACCAGCCCCAGGCAGCAGGCGAACTCCCGCCCGTTGCGCCAGCCCCGGCCGTCGCCCAGGGCGGCCGCCAGGCCGGTGGCCCCCAGCAGGCCGATGCCCGGGGTCTTGCGCAACCGCTTGGCCGCTTCGTCGGTGCGCTGCACCACCCGGAGTTGCTGCTCCATGGTCAGCACATGGCGCTCGATCTCCTGCAGCGCGAGCAACTGGTGGTCCAGCGCCTGCACCATCATGGCGGGCAGCTGGGCATCGATCTTCGCGCGCTGCAGGGCCAACTCCCGCAGCCCCACCGCCCGGCCGCGCGGCAACTGCACGCCGAACTCTCCCAGCAAGCCGCGCAGGTTGTTGACGGTGGCCGTGCGTATGGTCACCCAGTGCGAGCGCAGGCGGTGCAGTGACAGCACCGCCTGCTGCTGCATGCTCTTGACCGGTACACGCCGGATGCCGGGCTGGCCGGCCGCCATCCACAGGCCCTGGGCATCGGCCGCGTCGTCCTTGTTGCCGCGCACGAACGGGCGCACCTGGTGCGGTGGCAGCAGCTCGACCTGGTGGCCCATCGCCGTCAGGGTGCGGGCCCAGTGGTGCGCTGCGCTGCACGCTTCCATCACCACCCGGGCGGGCTGGCGCTGGGCGAAGAACTCGATGAACTTGGCGCGCGTGAGCTTGCGCCGCGAGATCTCCCCTGTGGCCGGATTCACCCAGTGCAGTTGGAAGACAGTCTTGGCGGTGTCCACAGCGTAAGTCGTCGTAGCATTCATGGCGGGCCTCCGTCTTCAAGTGGTTGATACACCCTTCCACTTTGGCACTCGATGCCGGTGAGCGCGAGGCCCCGCCCTCTGGCTCGGATGGCTTTTTTAGTGACTTGCCGAACCAGGCCGTCGATGTGGCTGGCAGTCCAGAGTTGCCCACGGCGGTGGGCGAGCGTCGCTTGCAACGAACGTACGACCGACGCATTGGCAACTCGAATCAGCCGCGCCGATTGCACAGATTGCACGGGGGGCTGGGGGGAACCCCCAGTACAAGCCCTCGTCATTCAAGACAAGCCAGCGGCAGCGATGCCGGCAAGCCCACCCTCGCTCCTCGCGGGCGCCGCGCTCGGCAGGCCGTAAATGTCGGCTGCGCGCCCTCAACACATTCCGTCCTGGTAGCACCACCGACCCACCGAGATCACCCACAAATTCTCGGAGGACCTTTTTTCCATTCAACGCGACTGTTGGGGTTTGCATTCGGGATGGTCCTCGGTGTGGCTACTGCGGGTGGGGAGGCGTCCATACCATCTCGGGCCCGGAAGGCCAGCAAATAACTCGCCCTCGAAGACCACCGAGCGGCTTGCCATTGCCAGACTCGGTGCTCAAACAAGATTTGCTGGACGCCGCAAGCGGCGCAACCTTCCGCGCCCTGCGCTCCTCGGCGTCGCACACGGGCCGCCGGCTGGCCTGCCCGCAGGGGCTTGAAGTGACAGGGTGGTGTTCGACGAGAGCCCGAGCTGTGCGGTGTGGGCAGCCGACAGGCCGCCCTTGGCAGTCGCGAGTCTGTTGGGCCACCGAGTTGGGTGATCAGAGCCACGTGTGAGATAAACGCGTCCCTTGAGAAGCGCCCCAACCCTCGACGACCTGCATGCCTTGGACAAGGGCACGCTCGTTGCCATGCTGATGCAGATGGCAGAGCAGATGGAGCCACTCAAGCGGGAGCTGGCGATCACGGTGGCCGCGTTGGCCGAGTGCCAAGGCCGGCTGGCGCTGAACAGCACCAACTCAAGCAAGCCGCCGTCGTCTGACGGCTTGAACAAGCCCAAGCCGAAATCACAGCGCCAGAGCGGCAAGCGGGCCTCTGGCGGACAGCCCGGCCACCCGGGCAAGACCTTGCGCCAAGTGGCTGAACCTGACCCTGTGGAACAGCATGGTCCGGTGCCGCAGTACGACGCCTGCGGACTCCTGCTGCAGGCCGAGGTGGTGCAGGTGCGGCAAGTGTTCGACCTGCTGGCCAAGCGCCACGAAGTCACCGAGCACCAGCTCAT